>Ga0182742_1000205_pt1 | contig 112877 bp, 106 predicted proteins | sample eDN5th37CBELigMG_FD_128880 | JGI IMG/M metagenome (GOLD analysis project Ga0182742, IMG submission 128880) | Enriched Miracle-Growth compost microbial communities from Emeryville, California, USA - eDNA 5th pass 37_C BE-Lig MG (version 2)... ...
CACCGAGACCGAGATCACATCCTCCAGCTTCTTCAGCCTGCGCAGGATCAGTGTGCGGTGCGCCCAGGGGCAGGCCAGCGAGACGTAGAGGTGGTAGCGGCCCGGCTCGGCCTTGAAGCCGCGCTCGCGGCCCGGTGCCGGCCTGCCGTCCACCGTGACCCAGTCGCGCCATTGCGACTGCGACCGCTCGAACCGGCCGCCGGATTTCTTCGTGTCGTACCAGACGTCGTGCCACACACCGTCGACGAGCATTCCCATCGCTTCACCTCTTCGCTTTGCAGCCATCATCATCTAGGCCGGGGCGGGCGGCGGGCAAATGGGGCTTGGCGTGAACGCATCGTCACCGGGGTGACGCGGGGGCGTTGCAGGCGGCTGAAAAGGATGCTAGCGAGGCGCACTTTCGGGAGAGAAATCCGTGCAGCCCTGCCGTTTTCAGCGACGACGAATGAGCGCCCGCGCCTGAGCGCCACGCTTGCGGCCTTCCCGGCCGCCCCGGTCCCTGCTGAAAACGGAAAGTCGCCATGAACGTCGCCGACGTCGCCTACCTGCCCGAAGAGCCTGCCCACGACAGCGCCATCGAATCCATCAATGCCGAGGCATTCGGTCCGGGCCGCTTCGCGCGCGCCGCCTACAAGATCAGGGAAGGCGGCCCGCATGAGCGCGGCCTGTCCTTCGTGGCGGTGAGCGGGGGCAAGGTCATCGCCTCGGTGCGCCAGACGCCGATCGCGGCCGGCGACGGGCGCTCGCTGCTGCTCGGGCCGCTGGCGGTCGTTCCGGCATGGAAGAACCTCGGCATCGGCCGGCGGCTCGTGCGCATGGCGCTCGACGCGGCCGCCGCAGCCGGGTGGCAGTCGGTCATCCTGGTGGGCGACGAGCCCTATTACGGCCCGCTCGGCTTCGCCCGCATTCCCTACGGACGCCTTTCCATGCCGCGGCCCGTCGATCCCGCCCGCCTGCTCATCCACGAGATCGCGCCGGGCGCGCTCGATGCGCTGTCGGGCGATGTCGTCCATGTCGCGCTGGCACGCCCCGGCGCCGGCGAGGCGTCATCCACAGCTCCGGCGTCCGCCGCCGTTGCCGCCCTGTGATTTTGCCGCCAGCCTAGAGCAATTCCAGCAAAAGTGCGCAGCGGTTTTGCGTCCGGAATTGCGTAAAAACAAAGCGATAGAGCATTTCCGCGATTCTGTGAAAAGTGGAAATGCTCTAGGAACGTTGACAGGCAGGGAGCTTTGGCATGACGGACGACACCTTGAAGCCGCGCGGCGAGCTGACGCTGCGCACGCTGGCCATGCCTGCCGACGCCAATGCCGCCGGCGACATCTTCGGTGGCTGGGTCATGGCGCAGATGGATCTGGCATGCGGCATTCGCGCCGCTGAAAGGGCAAGGGGGCGCGTCGTCACCGCCGCCGTCAGGGAGATGGCCTTCGCCAAGCCGGTCAAGATCGGCGATACGCTCGCCATCCATATCGATGTCGCGAAGGTCGGCCGCACCTCCATGACGCTGCGGGTGGAGGCGTGGGCACGCCGCTATCTCACCGACGTGATGGAGCTCGTCACCCATGCCGACTTCGTGATGGTCGCGCTCGACGCCGACGGTCGCCCCAAGCAGGTGCCCGCCGAGGAATAGGGCGGCGCGTTGCGCGGCGTCAGCCGCTCCGGCCGTCGTCGAAGCGCGCACGGGCCGCGTCGATGCGCTCGATGTTGCGCCGCGCCCAGTCGCCCAGCGCGCGCACCGGCACCTGCAATTCCTGCCCCAGATCGGTGAGCTCATATTCCACGCGCGGCGGGATGGTCGGAAAGACCGTGCGCGTGACGAGCCCGTCGCGCTCCAGCCCGCGCAGCGTCGTCGTCAGCATCTTCTGCGATATGCCGCCGATCATCCGGCGCAGCTCGTTGAACCGCATCGGCCCCTTGGCGAGCAGCTCCACGACCAGCACCGACCATTTGTCGCCGATCCGCGACAGGACGGAACTGACGGCGCGGCATTCCCCGGTCACGTGCGGGTGACTGAGTGTCAATCCAGTGCCTCCTTGTGTGTTGCGTCGATGGTCTCCTATGTAGCGTCGGTATCTATCGGATACCAGTTCCAATCGAGAGGTTCCATTCATGTCCAAACCCAAGATCGCGGTGGTGATAGGCTCGACGCGCCCCAACCGCTTCGGCGACAAGCCGGCCCAGTGGATCGCCGATCTCGCCCGTGCGCGCGGCGACCTCGAGGTCGAGGTGCTCGACCTGCGCGATTATCCCATGCCGATGTTCGACGAGGCGGCATCTCCCGCATGGGCGCCGTCGAAGGACGAGGCCGCGCAGCGCTGGCAGAAGAAGGTGGCCGAGTTCGACGGCTTCATCTTCACTGCAGCCGAATATAATCGCGGCCCCACGGCCGTGCTGAAGAACGCGCTCGACTATGCCTACAATGAATGGGGCCGCAAGGTCGCGGCCTTCGTCGGCTATGGCGGCGTCGGCGGCGCGCGCGCCGTGGAGCAGCTTCGTCTCAACGCGATCGAGCTTCAGATGGCGCCCATCCGCGCCGGCGTGCACATCCTGTGGCCCGACTACGCCCAGGTCGCCCAGCAGGGCAAGAACCTCTCCGAGCTGGAACACCTCAACCAGTCCGGCCGCGACATGCTTGACCAGTTCGTCTGGTGGACCAAGGCGCTCAAGGCCGCCCGCGAGGCCGGCAAGTAAGCTGCGTCGACGATTGTTGTAGCTGGAAAGAGGCGGCTTCGGCCGCCTTTTTCATGTCCGGCGGTTCAGAGCTTCCGCTCGCGTCGCGTCGCGGTCAGCCTCCGGGCGAGCACCTTGTCGATGCGACGCGCGTCGAGGTCGACCACCTCGAAGCGCCAGCCATGGGCGTCCACCCATTCGCCGGTGTCGGGCAGGTGGTGCATCACCGACAGGACGAAGCCGGCCACCGTCTCGTAGTCGCGTCGCTCCGGCAGGCGGATGCCGAGCAGGTCGGCCATCTCGTCGACGGGCATGTAGCCGGCCAGCAGCCAGGAGCCGTCCTCGCGCTGCACCGCGGGCGGGCCGTCGCCGTCCGTGTCGACCTTGAAGACGCCGGTGATGGTCTCGAGGATGTCGGCCGGGGTCACGACCCCTTCGAAGTGGCCGTATTCGTCGTGGACCAGCGCCATCGGCACGTCGGCCTCGCGCAGCGTCGACAGGATGTCGAGCGCGTCGGCATTGTCGTGCACGACCGGCGCCTTGCGGACGAAATCGCGGATGTCGATCGTGTTCTTCCCGATCAGCGCGGCGAGCACCTGCCGCGTGACGACGACGCCGACCATCTCGTCGATCTGCCCTTCGGCGGCCGGAAGGCGGGTATGGTGCGTGTCGAGGATGCGGGCGCGGATCGTCGCCGGGTCGGCGGTCAGGTCGAGCCAGGCCACCTCCGTGCGCGGCGTCATGATGGAGCGCACGGCGCGGTCGCCGAGCCGCATCACGCCGGCGATCATCCTGCGCTCGTCGCTTTCGATCGTGCCGTGATGTTCGGCCTCCGCGATGATGGTGCGGATTTCCTCGTCGGTCACCTTGGCCTCGGACTCTGCCGACTGGCCGAGCAGCGCCAGCACGGTGCGGCCGGATATATCGAGCAGCCAGACCAGCGGCGCGGCGATCGTGGCGAGCAGCGCCATGCCGGGCGCGACGAAGGCGGCGACCGCCTCGGGATTGCGCAGCGCGATCTGCTTGGGCACCAGCTCGCCGATGATCAGCGAGGCATAGGTGATCAGGGCGACGACGCCGCCGACGCCGATCGTGCTCGCCATGCCGGCCGGCATGCCGGCGGCCAGAAGCGTCTCGGTCAGCCGCTGGCCGAGCGTCGCGCCCGAGAAGGCGCCCGAAAGCACGCCCACCAGCGTGATGCCGATCTGCACTGTCGACAGGAAGCGGCCCGGATTGGACAGAAGGGCGAGCGCGCTGCCGGCGCCGCGGCTGCCGGCATCCTGCTGTGCCTTGAGGCGGGCGGGGCGCGAGGAGACGACCGCCAGCTCCGACATTGCCAGCACACCGTTCACGAGGATGAGAGCGGCGACGATCGCGATTTCTATGGCAAGCATGGTGGCGCATGCCTAGCATCGCGCCGGCTTTCTGGCGATAGATAATTTCGCTGCGCTACCGGCAGGCCACGTAGCCGTTGCGGCGGTTCTTGATGTCGAAATGGAAGTGGTCGGCATGGTCGCGGTTGTAGCCGGGGCCGAGCACGGTGGTGAAATAGTCGCAGCCGCCCGCGCGCACGTTCTTCAGCAGCCCCTTCTCGCGGAAGCGGAAGAAGCCCGGCTTGCGCACGTCGATCTCGCGGCCGCTCTTCAGGGTGATGCTCATCACGTCGAGCGCGTTGCCCTTGGAATGTTCGGAGGCGACGGAGGTGCCGGCGATGCGGCGGCATGAATAGCTCGACCCCTGCCGGATGCTCTGCACGCCGGAGAAATAGCGCCAGCGGGCCGCGGAATTGAGCTCGTTCTTCGTCCAGCTCGAAAAGGCGAGCGCCATCTGGCAGGTGAGGGTGGCGGCCGGCTTGAGCTCGATGCCCTTGGGAAGGCCGCTGACCTTGACGGGCCAGTCGATGGCGCAGGCGCCGCCGTCGTTGATCGGCGCCAGGTCGGTATAGGCCACCCCCATGCGCTTCAGTTCCTTCCGGCAGGCGATCTCCTCGGCCGGCATCACGGTCGGATCGGCCAGTTCGGGCACGAATTGCGGATAGGTGCTCATATAGGGGTTCGACGGGACGAGGGTCTGCAGGCCGCGCGCGGGCGCTGCGGCGCTGGCCGCGACCGACGAGGTCCGCACGCCGACATCGACCTCCGGCGTGAGCACGCTGGCCGCGTTGCACGAGGTGAGAAGCACCACTGCGGCGAGCAGCGATGCGCCGCGTCGTATGGCGGTTTGGCGGGTACGCACGAACATGTCCCCGGATCCCGATCCTTGAAGGCCGGAAGGATAGACCCTGCGGGTAAAGGAAATCTCAGCGCCGGCCTTCACGCCTGCGGCGGAAAGATGGCGCTACTGGCAGTAGGTGCCGCCGTTGCGGCGCTGCGCCAGGTCGAGATGGAGGTGGTCGGCATGGTCGGCGTCGCTGCCGGGGCCGAGCACCGTCTTGAAGGGCCCGCAGGCGGCGCCGCGGATCTCGCGCAGGAAATCGCGCGAATCCACATCGACGGGACCGTAGGCCCGCACGGTCACGGAGCGGCCGTCGGCCAGTTCGAAGGCGGCGATGTCGAGCGCGTTGGCGAAGGCATGTTCCGACAGCTTGGACCCGCCGTGGCGCGGGCGGCAGACATAGGTCGAGGCATGCGATATGCCGCCGATGCGCGCGCCCAGCCGCGCCTCGGCGATGCGCGACGCCTCGCCCTGCAGGAATTGCGCCGCCGTGCGGGCGACGGCGCAGTTCATGATCGCGGCAGGTGCGAGCGCCATGTCCTTGCCGAGGCGGGTCACCTCGAGCGGAAAGTCGACCTTGCAGCCCTGCGGTTCGGAGATTGCCGGCCTGGTGGTGAAGACGGCGCCGAGCCGCGTCAGTTCGGCACGGCAGGCCATCTCGTCAGGAGGGACGATCCGCGGCTTCGCCTCGGCCTTCGCGCCGGCATCGGGCTTCTCCCCGGCATGCGGCGGCTGCGGTGGTTCGGCCGGCTCTTCGGGCCGCTCTTCCGGCGCGGCCATGCTTTCGGGAAGCGTCTGCCTGTCAGCACGGTCCGGCGCCTGTTCGTCGGGGCGGGGCTGGGGAACGGGTTGAGCGGAAACCGGCCCAGCCAGCGCCCCAATGATCAGCATCGTCAATAGGCCGCAGCGGCTCACCATGGGCAAAACATTGGCGCGCTGTGCGCCGGCGGCAATATGCGGGCCGATCACATTGCGTTTCGGCTCGTTCAAGCGCCGATGGCCTCAAGGCCGGATTCCAGCCATTCCGCCAGCTGCGGCATGCCGAGCAGATAGGTTGCCGCCTTGCGGCGGCCGCGCAGCCGCGCCTCCTCCACCGCCTTGTCCCATTCCTCCACCGCGAAGTCGCCGCGGCCCAGCCAGGCAAGCGCGATCAGGTCGGCGCATTCGTCGACATTGAGGTCGGCGATGAGCTCGCGCAGCTCCTCGCCGGTGAGGTCCTCGCTTTCCTCCTCGGCAAGGCCGTCATGCTGGTGGCCGTCGCGGGTCTCGTCGCTCAGCTCGATCTCGTGGTCGCCGCCGGCGGTGTAGTCGTCGCGGAGATCCGCCTCCAGTGCGCGTGCCTTGAGGATGAAGAGCCGTACCGTGTCCGGATCGACGGCGAGTTCCCACTCCCTTGCGGCATGCCTCTTCACGACACGATCCTTCCCGGGCCCACCGGGCGATATTGTGCAGCAAAAGCGGCGCGCGGCAAGCTTGAACGGCGTCGATTGACAGCGCCCGGCGGCGGGATCAAATGGCGGCTCCCTCCATGATGCGGGTTGCCCCATGTCCCTCCTGATGTCGCCGAAAGTCGCGCCGATCCTGCTCCTGATCGCGTCCAACGTGTTCATGACCTTCGCCTGGTACGGCCACCTCAAGTTCAAGACGTCGCCGCTGTGGCTGGTCGTCATGGCCAGCTGGGGCATCGCCTTCTTCGAATACTGGCTGGCGGTGCCGGCGAACCGCATCGGCCACGAGGCCTATTCGGCGGCCGAGCTGAAGACGATCCAGGAGGTCATTACGCTGACCGTCTTCGCCGGCTTCTCGGTGCTCTACCTGAAGGAGGCGCTGACCTGGAACCACGTCGCGGGCTTCGCCCTCATCGCCGCCGGCGCGGCGGTCATCTTCAGGGCGTGACGCGCTGCCCGCGCAGGGCCGGCACGATCTCGACCGCCAGGATGGCGACCAGGATCAGCGCGCAGCCCGACAAAGCGGAGGCGGGCAGCCTCTCGCCGAGCAGGATCGCGCCGAAGATCGCGGCGAAGATCGCCTCGGTGGAGAGGAAGATCGCCGCCTGCGGCGGCGTCGTGTAGCGCTGGCCGACGACCTGAAGGGTGAAGGCGATGCCGCCGGCGACGATGCCGGCGAACGCGATCTCGGGCAGCGCCTGCCCGATGGCATCCATGGCGATGGGCTCGAGGGCCAGCGCCGCGACCATGGCGAGCACGCCGCAGACGGCGAACTGCGTCACCGCAAGCGTCACCGGCCGGCCGCTCGCCATCGCGAAGCGCCCGATCAGCACCACCTGGGCGGCCCAGAAGACCGCGCAGAGAATGGTCAGCCAGTCGCCGAGGACCAGCGCCGACATGTCGCCGCCGGAGAGCAGCGCGATCCCCGCCAGCGCGAGCATCGCGCCCGGCCAGATCACCGGATGCGGCCACTGGCGGAAGAGAATCACCCCGACGAAGGGCACCATCACCACATAGAGGCCGGTGAGGAAGCCCGAATTGGTCACGCTGGTGGTCTGCAACCCGTATTGCTGGGCCAGCATGCCGCCGAAGAGAAGCAGGCCGACGAGGCCGAAATGCCGCCATTCGACCCGGGTGAGGGGACGTTCGGCACGCGCTGCCTCGCGCAGCGCGAATGGCAGGATTGTCACCGTCGCCAGCAGGAAGCGCAGGCCGATGAAGAGCAGCGGCCCGACCGCATCCATGGCGGTCGACTGCGCCACGAAGCCCATGCCCCAGATGGCGCCGGCGACGAGCAGCAGGAGGTTGGCGCGGGCGCGTGACAAGCTTTGCCTTTCAGCGGTTTTCGGGCCTTCGGTCAGGCCGCGGAACTAGCAGAGGTGAGACCGCGGCGGGATACGCCATCGGCATGCAAATGACGGGCCACGGCACAGCGGCAAAAAGCCGCCGGAAAAGCGGATATTCCCCGGCTTTACCGCCTCTGGCCCTGTTTTTTTCGTGAATTGTCCGGTCGAATTGCTATATATTGTTCCGCGTAAGAGAAAACGGGTCCATGGAGCTCCGGCTCCTGGGCCGTTTTATTTTTGTCCCGCGCGGCAGCCGTGCGGCTTCGGCAATGGAAGAGGTGCATCGAAATGAACAAGGTTCCCATGACCGCTGGCGGATTCCAGGCGCTCAAGGAGGAACTTCGCTGGCGGCAGCAGGAGGAACGTCCGCGGATCATCGAGGCGATTTCGGAGGCGCGCGCGCATGGCGACCTTTCGGAAAATGCGGAATATCATGCCGCCAAGGAAGCGCAGAGCCTGAACGAGGGCCGCGTCTCCGAGCTGGAGGACCTGATCGCCCGAGCCGAGGTCATCGACGTGTCGAAGCTCTCAGGCGAGAAGATCAAGTTCGGTGCCACCGTGGTGCTGGTGGACGAGGATACCGAGGAGCAGAAGACATACCAGATCGTCGGCGACCAGGAGGCCGACGTGAAGTCGGGCCGCATCTCGATCTCGTCCCCGATCGCGCGGGCGCTGATCGGCAAGGAAGTCGGCGACGCGATCGAGGTCAACGCGCCCGGCGGGGCGCGCGGCTACGAGATTCTCGAGATCGCCTTCGTCTGACCGTTCGGCAAAAGCCGAGTCCCATCAATATCGTAGCGCGCGGCTCTCATGCGGTCCGCGCGCTTTTTCATGCCGGCGGCTCAGAGCGCCACCAGCCCCTCGTCCTTGACCTGGCGGATGGTCAGCGCCGTCCGCACCGTGTCGACATTGGGCGCCGAGGTCAGCGTCTCGATCACGAAGGACTGGAAGGCGGCGAGGTCGCTCGCCACGCAGTGAAGCAGGAAGTCCGAATCGCCCGACACCATCCAGGCGGCGCGCACGATAGGCCAGCCGCGCGTCAGCCCGGCGAAGGCCTTCAGCTCCGCCTCCGACTGGTGGTGCAGGCCGATCTGGCAGAAGGCGACGACTTCCTTGCCGAGCAGCGGCGCGCTGAGCAGCGCCCTGTAACCCCTGATGACGCCGGCTTCCTCCAGATGCCTGACGCGCCGCAGGCAGGGCGGCGCCGAAATGCCCACCCGGCGCGACAGCTCGACATTCGTCATGCGGCCGTTCTCCTGCAGCTCATGCAGGATCTTCCAGTCGATCGCGTCCAGAACGGCTTTCTTCATGCTGTCTCCCGGCACGCTTCTGCATGCTGCCGCGAAGGTTAGAATCTTTCGCCGATGGAATGAAGCATGCAGGCGGTAAGCGCGGCCGTCACGGCTTGTATGCGGGCGCATCAATATCGTATACATCGCGTACCAGCATCCGGCTGTGCGAAAGCGTGGCGGCGCCTTGCGAAACAGGGCATGTCGCCATTACATCACTGCAAGTCCCGGTTGCGCATCTGCGCGGCCGCAGCCGCGTGCGTGCGATCCAGCGACACCGAGCGAGAGGCATCCGAATGAGTCCGCGTCATTTTCCTGTTCTTATCATCGGCTCCGGCCCCGCCGGCTACACCGCCGCGATCTATGCCGCGCGGGCCATGCTCAAGCCTGGCCTCGTCGCCGGCATGCAGCAGGGCGGCCAGCTGATGATCACCACCGACGTGGAAAACTATCCGGGCTTCGCCGATCCGATCCAGGGTCCCTGGCTGATGGAGCAGATGCTCAAGCAGGCCGAGCATGTCGGCACCGAGATCATGCACGACCTGATCGTCGGGGTCGATCTCGACGTGCGTCCGTTCCGCCTGCGCGGCGACAGCGGGACCGACTACACCTGCGACGCGCTCATCATCGCCACCGGCGCGCAGGCCAAGTGGCTGGGCATCCCCACCGAGCAGACCTTCATGGGCTTTGGCGTGTCGGCCTGCGCCACCTGCGACGGCTTCTTCTACCGCGGCAAGGATGTCGTGGTGGTCGGCGGCGGCAATTCGGCGGTCGAGGAGGCGCTCTATCTCTCCAACCTCGCGCGCCATGTGACGGTGATCCACCGCCGCAACGAGTTCCGCGCCGAGCGCATCCTGCGCGAGCGGCTGCTCAGGAAGGAAAACGTCACGGTCATGTGGGACACGGTGGTGGAGGAGATCACCGGCGAGCCCGCAAAGCCGCCGATGCCGCCTTCGGTCACCGGCATCCGCCTGCGCAATGCGCGCACCGGCGCGGTCTCGGAGATGCCGGTCGACGGCGTCTTCGTGGCCATCGGCCATGCGCCGGCGGTGGAGCTCTTCAAGGGCAAGCTCAAGCACAAGCCGAACGGCTATCTGTGGACCGCGCCCGATTCGACCGCGACCGACGTGCCCGGCGTCTTCGCCGCCGGCGACGTCACCGACGACGTCTATCGCCAGGCGGTGACCGCCGCCGGCATGGGCTGCATGGCCGCGCTCGAGGCGGAACGTTATCTTGCCGAGATCGAGGCGCATCGCGAGGCGGCACAGTAGGGAAAATCCGGCACGGCGGGCAAAACCGCCACTGAGGGGAATGAGACATGTCACTCGACTGGGACAAGCTGCGGGTCTTCCACGCGGCAGCCGAGGCAGGCTCGTTCACCCACGCCGCCGAAACGCTGCACCTGTCGCAATCGGCCATCTCGCGGCAGGTGAGCGCGCTGGAGCAGGATATCGGCGTGCCGCTGTTCCACCGGCACGCCCGCGGCCTGGTGCTGACGGAGCAGGGCGAGATCCTCTACCGCACGGCGCACGACGTGCTGATGAAGCTCGAAAGCGTCAAGCTGCGCCTGACCGAGGCGAAGGACCGGCCGTCCGGCCTGCTGCGCGTCACCACCACGGTGGGGCTGGGCACCGCCTGGCTCACCGCGCGCATTCCCGAATTCCTGGAGATGTATCCCGACATCCAGATCCAGCTCATCCTCGCCAATGAGGAGCTGGACCTGACATTGCGGCAGGCCGACTGCGCGATCCGCCTGCGCCAGCCGCAGCAGCCGGACCTGATCCAGCGCAAGCTCTTCACTGTGCATTTCCACATGTACGCCTCGGCCAGCTACATCAACAAGCATGGCAAGCCGTCCTCGATCGCCGATCTCGACCGCCATCGCATCGTGAATTTCGGCGAGCCGGTGCCGCCCCACCTGGCCGACATGAACTGGCTGGAGACCGCCGGCAAGCCGGAGGGCTCCCGCAGGACGCCGGTGCTGCAGACCACCAATATCCAGTCGATCAAGCTGGCGGTGGAGCTCGGCGCGGGCATAGCGATTCTCCCAGACTACGCCATCGAGAAGGACAGCAAGCTCGTGCTGCTGCTGCCCGAGACCGAGATGCCCTCCTTCGACACCTATTTCTGCTATCCGGATGCGATGAAGGGGCAGGCGCGTCTCAACGTTTTCCGCGATTTCCTGCTCGGAAAGGCGCGCGGCTGGTCATTCTGACCGGATGCAGCAAAAATGCATGGCTGCTTTGCAAAAGTTTATGCTTGTTAAACAGGCAGCGAACGCCCATATCCCGATCACTCCCGGGCGCGTTCTCCTCCCATTTAGCGCCCTCGAGTGTTCCCCTCTGGAGGTTTTGCCTTTACGGCATCTTCCATAAACTCAGCCGGATCTTCCATGATCCGGCTTTTTTCTTTTTAAGGCCAGGCGCATCTTCTTGCCGATGCCCCGTACCGTGCACTGCACAAATGCGCGGCATGCATGCCTGCAGAATCGGCGGCCGCCTCAGGCCGCCGCCTTGGCTCGTGCGTTCAGCACCTCGTCGGCAGCCCGGCCGGTCAGCTCCGCCATGTGGTCGAAGCTTGCCCTGTAGGTGCCGACGCCGGCGGTGGCCGAGCGCAGCTCGATGATGAGGCTGCCCATCTCGGCCAGCGGCATGGTGGCTTCCACCACGTCCCAGCCGGGCCAGTCGGGCCGCGCATCGTAGCCGAGGATCTGGCCGCGCCGCTGCGGCACCATTGCCGTCACCCGCGCCGTGGCGTCGGACGGCGTGTAGATCTCCACCTTCATCACCGGCTCCAGCAGCACGGGGCCGCACTGCGCCATGCCTTCCTTCATCGCCAGCCGCGCCGCCTGCTGGAAGGCCATGTCCGAGGAATCGACCGTGTGATAGGAGCCGTCCGCCAGGTTGACGGTCAGGTCCACCACCGGGAAGCCGAGCGGCCCCGCCTTGAGATAGTCGCGGATGCCGGCCTCCACCGAGGGAATGTACTGCTTTGGCACCACGCCGCCGCTGATCGTGTCGGTGAAGGCGAAGCCGCCGCCGCGGGGCAGGGGCTTGATGTCGACGAGCACGTCGCCGAACTGGCCGTGGCCGCCCGACTGCTTGCGGTGGCGTCCGCGCTGGCTGACGCTTTTGCGGATCGTCTCGCGATAGGGGATCGAGGGCGCATGCGCCTCGACCGGTATCTGGTAGCGGCCCTCCAGCCGCTCCACCACGACGCGCAGATGCATCTCGCCATGGCCGGAGATGATCGTCTCGCTGCTTTCCTGGTCCTGCCTGATGTCGAGCGAGGGGTCCTCCTGGCCGATCTTCTGCAGGGCGGCCGAGAGCTTGACCTCGTCCTTGCGCTCGCGCGGGCGCACCGCCACCACGAAGACGGGACTGGCCTTGTCGGCCTGCCACAGCGCGGCGGGCGCGGCCTTGCCCACGCCGAGCGTCTCGCCCGTCGCGATGTCGTCCAGCTTGCCGAGTGCCACGACCGTGCCTTCGCCGGCATCGGCGATCTTGGTCGGCTCGCGTCCCACCATGCGGTAGAGGCCGGAAATCCTGCCGCCCGCGCCCGACGAGGACATCACCTCGTCGCCATCGGCCAGCCTGCCCGACAGCACGCGGCAGACCGAGAGCTTGCCGCCATGCGGCGTGTGGAACGTCTTCATCACCTGGGCGAGCGCGCCCGCGCCGGCGTCGAGGCCCAGCCGCTCGCGCGTCAGCGTCACGTCGGGCGCGTCGTGGCGGATCGCCTTCAGCAGGCGCAGCACGCCGTTGCCCTTCTCGGCGGCGCCGATCAGCACCGGCGTCACGGCGCCGGCGCGCAGGTCGGCGGCGAGGTCGTCGAAGACCGCATCGCGCGGCGGTTCGATTTCGTCCAGCAGCTGTTCCATCAGCTGGTCGTCATGGTCGGCAAGCTGCTCCAGCATGGAGAAGCGGGCCTCGACCTCCCGCGCCCTGTCGTCGTCCGGTATCTCGGCCACCATGCTCTCGGTGTGCTCGCGATAGACATAGGCGCGCTCCAGCGCCAGGTCGATCGCGCCGACCACGATGCCGTCCTCGCGCAGCGCGATCTGGCGCAGCAGCAGCGGTACGGTGCTCACCGGCTGGAGAAGCTTCAGCGTGTCGCGCACGCCGATCGTGGCCTTGTCCATCTTGTTGAGGAAGATCATGCGCGGCAGGCCGAGCGCGTCGAGCCGATGCAGGATCATCTGCAGGGCGGGGATCTTCTTCTCGTCGGCCTCGGTGACGACGACGGCTGCGTCGCAGGCGGCGAGGATGGCGTCGCCCTCGCCGGCGAACTCCACCGAGCCGGGGCAATCGGCGAAGGTGACCTCCTCGCCCATGAAGCTCGTCGTGGCGAAGGTGGCCTCGACGCTCATCGCATGGGCGCGCGCCTCGGGCGAGCTGTCACCGACCGTGGCGCCGCTGCCCACCGCCGACTGGCGCGCGATCGCGCCGGTGCGCGCGAGGATCGCTTCAAAAAGGGTGGTCTTGCCGGTTGCGAAGGGACCGATGATGGCGATGCATTTCGGTCCCCTGCTTCGTTCTCCTGCGCGTTTTCCCATGGTTGCGACCTCCTCTCGGACGTGCCCGGGCCGGGCTTCGTTGAGCGGCGGCCGGCCATGCGGCCGTCGCGCGGATGCGATATCTGCCGTATCGCCTTTTCCCAAAAAGCATCGTGTCACGGCAGCGGGAATGCCGCAAGGCTGAAAGGTCAGGCGCTCTCGGCAAGGCGCATGGCGGGCCCGCTTCGCCGGAGCTGCGCCAGCGGCACGGCCTTGCCGAAGCGGTAGCCCTGGAAGCGGGTGCAGCCGGCGGCGCGCGCCAGCGTGAACTCCTCCTCGGTCTCCACGCCCTCCGCCACGACGATGAGGCCGCGCACCCGCGCGATCTGCACCAGCGCCGCGATGAATATCTGCGCGATGCCGGGGCGTGCGATGTCGCGTACATAGCTGCGGTCGATCTTGATCGTGTCGATCGGCAGCGACTGGAGATAGTTGAAGCCGCAATGTCCGGTGCCGAAATCGTCCAGCGCGATGCGGAAACCCATGTCGCGCAGCCGGTGCAGGCGCTGCAGCACCTCGGCGGTGCAGGACATGGCCGCCGTCTCGGTGATCTCGAGCACGAACTGGCGGGCATCGCGGCCGGTTTCGGCCAGCGTGCGGCGCACCATTTGCACGATCTCGTCGCGCTTGAGCTGTTCGCCCGACACGTTGATGCAGACGCGCTCGCCGTCGAAATGATGCGCGTCCTGGCAGGCGCGCCGGAACACCCAGGCACCCACCTGGTCGATGAGGGTCGAGCGTTCTGCGACCGGGATGAAATCCGCCGGCGAGATCAGGCCCCGAACCGGATGGCGCCAGCGCACCAGTCCCTCCACCGCGGTCCGAAGGCCCTCGCCATCCACGATCGGCTGATAGTGCAGCTCGAGCTCGTTCATGTAGAGGGCCGCGCGGAGCTCGCGCTCGAGATAGCGGCGGCGGCGGATTTCGGTGACGAAGGCATCCTCGAACACGGTGACGCGCCCGCGGCCGTTGGCCTTGCTGTCGTAGAGCGCCAGGTCGGCCCGGTGGATGAGCTCCTCGGTGTCGTTGGCGTGCAGCGGCGCGAAGGCCATGCCGATGGAGGCGCTGAGCGGGATCGTGTTGCCGTCGTGCTGGATGCCGCCACGCAGCATCTCGAGGAGGCGGCCGGCGCCGGCGAGCGCGGCAGCGCGGTCGTCGCTGCGCAGCGCGATGGCGAACTCATCGCCGCCGAGGCGCCCGATCAGCGCGCCGGGAAAAAGCGCATGGGCGGTCTCAACCAGATGGCGCAACGCCTTGTCGCCGAGGCCGTGGCCGAAGCTGTCGTTGAGCTGCTTGAAGAAGTCGAGGTCGACCAGCAGCAGCGTCGCCTGCTTCGGCTGCAGGGCCGGCCCGAGAAGCTGGCCGAGCTGCGACAGGAAGTGGCGGCGGCTCATCGCGCCGGCCAGCGCATCGGACCCGATGATGCGCTGGCGCGAAGCCTCGATCGTCGAGGCCAGGCGCAGCCGGTGGTGGAGCGAGCGGCGGAGATAGAAAAGCGCGCCCATGCCGAAGGCGAGCGCCACAATGCACAGCGTCAGCGCCCAGCCCACGGCGTCGCTGCGCTCGCCGACGAGGTTGCCCGTGCAGGCGAAGACCAGCGCGCTGCCAAGCAGCGCTTGCGTCAGCAGGTAGATGCGGCCATTGTGCCCCTGGATCGCCGATATGAGAGCCATGCAACGCCTCTTCTTGTTTTGCGCGTACGATAGGGGCAGCCTTTTAAGAACTGGTTGGCGCCACCGTCACGGAACTGTCGCGGTTTCGTCATCGGCGGGGCGCCGGGCCGGCTGATGACGCGGTCGGTGCCGGCAGAGCAGGCGCAGACGCGCTTCGACTATCTGAGGGACAGGCTGCGCCGGCTCTATTACGGGGAATCGCGCGCGGCGCTGCGGTTCCAGCTTTCCGTCACCGTGCTGGACCTCGCCATCATCGGCTTCTTCATCGTCTCGCCGGTGCTGGCCGGGCGGACGGCGTTCCTCTGGATCGACTATTCGGTCGCCGCCTTCCTTTTCGTCGACATCACCGCCCGCGCGCTCGCCTCGAACGACATGAAGCGCTGGTTCAGCCAGCCGACGGCGCTCGTCGACATCTTCATCCTCGTCACGCTGCTCCTGCCGGACACGCTGGTCAATCTGGGCTTCCTGCGCATCCTGCGGCTGTGGACGATCTCGCGCAGCGGCATGCTGTGGCGGCCGCTGGAGCGGGCAGGCTACGGCGAGTGGCGGGACACGGTCCATGCGGTGATGAACCTCGTCACCTTCCTCTTCGTGGTGACCGGCTTCATCTATACGAGCTTCTTTCGCAACGGCAGCGGCTTCGACGGCTATGTCGATGCGCTCTATTTCACCGTGGCGGCCATGACCACTACGGGCTTCGGCGACATCGTGCTGCCGGGCCCGTGGGGAAAGCTCACCTCCATCGCGGCGATGATCGTCGGCCTGTCGCTGTTCGTGCGGCTGGCGCAGGCGCTGTTCCGGCCCAACAAGGTCTATTTCCCCTGTCCGGAATGCGCTCTGCAGCGGCACGATCCCGATGCGGTCTTCTGCAAGGCGTGCGGCCACAAGCTGAAAATCCCCGACGACGGGGAGTGAACGAAAAAGACCCGGCGCGATGGCCGGGTCCCTTGTCCACATATGCGCGGTCGGTCAGACCAGCGAGGCGGTGAAGCGCTGGATGCGCTCGCAGGCCTGCTCCAGCAGGTCGTCGGCCGCCGCGTAGGAGATGCGGAAGTTGGGGCCGAGGCCGAACGCCGAGCCGTGCACCACGGCCACGCCCTCCGCTTCCAGCAGCTCGGTGACGAAGTCCTCGTCGGTCTCGATCACCTTGCCGCCGCGCGTCTTCATGCCGAGCAGGCCCTCGCAGGACGGATAGACGTAGAACGCGCCTTCCGGCACCGGGCAGACGATGCCGCGCGCCTGGTTGAGCATCGACACGACGAGGTCGCGCCGGTTCTGGAACACCGCCTTGTTCTTCTTGACGAAGTCCTGCGGCCCGTTGAGCGCCTCCACGGAAGCCCATTGCGCGATGGTGCAGGCGCCCGAGGTCTGCTGGCCTTGGATCATGTCCATCGCCTTGATGAGCTGGACGGGGCCGGCCGCGTAGCCGATGCGCCAGCCGGTCATCGCATAGGCCTTCGACACGCCGTTCATGGTCAGCGTGCGGTCGTAGAGCGCCGGCTCCACCTCGGCGATCGTGGTGAAGACGAAATCGCCATAGGTGAGGTGCTCGTACATGTCGTCGGTGAGCACCCAGACATGCGGATGCTTCAGCAGCACGTCGGCGATGCCCTTCAGCTCGTCGCGCGTATAGGCCGCGCCCGAGGGGTTGGAGGGCGAGTTCATCAGCAGCCACTTGGTCTTCGGCGTGATGACGCGCTCCAGCGCTTCCGGCGTCAGCTTGAAGCCGTTGTCGATGGAGGTCTCGACATAGACAGAGGTGCCGCCGCAGATCGCCACCATCTCCGGATAGCTCACCCAGTAGGGACGCGGGATGATCACCTCGTCGCCGGGGTTCAGCGTCGCCATGAAGGCGTTGAACAGGATGTGCTTGCCGCCGGTGCCGACGATCGTCTGCTCCGGCTTGTAGTCGAGATTGTTCTCGCGCTTGAACTTGGCGGCGATGGCCTCGCGCAGCGGCGCGATGCCCGACACCGGCGGATACTTCGTCTCGCCGCGGCGGATCGCCTCGATGGCCGCGTTCTTGACGTTGTCCGGCGTGTCGAAATCGGGCTCGCCCGCGCCCAGCCCGATCACGTCGCGGCCTTTCGCCTTCAGGTCGCGCGCCTTCTGCGAAACCGCGATGGTCGCGGACGGCTTAACGCGTGAAAGGGCATCGGCGATGAAGGCCATGTTCTTCGAGCTCCTGTCGGGATCAACCGCGCGGGTTATTGAACGATCGCATGCCGTTCCGCAAGGAAAACAGTTGGGAAATCCGTATCTGGCCGGGAATAGATCGGTGCGTGGCTTAACCGGCGATAAAGCGTTGGCTGCCAATAGTCAGGCCAGCATACGAAAATCGCCGGAGATCGAATTTGTCCCGCAGCGTGGGCCCTGCTCACATCATCAGGCATGCCGACGGCACGGCCAGCGGCATGTGGGGCATGATGGTGCTGCGCAGCGCCTTCCAGCCCATTTTCGCCTTCGGCGACGATGGCAAGCTGTCGGTCGTCGCCTTCGAGGGGCTGCTGCGGCCCGAACGCGACGGCGAGAGCCTCTCGCCGGCCATCTTCCTCGCCGACGTGCCGCCGGCCGACCGCATGCATGTGGAGACGCTGGCGCGCACGCTGCACCTCGTCAATGCCGGCACGTTTCTCGACCCGCGCGCCGCGCTGTTCATCAATTTCGATCCGTCGCTGTTCTCCGACCGCGAGCTGACCGAGGCGGTGCTGCACGACATGCGGCGCGTGCTGCAGGAGACCGGCATCGCCGGCAGCCGCATCGTCTGCGAGGTCACCGAGCAGCCGACGGCGTCCAGCCGCGCGCTCTACAATTTCGTCCAGGCGTTGCGCGGCAACGGCTTCCGCATCGCCATCGACGATTATGGCGCGGAGGATTCGGGCATCCAGCGGATCAACGACCTCAAGCCCGACATCGTGAAGTTCGATGCGCAATGGATCGCGCGGCTGATGAACACCAAGCCCGGCAACGCCCTGCTCGCCGCGATGGTGGCGGAGTTCCGTACCAAGGGCATCCTCAACCTGTTCGAGGGCATCGAGGAGCCGTGGCAGCTAGAACTCGCCGAACGTTGCGGCGTCGACATGGTGCAGGGCTACGTGCTGGCGCGGCCGGAACTGGTGCCTACCAGTTTCGCGGCCTTCGGCACGGTGGCCATGCGGGCGGCGCCGGCGCCGGGACAGGCGGCCGCGACCGCCGCCCCCGACCACCCCGTGCCCGGACAGCCGCGGCGCAACCCCTCCCGTCCCCCCTTCGGCAAGCGTGGCTGACATGGACATGTCGGAAAACAGCATATCCATGGACGAGATCGGCCTCGGCATCGCCCATTATGGCGGCTTCCATCTGCGTTCGGCGTTCCAGCCGGTCTTCTGCCGCTTCGGCCACAAGCTGGTCCCCATCGGCCTGGAAGGGCTGGTCCGGCCCATGCGCGACGGGGCGGAGGCTGCGCCGGCGGAATTCTTCGCCGCCGTGCCGGCCGCCGACCGCGTCTTCGCGGATGCGCTTTGCCAGCTTCTCCATCTTCGCAACTGGCGCTTCGCCGAGCCGGAGGGCCTGCGGCTCTTCCTCAAATCCGACATCGGGCATGCGGAGACGGCCGCGACGCTCGCCGAGCGCCTGCGTGCCACCGTGCGCGGCCTCGGCGAGGACGCCATCGCCCTTTCGCTCGTCGTCTGCGAACTCGGCAATGCGCATTGCGCCGACCATGTCGCGCTGACCCGGCTTGCCGGCCGGCTGCGCTCCTTCGGCATGCGCGTGGCGCTGGATTTCACCGGCGCGCCCGTCAATGTCCGCAATATCGAGATGGTCGCCCCGGACATCATCAAGGTGGACGGCGGCTGGTTCCGCCGGGTCTGCGAGGAGCGCGCGGCGCTGCGCCTGCTGCCGCGCCTGTTCGAATCCCTGCAGGCCACGGGCGGCGGCATCCTCGTGCAGGGCGTCGAGACGCAGGAGCAGATCGAGCGCGCCATCGATGCCGGCGCGCAATATGTGCAGGGCTTCGCGCTCGGCCTGCCGGCGCTGGCCGGCGCCCATGTGCAATTGCGCGCGCGCTATATCCGCCCGCCCGCCGTCAGCGGCGACAATGTCGTGGTGCTGGCCGGCTGACGCGATGGCCTGTGGGCCGTCACGGAACTGTAACGGATTCATCGTCGCCGTGTAACGGCACGCATCTACCTGCGCTTCTGATCAGGGTTTTCAACGATCAGGAGACACGCCCATGCAGCGTACAATTCTCGCCACGGCCATGCTGGCCGGCTTCACCGCGCTTTCGACAGTCCAGGCATTCGCCGTCACCGAGGTGCAGTGGTGGCATGCGATGGGTGGCGAGCTCGGCGCCAAGCTCGAGGAGATCGCCACCAAGTTCAACGGCTCGCAGGCCGAGTACAAGATCGTGCCGGTCTACAAGGGCAGCTATGCCGAGACGCTGACTGCGGCCATCGCGGCCTTCCGCGCCAGCCAGCAGCCGGCCATCGTGCAGGTCTTCGAGGTCGGCACCGGCACGATGATGGCGGCGCAGGGCGCGGTCTATCCGGTCTACAAGCTGATGGCGGACCAGGGCGAGGCCTTCGAGCCGGCGAGCTTCCTCGCGCCGGTGGTGGGCTATTACAGCGACACCAAGGGCAACATCCTGTCCATGCCGTTCAATTCGTCCACGCCGATCATGTATTACAACAAGGACGTCTTCGCCAAGGCCGGCCTCGACGCCGAGACCGCGCCGAAGACCTGGGCCGACATGGAAGCGGCGGCCCGCAAGATCACCTCGTCGGGCGCCGCCAAGTGCGGCATCACCACCGAGTGGATGTCCTGGGTGCAGACGGAGAACCTCTCCGCCCTCCACGACAAGCCCTTCGGCACGCTTGAGAACGGCTTCGGCGGCCTCGGCGCCGAGTTCACCTTCAACGGCGACGTGCAGGTGCGCCATTGGGACAACCTCAAGAAGTGGTCCGACGAGGGCCTGTTCCAGTATGCCGGCCCGGCCGGCGGCAACGACGCCAAGCCGAAATTCTACGCGCAGGAATGCGCCATCTTCATGGGCTCGTCCGCGTCCCGTGCGGCCGTCGTCGCCAATGCCAAGAACTTCAAGGTCGGCTTCGCCCCGCTGCCCTATTATGACGACGTGATCGCCGAGCCGAAGAACTCCATCATCGGCGGCGCCACGCTGTGGACGCTCAACGGCCGTCCGGACGCGGAGTACAAGGGCGTGGCGAAGTTCTTCACCTACCTGTCGCAGCCGCAGGTGCAGGCCGACTGGCACCAGTTCACCGGCTATCTGCCGATCACCAATGCCGCCTACGAGCTCGGCAAGGAGCAGGGCTATTACGAGAAGAACCCCGGCTCCGACATCGCCATCCTCCAGATCACCCGCGGAACGCCGTCGGCCAATTCCAAGGGCGTGCGCTTCGGCAACCTGACCCAGGTGCGCGACGTGATCGACAACGAGTTCGAGGCGCTGCTGGCCGGCCGCAAGACCGCGAAGGAGGCCCTCGACGCCGCCGTCGCGCGCGGCAACAAGATCCTGCGCGAGTTCGAAGCCGCGAACGACTGATCGGGCTCAAGGGGGCGGCGCCTGGCGCTGCCCCCTTTTTCCTGCTGGCTCCATGCAGACCAAGCGCACCATCTTTCCCGACAGGCTGCTGCCCTACGCGCTGCTGGCGCCGCAGCTTGCCGTCACCGCCGTGTTCTTCCTGTGGCCGGCGGCGCAGGCGATCTACAGCTCGTTCCTGCGGCAGGACGCGTTCGGCTTCCGCTCCACCTTCGTCTGGTTCGACAACTACCGCCGCCTGCTCGACCAGGGCGACTACCTGAACTCCATCCAGGTCACCGCCGTCTTCGCGGTCTCCGTCGCGGTGGTGTCGATGGGCGTGTCGCTGCTGCTGGCGGTCAACGTCAATGCGATGCTGCGCTCGCGCAATGTCTATACGACGCTGCTGGTGTGGCCCTATGCGGTGGCGCCGGCGATCGCCGGCATCCTGTGGTGGTTCATGTTCAACCCCACGATCGGGGTGATGGCCTATCTGCTGTCGGTGTTCGGCATAAAATGGAACCACACCGTCTCGCCGACCGACGCCATGATCCTCGTCGTCGTCGCGGCGAGCTGGAAGCAGATCTCTTACAATTTCCTCTTCTTCCTCGCCGGCCTGCAGGCGATCCCGCATTCGCTGATCGAGGCGGCGGCGATCGACGGGGCAGGGCCGTTCAAGCGCTTCCGCACCATCGTCTTCCCGCTGCTGTCGCCGACGACCTTCTTCCTGCTGGTGGTCAACATCGTCTATGCGATGTTCGACACCTTCGCGATCATCGACGCGACCACGAGCGGCGGGCCCAGCGACGCCACCAACATCCTTGTCTACAAGGTCTATGCCGACGGCGTGTTCGGCCTCAACCTCGGTTCCTCCTCCGCCCAGTCCGTGGTGCTGATGGCGATCGTCGTGCTGCTCACCGTGATCCAGTTCCGCTGGATCGAGCGGCGCGTGCAGTATTGAGGCGCCATGGTCGAGCGGAACCCCGTCCTCACCTTCCTGTCGCACCTGATCCTGATCGCCGGGGTGGCGGTCGTGGCGCTGCCGGTCTACATCGCGCTCATCGCCTCCACGCACGGGCCGAACGACTTCCTCTCCGGCGTCGTGCCGATGCTGCCCGGCCCGCACGCGCTGGACAACTATACCGCCATGCTGGGCTCCGGCCTCAGCAGTTCGGGCGCGCCGCCGCTGTGGCCCATGCTGCTCAACTCGCTGATCATGGCGATGGCGATCGCCATCGGGAAGATCGCCATCTCGATCACCTCGGCCTACGCCATCGTCTATTTCCGCTTTCCCTTCCGGGCGCTGGCCTTCTGGGCGATCTTCATGACGCTGATGCTGCCCGTCGAGGTGCGCATCATGCCCACCTTCAAGGTCGTGGCCGATCTCGGCCTGCTCAACTCCTATACCGGGCTGGCGCTGCCGCTGATCGCCTCTGCCACGGCCACCTTCCTGTTCCGCCAGTTCTTCCTGACCGTGCCGGACGAGCTTCTGGAAGCTGCGCGGGTCGACGGGGCGGGGCCGGTGAAGTTCTTCTTCGACATCCTCCTGCCGCTCAGCCGCACCAATATCGCTGCTCTCTTCATCATCCTCTTCATCTACGGCTGGAACCAGTATCTGTGGCCGCTGCTCGTCACCACGGAGACGCGCTACTATACGGTCGTGATGGGCATCAAGCGGATGGCGGCCTATGCCGACGCCGATCCGAAATGGAACTTCGTCATGGCCGCCGTGGTGCTCGCCATGCTGCCGCCGGTGCTCGTCATCATCCTCATGCAGCGCCTGTTCATCAAGGGCCTGATCGAGACGGAGAAATAGGCATGGCGACGATCCAGCTTGCCGACGTGCGCAAGACCTATGCCGGCGGCGTCGAGGCGGTGAAGGGCATCTCGATCGACATCGCCGACGGCACGATGTGCGTGCTCGTCGGCCCGTCCGGATGCGGCAAGTCCACGCTGCTCAGGATGGTCGCCGGGCTGGAGACCATCTCGTCCGGCACCGTGTCGATCGGCCCGAAGGTGGTCAACGAACTCGGCCCGGCCGAGCGCGACATCGCCATGGTGTTCCAGAACTATGCGCTCTACCCGCATATGAGCGTCTACGACAACATGGCCTACGGCCTGCGCAACCGCGGCATGGCGAAGGACGAGATCGAGCGGCGCGTGCGCGAGGCGGCCGCCACGCTGGAGCTCGGCAGCCTGCTCGACCGCAAGCCGCGCCAGCTTTCCGGCGGCCAGCGCCAGCGCGTCGCCATGGGCCGCGCCATCGTGCGCAGCCCTCAGGCCTTCCTCTTCGACGAGCCGCTGTCCAATCTCGACGCCAAGCTGCGCGGCCAGATGCGCGTGGAGATCAGGAACCTTCAGCGCCGGCTTGGGGTGACCAGCATCTACGTCACCCACGACCAGGTCGAGGCGATGACGCTCGCCGACACGCTGGTGGTGATGAACGGCGGCGTGGCCGAGCAGATCGGCGCGCCGCTCGACATCTACGAGCGGCCGGCAAGCATCTTCGTCGCCGGCTTCATCGGCGCGCCGGCCATGAACCTCGTCGCGGCCGAAGGCGGCGCGCCCGGCGAGCTCGTCCTGTCGGAGGGCGGCACGATCCGTTCGGCGGCGCTGCCGCCGGTGCCGGCGGGCCGTGCCGTCACCTTCGGCGTGCGGCCTGAACATCTGGCCATCGCGGAAGGCCGGCCGGCGGAAATGGAGTTAAGGGTCGAGGCCGTGGAGACGCTGGGCGCCGACACGCTGGCGCATGGCCGGCTGGCGAATGCCGCGACCGGCGCACGTGCAATCATCGCCAGGCTGCCCGGCAGCATCCGCATCGCCGCCGGCGACATGCTGCCGCTCGCCATCGACCGTGGCGCGGCGCACCTGTTCGACCGGGAAACCGGCAGGCGGCTGGCCGCTGCGGCTCAGCGGAGCGAGGCGCCGGATGCCGCCGCGGGCGGTACCGCCGCGAGGATCTCGTTCAGCAGGTCGATGTCGACATAATAATACTGGCACAGCCGCGGCGCGACCTCGTCGACCGCGATGCCGTTTGCCAGGAGCACGTCGACGGCGACGGATAGCTGTGCGCGTTCCGTCAAACGCCGCTTGGCGTCCTCATTGAGAAAGTAGCGCATTTGACCCCCCGATCATGGCGCAAGAAGACAGGCTCCCGCACGCCGCAATGGCGCGCAGGCTAAACTCGCAAGACTTGAACGGAACCTGGGACTGTCTTTCGGTGAATACCGAATCACCTGGCTACGATTATGCCACGGCCTGATTCGCTTGCAACCGCAAGCCTGAATATAAGTATATGCTCAGAAAAGGAACGCGGCCTGCGCCGGCGGGGGAGGCGAGAGGTCGACACCTTCATGCGCCAGCAGCCGCATCTTCGAGGCGACGCCGCCGGGCGCCGAAAAGCCGCCGGGCCGGTTGCCGGCGGCGAGCACGCGGTGGCAGGGCACGATGAGCGGCACGGGGTTGCGGCCCAGCGCGGCGCCGGTCTCGCGCGGCTTGCCGGGAAAGCCGGCGCGCTGGCACAGTTCGCCATAGGTCACGGTCTCGCCGCAGCCCACCTTGCGCACCGTCTCGTAGATCGCGCGGCGAAAGCCGTCGAGCCCCGACAGATCGACCGGCAGCGAGGCGAAGTCGTCCCGCGCGCCGGCGGCATAGGCTTTTATGCGCGCGCAGGCTTCGCGCATGAAATCCGGAAGCGGGGGCGCCCCGTCCGCGTCGATGCCGCCGCGCGCCCGCGTCTCCGTCAGGTCGGGCAGGATGATGCGGCAAATGCCGCGCCCGCTCCAGCCGAGGAAGAAGACGCCCAGCTTGGTCGCCAGCTCGATCTGTCCGGTTTCGGTGCTCATCACAGGAAAGGATAGCATCGCCCGAACGTGAACAGAAGAGGAACCTTAAGGCTGCCCGCCATTTCGCTTACCTTTTGGAAAGGAATTGCCGGGCCGGCGCGGCTCATGTAAGGAAATCGGCGGCGGGTCAGATCAATTTTGCGAGCATGCAGGATGCAGCCACAAATTCGTCGTCTGGTTTCGCTCGGGGCTGTCGCCCTGCTTCCCCTCTATGGCTGTACCTCGACCGGCGGCGGCATCAACGTCGCCGCGGAGCTGGAAGCCGTCGCCAATGACCCGACCCTGCCGGAGCAGGTCGCGGTTCTGCCGGCCTTCTCGCCCATCGCGCCGGCTGCGCCGGCCGTCGCCGCGATGAGCGCCGCAGCGCCGGCGGAGACCACGGCATCGGTCACGCCGGCCGCCGTGGCAGCTCCACCGGCCGCGCCGCTTCCCGGCGTGCAGACCGCGTCGCTGGCCGGTTCGCAGGGCGCCTTCATGCCGTCCGGCTATGCCGGCACCACGCCGCAGGGACCGAAGGCCGCGGCCTTCATCGAAGGCGGCTTTCCGATCCAGAATGTCAGCGCCCGCAGCCCCGAGCTCGATCGCCTGATCTCGCACTATGCCGGCGTGCACCAGATCCCCGAGACGCTGCTGCGCCGGGTGGTGAACCGCGAGAGCACCTTCAACCCCGCGGCGCGCAACGGCCCCTATTGGGGCCTGATGCAGATCCTGCCCGCCACGGCGCGCTCCATGGGCTATCAGGGCCCGGCGCATGGGCTGCTCGACGCCGAGACCAACCTCAAATATGCCGGCAAATATCTGCGCGGCGCCTATCTCGTCGCCGACGGCGACCACGAACAGGCGGTGCGGCTCTATGCGCGGGGCTATTACTACGACGCCAAGCGCAAGGGCCTGCTGGAGGCGACCGGCCTGCGCTGAGTCCTTGTCTTGTCGCGCTTCCGAACCGCAAAAGTGTTTCCACTTTTGCCGGAAGCGCTCCGGCCGCGTCACGTTGGCGTGAGCACGGCGGTGGCGGGTGGCGGCGGCCATGATTTCGACCGCCGCTTGCGCCAGCCTGCCGCAATGATCCGACCGCTTCTCGCCCCCGTCCTCCTCCTCTTTCTGTTTTGCCTTCCCGCCGCGGCGCAGCAGGGGTTCGAGCAGCGCGTGCGCGGCCTGCTGGAGCAAGCGACGCGCATCACGCCGCTGAAGGCGGTGGTGGTGGCGCGCGACGGCGCGGTCATCGCGGAGCGGGGCTATCGCGGCCACACGCCGGACGATTCCACCAACATCAAGTCCGCCTCCAAGTCGATCGTCTCGGCGCTGGTCGGCATCGCCATCGACAAGGGGCTGCTGGAAGGGCCGGACCAGCGCATCGCGCCGCTGCTCGAGCGCGACCTGCCCGCCGATGCCGACCCGCGCATAAGGCAGGTCACCATCGGCAACCTCCTGTCCATGCAGGCAGGTCTCGGCCGCACCTCCGGCCCGAATTACGGCCGCTGGATCGCCAGCCCCAACTGGGTGCGCGCCGCGCTCGCCATGCCCTTCGACGACGAGCCGGGCGGGGCGATGCTCTATTCGACCGGCTCGACGCATCTCCTGTCGGCGATCCTGACGCGGGTCAGCGGCCGCCCGACGCTGGCGCTGGCGCGCGACTGGCTGGGGCCGGTCGAGGGCTTCCGCATCGGCGCGTGGGACCGGGACCCGCAGGGCATCCATATCGGCGGCAACCAGATGGCGATGTCGACGCGCTCGCTGCTGGCCTTCGGCGAACTCTACCGCAAAGGCGGCAAGGCGCCGGACGGCACGCAGGTGCTGTCGCGGCAATGGATCGACGCATCGTGGACGCCGCGCACCGCCTCGCGCTTCACCGGCGACGGCTACGGCTATGGCTGGTTCCTGCGCGAGGAGGCCGGGCGCGACGTGCATTACGGCTGGGGGTTCGGCGGCCAGATGATCTATGTCGTGCCGGCGCTCGGCCTCACCGTGGCCATGACCTCCGACGACAGCACGCCCTCGGCCCGCACCGGCCACCGCGACGCCCTGCACGCCCTGCTCGCCGCGATCGTCACGGCTGCGGCCGAGGCGCGCGTCGCTCCGCAGGCCGGCGGGCAGGGCTGACGGCGCGCCGTTACGCGGTTTTAACCGCTGCCGTGCTTCAAGCGTCGGCATGGGGAAGAAGACAGCCAGACCAGCCGCCGCGCCGGACGACGACCCGGCGCCGAGGAAACGCAGCAAGCTGAAGCTCGCCTTGGCGGCGCTCGTGCCGCTGCTCGCCGCCGGCGGCGGCTTCGCCGCCTGGACCATGTTCATGGCGCCGGCGGCCGGCGGCGACCATGCGGCGGACGCGGCCGCCGGCGACGGGCACGGCCAGATGGTGGCGCTGGCGCTGCCGCCGGAGATCGTCGCAGAAGCCACCTATACCCATTCCTATGCGCTGTCGGAGCTGATCGCCCGCGACTGCGGCCGCACGCGCACCGGTGCGCTGAAGGCGGCGGCCGAGGCGGAGGCCCGCGCCGACGGCATGCTCGCCAGCCTCTCCTGGCAGGCCGCCAACCGCCGCATCGGCACGCTGGACGAGAAGTCCTGCGGCTACATGCTGAACGAGGTGGCCAACGCCAATGCCAAGGCGCAGCGCGCGGCGGACGAACAGGCCGCCGCCGCCGAAAAGGGCGGCAAGGCGAAGGGCGGGCATTAGGGCAATTCCGGCAAAGGTGCGCAGCGGCCTTGCGGGCACCCCCCGACAGCGCCGGAAACGATCTTCGCCCGAAAGCCCGCGATGCAATGGCGGGGCACCCGTCGCCATGCCCGGGTCGGGCCCGCGGGCTTCGGGTCGCGTTTCATCCTCGCCACGCCCGGTCGTCCCGTCTGGCCATTGTCGAAGAACGCACCTTCGCACGCGGAAGGTGGGAGGACGGGCGGCCGAAGGTCGCTCATCTGAGTGTATTTGCGTGCGGCCTTGCGGCCACCCGCCCCGGTGTTCTTGCGCCGGGTGCCTGGTGCACCATTCTGGCGCCCGGACCTGAGGGCTCATCACCCAGCCGCGCCACCGTCGCGCGACCGGTCCGGCACCGCCCGCTGCCCGGAATGGTCGGTGGCCATCCGTTCCCGCGCAGCGAGGCAGGGGCGATGATAGGCGAGGTGGCGAGGGCGGGGATAAATTTTCGAGCGCGGCGGGAGGGTTAGGGACCGCTCGCTAACTGGCGGCTTCTAACGACAAAGTCTGTAGAGCGGTTGCCGGCCTCAATTAGCGATTAGCCCTACGGTGCGATTAGCAGCTAGGCTGCAGAGGATTCAGGAGCGTTAGTTCTTCACCGCTCGGTAGCCGACAGCGCACCCGTGATATAATCGAGTAGCCGCCGCCGGAGGGATGAGTTGTTCGTAAGCCCCATCAGGCAGACAGCTTTGATCTTTAAATATATTTCTTGAGTCAGCTCGACGTACTGCCCGTCATGAATCAGCGCGCCTCGAATCGCTCGCAGCTCGTTGAGTACCTCGTTAAGCGTCTTGCTCTCCATCACTTCCAATGCAAAACGCTCTCTTTCACGGCCGGACCCCAGAATCGACTCCAACGCCAGCCACATGAAGAGAAACTTCACCGAGCTATCCTTCTCTTTGTGAGCCCGACCCAGTAGCGACATCGCCTTGTCGTTTTTGGTGAAATCGCAGTTGCGTTCTTCGTCTACGATGCGAGCCATGGCTTGATTTAGATGCTCGCCAGCGAGCGTTTGCCGAATATATATCCCGTCTGTGGTGGTTATGGTTTGGCCACTCGAAAGTATAATGACAGCGTCATAATGCATTTCAAGGGCGACGAACTCACCGTGAAGAATTGAAACTAAAGAGGCGCAGTTCTCCACAGCCAAAGTCGCATTCTTCTGATCCTCCGTTATTGCCGCCGGATTCCAATTCCTTATGGGGTATAAAATGCACAAATAAGTACCCCACATGGACCGGGACGAGGCATCAGCCAGAAGGCGGTAGTCCCCATTGATAAAGTGAGCTTGGATAACCGGACTTTGCACTCCAATACGCTCTGGAAAGTTCACCAGTTCAACCACACCATTTGGATCTAGATGTGCCCTCGTAGCTTCTTCGACGACGCCCTGCAAAACGTCGGCTGACTTGGTAGAGTAGTACGCTACGTAGCACGCGTCGTATCTATTCTGCGCTAAGTGATTGATCATATTGGGCGAGAGGTTCGGTATCTGAAATTGCTTTCCCATCCTCGCACTACCCTTAACCGTTACAACTTTATCCGTTAGATAGCTGAGGAAGTCCGCCCATGACGCAGTCCATTGTCCGCTTTCAGGGGTGTCCCGACAAGGGTCTAGAGTCTGAGATGAGGACGCAAAGTCGCCAAAGAAATGCTAGGTGCCGCCCATGGCGAGCAGCCCTCAAATATCCCCGCCCTTCCCAACCCGCGCCTTGATCTCCACCGCCCATGCGCGGCCTTCGTCGCCGCCCCAGAGCAGCCAGGCGATGCGGCCTGCGGAGGGGTTTTGGTCGTTGAAGAAGTTGCGGCCGCGCTTGTCCACCTCGTGGCGGGCGAAGTAGCTCGCCATGCGCCGGATGGTTTCGGGCGTCAGCGGGCGACGAGTTCGCGGGCGCGGGCGACGCCGATTTCGGCGCCGCCGCGGCCGAAACGTTCACGCCACGCGAGCCCTTGCGCGGCGTTGCGCGCAACGGGCTCGGGCGGCGTGAAGTCGATTTCGTCGGTCACGCAGCGAAGTAGCTTTGCAGCGGGCGGACCTCCAGCGAGCCGGCCTTGAGGGCGGCGATGGCCTCGGCCACGGCGGCGGCGCCCGACAGGGTGGTGTAGTAGGGCACCTTCTGCATCAGGGTGGCGCGGCGGAGCGACTTCGAGTCGGAGACGGCTTTCTGGCCGTCCGTGGTGTTGAAGACGATCTGCACCTGCCGGTTGCGGATGGCGTCCTCGATGTGGGGGCGGCCTTCCAGCACCTTGTTGACCTTCTCCGCCGCCACGCCGTTCTCGGCCAGGAAGCGCTGCGTGCCGCCGGTGGCGAGCACGCGGAAGCCGAGGCCGGCCAGACGCTTCACCGAGGGCAGGATGCCGGCCTTGTCCTCGTCGCGCACCGAGACGAAGAGGGTGCCGGAGCGGGGCAGGTCGACGCCGGCGCCGAGCTGGCTCTTGGCGAAGGCCAGCGCATAGTCGCGGTCGAGGCCCATGACCTCGCCGGTGGACTTCATCTCCGGGCCGAGCAGCGTGTCGACGCCGGGGAAGCGGGCGAAGGGGAAGACGGCTTCCTTCACCGCGATATGGCCGAGGCTGTTCATGTCGGGCTTTGCGCCATAATTGGCGAAGGCCGCGTCGAGGCTCTCGCCCGCCATGATGCGCGCGGCGATCTTGGCGATGGGCGAGCCGATCGTCTTGGCCACGAAGGGCACGGTGCGGGACGCGCGCGGATTGACCTCCAGCACGTAGATCTCGCCGTCCTTGATGGCATATTGCACGTTCATCAGGCCGCCGACATTGAGCGCCCTGGCGAGGGCGGCGGTCTGGCGCTCCAGCTCGGCCACGGTCTCGCGCGACAGGGAGTGGACGGGGAGCGAGCAGGCGCTGTCACCCGAATGGATGCCGGCCTCCTCGATATGCTCCATGATGCCGGAGACGTAGGTGTTTTCGCCGTCGCAGAGGCAGTCCACGTCGACCTCGATGGCGCCCGACAGGTAGGTGTCGAACAGCAGCGGGTTCTTCGACAGGAGCGTATTGATCTGGCCGGTCTTGTCGGCCGGGTATTTCTGCTTGATGTCCTCCGGCACGAGGCCGGGCACGGTATCGAGCAGGTAGCTTTGCAGCATGCCCTCGTTGTGGATGATCTGCATGGCGCGGCCGCCGAGCACGTAGGAGGGGCGCACGACCAGCGGGAAGCCGAGCTCGCCCGCCACCACGCGCGCCTGCTCGACGGACCAGGCGATGCTGTTCTTCGGCTGGGCGAGGCCGAGCTTGTGCAGCAGCTTCTGGAAGCGGTCGCGGTCCTCGGCGAGGTCGATCGCGTCCGGGCTGGTTCCGAGGATGGGGATGCCGGCCTTTTCGAGCGCGTCGGCCAGCTTGAGCGGGGTCTGGCCGCCGAACTGGACGATGACGCCGACGAGCGTGCCGGCGGCCTTCTCGGCGCGCAGGATCTCCAGCACGTCCTCGGCCGTCAGCGGCTCGAAATAGAGGCGGTCGGAGGTGTCGTAGTCGGTCGAGACGGTCTCGGGGTTGCAGTTGACCATGATCGACTCGTAGCCGGCATCTTCCAGCGCGAAGCAGGCGTGGCAGCAGCAATAGTCGAACTCGATGCCCTGGCCGATGCGGTTGGGACCGCCGCCGAGGATGACGACCTTCCTGCGGTCGGACACCTGCGCCTCGTCGGAAAGGGCGCCGGCGAAGGGCGTCTCGTAGGTGGAGTACATGTAGGCGGTGGGCGAGGCGAACTCGGCCGCGCAGGTGTCGATGCGCTTGTAGACCGGGTGGACGCCGAGCTTTTCGCGTTGCTTCTGAATCGCTTGCGCGTCGGTCTTTGTCAATGAGGCGAGGCGGGCGTCGGAGAAGCCCATGGCTTTCAGCATGCGCAGGTTCTCGGCGTCCTGCGGCAGGCCGTGCTCGCGGATGCGCTCCTCCATGGCGATGATGGCGGCGATCTGCTCCAAAAACCACGGGTCGATGCGGCACATCTGGTGCACGTCTTCGAGCGAGGTGCCGAGACGGATCGCCTGCGCGACCATGCGCAGCCGGTCGGGCGTGGGGGTGCCGAGCGCGGCGCGGATGGCGTTGCGGTCGTCGCCCTCGTTAATCCCACTGGGGCCGATGCCGGGGATCTCGATCTCGTCCAGTCCCGTCAGTCCCGTCTCCAGTCCGCGCAAGGCTTTCTGGAGCGATTCCGCGAAGGTGCGGCCGATGGCCATGACCTCGCCGACCGACTTCATGGCGGTGGTGAGGATGGGCTCCGCGCCGGGGAATTTTTCGAAGGCGAAGCGGGGGATTTTGGTGACGACGTAGTCGATGGAGGGCTCGAAGGAGGCCGGCGTGGCGCCGCCGGTGATGTCGTTCTCCAGCTCGTCCAGCGTGTAGCCGACGGCGAGCCGCGCGGCCACCTTAGCGATGGGGAAGCCGGTCGCCTTCGAGGCGAGCGCCGAGGAGCGCGAGACGCGCGGGTTCATCTCGATGACGACGAGGCGGCCGTCGGCCGGGTTGACCGCGAACTGCACGTTGGAGCCGCCGGTCTCGACGCCGATCTCGCGCAGCACCGCGATGCTCGCGTTGCGCATGATCTGGTATTCCTTGTCGGTCAGCGTCAGCGCCGGCGCGACGGTGATGCTGTCGCCCGTGTGGACGCCCATCGGATCGACGTTCTCGATGGAGCAGATGATGATGCAGTTGTCCGCCTTGTCGCGGACGACCTCCATCTCGTACTCCTTCCAGCCGAGCACGCTCTCCTCGATGAGGACTTCGGTGGTGGGGGAGGCGTCGAGGCCGGAGCGGACGATCTCGAAGAACTCGGCCTGGTTGTAGGCGATGCCGCCGCCGGTGCCGCCCAGCGTGAAGGAGGGGCGGATGATGGCGGGCAGGCCGACATGGTCGATCGCCTGCGCGGCCAGCGCCATGCCGTGGGCGATGTAGCGCTGCTTGCGGTCGCCCTCGCCGAGGTTCCATTCGGTCTCCAGCGCGTCGAGCTCGGCGTCGGAGCCGCCGTTGGCCTTAAGTTCGGCGCGGCGCGCCTCGTGCGCCTTGCGGTCCGCGTCCTTCACCTCGGTGGCGTTGGCGAGCATGGAGCGCGGCGTCTCAAGGCCGATGCGGGCCATGGCCTCGCGGAACAGCGCGCGGTCCTCGGCCATGTCGATGGCCTCGGCATTGGCGCCGATCATCTCGACATTGTAACGGTCGAGCACGCCCATGCGGCGCAGCGACAGCGCGGTGTTGAGCGCGGTCTGGCCGCCCATGGTGGGCAGCAGCGCGTCGGGCCGCTCCTTGGCGATGATCTTGGCGACGACCTCGGGCGTGATCGGCTCGATATAGGTGGCGTCGGCCAGCTCCGGGTCGGTCATGATGGTGGCCGGGTTGGAATTGACCAGCACGATGCGGTAGCCCTCGGCCTTCAACGCCTTGCAGGCCTGGGTGCCGGAATAGTCGAACTCGCATGCCTGGCCGATGACGATCGGCCCCGCGCCGATGATGAGGATCGACTTGATATCGGTGCGTTTCGGCATGGGACGTCCGCTTGTTCTGGGCTTGCGCCGCGAGCCGGGCAAATCTCGGACATGCTGGCGCATGCGGCGAGAGGCCCGGCCGGGTCAAGCTGATTATTCTGTCAGGCTAGGCGGGTTCTATAGGGGAGAGCGGCGGGGGATGGAACCCCGGAAATGCGGCTGCGCACAATGGCGGGTTGCAGGACGCGAACGGCGCGCGCGGCTATCTCGGGCAGGCCATGTCCGCCAGTCCCGCCTCGACGCTCTTGAGCAGGGCGACCAGTTCGGGCTGGCGGCGGGTGCCGGTGCGGCGGAAGATCTCGTCGAGATAGGTGCGGGCGGAGGCGTAGCTCAGCCCGCGCTCGGCGGCGGCCTGCCTGAGGTCGCGGGCGCCGAGCAGCGCGCGTGCCAGCCGGGCCTGCGAGGCGGTGAGGCCGAAGGCGGCGACCAGCGCCTCGTCCAGCGATGCGTGGGCCGCGCCGTGGGCAGGGCGCAGGAACAGCACGGCCTGCCGCTCGTCCTCCAGCCCGTACCAGCCGCCGCGCCGCCATGGCGCGACGGAGACGACGAGCCGCGCGCCGGCATTGCCCGCATCGGGGCCGAGAAGCGCCACGCCGCCGCTGCCGTCGCCGGACATGCATTGCTCCAGCAGGGAGGCGATGCGCCGCGCGCCGCGCGAAGGCGCGAGTTCGAGAACGCCCTGTCGGATATCCACGGGCGGCACGGTTCGGGCAAGCAGGTCGGCCGCTGCGGCGTTGATGTCGCGCAGGCGCAGGTGGCGGTCGACGACGAGGGCGGCGACGGCGACGGGCAGGCCGGGATGTTTCCTGTCGTGGAACAGGGCGCTGATCTCGCCGGCCCGGGCGATGTGCGGCAGGAAGCTCGACATCAGCCGCTCGTCGTCAGCGTCGAAATCTCCCTGGCCGGCGGCCCGGTTCACGTCGACGAGAAAATGGCTCCCTGCGTCGACCCGTATGGCGCACTGCATGCCGTAGTACAGCTCGCGCGGCCGCAGCCATTCCTGCCAGAGCTCGCGCCTGTGGAAGGCGGCCACGTCCTGCATGCGGCTGTGGAGCGCGATGCGGCCCGGCGCCAGCGAGCGCGAGAGCAGGTGGAAGGGATCGCGCAGGATGGCCTGCTTGGCCGCCGGCGTCTCGAAACCCGGATCGTCAAGCGATGTGTATCCGCTGACTGCCTCGGACGTCGTATGGAAGAGCCAGGCGCGCGAGCCGTGGAAGCAGCCGGCCAGCCCGTCCAGCGCCTCGCGCCATTCGGCCCGGCCGACAGCCGCATCGTAGAAGCCGCCGATCGCCGACGACATGTTTTCGGGGGACAGGGCCGCCATCGCGGGTTCCTCGGTGAGGCTGCCGGCAGCTGGCACCGGCAATCGGTTGCGTTTTCCCCATCGCCGGATGATGCGCGATCAGGCGCATCTTGTCACCGGTCTTGCGACGCGCGGTCGGGAATCGCTTCGGGCAGCGCCGCTAGAGCGGCGGACGCCCGGATATATCCGGGCTGCCGCTCTAGCTCTTTGATTAAGCTGCATTTGTGCGACGCCAAGTGATTCCACTTGGCTGCAAAATGCTCTAGTTCATCGCGGCGAGGCGTTCGGCCGCGCGGCTGCGGTTGTCCATCAGGTCCGGCAGGACGATGCGCCGCTTGCCGAGGACGCCGATGGCGCGGTCGCAGGTGGCGAGGGCCTCGGACATCATGGCGCGGTCCTTGCGGGCGGCGCCGAGCTCGGCCAGCGCGCCGCAAAGCGAATCCTCGGTCTCGGCGACCTCGATCTCCTTGTCGGGCAGGCCGAGATAGACCTCGCGCGCATCGCGCGCCATGCGCACGCCTTCCTCCAGATCGGCGCGCCCGTTGCTGCGCGCCAGCGCGGTCTGGCTGAAGCTCAGCCCGTTGGCCGCATAGGCCCAGAGCGATGCGTCGGCCTCGCGGCTGGACAGCGCGAGGATGCGGCGGAACTCGCCGACGGCTTCCTGCAGGGCCTGCACGTCCCTGGCGCGGGAGCCCAGCAGGGCGCGCGCATTGGCGACGGCCACGGCGATTTCGCGCCAGTAATCGGGGAAATCCTTCTCGTTGTAGACGGCGGCGGCATCCACATAGGCGTCGAGGGCGCGTTTCAGGAGCGCGATGTCGCTTCCCGGATAGCCGTGGCTCAGCCACGCATCGGCCTGGCTGTTGCGCAGCCAGGCGCGGTTGGCGGGCGGCAGGTCCGCACCGTCGCCGAGCCTGTCGAACATCGCCGCCGCGCGGGCGAAGAAGGACCGCTCGCGCGCCGGCAGGCCGCGCTGGACAAGCGTGTTGGCGAAGGTGGCGACCTGCACCCATTCGTCGGGCGTGGCCTTCTCGCCATCCTCACCCAGCGCCTCGGCAAAGAGGGCGATGGCCTGGTCCAGCATTGCGGTGTCGCGCTCGGCGCTGCCGAGAAGCGAAAGGCTGTTGGCGCGTCCGATCACGGCGCGGCGGCGGGTCTCGGCAAGCGCCGGATCGCCGAGCTTGTCGATCAGCTCGCCGTAGACGCGCTCCGATTCGCGCAGCAAGGCGGCGTCGCGCGTCTGCGCGCCCTCGTTGCGCAGCAGCTCGGCGCGGTTCTCCATGGCGCGCCGCCAGGACTCGCCGTCGCCCAGCTCGCCATAGAGCCTCGCCGCCCGCGCATAGGCGTCGGTCGCCTCGCGCAGCACCTCGGTGGTCTTCAGGCCGAGCCCGGTCTCGGCGCCATAGGCGACGAGGTTCTGGAGGGCGGAGGCCTCGCCGTCGTGGAACCAGGCCATGTCGGCCTTGCCGGCATCGGCCGGGCTGCGGGCGGCGAGATCGCGCCATGCGGTGGCGGCGCGGCGGTAGAGCGGATACCGGCCGCCGTCGGCGAGCTTCGTCAGCGATTCGGCGAGGCGGCGCTGGTTGCGCAGCCAGCCGTCCTGGTCCTTTTCCTCGGCCAGATAGGCGTCGAGCTGCGACACGGCCTCCTCGACCAGTTCGGGCGCGGCCTCGATCTTGTCCAGCTCGATGCAGGCGAGCGCCAGATTGGCGCGGGCGACGAGCTCGGTGCCCCAGCGCTCGTCGGCGGCTTCCGGGATGATCGCGGCGCGATAGGCCGTGATGGCGCGGCGCAGCACGGCCGGGTCCTTCGCCGCGACGCCCTTGGAATAGAGCGCGCGGCCGAGCGTATGGTCTACGAAGGCGCGGGCGCCGGGCAGGACATCGTCGGCGAGCAGGTCGTGCGCCCGCTGCAGCATTTCCAGGTTCTGCTCCGGCGGGATGCGGCTCTCCACACGGTCATAGGAGATGGCGAACCAGCTCACGCGCTGGCGCAGGGGCTCGACCTTCTTGCCCGAAACGCCCCTGGCGGCGGCAAGCGCCTCGCCGTGCCTTGCGAGCGCCTCCATGTAGGTGGCGTGATCGCCGGTGATGTCGGCGAGGTTGCGCATCGCATCGGCGCGTCGCGACAGCGTATCGGCCCAGTATGTGACGTCCCGATCGCGGTTGATCATCGGCAATGCCTGGTCGAACAGCGATATCGCCTCTTCCAGCGGGGCGGTCTCGGCGCGGTCGCGGCCCATATCCGTCAGCACGCCGGCGAGCGCCGTGCGCGACGACGCCGAATCGCCGCGCAGCTGGGTCGTGTCGCTGGTGGCGATGGCCTCGCGCAGCAGGTCCGCCGCCTGCGCGAGCTCCTGCGGATGGTCGCCCTGCTTGGCGAGCACATGCAGGTTGAGCGCCCGCGACTGCATGAGCCCGGCCCATTCCACCGGCTCGCGCCCGCGATCGGTGAAGGACAGCGCCTCGGCGAACAGCGTCTCGGCCTTGCGCATCATCGCGGCATCGTCGGAAAGCCCGCCGATCTCGGAATAGGCGACCGCGAGCGCCTGGACGGTCTTGGCGCGCTGCTCGGGCGCATCGTTCGCGCGGGCTTCCAGCGCCTGCTCCAGCAGGGCGGCGGAGGCGCGGAAGCGCTCGATATTGCCTTCGCGGCGCGCGAGGTCGTTCATCGCATTGCCCATCGCGGTGACGGTGCGCGCCCAGAGGAGGGCGTCGTCGGCACGCGGCACCAGCCGGGTGAGTTCCTCGAAGCCGGCGATGCCGGCGAGGTAGCCTTGCGTGCCGTCCTCCTGCGACGCGATCTGGACATGCGTGCCGGCCAGGTTGTGCAGCACGTCCAGACGCTCTGTCGCATAGGCGGTATCGTCCGCGGTATAGACCGTCAGCGACTGCTCATAGGCCTGCGCCGCCTCGCGCAGCAGTCCGAGATTCTCGTCGCGCTGGCCGAGCGAGAGGAGGACGTTGCCGAGGAAGACCTCGCTCATCGCCCAGTCGGCGGGCCTCTCCTTGCGGTCGGCCAGCGTCACCACCTCGCGGGCGATCTCGGCGGCGCGGTGGAGATTGTCGAGCTCGCCCTTCTTCCAGCCGGAATCGCGCAGCGCGACCGCCTGGTTGCCGCGATGGGCCCATGCCCAGTAGGGGTCCCACTTCTCGACCTGCCTGAACGCCTGCTCGTAGTCGGCGGCGGCCTGCTCGTAGTTGAAGCTCATATAGTTGGCGCGGCCGCTGGCGGCGTAGACGTCGGCGAATTCGCGGCGGCGGGCGGCGATGTCGGCTTCCGCCTGCTCGACGGTCTTCTCCACCTCGCGCACGCGCGCCTTGGCCTGCTCGTGCAGCGACAGCGCGGTGGCCAGCGCGCCCTCGGCCACCGCCTGCTCGGCGAGTTCGGAGAGGCGGGCGATCTCGGGATCGGTGCTCTTGATGGCGTCCTGCTCGCGCTTCATCTCCTCGATGCGCTTGCTCTGCTCGCGCAGCAGGCGGTCGAGCTCGGCCGGGTCCTTCGGCGCGTCGGTGCCGAGGGCGCGCAGCATGCCGTAGAGCGCATCCATCGGCACGTCGCCGTCGCTGGCGATCTTCTCCACCGTGCGCCGCTCGATGTCGGGCAGGCTGGCGATGGTCAGCAGGAGCTGCCGGCGCTCGGCCAGGATCTCGCCATCCGTGCCGGTGCTGGTGGCCACGGAGCCGCCGAAATAGAGCAGGCGGCGCAGGCTCTCATTGACCCATGGCCGCTGGCGGCCGGAGGTCTTCAGATAGACCTCCTCGGCGACCATGCGCATCACCGTGCCGAATTCCTCGCCCTGCATGGCGTCGAAATGGCGCAGGATGGCGGCCGTGTAGGGGCTGTTGCCGCCCGGCGCGCCGTCGAGCGCGACGCGGCCCGGCTCGGCGGCGAAGGCGATGACGGAGCCGAAATCCGCGGTGCCGCGATCGGCCTTCGAGCCGGAGCCCAGCTTTGTCACGCCGCGCGTCTCGCCGAGGCCGGCGCTGCCGATGGGCTGCGGCGCCGCGCCGGCGGCAAGACGCACCATGGCATCGGGCGGGAAGGGATTGTCGCGGCAGGCGTCGAGGATGAGGATGGTGACGGGAACGTTGGCCTTGAGCTTCTCCAGCAGGGCCGAGATAGGCACGAGCTTCTGCGCGGCGGCGTCGAGCGCCGAGAGGTCGGCATCGACCGGCACGAGGAAATTCTCGCCGCCCGCCTCGATGCCGTGGCCGGAATAATAGAGGATGGCGACGTCGGCGCCTTCGGCGTCCTCGGCGAAGTCCTCGAGGTCGCGCGCCAGCCGGCGGGCGTCGCGGTCGGAGGACAGGTCGGTCTCGAAGCCCAGCCGGTTGAGCAGGTCCTCGATGGCGCGCGCGTCGTTCTCGGGGTTCGTCAGCGCGGGCAGGTGCTTGTACCCGCCATTGCCGATGACCAGCGCCACGCCGCGCAGCGAATCCGCCGCAAGCGCCGGCATGGCCGGCGCCAGCCAGACGAAAAAGGCCGCGAGGACCAACGCCCCGCGCATCCGACCGCACCAGAATTGCTTCATGCCCCGAGACCCAAGCCGTCTGCCCGCTGCTGACCTAGGGACAGATTCCGGCAGATTAACGGCCGGCGAATCGGAAGGAAAGCGCGGACGCGCATGGAACGGCGGCGGCGCGGACGCGTTGTGGATCGCCCGCCCCGGCGAGGGCGGAGCGGAGGACAGGAACATGGGCATCAAGGAAGCACCGACGGCCAAGGGCAAGCAGGCTGCGGCCGGGCTGCAGAAGGCGGCGAAGCAGGAGGAGCGCAAGGTAGAGGCCGCCAAGGGCTCCGACCTGGCGAAGGGAGCGGACCGCTTCGAGGAACGCGCGCGCAGTTCCGACGGGCGCAGCGCCGGCGCCAAGCAACGCGACTGAGCGCGGCCGGCCGCATAAAACGCTGTGACTCGGGCGATGCGGTCGGATAGATTCACCGTCGAGACGAACATAAGTTGAGGGGCAGCGAATGCGCTGGAGAGGCCGCAGGGAAAGCAGCAATGTCGACGACCGTCGCGGACAGGGCGGGGGCGGCATGTTCCCCGGCGGATTCGGGCGGAGCGGCGGCAGCCCCATCCGCATCCCGATGGGCCGCAGCGCCGGCGGCGGCATGTCGATCACCACGATCATCATCCTCGTCGTGCTGTTCTTCGGCCTGCGCGCCTGCGGCATCGACCCGCTGGCGATCCTCGAGGGCGGCTCGCCGCAGAATCCCGGCGTGACGCAGCAGAGCCGGCCCGGCGAAGCCCCGACCGACACCGCCGGCCAGTTCGCCGGCGTGGTGCTGGCCGAGACGGAAGACGTGTGGAACGGCATCTTCCAGGCGCAGGGCAAGCAATATGTCGAGCCCAAGATGGTGCTGTTCAGCGGCCAGGTGCAGTCGGCCTGCGGCTTCGCCTCGTCGGCCTCGGGTCCGTTCTACTGCCCCGGCGACCGGCAGCTCTACATCGACCTCGAATTCTTCGACCAGCTGGCGCAGCAGTTCGGCGCGGCCGGCGATTTCGCGCAGGCCTATGTGATCGCCCACGAGGTCGGACACCACGTGCAGAACCTGATCGGCGTGCTGCCGCGCTTCAACCAGATGCGCCAGTCGATGGGCCAGGCGGAAGCCAACCAGATGTCGGTGCGGGTGGAGCTGCAGGCGGATTGCTTCGCCGGCATCTGGGCGCATTTCACCGACCAGAAGGGGCTGCTCGAAGCGGGCGACCTGGAGGAGGCGCTGAACGCCGCGCACCAGATCGGCGACGACACGCTGCAGCGCCGCACGCAGGGCTATGTGGTGCCGGAGAGCTTCAACCACGGCACCTCCGACCAGCGCGCCCGCTGGTTCAAGCGCGGATATGAGAACGGTCGTCTGGAAGACTGCGACACGTTCAGCGGCAACATTTGACCGGGCCGGGACGCGCGGCAGACGCACCGCCCGGCGACCGTAACGGTCGCGACGCTGTGCAGCCGTCGGACCTGCCGGCGCGGGCCTGGTGGTCGATCGCGCGGCGGGTGGCGCTGAAGTCGGCGGGCAACCGCACGATGCTGATCGCCGCCGGCGTCACCTTCTACCTGCTGCTGGCGCTGTTCCCGGCGCTGGCGGCCTTCGTCTCCTTCTACGGATTCGTGGCCGATCCGCGCACCATCGCGGACCATATCGCCTTCCTCGGCGGGCTGCTGCCGCAGGGCGGCATCGACATCATCGAGCACCAGCTCGACGCGCTGATCTCGCAGAACACCAACGCGCTGACCTTCGGCTTCCTCACCGGCCTCGCTGTGGCGCTGTGGAGCGCCAACAACGGCGTGAAGGCGCTGTTCGACGCGATGAACCTCGCCTATGAGGAAGAGGAGAAGCGCGGCTTCATCAGGCTCAACCTGCTGTCGGGCCTGTTCACGCTGGGCGCGCTGGCGATCGGTATCCTGCTGCTGCTGACCGTGGGCGTGGTGCCGGCAGCGCTGGCGCTGCTGCATGTCGACCACTGGGCCGAGACGATCGTGCGGCTGGCGCGCTGGCCGCTCATGTTCCTGTTCGTGGCGACGGCGATCTCGCTGGTCTACCGCTTCGGGCCGAGCCGCCAGCCCGCCAAGTGGCGGTGGCTGAGCTGGGGTGCGGTGCTGTCCACCATCGTGTGGATGGCGACCTCGGCGGGCTTCTCGTGGTATCTGCAGAACTTCGCCGACTACAACGCGACCTACGGCTCGCTCGGCGCCGTCATCGGCTTCATGATCTGGATATGGCTGTCGACGACGATCCTGATCGTCGGCGCGACGGTGAATGCCGAGATGGAGCACCAGACGGAGCACGACACGACCACCGGCCCACCCGAGCCCATGGGCGAACGCGGCGCGGTGATGGCCGACACGGTGGCGGGCGACGGCACGCCGACCGAGGCCGACCCGCTGCTGGAGGATGCGCGCAAGGCGACCGTGCGCAGCGGGGACTGAGCGCTCCCGCCGCGCCCGCGCCTTAGATGTGGATGCGCTTCAGCGCTCGGCGAGCGCCGGTTCGCCCTTGCGGGCGCGGACCATGTTGGCGAAGCGGCGGAAGAGGTAGTGCGAATCCTGCGGGCCGGGGGAGGCTTCCGGGTGGTGCTGGACCGAGAAGACGGGACGGCCCGTCAGGGCGATGCCGCAGTTCGAGCCGTCGAAGAGCGAAACGTGAGTCTCCTCAACGCCTTGCGGCAGCGACTTCGCATCCACCGCGAAGCCGTGATTCATCGACACGATCTCGACCTTGCCGGTGGTGTGGTCCTTCACCGGATGGTTGGCGCCGTGGTGGCCCTGATGCATCTTGACCGTGCGGCCGCCGAGCGCAAGCGCCAGCAGCTGGTGGCCGAGGCAGATGCCGAAGACGGGAATGTCGGCGTCGAGCAGGTCGCGGATGACGGGTACGGCATATTCGCCGGTCGCGGCCGGGTCGCCCGGGCCGTTGGAGAGGAAGACGCCGTCCGGCTTCATGGCGAGGATCGTCGCGGCGTCGGTGTTCGCGGGAACGACCGTGACTTTGGCGCCGAGGCCGGCCAGAAGGCGCAGGATGTTGCGCTTCACGCCATAGTCGATGGCGACGACGTGCATGGCAGAGCCGTCGGTGGCGCCGAAACCTTCGTTCCAGACCCATGGGGCCTCGGTCCATGACGCGGACTGGCCGACGGTGACGTCCTTTGCGAGGTCGAGCCCGACGAGGCCCGACCAGGCGGCGGCCTGCTTCTTCAGCGCAGGAATGTCGAACACGCCGTCGGCCGCATGGGCGATGACGGCGTTGGGCATGCCGTTCTCGCGGATGTGGACGGTGAGGGCACGCGTGTCGATGCCGCACATGCCGACCACGCCGCGGCGCCTGAGCCATGCGTCGAGATCGCCGGCGGAGCGGTAGGAGGAGGGGGCGGTGATGTCGGCGCGGAAGATCGCGCCCACGGCGCCGTGGCGGGCCGCCGGCGTCAGGTCCTCGATGTCCTCGTCATTGGCGCCGATATTGCCGATATGCGGGAAGGTGAAGGTGACGATCTGGCCGGTGTAGGACGGATCGGTGAGGATTTCCTGATAGCCGGTGAGCGCGGTGTTGAAGCAGACCTCGCCGACCGCGACGCCCGTCGCACCGCAGCCGCGCCCTTCGATCACCGTGCCGTCGGCGAGCACGAGGAGGGCGGTCGGCTTTGCTTGCGCCCATGGCGCGGTCTTGGTCGTCATGACAGGTCTCCGGTAATGCGCGCGCTTGAAGTCCGGTCCCGTCGGGACCATATTCGCGGCCGTGTTCACGCTTGCCCGGCCGGTGCCGGAAGCCGTGAACCACATAATGTCCATGCAGGTCCCGGACAATAGGAAAAGGCGCTCGTGCGGTCAACGCCGGCGGCGCCGAAATCCCCTTGTCGCGGGCCTGTCGAAACAGCCACTCAACACGCCGCGCGATTGCGGGCCGTACAGGCCGCCGCTATCGTGGGATTCGGCAGGGAGTTCAGATCATGCGCGAGAAGTTCGCCGAGGCGCTGAAGCAGGCGCAGAAGAGCCAGGACAGGCGCCGCATGTCGACGCTGCGGCTCATCATCGCGGCGATCCACGACCGCGACATCGCCAATCGCGGCGCCTCGAAGCCGCCGGTCACCGACGAGGATATCACCGCGATCCTGACCAAGATGGTCAAGCAGCGCGAGGAATCCGCGCGGCTTTTCGAGGAAGGCGGCCGGCTGGAACTCGCCGCGCAGGAGCGCGAGGAGAACGCCATCATCCGTGCCTTCTTGCCCGAGCAGATCGGCGAGGAAGAGCTGAAGCGCGCCTGCCAGCAGGTGGTGAAGGATATCGGCGCGGACGGGCTGCGCGACATCGGCCGCTGCATGAGCGCGCTGAAGGAGAAATATCCGGGGCGGATGGATTTCGCCAAGGCCAGCGGCGTGGTGAAGTCGATCCTGCAATAGCAGGCCGTCGCGGGCGGAAGCACAGCTCCGCCCGCGCTACCTGCGTTTCTGCGACCTGAAAAACTCCCATTCCTCCACGACGCGCCCATCGGGGAGATGGCAGTAGCCGACCTCGCCATTGGCGGTCTTGCGGATCTCCAGCTTTCCGCCCTGTTCGACGCAGTAGACGGAGGCGGGATTGGCGATGCCGACCGGCGGTGGGCGGTCGGCGACGGCGGCAGAGGTGCCGGCGGTCAGCAGGAGTGTGGTGATCGCGGTTGTGGTCTTCATGCTCGTCTCGCTTTCCAACGATGTCCGTGCCCGCCTCGGCACGGCCGTCACTTCAATCCTGTTTCTGCTTGCGGGCCTTGCCGGCCTGCCGCGACGCATTGTGCGCCGCGGCAGCGCGGATGAGCGCCGCCAGCGCCTCCTCGTCGATCGCGTCGCCTTCGCGATAGTCGATGGCGCGGCGGACATTGCCGTCGAGGCTGGCGTTGAAGAGGCGCGATTCCAGCGATGCGCCTTGGGCGAAGGTGAGCTTCACGGCGCTTTTGTAGGTCTCGCCAGTGCAGACGATGCCGTCATGGGACCAGACCGGCACCCCGCGCCATTTCCATTCCTCGACGATGTCGGGATCGGCCTGCCGGATAATGCGGCGGATACGGGAGAGCATCTCGCCGCGCCAGTCGCCGAGCTCGGCGATCCGCGCGTCGATGAGGCCGGAGGGGGTTGCGCCGGGCGGTTCCTTCTTCATCGCCAGTTCCTTTCACATTTTCTCGCCCGGAAGGAGGCTTGCCTGCTCCACCCAGGCGGCGAACTGCGCCTCGTCGAGCGCGTCGTCCTCGTGGAGGTGGAGGTAACGCACATCCTTCTGCTTCGAGGCGACCGGCGGCTGCGGGGCGAGGGAAGCGCCGCGGAAGAAGGCGATCTTCACATATCTGTCGAAGCAGTGGAAACTGAGAAACCAGTCGTCGTCTGCCATGCCGTAGAACGGCGAGTTCCATTTCACCGCCTTCTTCACCCCGGGCACGGCGCGGACGACGAGCGCGTCGAGGCGGCGGCCGAGCTCGCTCTTCCAGCCCGGCATGGCGGCGATATAGGCCTGCACCGGGGCGTCGCCGTAGCCCTTGGCGATCTGCGGGTTGCCGCCGGAGAGCAGCACGACCTTCTCCTCCGGCCGAGGCGCCGGGGACTTCTTCGCGGTCATTGCCGGCCTTGTTTTCCTGTCGTCGGCCATTGTCTGCGCTCCCGGACGTCCTGACGGCGGATGCTACCCGGATTCAGGAAAGACGTCTGCCCCGCAGCCGTCCGGCGTGACATGCGCAGGGCAAAAATGCTTTAAGCCCGGCGGGTCCGAACTCCTGTCACATGAAACCCGGATGACATCTTCCGCCAATCGTCCCGAGACGCGCCTCGCCACGCGCGTCTCCTTCTTCGCCGCCGGCTTCGCCATGGCGTGCTGGGCGCCGCTGGTGCCGTTCGCCAAGGCGAATGTCGGGGTGGACGACGGCGCGCTCGGCCTGCTGCTCCTGTGCCTCGGGGCGGGCTCGCTGGTGGCCATGCCGCTGACCGGCGCGCTTAGCGCGCGCATCGGCGCCAAGCCGATGATCCTCGCCGGCGGCTTCGGGCTGGTGCTGGCGCTGCCGCTGCTGGCCGCCGCCGGCCATCCGCTGGCGCTGGCGCTCGTGCTGCTTTTCTTCGGCGCCTCTCTCGGAACGATCGACGTGGCGATGAACATCCATGCCGTGGAGGTGGACCGGGATTCGCCGAAACCGCTGCTGTCCGGCTTCCACGCGCTTTTCAGCATCGGCGGCTTTGCCGGCGCGGGCGGCATGACGCTGCTCCTGTCGCTGGGGCTGGCGCCGCTGGCGAGCGCGGTGATCGCCAGCGCGCTCACCCTTGTGGCGATGATCGTGGCCTGGCCGCGGCTCCTGCGCCGGCCGGGCGGCGAGCCCGCGCCGCTGGCGCTGCCGCGCGGCATCGTGCTGGTCATCTCGCTGCTCGCCTTCATCATGTTCCTCGTCGAGGGCGCCATGCTCGACTGGAGCGCGCTGTTCGTGGTGGTGCGCGGATTGCTGGAGCCGGCGCAGGGCGGGCTCGGCTACATGCTCTTCGCCATCGCCATGACCATCGGCCGGCTCACCGGCGACCGCGTCGTCGCGGCGTTCGGCAACATGCGCGTGCTGGTGGGCGGCGGGCTGGTGGCGATGGCGGGCTTCGCGCTGCTTCTCACCGCGCCGTGGCCGCCGCTGGCGCTGGCGAGCTTCGCGCTGATCGGCTTCGGCGCGGCCAATATCGTGCCGGTGCTGTTCAGCCTCGCCGGGCGGCAGAAGGTGATGCCGGCGGGCCTCGCGGTCGCGGCCATGACGACCATCGGCTATGCGGGCATATTGGCGGGGCCGGCGGCGGTGGGCTTCGTCGCCGAGGCGCTGGATCTTCCGGCCGCCTTCTGGATGCTGGCGGCGCTGACGGCGGTGGTGCCGCTGCTGGCGCGGCGGGTCACCCGTCTGGATTGATCGCGTCGAGCTAGTAAGATCAAGCGGCCGAGACGTGTCGCAGTGTGCGGCGCTTGCGCCTATATAGGATGACAACCGGCCGGACCCATGCGCTTTTCAGACAGCTTCCTCGACGAGATCCGCGACCGCGTGCCGATATCGGCCGTGGTGGGCACGCGCGTCTCGTGGGACCGGAAGAAGACCAATGCGACGAAGGGCGACTTCTGGGCCTGCTGCCCCTTCCACGGCGAGAAGACGCCCTCCTTCCACTGCGAGGACCGCAAGGGCCGCTATCATTGCTTCGGCTGCGGCGTCTCGGGCGATCATTTCCGTTTCCTGACCGAGCTCGACGGCCTGTCCTTCCCGGAAGCCGTGGAACGCGTGGCCGACATGGCCGGCGTGCCGATGCCGGCGCGGGACGTGCAGGAGGAGCGGCGCGAGAAGGAGCGGGCGAGCCTCACCGACGTGATGGAGATGGCGACGCGCTTCTTCGAGCAGCAGTTGCAGGAGGGGGCAGGCGCGAAAGCCCGCGCCTATCTGCGCGAGCGCGGGCTGAGCACGGCCACGCAGCAGGAATTCCGCCTCGGCTATGCGCCCGACAGCCGCAACGCGCTGAAGGAGCATCTTGCCGGCAAGGGGGTGGAGAAGGGGCAGATCGAGGCTTGCGGGCTGGTCGTGTTCGGGCCGGACATTCCGGTTGCCTACGACCGGTTCCGCGACCGCATCATGTTCCCGATCCCCGACATGCGCGGGCGGATCATCGCCTTCGGCGGCCGGGCGCTGTCGTCCGACGCGCCGGCCAAGTATCTCAATTCGCCCGAGACGGAGCTTTTTCACAAGGGCAACGTGCTGTTCAACATGGGCCGGGCGCGCAAGTCGCTGGGCAAGGGCGGCACGCTGGTGGCGGTCGAGGGCTATATGGACGTGATCGCGCTGGCGCAGGCGGGGTTTCCCAACGCGGTGGCGCCGCTGGGAACGGCGCTGACGGAAAACCAGCTCGACCTCCTGTGGCGCATGGCCGGCGAGCCGGTGCTGTGCTTCGACGGCGACGAGGCCGGCCTGCGCGCGGCATGGCGCGGCGCGGACCTCGCTCTGCCGATGATCGAGCCGGGCAAGACCGTGCGCTTCGCCTTGCTGCCGGACGGGCAGGACCCCGACGACCTGGTGCGCAACGAGGGGCCGGACGCCTTTGCGCGCGTGCTCGCCGATGCGCGGCCGCTCGCCGACATGGTGTGGATGCGCGAGACGCAAGGCGGCGTGTTCGATACGCCCGAGCGCAAGGCCGAGCTGGAGAAGCGGCTGCGCGGCGTGACGCAGCGCATCCGCGACGAGAGCGTGCGCTTCCACTACAGCCAGGAGATGCGCGACCGCGTGCAGGCCTTCTTCGGCGCGCAGCGGCCGGCGGCGGCGCGCGGCGAGGGGCGGCAGGGCGGCAACGGCGGACGCAGCAACAACTGGAACGACAGGCGGCGCGGCGGCGCGCCCGGCGCGGGCGGGCGGCTCGCCGTGTCGGACAGCCTGGCGCGCTCGGCGCTGGTGAAGAGCGGCGCCTCCATGCCGCTGCGCGAGGCGGCGATCGTGGTGGCGGTGGTCAACCATCCGCACCTGCTCGACCAGCATTTCGACGCGGTGGAGCGCATCGAGCTGTCGCACGCGGAACTGCGGCGGCTGCGCGACGTCGCGGTGGACGTGGCCGCCCATGCCGCGCATCCGGATCGCGCCGCGATGCTCGCCGCGATCGACGCCCGGGGCCTCGGCTCGAGCTGGGAGAAGGCGGAGGGTCTGATGCGCCGTGCCCGCCAGTGGACGGCGCTGGCGGAAGCGGCGCCCGAGGATGCAGGCGAGGCCTTCCTCCAGACGCTGCACTTGCACCGCAGCGCCGGCTTTCTACATAAGGAGCTGCGCGCGGCCGAGACGGCGCTCGCAAACGACCCGACAGACGAGAACTACCGCCATCTGGTCGACATCCAGGCGCAGCTGCGCGACGCGCAGGCGACCGAGGCGCTGATCGAGGGATTCGGGGTGTTGTCGGGCAAGGTGGGGCCAAGCTGAAGCGGCCCGCGCTTCGCCGGCATATGATTCGCTTTTTGCGAGCGAATCGGGCACGGACGCTTGACCTAATGACAGAATGACGGAATCAGGACGATTCGAGAAGGCAACCTTGGCGATATAATGGGCCAATGTACCCAAAACCGCGTGCTGGACGCGCGGGACGACGGTTCTATATGTCAGGGTTAATCGGGATTTAACGGGGTTGGCTCTACCTGCGGTATCGCGAGGCGTACCGGCAACCGGCCACCGCATCGCGCCGCAGAAGCGCTTGGAGACGATAAAGCATGGCGACCAAGGAAAAGGAAGAGGGCGAAACCGAGCGCGAGGGCACGACCGACGGCCCGCTGCTCGACCTCTCCGATGACGCCGTCAAGAAGATGATCAAGGCCGCGAAGAAACGCGGCTACGTGACCATGGACGAGCTCAACTCGGTGCTGCCCTCGGAGGAAGTGACCTCCGAGCAGATCGAGGACACGATGGCGATGCTGTCCGACATGGGCATCAACGTGGTCGAGGACGATGAGGTCGCCGAGGAGGGCGAGCAGGAGGCCGACGCCGAGGAGGACGCCAACGAGCTGGCCGAGCAGACCGGCACCGCCGTCGCCGCGCCGGCGAAGAAGGAGCCGACCGACCGCACCGACGACCCCGTGCGCATGTATCTGCGCGAGATGGGCTCGGTGGAGCTGTTGTCGCGCGAGGGCGAGATCGCCATCGCCAAGCGCATCGAGGCCGGCCGCGAGACGATGATCGCGGGCCTGTGCGAGAGCCCGCTGACCTTCCAGGCCATCATCATCTGGCGCGACGAGCTCAACGAGGCGAAGATCCTGCTGCGCGAGATCATCGACCTCGAGGCCACCTATGCCGGCCCCGAGGCCAAGCAGGCGCCGGTGGTGGAGCGCATCGAGGAGTCCGACAAGCCGAAGCTGGACGAGCGCGGACGCCGCTCCAGCGGTCCGCGCGAGGACGACGACATCACCAATGTCGGCGGCGAATCCCGCGTCGAGGACGATGACGACGAGGACGACGAGGCCAACCTGTCGCTGGCGGCGATGGAAGCCGAGCTGCGCCCGCAGGTGATGGAGACGCTCGACCTCATCGCCGCGACCTACAAGAAGCTGCGCAAGCTGCAGGACCAGCAGGTGGAAAGCCGGCTGGCCGATGCCGACGCGCTGTCGTCCAGCCAGGAGCGCTCCTACAAGAAGCTCAAGGACGAGCTGATCACCGCAGTGAAGTCGCTGTCGCTCAACAATGCGCGCATCGAGGCGCTGGTCGAGCAGCTCTACGACATCAACAAGCGGCTGGTGCAGAACGAGGGCAAGCTGCTGCGCCTCGCCGAAAGCTACGGCGTGCGCCGCGAAGAGTTCCTGCGCGAATATCAGGGTTCCGAGCTGGAGCCGAACTGGCTGGCCAAGGTGGCGCAGCTGACGACGCGCGGCTGGAAGGAATTCTCGCGCAACGAGGACAAGGCGGTCGGCACGATCCGCCAGGAGATCCAGAACCTCGCCACCGAGACGGCGATCTCCATCGCCGAGTTCCGCCGCATCGTGAACCAGGTGCAGAAGGGCGAGCGCGAGGCGGCCATCGCCAAGAAGGAGATGGTGGAGGCCAACCTGCGCCTCGTCATCTCCATCGCCAAGAAGTACACGAACCGCGGCCTGCAGTTCCTCGACCTGATCCAGGAAGGCAATATCGGCCTGATGAAGGCGGTGGACAAGTTCGAGTACCGCCGCGGCTACAAGTTCTCCACCTATGCGACGTGGTGGATCCGGCAGGCGATCACCCGCTCGATCGCCGACCAGGCGCGCACGATCCGCATTCCGGTGCACATGATCGAGACGATCAACAAGATCGTCCGCACCAGCCGCCAGATGCTGCACGAGATCGGCCGCGAGCCGACGCCGGAGGAACTGGCCGAGAAGCTGGCCATGCCGCTGGAAAAGGTGCGCAAGGTGCTGAAGATCGCCAAGGAGCCGATCAGCCTCGAAACCCCGGTGGGCGACGAGGAGGATTCGCACCTCGGCGATTTCATCGAGGACAAGATGGCGATCCTGCCGATCGACGCGGCGATCCAGGCGAACCTGCGCGAGACGACGACGCGCGTGCTCGCCTCGCTCACCCCGCGCGAGGAGCGCGTGCTGCGCATGCGCTTCGGCATCGGCATGAACACCGACCACACGCTGGAGGAAGTGGGCCAGCAGTTCTCGGTGACGCGCGAGCGCATCCGCCAGATCGAGGCCAAGGCGTTGCGCAAGCTGAAGCATCCGAGCCGGAGCCGGAAGCTCAGGAGCTTCCTCGACAGCTAGAGTGCAGCGAAATGCAGTCTTTCCTGAAAGCCGCGACGGTGTCGCGGCTTTTCTTTTGCGCGCGGCTGTGCCTGACTTGACGGCGGACGAAGCAAGGAGGGCTCATCGATGATGACGGGTTCGCAATGCCGCGCGGCGCGGGCGCTGACGGAATTGACGCGGGAGCGCCTCGCCAGCCTGTCGGGCGTGGAGAGCGGGGTGATCGAGGCGTTCGAGCGCAAGATCGAGACGCCGGATGCCGACACGGTGGCGACATTGCAGGCAACGCTGGAGCGTACGGGCGCGGTCTTCATTCCCGAGAATGGCGGCGGCATCGGCGTGCGGCTGAAGTTCAACCGCTCCGAGGTGAGGCGCCTGTCGACGCTGGAAGGCGAGGGCGGCATCGCGGCGCTGGACGACGTGCCCTGATCGGCCTCCCGGCTGCGTGCGCCGCGCCGGCAAAGCTGCTATGGTCGCGCCATGAACGAGCGGTTCAACCACGATCTCCTGCCCGTGCCGCGCACCACTGCGGCAGCGGAAGGCATGCGCCGGCGCCTGTGGACGGTGGCCGAGATCGAGGCGATGGTGGCCGCCGGCATCATCGGCCAAGACGAGCGCTTCGAGCTCATCGGGGGGGAGGTCGTGCCGATGTCGCCGAAAGGTGCGTGGCATGACAACGTGAAGATAGAGGTCAATGCGCATCTTCAGCGCACGGTGCCCGGTGATCTTCGTGTTGCGCAGGAAACGACGCTGAGGCTGGATGAATCCGCCTTCCTGGAACCGGACTTCATCGTCTTCCCGCGTTCAGTCCCGCTTGAAGATCTGTGCGCCTTCAATGTGCTGCTGGCGCTCGAGATCGCGGATTCCAGCCTCGCCTACGACATCGGCCGCAAGATCAGCATCTACGCCGCTTACGGCATGGCGGAGGTGTGGGTGATCGATGCGCGCCGGCTGGTGACGCATGTGTTCCGCGCGCTGGGCGCGGAGGGCTATCGCCAGATCGCCGAGCGTCCGGCCGACTTCGACCTCGCGCCCTGGCGCGCCGAGGAGATAAGGCTGAACCTCGCCGCGCTCGGGCTCATGCCGCAGCGGGAGGAATGATGTCGCCCGAATTCCTTCTCACCAGCCTGATCATCGTCGCCTCGCCGGGCACCGGCGTCGTCTACACGCTGGCTGCCGGGCTTGCGCGCGGGGCGCGGGCGAGCGTGCTGGCGGCTTTCGCCTGCACGCTCGGCATCGTGCCGCATCTGGCGGCGGCGCTGACGGGGCTGGCGGCGCTGCTGCATGCCAGCGCGCTCGCCTTCGAGATCGTGAAATATGCCGGCGTGGCGTATCTGCTGTGGATGGCGTGGCAGACGATCCGGCAGAAGGGGGCGATGCGGATCCGACGCAGCGCCCGATGTACGCAGCGCCGGGCGGGTGCTGCGCGACGGCATCGCGCTCAACGTGCTCAATCCGAAGCTGTCGATCTTCTTCGTGGCCTTCCTGCCGCAATTCGTGCCCGCAGAGGCGCCCGGCGCAGTGCTGCGCATGCTGGAACTCAGCCTCGTCTTCATGGCGATGACCTTCGTCGTCTTCGCGCTCTACGGCGTGTTCGCGGCGACGATGCGCAACCGCGTGATCGGCAGCCCGCGGGTGATGGCGTGGCTGCGCAACTCCTTTGCCGCGGCCTTCGTGGCGCTCGGCGCGCGGCTGGCGCTGACGGAGCGGTAGGCGGTCGTCAGGCTCGCGGCGCGGCGAGCCCGTTCATCAGAGCGCCCAGCACCTCCATGTGCTCCTCGACCTGCCCGCCATATTCGATGGCGAGGATGGCGGCGTCGAACATGGCGCCCAGCTGCACGGTGAGGGCATCCAGCGGCAGCGTGCGGATCGCGCGCGCCTCCATCGCCGCCGCCAGACCCTCGCGCAGGCTGCGGCTTCCGTGGCGATTGTGCACCTCGTCCATCGCGGCGCGACCGAGGGCTGCCGGGCCGTCGATCAGCAGGAGCCGGGTGCGGCCGGGCACGCGCATCGCCTGGAGATAGGCGCGGCCGCCGGCCTGCAGCATGCCCATGGCATCCGCCGAGAAGGGCGCGGCGTGCTCCACTTCCTCCGCGACCGCCGCCGCTTCCCGCTCGACCACCGCCGCGAACAGAGCCTGCTTGTCGGCGAAGTGGTGATAGAGCGCGCCGCGCGTCACGCCGGCCGCAGCGACGATGTCGGGCGTGGCGGTGTCGGCATAGCCTTTCTCGACGAAAAGGGCGCGGGCGGCGGCGATGAGCTGGGCCTTGGTGGCGGCGCTGCGCTCGGGATTGGTTCTCGCTTGCATACATGCAGCCTGTATGTTATCTGGATTGAGTACATGCAGTTTGTATGTTTTTAATCAGAGGAAGGCAAGCCATGAAGATCACGAGCTATTATCCGGTGCTGATGGTGTCCGACGTGGCGGCCAGCAGCGCATTCTACCAGCGTCATTTCGGTTTCGTGGCGCTCTACGACAGCGACTGGTACGTCCACCTCCAGTCGGCGGGCGACGCGGGCGTCAACCTGGCGATCCTCGACGGCACGCATGAGACCATCCCCGCCGCAGCGCGGGGGCAGGCGGCGGGCCTGCTGCTCAATTTCGAGGTCGAGGACGTGGACGCCGAATATGAACGTCTCAGCGCTGCGGGGCTGCCGATCCTGCTTTCGCTGCGCGACGAGGCGTTCGGGCAGCGGCATTTCATCACCCGCGATCCAGAGGGCGTGCTGATCGACGTGATCAAGCCGATCCCGCCCAGCGGCGAGTTCATCGAGATCTATGCCAATCAGGCGCCGGGAAAGGCCTGAGGCCCCGCTTTTCCCAACCTGCAAGGGCCCTTTCCGTCTCCGAACGGGGACGGAAGGGGCCGGCCGAAAAATGCCGGGCAGCGTCGACATTCCGCCGCGAAGCGTCTATCAGCGCCGCTCCATTTCTTTGCTTCAGTCGCATTTGCGCGACGCCAGGCAGTTCTGCCTGGCTGCAAAATGCTCCAGCGATCAGCGCGAGAAGGCAGGCCATGCGGGCGACAAGCGGCGGCATCGACTTCGGCACGTCCAACTCCACCGTCGGATATGCGGTGGACGGGCAGCCCCGGCTTGTCGCGCTCGACGCCGGACAGGCGACGATGCCGAGCGCGATCTTCTTCGATTTCGAGGAGGACCGCACATTTTTCGGCCGCACCGCGGTCGAGCGCTATACGGAGAATGTCGAGGGCCGGCTGCTGCGGGCGCTGAAGAGCGTGCTGGGCTCCTCGCTCATCCACGAGAAGACGCGCATCAAGGCGCATTCGATCGCCTTCTCCGACATTATCGGCTCCTTCCTGCTCAACCTGAAGGAGAAGCTGGAGGAGGGGCGCGGCGCAGCGGTCGACAATATCGTGCTCGGACGGCCGGTTCATTTCGTAGATGACGATGCGGCGGCCGACCGCCGGGCGCAGGACGAACTGGAGGCGGCTGCGCGCCGGAGGGGATTCCGCAACATCGCCTTCCAGTTCGAGCCGATCGCGGCCGCGCTCGACTATGAGCGGCAGGTGGCGCGCGAGGAACTGGCGCTGATCGTGGACATCGGCGGCGGCACGTCGGATTTTTCCGTCGTGCGGGTCTCGCCGGAGCGGGCGCGGTCTGCCGAGCGAAAGGACGACATCCTCGCCAGCCATGGCGTGCATATCGGCGGCACCGATTTCGACCGGCTGCTGAGCATCGCCCGGCTGATGCCGGAGCTCGGCTACGGCACGCCCACCAAGGACGGGAAGCGGAACCTGCCGGTGGGCTACTACAACGACCTCGCCACGTGGCAGCGCATCCACCTGCTCTATACGGCCAAGGCGATGAGCGATCTTCGCCAGATCCGCTACGAGGCGGCGCGGCCGGACCTGGTGGAGCGGATGATCGCCATCGTGGCCGAGCGCCGGGGGCACGCCGCCGCCGCGCTCGTCGAGAAGGCCAAGATCGCGCTCACGAGCCTGCCGGAAACGGCGATCGAGATCGCGCTGCCGGAGGAGAATCTCGCCGTGCCGGTGACGCAGGCGCAGATGAACGAGGCGATCGCTACGACGGTGGAGCGCGTGACGCGGGCGGTGGCCGATACGCTTGCCAGCGCCGGCGTCGCGCGCGAGCAGATCACGGCGCTGTTCCTGACCGGCGGGTCGACCGCCGTGCCGCTGCTCAACGGCAGCGTGCGACGGATGTTTCCTGCCGCCGCGGTGGTGGACGGCGACATGTTCGGCAGCGTGGGGCTCGGCCTCGCGCTCGATGCCTGGCGCAGGTTCGAGGGGTGAGAGGCTCTGGACTCGGCATGCCGATTCGGGCAAGCCGTGGCCATGGAAACGAAGACCACATCCACCGGCGGCTGCCATTGCGGCGCCGTGCGCTTCGCGGCGGTGCTGACCGACGGCCTCTCCAATCCGCGCCGCTGCACCTGCTCCTACTGCCGGATGAAGGGCGCCGTCATGGTGTCGGCGGCGGTGGGCGAGCTCACCGTCACGCAGGGCGAGGACCTGCTGACGGAGTACCGCTTCAACACGGGTGCGGCGCGGCACTATTTCTGCTCGCGCTGCGGCGTCCACACCCATCACCGTCGGCGCTCGAACCCGAACCAGTACGGCGTGAACGCCGCCTGCCTCGACGGGGTCAGCCCGTTCGACTTCGCCGAGGTGATCGTCAATGACGGCGTGAACCATCCGGCCGACCGCCCGGCGGGCAGCCCCGGCCGCATCGCCGGCGTGCTCCGCTTCGAAACGGCCGGATAGTTCGGCTTTCCGCCAGCGCCGCCGCGCCGACGGTAAGCGAGCATCGCGACCCGCTGCATCGCCGCGAGATCGTACTGCATCCGGGCATATGACGGGTTGAGCAGGGCGGGCGCGGATGCGATGATCGGCGCTTCGGCAGCGAGAGGCGCGTATGTCCTTCTTCAAGAAGCTTTTCGGCGGCGGTGCGCCGCGTGACGACGACGGCAAGGCCGGGGGCGGCCAGGTCGGCGAGACGCTTGACTACAAGGGCTACAGAATCAGGGCGACGCCTTTTCCGGCGGAGGGGCAGTACCAGACCTGCGGCGTCGTCAGCCGCACGGTCGACGGCGAGCTGAAGGAACACCGCTTCGTCCGCGCCGACCGCCTCGCCTCGAAGGAGGCGGCGGCGGAACTGGCGCTGCGCAAGGGCCAGCAGATCGTCGACGAGCAGGGCGACGGCATGTTCGGCTGAGCCGAACACCGCCGCTGGATTGTCGTGTTATCTCTTTGATTTCGCCGGTATTTCGCCGCATTTGCACGGTGCCGGCGCGATGCCGTTCGTTTGGGGAACCGTTTGCGGAGCACGGGCATTCCCGTTCATCGACAACAGAACGGAGTACCCCCGATGAACATCCGTCACACGCTCATTGCCGCCTCCGCGCTTGCGCTTGCGGCAGGCGCGGCCTCGGCGCAGACGATCCTCATCCAACCGGAGCAGGAAACGGTCATCCGCGAATACATCGTCGCGCATCCGGCGCCTGTGGTCGAGCTGCCGGACGGCGTGGCCGTCGAGGTCGGTACCACGCTGCCCGAGGTCGTCGAGGTCGTGCCGGTCGAGGTTCCGGACTTCGAGCCTCGCTATTCCTATGTGCGGGTGGACGACCGCACGCTGGTGGTGGAGCCCGAAACCCGCCGCGTGCTCTACATCCTCGACTGACGCCGCCCGGTGCGGCGGCCGCGGCGCATGGCAGGAAATGCGCCGCGGCAATCTTCCCGTGTATTGCTTAATATATTTATTTTCAACCTTTCGCGACGGCTGATGATCGCTATGATCGCGCCGTTCCTGAAAAACGGAGGGAAGTGGCGGCGGATGTCGATCCGCGGGCATGGCATTTGCTGAGGGAAGGAAGAATTGATGAACGACGTTGCCTATGACGAGACCGGCAAGGTGGATATGCACGGCATCTATGACAATGATGCGCCACTGGCCTATTTTACTACCCTGAAAGAGCTCGATTACATGATCCCGCAGAACGCGCAGCCGATGTTTTCGCGGCTGATCGCGGCGCGGCGGCGCATGTCGGGCCGGCGAAAGCTGAAGATCGTCGACATCGGCTGTTCCTACGGCGTCAATGCCGCGATCCTGAAGCACGGGCTCAGCATGTCGCAGCTCTATCGATTCTACCGGGGCGGGGTGGCCAGGCATCGCGACGCGCTGGTGGCGCGCGACCGGGCGCTCTATTCGGCGCCGGCGGACGAGGACATCGAGTTCGTCGGCCTCGACCAGGCGCGCAATGCGATCGACTATGCGGTGGACGCCGGCGCGCTGGATGCGGGCGTGGTGACGAACCTGGAGGAATCCGAGCCGGGGCCGGAGGACCGCGCGGCGCTGGCCGGCTCGGACCTCATCATCTCCACCGGCTGCTTCGGCTACGTGACCGAGACCTCGCTGGAGCGGCTGCTGGACGCAGCGGGCGGCAGCGCGCCGTGGATGGCGCATTTCGTGCTGCGCATGTTCGATTTCGGCGAGGCCGAGGCGATGCTGTCGCGGCGCGGCTACGTGACCGAAAAGGCGGACGGGCTGTTCGTCCAGCGCCGCTTCGCCTCGGAGGAGGAGCGCGCCAGCGTCTTCTCCAATCTCGCGGAACGCGGGCTCGCGCCCACAGCGGAAGAAGAGGAAGGCTGGTACGTGGCGGAGCTCTATGTCGCGCGGCCGCAGGCGCAGGCGCGCGCCCTGCCGCTGGCGGCGCTGATCGGCGAGAGTGCCGCGGCGAAGAACTGACGGCTTCCCAAGCCGGCGGCCGGCGCGTAGCGTCTCCCGGCATCATCAGGGAGGCGCAGATGTCGCTGAAGGGCAAGACTGTCTTCATCTCGGGCGGGTCGCGGGGCATCGGCCTCGCGATCGCGCTGCGCGCCGCGCGCGACGGCGCCAACGTCACCATCGCGGCGAAAACCGCCGAGCCGCATCCGAAGCTGCCGGGCACGATCTATACGGCGGCCGAGGAGATCGAGGCGGCGGGCGGCAAGGCGCTGCCGGTGCTGTGCGACATCCGCGACGAGGAGCAGGTGGCGGCGGCTGTCGAGAAGACGGTAGCGGCCTTCGGCGGCATCGACGTGTGCGTGAACAATGCCAGCGCGATCCAGCTCACCGGCACGCTGGCGACCGACATGAAGCGCTTCGACCTGATGCACCAGATCAACACGCGGGGCACGTTCCTGGTGTCGAAGACCTGCATCCCGCATCTGAAGCAGGTGGCCAACCCGCATATCCTCAACCTCGCGCCGCCGCTCGACATGGCGGCGAAGTGGTTCAAGAACCATGTCGCCTACACGATGGCGAAGTTCGGCATGTCGATGTGCACGCTGGGCATGAGCGCGGAGTTCGCCGCCGACGGCATCGCGGTCAACTCGCTGTGGCCGCTGACGGCGATCGACACGGCCGCCGTGCGCAACCTGCTGGGCGGCGAGGGCATGGCGGCGATGAGCCGCTCGCCGGCCATCATGGCCGACGCCTTCCATGCGATCGTGACGCGGCCGGCGCGCGAGACGAGCGGCAATTTCTTCATCGACGAGGAGGTGCTGCGCGCCGCCGGCGTGACGGATTTCAGCGTCTACGGCGGCGGCGAGGGGGCGCTGGCGGGCGATTTCTTCGTGCCCGACGCGGCGTTCGCGCGCAGCCCGACGAAGGTGATGCGGCCGTTCGGATAGGGCGGCACGTCTTCAGGAACTGAATCGACCCGTGGCCGCAAAGCCTTGAACGCAAAGCCGTTCAAGGCTTTGGGTATCGGTCAGCTCTCGCCGCCGAACTCGGCATAGGCGCTTGCCGCATGACGATAGGCCGAGGAGGCGTCGCTGGTGCCGCGCAGCAGCGACAGCGGCGAGCTTTCGTCGCCGGTGCGCATGGTGCTGAGCCAGCCGGTCACACGGGCGCGTTCCTGCGCCGCGATGGCAGCGCGGCGATCCGCTTCCGCATCCGACCCGGCCGGCGCGCGGCCTTCCGGCGCGGCGGGTGCGGCATAGGCGGACGATTGCCATGCGCGGCCGCCACCGGCGGGAACGGACGGCGCCTGCGCGCCGGGACCTGCGACGGTGCGACCATAGGCCGGCGCCGGTGCGGGCGCGGCCTGCTTTGCCTCGCCCGGAACCGCAGCCTGGGAGCGGCCGGGCTCCGAGGCCGCCGCGGCGGGCGGCTGGCCGACGGCGCTTTCCGCTGCCGGTGCTGCCGCGGCGGACGCGGCCGGCGGCAGATAGCCCGCGCCGGACCAGCTGCTGGGTGCGAGGCCGGCGGCGGCGGGCGGTTCAGCGGCGACCGCCTGTTGCGGCGCCGAAGCCGGTGTTGGCTGCGGCGTGGCGGCGGACGCGCCGGTTTGCGACGCGCCTGCTCCAGCCGCGGGCGCGCCGGAAAGAAGTGGGCGCAGCACGGCGCCCGCCAGTGAAGACAGCATTTTTCTCCAAACCCCATATTGGATCGAGATGAAAGATACCGCAGCGGAATTTCAGTTCGGTTCCGACATGCGGCGGGATTTGATTCAAATTTTACCGACATGAAAAAGGGCCCGCCGCTGAAGGCGGCAGGCCCTTCGGAATGCCTGTCTTTCCGGGCGGGAAGACGGGGCAGGGAAGAGGCCATGATGGCCGGAAAAGGCGGCGAGAATCAGGCCGCCTTTTCCGCCGGCTGGCGGTTCGGCGTTTCATGGAAACGCCAACCCGCTCCAGCTCTTCGTCTAGCTGCATTCATGCGACGCCAGGCGATTCCGCCTGGCTGCAAAATGCTCTAGCGGTTGCTGGCGCTCTCGGCCGGCGCGACAAGCGGCGTGATGCGCCGGATGGCCACGCGCCGGTTCTCGCGTTCCGGCGCCTGCGTGTTCACCTTCAGGTAGCGTTCGCCATAACCCTGCGGCACGAGGTTCTCCGGCGGGATGTCGAAGACGTTGCTCAGCGCATCCGCGACGGCCGCCGCGCGCTGGTCCGACAGCGCCAGGTTGGCGACGTCGGAGCCGACCGCATCGGTATGGCCCTCGATGAGGAACGTCTCGGCCGGATTCTTCTCCAGCAGGCGCGACATGGCATTGGCCACGCCTTCCAGACGCCTGATCTCGCTTTCCGGCACGCTCGCAGAGCCGAACTCGAAGGTGATCGTATCGAGGTCGATGCGGCGGACCGTGTCGCGCAGGCGGGCCGAATGGCGCACCTCGTCGATGGAGTAGAGGCGTCGCACGCGCTCCACGGGCGGCTGCTCGAGGAACTCGTAGTAGCTGTCCGGGTCGTCGACGCGCTCGGCGTCGAGGATGTAGTCCTCGACCGGGATGGTCAGCCTGAGCGGCGGCAGGTCGCGGCCCGGATCGTACCATTCGCGCGGGCCCTCGTCGCGGCGGTCGCGGTCGCCGGCATAGACGAGCACGTATTCGCGGCCGTCCGGCGTGATGCGCGAGCGGCGGATCACGTCGCCATAGCGGTCGCGGATGGTGACCACCTGCACGCCGTTCTCGCGCTGGATCACCTCGCGGGTGCGGCCGCGCGGCAGCTCCTCGTAATAGACGTCGCGCGCGCCGCGGGAGAGCCGCTGCCGGTCGTCGCTTTCGACGAAGGTCTGGTTGTTGAACTGGATGACCACGCGGCCACCGATCTCGCGCAGCACCTCGGAGCCCTGCGGGCGCTCGCGGCGCTGGCGCACGGCATCGGCCTCGATGCGCTTGCCTTCCTCGGCCGTGACGGGCTCGATCTCGACGGGCGCGGCACTCTCCTGCGCCTCGCGATCGGTCGCGGGCGGCGGTCCGGCCTCCTGCGGCTGCGGCGGCTGGGCCGCTTCACCCGGACGGGTGCCGTCGGCTGGCGGCTGCTGCGCACCCTCCCTGCGCTCGCCGCCCGGCGCGGGCGGGGTTTCCTTCTGGCTGTCCAGGATCGGCGTCTCGGGCTGCGTGCCCGGCGCGGGCTGCGCCCGGTCGCCCGGGGCAGGCTGCGGGGTCTCGCCGCCGGGCAGCGGCGTCACCGGTGCCGGCTGGCGTCCCTCCTCGCCGCGCGGGCCGGGCTGCTCGGGCGGCGCAGGCGGGGTGGCCTCCGGTGCGGGCGCGCCGGGCTGCGGACGCTCCGCCGGTGCCGGCTGTGACGGAGCGGCATCGCCGGGGCGCTGTCGATCGGGCCGCTCGCCCTCGGGGGCGGGCTGCGGCGCGGGGGTCTCGCCGCGGGGCTGCGGCGTCACCGGCTGCCGGGCACCTTCACCGGGCTGCCGCTCGGCCGGGGCCGGCGCAGGCGCCTCTGGAGCGGGCGCGGGCCGCTCGGCCGGTGCGCGCTCTGCAGGGGCTTCCTCGCGCGGCGCCTCCCGGCGCGGCTGCTCGGCTTCCGGTGCGGGCTGAGGGGCGGGCGCCTCGCGCCGGGGAGCGGGCTGCTCGCGCTCGGCGGGCGCCTCGCGCTGCTCGGGCGGGGCGGCGCGTTCGGCCGGCGCAGGGCGTTCGGCAGGCTGCTCGGCGGCGGGCGGCGGCGCAGGCCGCTCGGGCGCAGGCTCGGCCGGCCGTTCGGCGGGTGCCTGCTCGCGTGCCGGCGGCTGCTCGGCCGGCGCTTCCTCGCGCTCGCGGCGGTTTTCCTGCGCGGGTGCGGCGGGGCGCTCCCCGCGCGCGCAATCGGGATTGTCGGGCGGGCATTCCTGCGCCTGCGCGAGAATCAGCGTGTCGGAGGCGGGCCTCGGGCTCAGCGGTGCGGCCAGGAGCGCTGTCGAGCCCATCAAAAGGGCCAGCGTGGTTCCCGCGGCGATCCGTCTGTGATGTTTCATCGTCATCCTTGTTCGTCTCCTGATGGTCGTCCCGTTCGCCACGGGAACCCGCTCCGTGCCGAATGGTTCCCGCTTTTCTGCCGCTGCACCGACCCGCCGCGCCCGCAAGGCCGAGCAGGCGGCGCCTTGACCCGGGCGCATTGGCGCGCGACACCGGCGCCATGGACGCGCCTTTCTGGAAGACGAGATCGCTGGAGGAAATGACGCCGCAGGAGTGGGAATCGCTCTGCGACGGCTGCGGGAAATGCTGCCTGGCCAAGCTCGAGGACGAGGACAGCGGCGACATCTATTTCACCAGCGTCGGGTGCCGCCTGTTCGATGCGGGCCTTTGCCGCTGCACCGACTACGACAACCGGCAGGCGCGCGTGGCCGACTGCATCCGCCTGACGCCGGAGAACGTGCGCACCATCGCCTGGCTGCCGGGGACCTGCGCCTACCGCCTGGTGGCCGAAGGCCGCGACCTGCCGCGCTGGCACCACCTCGTCTCGGGCAGCCGCGAGACGATCCACCGCGCCGGCAAGTCGATGCAGGGCCGGGTCACCGCGCTGGAGACGGACATGGCGGAACCCGAGGACTATTTCGACCATCTTATGGAAGACGAGCCCTGAGCGGCGGAACGGGAGGCGAATATGGGCAGGACGGACACGGAAAAGCTGATCGCGGATTTCCTCGCCGCGCTGAACGGGCGCGACATGGCCGCGCTGGCAGCGCTCCTCCACCCGGACGCGGTGCATGACGCGCCGGACGGCGCACGCAGCGTGGGCGCGGAGGCCCTGCGCGAATGGTTCTTCCGGCAGGCGGCGCAGTTCGAGGAGACGATCGCCGACATCGTCGCGATGTCGGACGCGAGCGGCATGCACGGCGCCGCCGAGTTCACCCGGCGCGGCCTCTACCGCACCACGGCGCCGGGCCTTCCGGCCGCCGCCGGGCAGCGTTACGCGCTGCGCGACGCGCTCCTGTTCGAGGCCGAGGACGGGCGGATCACCCGGGTCAGCGCGCCGGGCGGGCGCGAGGCGCTGGCACGCGCCCTGGCGGGGAGGTGAGCGCGCCGTCTCGATGAACGGGGCGTGAATAGAGGGTTCGGAAACGGTTCAGGGGCAGGGGGGCATAAGGGGATCATCATTCAGGCACGCCCGCCGATGAACGCCGCAAGGAGACAGACCATGTTCAACCGCTTCAAGACCCTCGCCGTCGCCGGACTCGTCGCTTTCGGCGCATTGGCAGCCGCGCCCGCCACGGCGCAGGCCGACAGCTTCTACTTCGGCATCGGCGGCGGCGGCCGCCACGGCCCCGACGTGGAATTCCGCATGGGCGACCGGCACGACCGCCGCCACTGGGACCGCGGCGACCCGCGCCACGGCCCCGCCTTCCGGGGCTGCACCGTGCGCCAGGCGCTGAACAAGGCCGACCGCATGGGCCTGCGCCGCGTGCATCTGCGCAGCGAGAACCGGCGCACCATCTTCGTCGGCGGCCGCGACCGCGGCCGTTCGATCACCGTCGCCTTCGCCAGGGTGCCGGGCTGCCCGATCGTGCGCTAGGCCGCACCAAGCAGCGATACGGAAAGGCCGCTGCGGAAACCCGCGGCGGCCTTTTTTTGTTCAGTCCCGCAATGCGTCCGGCACACCAGCACGGCGGCCGCTCCCATGCGGGCGCTGCCGCTCAGTTGCGGATTTCCACCGTGAGGGTGACCTCGATGCGATAGGTGTTCTCGCCGGCCTCGAGCGGCACGGCGTCGGCCTGGGCCTCCATCCGCATCATCCGGCCGCCGGCGGGCATGGGCGGCATGCGCGCGCTGGTCTCGTTGATCTCGATGACGCGGCCGACGGAAAGGCCGGCGGCCTCGGCGAGTTCGCGCGCCTTGTCCATCGCGTCCTTCACCGCCGCCTTGCGCGCCTCGCTGCGGGCGGCGGCCGGGTCCTCGTTGGTGAAGACGATCTGGCCGCCCTGATTGACGCCCAGCGTGACCGCCTTGTCAATGACCTCGCCGGCGCGGTTGACCTCGCGCACGCGCACCGACAGCGTGTTCGACACCTGGTAGCCCTGGATCTCCGGCGGGCGGGAGCCGTCATTGGGCTGCGGATAGACGTAGCGCGGCTGGATCGACAGGCCGGAGGTCTGCAGGTCGCGCTCGGCAATGCCGGCCGCCTTCATGGCCGAGATCACCGCGGCCATGGCGTCGTTGGCCGCGTCGAGGGCGGCGCGGGCATTGTCGGCCTCGCGCATCACCGACAGCGTGACCACCGCCATGTCGGGACGCAGGCTGGCCTCTCCCTCGCCGGAAACCATGATGCGCGGCGTGGGCGGCGGGGGCAATTGCTGGGCGGCGGCCGGCAGCGAAAGCGCGGTGAAGCCGGCAAGTGCGATGGCTGCAAGGGGTCTGGTCATGAAATGCTCCTCAAGCGGGGCGCGATGCCCTTCCCGCACCGATCTGGCGCGTCAATGTGGGCGGATTGCGGCACCGGCTTGTGCCTGACGCCAAAAGCCCTTAATCCACGCAGCCGTGGGGCCTGTAGCTCAATGGTTAGAGCCGGCGGCTCATAACCGCTTGGTTGGGGGTTCGAGTCCCTCCGGGCCCACCAGTCAACTATTTAGATATATATTCTGCTCGGTTCCTGGATATTGGGTTACGGCTTGGTCCGACGCCACACCGATATCCGGCTTCACTTCTTATGACGCGAGGAGTTTTAACAGCTGGCGAACTGCTGCGGTATCGGTATCGACTGAGTCAGCCCCCGGAGAATTGATCGACTAAAGACTCGCGGCGGTGCATAGACAGGGCAATTAAGGCCTCCCCACGGAATTTTGTCAGCATCAAATCATTGGGTCCGCAGCCACACAATCCTCCCATCTGGAATTCAGACGTGGACCTTCACAGGCAGCCGGTGTGCCCCACTCAGGCATGAGCAAACTGCCTAAAACTGTCTGTTTCGCCGAGCTTGTCAACTGCGCATAGAGGCGAGAGAAAGGCCTTCCGTGGCACAGCATAGCAGGAGACGATTTTGCGGGCATTGATACTCGGATCAAGCAATGGATTCTTCAAACCTGGCTATGTGCAGGCGATAGCGGATCATTCAACAATCTCGGAGGTGGTAAACATTTCGCTTGGCGCCAGTCCTGCGGTTATGGCGCCGTACCGCATGAGGGAAATCGATCTCGCGTCGTTTGACTATCTATTCTTTGAGACGCTTATCAACGATGCGGCCTCCATCAGCAACGGCACGTATCAGCGGGAAGCGTTAGCTGACGTGCTGGCATGGGTCGTCAATGAGGCGATCCGTGCGAACACTATCCCGGTAGGTCTGCTATTGCCTGGAGATTTCTCTCACCAGGCTATGAAGGAGGTGGCCGCAATACATAAGTCCGCATTTGGCGGGCGCATCCTTGACATGCTTCCGCTACTCCAGAAGGTTGCCGATCCCATAGGGCCGCTTATGCATGACGCATCGCATGTGCATCCGAATTTCTCATACTATGCCACAAAAGCATTTCTAGATGATCTGCCTGCGTTGGATTTGCCGCCCCTCACCGATGGGCGTGTGGCTGGCTATTCATATGTACCTGCTTCAGGAACACGGCAGGTGGCCATATCCACTGCCATCGTGTCGGATGTAGCCTGGCGATACGAAGAGGGACAGTCATTCACTGTACCCGTCCCATCGGGAAATGCTGTTGTTGCTTTAGTTTTTAACCAATCCAACACGCGTACCGTAATCAAGGTGACTGGTACAAATACAGTCGTAAAAGACGTTAGATTCGATGTAGATGCCCCGGGTGGAGCGAAGTTGATCGTCTCGGCGATGACACCGGTTGAGGCGGGCTCGCAGGGCATTGGCTTCGAACTGACTAAGTTGAATGGCGTCGAGCGCAGCTACTTCGTCAAGCCGGATCGCATAGAAATCGCGGGCGTCATCATTCGCGATGGCGGACCTATCTCTGCTTTGACGGAAAGTCAGCCTGTCGCCGAGGTTTGGGAGCCGACAGCTAGCCAGATCGATTATATTCGTGCGGAATTCAATCGATCCACCCGACCTGCTTAGCAAGCGGCGTTCGAACGGCGATAATATCCGTTTGAGGTGGAGACATTGTTGGATTTGTTCGCCGGAACATTGCTGCGAATTCCTGCGGATCGGACGGTGTGGACTTCGGCCACAGAAAAAGTGCCCTAGCTCCAGTTGAGAGTGTAACCTCCCTGTCGATATCCCACATAGAGAGATCCGGAGAATCAACTTGAGGTATGGACATATAGTGATGATCGAATATCACGTAGTCCCGGTCGAGTAGAAAATCGAGTATATCATCCTCGCCGGAGAATTCTACATGCAAGAGATCAATTCCGCGCTCGAAGCATGCCGTCGCGCCTCTTAGAACGCCAAGCTCTTCTCCCTGCACATCGATCTTCATGAACCTGATGGGTTCATCTATGTGAGTATCGATCGTCGTGACTGGAGAGACTATCGTCTTGGTTGGATCGGTCACTCCAGATTCGGTGATGTGGCCGACGGACGAGTAGCCTGACAGGCTCTCCCACCCGCCGTCTGGTACCGTTGAGCCGACATAAAAGCTGACCTCTCCTACCTGGTCGCTGACAGCGGCCTTAATGAGCTTTGCCGGTTTGTTCGCCAAGGTGCGCTCGTAGAACTGCCAATTGCCGGGAAAGGGCTCAAATCCTACGGAATAGCTCCCCTCGCGCATGAATTTCAGGGCAAGCCAAGTCATGTGACCCGCCGCAGCTCCGACATCCACCATGAGCCCGGGCTCGAAATTTCCGAGCAACTCAAACACACCATGTTCTCGATTGCCGAAAAGCGCTCTACCGGGATGGATCATTTTCAAACCTCGCGTTCAAGCAAACTACAAACACAGCCGCCCCTGCCAGCGCAATCCCCCTGCAGCCTGAAATCCGCGGTCGTGATCCGGTGATTCAACACTGACAGATTGCATCTGCTCATGGTTGATTATAAGCCTTCCTGATATGAGCGTCGCAGGAGAGGAGCCGATGGTGAGGTGCCGGCCGGACGGGTTGTGTTCTGGGCGCCACGCCGGCCACGCGTGCCGGAGGCGGGCGGGGCGTTGACGCGGATCGGGGAGGAGGTCAGGCGCGCGGAGGACGACCGGCTCGTCGTCGGCGGGGGGCAGTATGCCGACGACCTCCGGCCGGGCGACTGCGCGCATGCGGCCTTTGCGCGCTCGCCGCATGCGCATGCGCGGATACTGGCCGTCGACACCGACGCGGCGCGGGCGGTTCCGGGCGTGCTGGCGGTATTGACCGGCGCGGATGTCGCTGCGGCGGGGTTGCGGCCGATCCCGCACAGCATCGGCTCGTCGAAGACGGGCGCGGATGTGCCGCTCAGCAATCATGACGGTTCCGAACGGGCGATGACGCCGCATATGGCGCTTCCGGCGGAGCGGGTGCGCTTCGTCGGCGAGGCCTATGCCATGGTGGTGGCGGAGAGCGCCGCGGCTGCGAAGGACGCGGCGGAGCTGATCGCCGCGGAATGGGAGGAGCTGGATGCGGTGACACAGGCGGTCGCGGCGGCAACGCCCGGCGCGCCGCAGCTCTGGGACCACGTGCCGGGCAATGTCGCGCTCGACGGGACGATCGGCGACGCCGCGGGCGTGGAAGCGGCCTTTGCGCGGGCGGTGCACCGCGTGCGTTTTTCGAGCCAGGTGCAGCGGGTGACCGGCGTGCATATGGAGCCGCGATGCGCGTTGGCTTCGCATGATGCGGCCAGCGGGCGTTTCACGCTGCATGCCTCGTCGGGCATCGGCGTGGTGGCGATGCGCGACCAGCTTGCCGCTGTGTTCGGCGTTGCGCAGGATCAGGTGCGGGTGGTGGCGCCGCCGGATGTGGGCGGCAATTTCGGCACGCGCAATGCGGTTCATCCCGAGTTCGTGGCGCTGGCGCTGGCGGCAAAAGTGGTCGGCAGGCCGGTGAAGCATGTGGCGGAACGCGGCGAGTGTTTTCTGTCGGATTTCCAGGGCCGCGACCTGCATATCGACGCCGAGCTGGCGCTGGACGCGGAGGGAAATTTCCTTGCCTTCTGCGCCACCAATACCAGCAATCTCGGCGCCCATACGGTGTCCTACACGCCGCTGAACAAGGGCGCGCAGCTGATGACGAGCCTCTACCGCGTGCCGGCGGCGACCGTGCGGACGCGGGCGGTGATGACCAACACGCCGCCGACCATCCCCTATCGTAGCGCCGGCCGGCCTGAGGCGATGTATGCGATCGAGCGGATGATCGACATGGCCGCGCGCGACTTCGGCTTCGACCGCATCGCGCTGAGGCGGCGCAACATGATCGCGCCCGACGCCTTTCCCCACCGCAACCCGTTCGGTATCGCCTATGACAATGGCGAGCATGAAGCGGTGATGGACCGGGCGCTCGAACTCGCGGACTGGGCCGGCTTCGAAGGACGCCGCGCGGATGCGCGCCGGCGCGGGCGCTGCCGCGGCATCGGCTTCGGCAACTATATCGAGGGGACGGGCGGCATTCCGCGCGAGCGCGCGGAGATCGTCATCGATCCGGACACGGAGACGGTGGACGTCGTGATCGGCACGCAGGATTCGGGGCAGAGCCATGCGACGGCTTTCGCACAGCTTGTCGGTGCGCTGCTCGGCGTCTCTCATGAGGCGGTGCGCATCCGCGCGGGCGATACGGATTTCGTGACCGCCGGCGGGGGCACGCATTCCGGGCGGTCGCTTCGCTTTGCATCGATCGTGTTCCAGCAGGCGGCGGACGAGATGATCCGCAAGGGGCGCTCTTTGCTGGCCGCTTTGGAAGGCATTCCGCCGGAGGAGGTGGCGTTTGCCGACGGGCTGTTTCGTGTGGTCTCCACCAACAGGACGATGACGCTGTTCGAGGCGGCGCGGCAGATGCGCGACGGCGAAAAGCTTGCGGCGGTCGCCGATGTCGTGACGCCGGGGCTGGCCTTTCCCTATGGCGCGGCGGTGTGCGAGGTGGAGATCGACCCGGAGACGGGCCAATGGGAGATTGCGCGCTACACGTCGGTGGACGATGTCGGGCGGGCGCTCAACCCGATGATCGTGCATGGCCAGACGCATGGCGGCATCGTGCAGGGGGCGGGGCAGGCGCTGCTGGAATGCATCCGCTTCGACCCCGACAGCGGGCAGGCGCTGTCGGCCAGCCTGATGGACTATGCGCTGGCACGGGCGTCGGACTTTCCGTCATTCGTGACCGATATCAGCGAGGTGCCTTCGGTGAACCACCCGCTCGGCTTCCGGCCGGGCGGGGAGGGCGGCACCACGCCGGCGCTGGGCGTCACCATCAATGCGATCGCGGATGCGCTGGCGCATCTGGGCGTGCGCCATGTCGAGATGCCGGCCACGCCGCTCGCCATCTGGCAGGCGATACAGGATGCAAAGCATTTTGCAGCCAAGGGAAGTCCCTTGGCGTCGCATAAATGCGGCTGAAGAGAACTTCGCAACGGGAGGACGGCAATGACGGATGAGGTGAAGATCGCGCAGCGGGACGAGGGCGTGCTGGAGATCGTGCTCAACCGGCCCGAGCAGGGCAACGCCCTGACGCCGGCCATGGCGAAGGCCATCATGGCGGCCCTGGCGGAACTCGATCCGGAAGCGCGTGCGGTGCTGCTGCGCGCGGCGGGGCCGGACTTCTGCACCGGCCGCAGCGGCGCGATGCCGGGCGCCGGCTCGCGCGCGACGGCGCTCGACCTGCGCGGCATGGTGTCCGATCCGGTGCTCAACTTCTACGCGGCGCTGCGGGAGATCCCTGTGCCGTTCATCGTCGCCGTGCAGGGCAGGGCGGCGGGCGTGGGCTGCGCCATCGCGGCCCTTGCCGATGTGGCGATCGCCGCCGACAGCGCCCGGTTCCAGGTGCCGGAGATGAACCACGACATCGCGCCGACGCTTGTGATGAACGCGCTGGCCGACCGCCTGCCGCGCGCGGCGACGGCGCGGCTGGTGCTGACCCGCGACGCGGTGGGCGCGGAGGAGGCGAAGGCGCTGGGGCTGGTTGGCGTCGTGGTGGCCGACGAGGGGCTGGAAGGCGAGGCCGCGCGCGTCGTGGCGCAGCTCTGCAGGAACTCGGTGCCAACCGTACGGGCGGTGAAGGCGTTCCTTTCGACGGGGCCCGAGACCTCGTTCGCGGCGCGCAAGGAGCTGGCCGCTCTGCTCAACTGCGTGGCGACGGCGGAGCGGTTCCGGTAGGGCCGGGCTGGAACGAGGGAAGGTGCCTTGCGCCCACCGTCTCGCGCTGCCTAGGCGGTGGCGGCATGGATCCTCGGGTCAAGCCCGAGGATGACGAATGCAGTGAGGTAACCGTCAAACGGAGACGTTGGCGATTGGCAGCAACTCTTTCCACCATCGTCATCCTCGGGCTTGCCCCGAGGATCCATGCCGTGAGGGTGGCGAAATCCGCTAAAGTCCCCGGAATGCAGTCTCCGCTGCCGGAGATGATCCCTACGCCAGCACCAGCGGGCGCAGCGCTTCCTGTGCCGGCTCGGTGATGCCGACGACCTTGCGGCGGTCGAGGTCGAGGACGATGGCGATGGATTCCATGTGGCCGAAGGGGCGGCCGCTGACGGCGTCGACCATCCAGTGCTCGATTGCCATGGTGCGCTTGTCGGCGCCGCGGAAGGCGGAGCGGACCTCGAAGCAGTCGCCGACGCGCGGCCATTCCAGATAGACGATGCGGAATTCCAGCACCGCGCCGCCGAAGCGTTCAGGCGCGGGGTCGGCATGGTCGACGATGATCTTGCGCAGCGGGGTGGTGATCTGGCGGATGCCGTCGGAGACGGCGCCGATGAATTTCTGCGGCAGCATGAGCTGCGTCGCATCGCAATCGGCAAGCTCGAGCGCGCCGATGGCGATGCGCTTGTGGGCGGCGAGGTCGGGCGCGGCCGTCGTCGGCTGGCCGGTGGAGACGCTGCGCGCCTGCGCCTCGGCGGGAACCTCGACCATCATGGCCGCTGCCCTGGCCCGCAGTTCGGCCGGCCATGCGGCCGTCTCGCCGGCGGCATTCACGTGGCGCAGCTTCAGGCGGAAGGTGGCGGCCAGCGTGCCGCCATGGCTGTGATGGAGCAGCAGCAGGATCTCGGCATCGTCTTCGCCGAGCGCGACGAAGCCGCCCGTCATATGCAGCGCGGTTGCGGCGGGCGCCTCGCGATGGAAGCGGATGTGCATCTCGGTGAGGCGAACGGCTGCCGGCCGGTGCGAGGCGATGGCGCCGGGAAGCCCCGCGAGCGCGAAGAGCACCGCCATGCCCTGAATGGAGCGGGCGAGATAGAAGCGGGTGTTCATGTGCCCCATCTCGTCGCATTCCCAGCAGTTCACGCCGCCGCGCCAGACCTCGGTGCCGATCTCCATATCCATCGTCTGCTTTCGTACTGATTCAACGCGCCGCTTCAAGCGGCTGATTTCACGTCGCTCTGTCAGGAGCGCTGGTAGGTGCCGTGGCCGGGTCGGAAGGCTTTCTCGTCGAGGAACTGGGAGAGGCCCTTTTCGCGCCCGCGCTCGGGATCGACGAAGGTGGTCTGGTCGGCCTTGGCGGTGAGATATTCGGCCGCCTGCTCCCAGTCCATGTAGCGTGCATATTTGTAGGCCAGCCGCGCCTGCCGCAGCACTGTGGGGTTCTTCTCCAGCAGCACCTTGCAGAGCTCGACCGTGCGCTCGCGCAATTTGTCGGCCGGCACCGCCTCGTTGACGAGGCCGAGCTGCTCGGCCATGCGGCCGCCGAATTTCTCGCCGGTCATGACGTAGTACATGGCCTTGCGGTCGTTCATCAGGGTGGAGATGGCCTTGGAGACAACGCCGCCCGGAATGACGCCCCAGTTGATCTCCGACAGGCCGAAGACGGCGTCCTCGGCGGCGATGGCGAGGTCGCAGCAGATGAGCGGCGTGAAGGCGCCGCCGAAGCACCAGCCGTTGACCATGGCGATGGTGGGCTTGCTGTAATGCATCAGGGTGCGCCACTGCCATGCGCGGGTGGAGCGGTAGGCGCGCATGCGCTCGACATCGCTGACGCCGTCGGTGGCGCGGAAGAAGTCCTTCAGGTCCATGCCGGCGGAGAATGCGTCACCGACGCCTGTGAGAACGATGACGCCGCAGCGGTCGTCGATCTCCAGCGCGTCGAGCACCTTGTTCATCTCCTCGGCCAGGCCAACGCTCATGGCGTTGCGCTTGTCGGGGCGATTGAGCTTCACCCAGGCGATGCCGTCCTCGAATTCCACCAGGACGTCGTTGCCGCCGGGCACGGGTTTGTCGGTCATTGTCGCCTCACGCCTGGCTGATCATCTTGGTGACGAGATAGGCTTCCATGCCCTCGATGCCGCCTTCGCTGCCGTAGCCGCTTTCCTTGACGCCGCCGAAGGGGGTCTCGGTGCTGCTGATCATGGCGGTGTTGATGCCGACCATGCCGGCCTCGATCGCGTCCGACAGCATGGCGGAGGTCGTGGTCGAGCCGGTGAAGGCGTAGGAGGCGAGGCCGTAGGGCAGGCGGTTGGCCTGCTCGATCACCTCGTCGAAGGAGGAGAAGGGTGCGGTGATTGCGAGCGGGCCGAAGGGCTCCTCGTTCATCGCGCGCGCGGTGACGGGCACGTTGGCGATCACCGTGGGCTGGTAGAAATTGCCGCGATTGCTGCCGCGCTCGCCGCCGGTCTTGAGCACGCCGCCCTTGTCGAGCGCGTCGGCCACGAAGCCTTCCATCGCCGTGACGCGGCGGGGATTGGCGAGCGGCCCCATCTGGGTGGCGGGGTCGAGGCCGTCGCCGACCTTGATCGCGGCGGCGGCCCTGGCGAAGCCGTCGACGAAGCGGTCGTGCACGCTCTCATGCACGTAGAAGCGGGTCGGCGACATGCAGACCTGGCCGGCATTGCGGTATTTCGCGGCGACCATGGCCTGCACGGCGAAATCGATGTCGGCATCGGCGAAGACCAGCACCGGCGCATGGCCGCCCAGCTCCATCGTGGCGCGCTTGACGCCGGCCTGCGCGGCCAGCGCGGCGATGTGCTTTCCCACCGCCGTGGAGCCGGTGAAGGTGATCTTGCGGATCGCCGGATGGGCGATGAGATGCTCCGACACTTTCGCCGGCACGCCGTAGACGACGTTGAGCACGCCCCTGGGCAGGCCGGCATCGTCGAGCGCGCGCGCCAGCTCCAGCACCGAGGCAGGCGTTTCCTCCGCCGGCTTGATGACCATGGTGCAGCCGGTGGCGAGGGCTGCCGAAATCTTGCGGGCGGAAATGCCCACTGGCACGTTCCACGGCGTGAAGGCGGCGACCGGGCCGACGGGCTCCCTGGTCACCAGCCAGCGCATGCCGGGCGCGCGCGACGGCACGATGCGGCCATAGGTGCGGCGGCCTTCGTCGGCGGTCCAGTCGAAGATGTCGGCGGCGCCCAGCGCCTCTCCCCGCGCCTCGGTGATCGGCTTGCCCTGTTCGAGCACGAGGCGGGTGGCGATGCGCTCGGCGCGCTCGCGCAGCAGGTCGGCCGCCTTGCGGATGATTTTCGCCCGGTCGTAGGCAGGCGTCCTGCGCCAGCTTGCGAAGGCGCGTGCGGCCGCTTCGGCGGCGGCGTCGAGGTCGGCGGCGCTGGCATGAGGCAGGGTGCCTATCGCCTCGCCGGTGGCGGGGTTCACGACCTCCTCGGTGACGCGGTCGCCGGCGTCGATCCAGTTTCCGTCGATGAAGAGTTGCAGCGCGCCGTAGCGCGGATCAGTGGCCATGGTCTCCTCCCGCAGCTTCGCGCTGCAATCAGTCCCTCACGAACAGGGCATCGAGCGCGACGGCGCCTTCTCCCGCGGCGCCGACGACGAGCGGATTGATGTCGACCTCGCGGATCGCCGGGTCGGCCAGCATCAGTTCGCCGAGGCGGATCACGACATCGGCGACGGCGTCCACGTCGCGCGCCGGCTGGCCGCGGAAGGCGCCGAGCAGCTTTGCCGCCTTGAGCCGCTTCAGCTCGGCGAGCACGCGGGCGCGGCCGGCGCCGGCCGGCAGCAGGCGTGCATCGCCCAGCGCCTCGATCCAGACGCCGCCGAGGCCGACAAGCACGACGGGGCCCCATTGCGGGTCGCGCTTGGCGCCGACGACCATTTCGAGGCCGGGCTTCGCCATTTCCTCGACCAGCACGCCGTCGAGCGCGAGGCCGGGTCTGGCGGCGGCGACATTGGCGTGGAGCTTTTCCCATGCGGCGCGGAGCGCGGCCGCATCGGCGATGTTGACGATGACGCCGCCGGCATCGCTCTTGTGGGCGAGTGCTGCTGCCTGCGCCTTGATGACGACGGGGTAGCCGACGCCTTCCGCGACGCGCAGCGCCTCGTCCGCCGACCTTGCCATGCCGCCGCGCGGGACGCGGATGCCGAGATCGGCCAGCACGCGCTTGCCCTCATGTTCGACGATGGTGCCGTTGCCGGCGATCTTCGCCGCCGGTGCCGCCGCGGGCTTCGCTTCCGCGACCTCTGCCAGCGCGTCGGCATAGGTCGCGACGGCGGCCATGGCGCGCAAGGCGCGCTCGGGGGAGCGGAAGAAGGGGATGCCGGCCGCGCGCACGTCGGCCATGAACTGTTCGTCGAGCGGGTAGTCGTCGCCGATGATGTTGAGAATGACCGGCTTCGCTGCCGTGGCATAGACCGGCAGGATCGCGTCGGACTTCGCCAGCTGCATCTTCGGCGAACCGCCGGCATGCGACTGGAGCACCATGCCGACATCGGGCTCCTTCAGCATCACCGCCAGCGAACTGCCGAAGATGCCCGGATTGGCGAAGCCCATGGTGCCGACATCGAAGGGGTTGTCGACATGGATATAGGGCGGCACGAGCGCCTGCATCTCGGCCTCGATCTCCGGCGAGAGCGTGGCGAGCTCCAGCCCGATGCGCTCGCTGAAATCGAAGCAGAGGCCGCGGATGGCGCCGGAATTTGTGACGATGCCCGCCTTGCCCGGCTTCGGCGCGGGGAAGCGCGACAGGATGGCGAGCACGTCGAACATCTCGTCGGTGGTGTCGACAAGCGCGACGGCCTCGCTGCGCAGGATGGTCTGCATCACCGCATGGTCGCCGGCCAGCGCGCCGGTATGCGACTGCGCCGCCGCGCGGCCGCGCTCGCTGGAGCCGGGATGCAGGAGCACGATGGGCACACCCTGCCTGCGGGCGCGCCGCGCCGTTTCGAGGAAGAAGGCCGGGTTGCGGATCTGCTCGACATAGACGCCGATCGCCGCGTTGAGGGGATCGTCGAGCAGGAAGTCGATGAAGTGCTCGGCGCCGAGCGTCGCCTCGTTGCCGGTGGCGATGATGTAGGAGGCGTCGATGGCCCGCGCGTGCATGGCGAAGCGGATGTTGGCGGCGGTGGCGCCGCTCTGCGCGACGATGGCGACGCGGCCGTCCGTGCGCGCGATGCGCCGCACGTCGACGGGCTCAAAGGTGAGCGGGATGCCGTCGACGTAATTGGTGTAGCCCATGCAGTTGGGGCCGAGCAAAGCGATGCCGGCCTCGCGGCAGAGCGTTGCCAGCTCTTCCTGCTGGCGGCGGCCGTTCTCGTCGGCTTCCGCGAAGCCGGAGGTGTAGACGACCACGGCGCCGATGCGCCGCTCGATGCAGGCGCGGACGGATTCCATGATGGCCGCCTGCGGCACGATGAGCACCGCCACGTCGATGCCGGCGGGCAGGTCTGCGATGGACTTGACGCAGGGGCGGCCGCGGATTTCGTCGCGCGAACGGCTGACGAGGTGGATTTCCCCGTCATAGCCGAACATTTCGAGGTTGGAGAGCACGCCGCCGCCGATGGAGGTGCGCTCCGGCTGCGCGCCGACGATGGCAATGGAGCGCGGCCGCAGCAGGCGGCCGAGATCGACCGCCTCGGGGTTGGAGGTTCCAGCGCGCGCCGCAGCCTCAGCCACGATCATACGCCTCCAGGCCGGGGCGGAAGGACTTGTCGTCGAGGAACTGCTTCATGCCGACATTGCGGCCGTTCTCGGGGTCGCGCAATTCGGTCTGGTCGGACTTGGCCATGAGATATTCGGCGGCCTGGTCCCAGGTGAGGTCGCGCGACATGCGCGCGGCGGTCTTGGCCTGGCGCAGCACGAAGGGATTCTTCTCCATCAGCGTCTTCGCCAGCTTGCGGGTGGCGTCCTTGAGTTCGCCCGCCGGCACCGCCTTGTTGACCAGCTTCATGGCGGCGGCCTCGCTGCCGGTGAAGGTCTCGCCGGTCATGATGTAGTACATGGCCTCGCGCAGGCTCATCACATCCAGCACCGCCTTGGTGACGATGCCGGCGGGGATGATGCCCCAGTTGATCTCCGACAGGCCGAAGGTGGCGTCGTCGGAGGCGATGGCGAGGTCGGAGCCGACGAGGAACTGGAAGGCGCCGCCGAAGCACCAGCCGTTGACCATGGAGATGGTCGGCTTGGGATAATACATCATGCGGCGCCACTGCCAGTTGGCGTTGGCGCGGAACAGGCGCTCGCGCTGGATCGGCGGCACCTTGTCCATGGCGCGGAAATATTCCTTCAGGTCCATGCCGGCGGAGAAGGATTCGCCCGCGCCGGTGACGACCATGACCTTGCAGCGGTCGTCTTCCTCCAGCGCGTCCATCACCGCGTTCATCTCCCAGACGATGCCGGGATTGATGGCATTGCGGCGGGCAGGGCGGTTGAGCGTGACCCAGGCGATGCCGTCCTCGAAATCCACGGTGACGTTCTCGCCCCAACGGCCGGCCTGGCCGTTGGCGGGGGAAGGATTCTCTGCATTCTGCATGATCAGGGCTCCAGCGTTTCCGCTTCGATATCAGGCAGCCATATATTCGTCAACCTGATATAGGCAGGTCAGCCTCTCCCCAGGAAAGGCATCTCGACCGGCAGGATGGTGGATTCGAACAGGTTCACGTCGTCCGGCAGGCTCGCCATGAGCAGCGCCAGCCGCGCCACGTCCTCGGCCTGCATCGTTGCGGGGCGCTGCTTGTCGGTGACGCCGGGCACCAGCATGGAGACGGTGGAGCCGGGGTGCAGCATCGACACGGCGATGCCGTGGGGGCGGCCGTCGAGCGCCAGCGAGCGGGTGAGGCCCTCGATGGCGAACTTGGTCGCGGTGTAGGCGGCGGTGTTGGGGCGCGGCACCTTGGCGGAGATGCTGCCGATATTGATGATGCGGCCGCGCTTCCTCGGCATCATCAGGCGCATGGCGGCGCGGCTGCACAGGAAGACGGAGGTGAGGTTGATGTCGATCACCTCCTGCCAGCGCGCCAGCGTCAGGTCCGGCGTCGGCGTATGGTCGGCGATGCCGGCATTGTTGACCAGGATGTCGGGGTCGCCGAAGCGTTCGCGGCAGCGGTCGAAGAGGGCTTCGACCTTCGCCTCGTCGGTGACGTCGCAGGGGGCCGCGAGCGCCTCGCCGCCAGCGCCGGCGATCTCCTTCGCCAGTTCCTCCAGCTTGTCGGCGCTGCGCGCTGCAACAACAGTCTTCGCCCCGGCCCCTGCCAGCGCCAGCGCGATGGCGCGCCCGATGCCGGTGCTTGCCCCCGTGACGATCGCAACCCTGCCGTCAAGTCTCATACGCTTTTCCCTTCATTGCTTTCGGTTTCAAATCGGTTGCCGGCGCGGCGCAGCAGGTCGGCAACTTCGTGCCGGTCGCTGACGCCGAGCTTGCGGTAGGCGCGGCGGCGATAGGTGACGACGCTGCTGAGCGCCACGCCCGTCGCCTGGGCGATCTCCTTCTGCGTGCGGCCGAGCGAGAGCGCCGCCGCCACGGATGCCTCGCGGGCGCTCAGCGTGTGCTGGCAGGCGAGAAGGCGGTGCGAGACGTCGTGCACGGCGGGCTGCCCGGTATCGCGCGATGCGGCGACGTGGCGCGCGACCAGCGCCATGACGATGCCGGCCGCCTTTTCCAGCGCCTCGATCTCTGCGGGGCTCGAATGGCCGCTGGCGCGGCTGCGATAGGCGCTGGCGACGATGGCGGGCTCGCCGCCGGCATAGAGCGTCAGGCGCTCCACGATGCCGCCGCGCTCGTAGCAGGCGCGGCGATAGTCCGGGTCGGTGATGCCGTTCCATGCCTGGCGGATGAGGTGGACACCGCCGCCCAGCCCCGCCAGCGCGCGCCGCGTGGTGCGGTCGCGCTGCCAGTAGCCGCTTGCATAGGCGAGCGAGGCGGTTTCGGCGAAATCCGGAATGTCGGGATGGCGGCCGGCGGCGAAGAGATAGCGCAGCGCGCCGTCATGGCCGACCGCGAAGGCGGAGCAGAGATCGGTGCCGGCAAGGCCGCGCAGGAAGGCGAGCAGGCGGTCGGGGAAGGTCGGATCGCCGGTCGCCGCTATGGCCGCCGCGAGCGCTTCATTGGTGCGGGCGTCATCCATGGGCCGGCTCCTTGTGTCCCCCTGACGGGAGGACAGGGGCGGATACGCGTTGCGCTAGGGTTCGCGCCAGAGGAAACCACACCGCAGAGGAGGACGCGCCATGGCGCCTGCACCGAAGATCAAGGGTCTCTACCACTTCTCCTTTCCCTGCCGCGACGGGGAGGAAACGCGGAAATTCTACGAGGACCTGCTCGGCCTGCCGCTTGTCAACTGCATGACCTCGGACCGGGTGCCGAGCACGGGCGAGGAAAAGCCCTATGCGCATTTCTTCTTCGAGATGGGGGACGGCTCCTACATGGCCTTCTTCGACCTCGGCGAGAACGTCACGCCGGAGCCGTCGCCCAACACGCCGGCCTGGGTGATGCACTTCGCCATGGAGATGGATTCGGTGGACGAGGTGCTTGCGATGAAGGCGCGGCTCAACGCGGCCGGCGTGCAGACGACCGACATCATCGACCACGAATTCATCAACTCGATCTACTTCTTCGACCCGAACGGGCTCAGGCTGGAGGTGACGGCGCGCACCGAGGAGCCGGGCTATCTGGAGAAGGCGGCCGGCGAGGCGCATGCCAACATGGATGCGTGGTCGGCCAAGAAGGCGAAGATGATCGCGGCCAAGAAGAGCGCCGCCGCCTGACGATTTCATCGCGGATCCTCCCACGATCCCCTGAAGCCGGCAGCCTGCTGCCGGCTTCCTTTTATTCCGCCAGCAGGCCGTGGCGCCGGCTCCAGTCGGTCACGCGGTCGATGCAGATGGCGAGCAACTCCGGCTGGCCGAGATAATAGTGCGTCGCGCGCGCAATGGTCAGATATTCCTTGTCGGGCGTGGCGAGCGCGGCGGCGATGGCCGGATTGTGCGTGGCCGGCACGGCCTCGTCGGCATTGTTCTCGATCTGCAGCACCGGCGTGCGGCTGATCAGGCGCGCATTGGCCGGACCCTTGGCGTTCGACAGGTCGTAGCTCCACTGGCTGAGCCATGAGCGCAGGGTGCAGAAGCGGGCGAGGCCGACCGGGCCGACATTCACCGTGCGCGGGTCGCCCATATAGGACCAGCCGGGCTTGCGGTCGTTGGGGTCGATGGACGTGTCGAACCAGCGCAGGTCGCACATGGTGCGGTGGACGACGAAGGCGCGCTCCTGCTCGGGGCCGCCGCGCTTGCGCAGCGTGTCGAGCATGTCGACGCACCAGTCGGTGATGCGGCGGTTGCGCGCCACCTGCGCGGCGCGGAAGCGGGACACGAACTCGGCCGGATAGGGCGGCTGGCTCGGGCAGCCGGGCGAGTAGATGTCGAGGGACAGGTCGCGATTGTCGGGGTCGCGCTCGTCGATGACGGACGGGTCGAGCCATTCCGTCAGCGTTTCCGCGCGCGACAGATGCGCGGCGATGAAGATGACGCCGTCGGCGGGTTTGAGCCCGGCCTCCTTGAGGTTCACCTCGTCGCCGGCGGGGGTGTGGGTGATGGTCGGGTTCTCGGCCTGCGCCTGGTAGAAGAGCGACAGCGAGCCGCCGCCCGACCAGCCGACGAGCACGACCTTTCCGTAGCCGAGCTCGCCGCGCGCGAAATCGAGCCAGCGGCCGAGGTCGATGGCCACCTTCTCCATGATGAGCGCGCTGTCGTTCTTCGGATAGCGGCTCGCCGCGCACAGGACGTGGAGCCCGCGGTCGGCGAGCGCGGTGGGCATGGGCAGGAGCTGGAGCGTGGAGGTCGGGTGCATGAACACGTAGACCGTGTCGGACGGGCGCGCGGCGGGGCGCAGGAGCTGCCCCTCCAGATTGACGCGGCCCGAATTGCCGGCGAAGCCGTAGGTCTCGGTGAAGCGCGCCGTGTCCGGGAAGGACACGACGAGCGGCACGCGCTGCCATTCAACCTTGCCGTCCGCCATCGACCTCCCTCCGTGCCGGTCTCAGGCCCTCGGCCCGTGGACCTTTTCCAGCAGGCCCAGCGTGCGCTTCCAGGCGATGGCCGCCTGCTCTGCGTCGTAGGCGCTGCGCTCGTCGCAGTTGAAGCCGTGGCCGGCGGGATAGGTGTAGATCTCGATGTCGGGGCGCTTCGCGCGGATGGTCTCGACATCGCTCAGCGGGATCGAATGGTCGGTCTCGCCGAAATGCAGCATCACCGGGCATAGCGGCTTCGTGTCGGCATGGGCGACGACCCTGCCGCCATAATAGCCGATTGCCGCGGCGAGGTCGCCGAAGCGGATGGCGGCGGCATAGGCCAGCGAGCCGCCGAGGCAGAAGCCGACGATGGAGACCGGCCTCGTCTCCTCCAACAGGCGGTCGACCGCGGCGCGGGTGTCGGCGATCAGCGCCTCCCAGTCCAGCGAGGCCATGAAGCCGCGCGCCACGGCGACGTCCTCCGGCGAATAGCCGGATTCGAAATCGCGCTGGAAGCGGTCGAAGAGGGCGGGCGCGATCGCCACATAGCCTTCCGCCGCGAAGCGGTCGCAGACGTTGCGGATGTGGCTGTTGACGCCGAAGATCTCCTGAAGCACCACGACGCCGCCCCGCGGCGTTCCCTGCGGCGCGGCGCGGTAGGCGCCAAGCTCATGTCCGTCGGCGGCGCTGAGCCGCAGCATTTCACCCATCGTTTCTCATCCCTTCAGATCGGCCTTCAAACTGATTTGCGGCCATCATGACGCGGCGGCACGCTCAGGTCCAACCGCCACCGATGTTGCATCATAGGTGAAGAGCCATTCGTAGCGCTGCTTGACCTTCTCCTCCTGCCATTCGGAATTGACATAGGCTTCCGCCGTGGCGGCTTCCGACAGCGCGGGATTGTGGAAGCGGCCGGCATTGGCGGCCGCGCCCCTGACGATGCGCGAGGTGCGGTCGTTGCGCGCCGCCTCGTAGCGGCGGAAGCCGGCCTTGTGGTCGCCGCCATTGGCGGCCAGCGCGCGGGCCAGCACATAGCCGTCCTCGATCGCCATCACCGCGCCCTGCGCCAGGAAGGGCAGGGTGGGGTGGCAGGCGTCGCCCAGCAGCGTCACGCGGTCCCGCGACCAGAGCGCCATGGGCGGCCGCAGCATCAGCGCCCATTTGTAGGGCGTGTCGATGCTGCGGATGAGCGTGTGCACGTCCTCGTGCCAGCCGGCATAGTCGGCAAGGCACTCCTCCACCGTGCCGGCGACCGACCAGGATTCGACCTGCCAGTCGGAGCGCTCCACCACGGAGACATAGTTCATCAGCTCGCCGCGGCGCAGCAGGTAGTGGATCACATGGCCGCCCGGCCCGATCCAGTTGGTGCCGACCGGGCGCAACAGATGGGCGGGCAGGCGCTCGACGGGGATGACGCCGCGCCATGTCACGATGCCGCTGAAGGTCGGCTCGTCGGGACCGAACAGCGCCTCGCGCACGACCGAATGCACGCCGTCGGCGCCGATGGCGATGTCGGAGCGCGCGGTGGTGCCGTCGGCGAATCGCAGCGTCACGCCATGCGCGTCCTGGTCGAGGCCGGTGCAGCGCTTGCCGAGCCTGATCGCGTCAGGCGCCGCGCGGCGCACGCCGGCGGCCAGCGCCTGATGCAGGTCGTTGCGGTGGATGGTGATGTAAGGGTAGCCGTAGCGCTCGATCGACACCGGGCCGAGATCGAACAGCTTCCAGGCCTGGCCGGTGTTCCACAGGCGGATCTCCTTGCCGCCCGCCTCGCTGGCGACCGACATGATCTCGTCCTCGAGCCCAAGCGCGAAGAGGATGCGGGTGCCGTTGGCGCTGATCTGCACGCCGGCGCCGACCTCGCGCAGCTCGGCCGCCTGCTCGAAAACCTCGACATCGAAACCCTGCCGCAGCAATGCGAGCGCCGCGGTCATGCCGCCGATGCCGCCGCCGATCACGGAAATCTTCATCGCCTCGTCCATCTCCCCGACGCGGCGGGACAATCTTGCGATGCGGCCAGGATGTCAATTTGTTTTGACATGATATAATACTATTTGTTTTAACCCAACAGGAGGGGAGGACTCGCGGGGTGCCGGCCCGTCGCTTGGGGTGCAATTCACCGTTGACATTTCATATATGGTATCCTGATATAAGGGACCCATAATTTGAAGCCGCCCGCGCGTGCGGAAGGATGTGGTGGATTGCTGGCGTGCGGGGAGCGCTTTGCTATAGTCAAATTCCGTTGGGCAAGACGATGCCCATGACGAAATGCCGGTTGCCCGGGAGAACAGCCGCGAAAGCGGCCGGGGCAGGCGGCGATGGCAGACGTTTCCAGCCGCGAACCGGGAGGATTTGATGCTGAGAGTGCGAAGCCCGCAGGACCTGGGTGCGGGAATACTTTTCCTGCTGATCGGGATCGCGGGGATCTATTTCGGCCGTGAGCTGACGTTCGGTTCGGCGCGCAACATGGGCCCCGGCTACTTTCCCTCGATCATCTCGGGGCTGATCATCGTTGCCGGGCTCGTCACCGTCGGCAAATCGCTGGCCGTCGACGGGCCGCCCGTCGAGCGCTTCCAGTTCCGGCCGATCTTCATGCTGATGCTGGCGCTGGCGATCTTCGGCTTCCTGATCAGCCAGATCGGCGTCATCATCACCGCGGCGCTGATGATGGTCGTGGCGGCCTATGCGCGGCCGGGCGTCAACCTGCTCGAGACGATCGTCTTCGCCGTCTGCGTCTCCGCATTCGTCGTGCTGCTCTTCGTCTACGGCCTCGGCCAGCCGATGCCGCTGTGGTGGAACAGCTAGGCGATGGAGATACTCGAACACCTCGCGACAGGCTTCGCCGCCGCCGGCACGCTGCAGAACCTGATGTTCTGCCTCATCGGCGTCGTGCTCGGCACGCTCATCGGCGTCCTGCCGGGCATCGGCCCGATCCCGACGCTCGCCATCCTCCTGCCCATCACCTTCGGCCTCGATCCGCTGTCCTCGCTGATCATGCTGGCCGGCATCTATTACGGCGCCCAGTATGGCGGCTCCACCACCTCGATCCTGGTCAACATGCCGGGCGAGGCCTCCTCGGTGGTGACCTGTATCGAGGGCCACCAGATGGCCAAGCGAGGGCGCGCCGGCTCGGCGCTGGCGGTCGCGGCGCTGGGCTCCTTCTTCGCCGGCTGCGTCGGCACGGTCTTCATCGCCGCCTTCGGCCCGCCGCTCTCGGCGCTGGCGCAGAAATTCAACTCGCCCGACTATTTCGCGCTGATGCTGCTCGGCCTGGTGATGGCGGTGGTGCTCGCCCACGGCTCGGTGCTCAAGGCGACGACGATGGTGCTGATCGGCCTGTTGCTCGGCCTCGTCGGCACCGACACCAATACCGGCCTGACCCGCTACACGTTCGGCATCGGCGGGCTGTGGGAGGGTATCGACTTCCTGCCGCTGGTGCTCGGCCTGTTCGGCATCGTCGAGATCATCCGCAACCTGGAGAACCCGCCCGGCGAGCGGACGGCGATCTCGACGCGGCTGCGCGACCTGTGGCCGACCAAGCAGGAATTCCGCGAGGCATGGCCGGCGGCGCTGCGCGGCACCGGGCTCGGCTCCATCCTCGGCATCCTGCCGGGCGGCGGCGCGGTGCTCGCCTCCTTCGCCAGCTATACGCTGGAAAAGAAGATCACCCGCCAGCCGCAGCGCTTCGGCCACGGCGCGATCGAGGGCGTGGCCGGCCCGGAGGCGGCCAACAATGCGGCGGCGCAGACCTCCTTCATTCCGCTGCTGACGCTCGGCATCCCGTCGAACCCGATCATGGCCATCATGATGGGCGCCATGATCATCCAGGGCATCCAGCCGGGTGCGGCGGTGATGACGGCGCGGCCGGACCTGTTCTGGGGCATGGTGGCGTCGATGTGGATCGGCAACCTGATGCTGGTCATCATCAACCTGCCGATGCTGGGCATATGGGTGAAGCTCCTGTCGGTGCCCTACCGCTTCCTCTACCCCGCCATCCTGCTCTTCTGCGCCATCGGCGTGTACTCGACCAGCACCGAGCCGTTCATGATGGTGCTGATGATCATCTTCTCGATCTTCGGCTACATCCTGCTGAAATTCGGCTGCGAGCCGGCGCCGCTGGTGCTCGGCTTCATTCTGGGCCCGCTGATGGAGGAGAACCTGCGCCGGTCGCTGGTGCTCTCGCGCGGCGACCCGATGATCTTCCTGGAGCGGCCGATCTCGGCGGCGCTGCTCGTCGCAACGGTGCTGATGATCGCGCTGATCATCCTGCCGCAATTCCGCAAGACGCGCGAGGAGGCATTCCAGGAGGAATAGGGAAGCGAAAAAGAACTCTCGATAGGTGGAGGAGCTTTATGAGAGAGTTACTGACGAGCATCACGCGCCGCACGCTCATGGCGGCGGCTGTATCGCTGGCAATGGCCCCGGCCGCCGCCTGGGCCCAGGCCGACTATCCCAAGGACCGCATCACCTTCGTCTGCGCCTTCCCGCCGGGCAGCGGCGCCGACGTGCTGGTGCGCTATTTCGCCGACAAGGTGAGCAAGGTCGCCGGCCAGACGATCATCGTGGAGAACAAGCCCGGCGCCAACGGCAACATCGCGGCGGAATATACCGTGCGCGCCAAGCCGGACGGCTACACGGTCTACGTTCATTCAGGCACCTCGACGGCGGCCAACATGTCGCTGTTCAAGAACCCGCCGATCGACGTGGTGAAGGACCTGCGCGGCGTCCAGTTCATCAACAAGCAGCCCTTCATGATCGCGGTGCCGACGCAGTCGCCGGTCAAGGACATCAAGGAGCTGACCGCGCTGATGAAGGAGAAGGAAAAGAGCGGCGGCGGGACCTATGCCACCACCGCGACCTCCGGCAAGGTGCTGGCGGCGGTCTACTCGCAGCTCGCCGGCTTCAAGGCGACCGAGGTGGCCTACAAGACGGCGCCGGACTCGCTCAACGACATCATCAGCGGCGCGCTCGACTTCGGCGCGCTCGACCCCGTCTTCGCGCTGGCGCAGCGCACGGCGGGCAATGTGCGCCTGCTGGCGGTGGGCTCGCCGGAGCGGATGAAGGCGCTGCCGGACATCCCGGCGCTGAAGGAATACGGCCTCGACGTCGACCAGCTCGGCTGGTGGGGGGTCTTCGTGCCCAAGGCGACGCCGGACGCCGTGGTCGACAAGCTCAACGGGCTCTTCAAGCAGGTGCTCGAACAGCCCGACACGGTCTCGTTCCTGAACAAGAACGGCGGCGACGCCTATATCGGCACGCCCAAGGAGGTCGACGACCTGCTCGCCTACACGGTGGACGAATGGCGCGGCTATGTCGAGCTGGCGAAAATCCCGCAGAACTGATCCCAAGGAGGAAGACGAATGACTGACGAAAAGTTCAAGTTGACGCGCCGCAAGGCGCTGGTGCTCGGCGGCGCGGCGCTGATGATGCCGGGGATGGCCTTTGCGCAGGATGCCTATCCGAGCAAGACCATCACCTTCGTCTGCGCCTTTCCCGCCGGCAGCGGCGCCGACGTGCTGGTGCGCTACTTCGCCGACAAGGTGAGCAAGGTGGCGAACCAGACGGTGATCGTGGAGAACAAGCCGGGCGCGGCGGGCAACATCGCCGCCGAATATACCGCCCGCGCCAAGCCGGACGGCTACACGATCTTCGTCCATTCGGGCAATTCGACCGGCGGCAACATGTGGCTGCTCAAGAACCCGCCCATCGACGTGATCAAGGACCTCAACACGATTGCGACGATCAACAAGCAGGCGTTCATCCTGACCGTGCGCGCCGACAGCCCGTACAAAAACCTGGCCGACCTGGTGGCGGACCAGAAGCAGAAGGGCGACAAGGGCTCCTATGCCGTCAACGCCACCTCGGGCAAGGTGATGGCCGAGGAATTCAAGCAGCTCGCCGGCCTGCAGACGACCCCGGTCCAGTACAAGACGGCAGCCGACTCGGTGAACGACATGCTGAGCGGCCAAGTCGACTGGGGCGCGCACGATCCGGTCTTCGCGCTGTCGCAGATCCGGGCGGGCCGCTGGCGCGGGCTGGCGATCGGCTCCGGCGAGCGAATGGGCGGCATCCCCGACGTCCCCACCTTCAAGGAGCAGGGCTTCGACATCAACCAGCTCGGCTGGTGGGGCGTCATGGTGCCGGCCGGCCTGCCGCAGGACGTGATCGTCAAGATCAACGGCTGGTTCAACCAGGTGCTGGAGACGGACGAGGCCAAGAAGTTCATCACCGAGCAGGGCGGCGACCCCTACATCTCCACGCCGGAGGAGTCCCAGCAGCTGATGGTGGACACCGTGGCCGAGTGGAAGACCCTCGTCGAGGTCGCGAAGCTGCCGAAACTGTGAGTCGTGGCCGGGCCGGCCGTCGCGCCGGCCCGGCGCCGCATTTCCGCGGGCATGTCCCGTATCCGGCTGGACCGCCCCCGCGCCGCGGGGAACGGCAAGACAGGAGTGGAAACGGTTGTCCGGCAAAACACCGCCCCGCTCGCGCGACGTGCTTCGGCCGCGGGCCATGTTCTATCTCAACCAGGCGAACCACTCCGTCCGCAGCAGGTTCGAGGCGGCGCTGGGCGGGCTGGAGATGACGGCGATCCAGTATACGGTGCTGAGCGTGATCGGCCGGCATCCTGGGCTGTCCTCGTCGGAACTCTCGCGGCGCTTCTATGTGACGCCGCAGACGATGAACGAGCTGATCGGCGGGCTCCAGCGGCGCGGGCTCATCACGCGCGAGGCCGATCCGTCGAACCGGCGCATCCTGCGCATGTGCGTGACCGATGCGGGGGCGGCGACGCTGGAACGCTGCGACGCCATCGCCGACGGGGTCGAGCGCGACGTGTTCGACGAGATGTCGGACGGCGAATACGAGATGCTGGCGCGGTTGACGCGCAAGCTGGCGCAGAACCTGCGCAACCGCGACGGAAGGCATGCGTAGAAGGTGAGGGGGCTCCCTTCTCCCGCAGGGGGAGAAGGGAAAGGGCGGCCTTACAGGCCGAGCAGCTTCACCGCGTTGTCCTGATAGATCTTGCGGCGCAGCTCGTCGGAGATGTCCAGCGAGTCGATGACGCGGATGGTCTCGCGGATGTACATCGGCCCGCCTTCGGGGTCGAAGGGCGCATCGGAAGCGAAGACGACGCGGTCCTCGCCGAAGAACTCGATCGCGTGCTCGATCGCCTTGCTGGAGCCGAAGGAGGCGGTGTCGGCGTAGAACGACTTGAAGTAGTCGAGATGCGGCCGCTTCAGCTCCTTGAGCACCTTGCCGAGGTCGCGGTCGCTGGTTCGCTTGCCGAGCTGGTCCCAGCCGGGGCCGACGCGGCCCTCGAAATAGGGGATCATGCCGCCGGCGTGGTGGGTGATGACCTTGAGGCCGGGGAACTTGTCGAACATGCGCGAGAAGACCATGCGCGCCATGGTGGCCGAGGTCTCGTAGGGCCAGCCGAAGGTCCACCAGATCTCGTATTCGGAGCGATCCTCGGTCTGGTAGTCGGCGAATTCCTGGGTGCGCGCCGGGTGCAGCCAGATCGGCTTGCCGGCCTTGGCCATATATTCGAAGAAGGGCTCGAACTCCGGCAGGTCGACCGGCTTGCCGTTGATGTTGGTGAAGATCTGCATGCCGGCGGCGCCGAGGTCCTCGATGGCGCGGCGGCATTCCTCCACCACGGCGTCGGGATTGTTCATCGGCGCGCTGCCGATGAAGGCCGGGAAGCGCTCCGGATACTTTTGGCACAGCTCGGCCATGGAGTCGGAACCGATGCGGGAGAGCTCCAGCGCCACCGCCGGGTCGCCGAACTTCTCCAGCGGCGGCGAGGCGAGCGACAGGACCTGCTGGTAATCCTCGCCGAACATGTCCATCACCTCGAAGCGGCGGTCGAGATCGGTCATCATCGGCACCGCGTTGGAGCGGCGCGTCATGTCGGTCATCGTGCCGAGATGGGCGACGAGGCGATCATGGAAGGGCTTCGGCCAGATATGGTTGAAAATGTCGATCTTCTTCATCGCTTCCTCCAGTATGTCAGGTTTCCTGATATTTCAGGCAAAACCAAAGGCAAGTCAATCTTGCGGGACGGGATTCCGGCTGATTTCGGCCGTCCCGGATGCGCCGGGGCGCATCGTCAGCCGGCCTGTCCCAGCTTGCCGGGATTCATGATGCCGGCGGGGTCGAGCGCGGCCTTGATCTCCTTCATCAGGTCCACCGCCTCGCCATGCTCCCTGCGCAGATAGGGCAGCTTGGAGATGCCGACGCCGTGCTCGCCGCTGAAGGTGCCGTCCATCTCGATGGCGCGCATGTAGAGCCGGTCGGCAAGGCGCTCGGCCTCGGCCAGCTCTTCCGGGATCTCGGGCTTGATCAGGTAGCCGACGTGGAAATTGCCGTCGCCGACATGGCCGATGATCTTGCCCTGGATGAAGGAGGCGTCGATGTCGGCGCGGGCCGCCACGACGGCATCCGCCAGCCGCGAGATCGGCACGCAGACGTCGGTGGTGTAGGGCTTGCAGCCGGGGCGCAGCGACTGGCTGGCATAGAGCGTCTCGTGGCGCGCCTTCCACAGCCGTTCGCGGTCCTCGGTCCGGGTGGACCACTCGAAGCCGGAGCCGCCGAACCCGGCGGCGATCTCGGCCACGGTGCGCGACTGCTCTTCGACCCATGTCGGGCTGCCGTGAAATTCGAGGAAGAGGGTGGGCGCGCGCTTCAGGCCGAGATTGGAATGGATATTGGAGGCATCGACGGCGACCTCGTCCAGAAACTCGATGCGGGCGACGGGGATGCCGCTCTGCATGGTGGCGACGACGGCCTCCACCGCGCCGCGCAGCGTCTCGAATGTGCAGATGGCGGAAGCGGTCACCTCGGGGATGGGGTGCAGCCGCACCGTGACCTCGGTGATGACGCCGAGCGTGCCTTCCGCGCCGACGAAGAGTTTCGTCAGGTCGTAGCCGGTGGAGGACTTTCGCGTGCGCCGGCCGGTGGTGACGACCTTGCCCTTCGGCGTGACGACGCGCAGTGCCAGCACGTTCTCGCGCATGGTGCCGTAGCGCACGGCGGTGGTGCCGCTGGCGCGGGTGGAGGCCATGCCGCCCAGCGAAGCGTCGGCGCCGGGGTCGATGGGGAAGAACAGGCCCATGTCGCGCAGATGCGCGTTGAGCTGCTTTCGGGTGACGCCGGCTTGCACCACCGCGTCGAAATCCTCGTGGTTGACGGCGACGATGCGGTTCATGCGCGTCATGTCGAGCGAGATGCCGCCATTCAGCGGGATGATGTGGCCCTCCATGGAGGAGCCGGCGGCGAAGGGGGTGACGGCGACGCCGTATTCGTAGCAGGCGGCGACGACGCGCTGCACGTCGTCCTCGCTCTCGGCGAAGACCACGGCGTCAGGCAGGTGCGGCGGCTGGCGCGACATGTCGCGCCCGTGATGGTCGCGGACGGCCTCGGCGACGGAAAGCCGCTCGCCGAAATGCGGCTTCAAGGCGTCGATCAGGCCGGCGATGTCGGGCATGTCGGGTCTCCGGGCGGTCAGGTTTGCGCGTCGGGGAAGCGCCAGGCGGTCGGATGGCGCACGGCGGCGGTGGCGACCTCGGCCGTTTCGCGCAGGCCCGACTGGCCGAGCGCGGTCTTGTATTCCTCGACGAATGTCGCCGCCATGTGGCGGGCGCCGTCGTCGCCGAGCGCGGCCAGCGCCAGCATGAAGGCGCGGCCGGCGAAGGTGGAATGCGCGCCGCAGGCGACGGCGCGCATCATGTCGATGCCGGACACCACGCCACTATCGAGGATCACCGTCATGTCGCGGCCGACGGCGCGGGCGATCTCCGGCAGCACGTCGATGGAGGCCGGCGCGGCGTCGAACTGGCGGCCGCCATGGTTGGAGACGATGACGCCGTCGAGGCCGAGCGCATGCGCCTTCTCCGCGTCGCCGGGATGGAGCACGCCTTTGACCATGAGCGGCCCGCGCCATTTCTCGCGCAGGCGGGCGATCACCTCCCAGGTGAAGCCGCCGCCGACATTGGCGCCGACGAAAGCGGCCGTGTCGCTGCTGCCGGCGTAACGCTCGATATTGGCGAAGCGGGGCATGCCGCGGCGGGCGAGGGCGAGCAGCCAGGCCGGTGCGAGCGCGGCATCGACGACGTTGTTGGTGCTCAGCCGGAACGGCATGACGAAGCCGTTGCGCAGATCGCGCGGCCGCTTGGAGCGGACGGGAATGTCGAGCGTGGCGACCAGCGCCTTGACGCCGGCCTGCTCGGCCCGCGATGCGAGGTCGAAGCTCAGCCGATGGTCGTCGCGGACCAGCGGATAGAGCTGGAACCACGTCACGTCGGGGGCCCAGCCCGCCACCTGCTCGAGGGTGGACGTGGCGAGTGTGCCGGTGAGGTAGGGGATGTTCATGCGCTGCGCGGCGCGGGCGAAAAGCTCCGTCGCGCCCGGCCACATCAGCCCGTCGAAGCCGATGGGCGAGATGCCGACGGGCGCGGCGTAGCGATGGCCGAAAAGCTCGACAGATGTATCGACGGAGGTCACGTCGACGCCGTAGCGCGGGATGACCTCGATGCCCTTCAGGGCGGCGCGGTTGCGGGCGAGCCCGCTCTCGTCGCCGGCGCCGCCCTGCAGGAATTCGAAGGCGAAGCGCGGGATGCGGTGGCCGGCGCGAGCCTCGAGGTCGGCGACGGTGGGGAAGCGGCGGCGGTAGCCGGCGAGCCGCGCGAGCAGCGCGGTCTCGTCAGCGGTATCGGGCTGCGGCGCGGCCATTCAATAGGACACCATGACTTCCAGCATCGCCTGTCGGCCGGACGCCGTGGCCGCGAGCGCGCGCCGGATCGCCTCGGGCAGGGCGTCGCCGCTCTCCACGCGCTCGGCATGGGCGCCATGGGCGCGGGCGACCGCCGCATAGTCGGGCGAGGGATCGAGGGCCGTCATGGGCATGACATTGGCGGCGGCGGCGCGGCCGTCCGGATACATCTGCAGCGTGGAGCGGCGCACCGCGTTCCAGATGCCGTTGTTGAAGACGACCGTGAGCAGCGGCAGCTTGAGCGCGGCGGCGGTCTGATGGCAGGCGACCGGGTTGGCGAACATGTAGGAGCCGTCGCCCACCGTGGCGATCATCTGGCGGTTGCGGTCGGCGAGTTGCGCGCCGAGCGCCGCCGGCACGCCCCAGCCGAGGCCGCCGGAGATCGGCGTGAAGAAGTAGCTGCCGGGTTTTTCGAAGCGCATGGCGGTCGGGTCGACGCCGAGCTCGTTGAAGAAGGCGGCGTCGGGCGCGGCGTCCGACAGGCAGCGGCTGACGAAGGCCGGCGACATGGGCGAGCCGCTGCCCATGGCGATGCGCTTCTCCAGCGCCTCGCTTGCGGCCGCGCGCTGGCTGGCGACGTGCTCGCGGCGTGCGGTAAAGCGCTCGTCCGCCGGCACCATGGCGCGCATCGCCTCGTCCAGCGCGCGCAGGCCGGCATTGAGCCCGCCGGCGAGCGAGATGTCGACGCGGAAGCTGCGCATGGGCAGCTTCTGGTAAAGCGGGTCGGGCCCAAGCGCGATGACGGTGCAGTTGGGATCGAGCTCGACATTGCCGGCGACCCACGGGACGGCGGCATTGGCGACGACGACGACGTCGGCGTCACGCACCCATGGCGTCGGCTCGCGCCCGACATTCATCGGATGGCTGCCGGGCAGGGCCTGGCGCGTCGCCCAGTATTCCACCACGGGCAGGGCGAAACGCTCGGCGAAGCTCGCGAGCGGCTCGAAGCCGTCCGCGATCTCCGGGCTCTGGGCGATGACGACCGGCCGCTTGGCGCGGGCGAGCGCCTCGGCGGCGAGGGCGACCATCTCGGGACGCGGCGGGCCGTAGCTCGTCGGCGCGTGGGCTGGGCGGCTGTCGCCGGGCGACGCGGCTGCGTCGGCCAGCGCCTCGCGCGGCAGGCTGAGATAGACGGGGCCGCGCGGCTCGCTCATGGCGATGTTGACGGCGCGGTCGATGGCCGGGCTGGCCTGTTCGGGATAGCGCAGCTCGTAGTCCCACTTCACGACCTCGCGGATCATCGCCGCCTGGTCGCGCATTTCCTGGCCCCAGTGGATGGGGCTCGAACGGCTGCCGAAACGGCCGGTCTCGGTCAGCGGCGTGCGGCCCGAGCACATGAGGATCGGCACGGCTTCGGAGGCGGCGTTGATGAGGCCCATCACCGAATTGGCGAGGCCGACATTGACATGGACCATCACGGCGGCGGGCTTGCCGGTGACGAGGTAGTAGCCGTGCGCCATGCCGACGGCGACGCCCTCATGCGGCACGATCAGCGGCTCGGGCATGGCGATGCCGGTCTCGGCCGAGCGCGCATATGCCTCGATGATGGAAGGGAAATCCGTGCCGGCATTGGCCAGAAGAATGTCGATGCCGGCCGCCTTCATGCGGCCGAGCAGGGCTTCGGCGGCAAATGTGCTTTCAGTGCGAATATGATTCATCCGGGCCTCCTCCCGCTCCAGACCGACAGCAAAGGGTCAGGTGATGCTGAGCGTCTTCGTCACCAGAAACGCCTCGATGCCCTCGATGCCGACCTCGGAGCCGTGGCCGCTGTCCTTCACGCCGCCGAAGGGCGTCTCCGGCGTCGAGATGTTGAAGGAATTGATGCCGACCATGCCGGCCTCGATGGCGTCGCCCAGGCGGTTGATGTTCGATGCCGAGGAGGTGAAGGCATAGGCGGCGAGGCCGTAGGGCAGGCTGTTGGCCTTGGCGATGCCGTCCTCCAGATCGCCGAACGGGTTGAGCAGGGCGACCGGGCCGAAGGGCTCCTCATGCATGATGCGGGCGCTGTCGGGCACGTCGGCGAGCACGGTCGGCGCATAGAAGGCGCCCTCGTTGCCGACGCGTTCGCCGCCGGCGAGCAGGCGTGCGCCCTTGGCGGTCGCGTCCTGCACCAGCGCCTCGACAGCGTCGCGGCGGCGGGTGTGCACCATCGGCCCCATCTGCGTGTCGGGGTCGAGGCCGTCGCCAACCTTGATCTTCGCCGCGCGGGCGGCGAAGCCGTCGATGAAATGCCTGTAGGATTTTTCCTGCACGAAGAAGCGCGTCGGCGAGACGCAGACCTGACCGGAATTGCGGTATTTGCGCTGCACGGCGAGGTCGAGCGTGGCGTCGATGTCGGCATCGTCGAAGACCAGCACCGGCGCGTGGCCGCCGAGCTCCATCGTGGTGCGCTTCAGGCCGTCGGCGGCGAGCTTGATGAGATGCTTGCCGACAGGAACGGAGCCGGTGAAGGAGATCTTGCGGATGATCGGCGAGGCGAGCAAGTGGCGCGAGATGGTGTCCGGCACGCCGAAGACGATCGAGATGCAGCCGGCGGGGAGGCCGGCATCGACCAGACAGCGCGCCACCGCGAGCGCGGCGGCGGGCGCTTCCTCGCCCGGCTTGTAGACCATGGTGCAGCCGGCCGCGAGCGCGGAGCCGAGCTTGCGGGCGGCGTTGCCGATGGGGAAGTTCCACGCCGAGAAGCCGGCGGTCGGGCCGACCGGCTCGCGCACGACCTGAAAGCGCGTCGGGCCAAGCCGGCCGGGAATGACGCGGCCATAGCTGCGGCGGCCTTCCTCGGCGAACCACTCCATCTCCTCGGCCGCGAAATGGGTCTCCAGCTTCGCCTCGGGCAGGGGCTTGCCCATTTCGAGCGTGGCGAGGCGGGCGATGTCGTCCTGCCGCTCGCGCATCAGGTCGGCGGCCTTCTTGATGATTTTTCCGCGCTCGCGCGGGTTGACGTTGCGCCATTCGGCGAAGGCGCGCCGGGCGGCTTCGAGCGCCCGGTCGAGGTCGGCGGCGGTGGCATGCGGCACCACGCCGATGGCGCGGCCGGTGGCGGGATTGACGATGGGCTGCGTCTCACGGGCGGAGGCGTCGATCCATTCGCCGTCGATGAGCAGCGCCGGGGGCACGTAGCCCGCGGGGGTGGATGCATCGCTTCTCGTGACCACGTTCATCAGTCGTCCTCCTCGATCCGATGGGACCTGCATCTATCATCAGGTCGCCTGATATTGTCAAGCATTGCCGCCGGTTCAATCGCCGGCTGTTTCGTCCGCGCCGGAGAGGCGCAGCGGCGCGCGGCTGAGATCGTTGGCCGCGGCGATCGCCTTGCGCAGCAGCTCCATGAACTGACCGGATTCGTTCGGTGTCAAGCCGATGAGCATGCGCTCCTGCGCGCGCTGCACGGCGGGCGCGACCGTGGCGGAAGCCGCACGCCATGCGTCGGTGACGTGGAGCTCGCGGGCGCGCCGGTCGCGGCCACTGACGCGGCGGGCGAGATAGCCCTTCTGCACCAGGCGCTCGACCACGCCGCCGATCGTCGCGCGGTCATAGGCGATGAGGCCGGCCAGCGTCGCCTGATCGATGCCGGGATTGGTGGCGACCGCGACGAGCGCGGCATATTGCACCGGCGTCAGGTCGTAGCCGGCGGCGCCGACCTCGGCATGGAACACGGCCACCGCGATCTGCTGGAAGCGGCGGGCCAGATGGCCCGGCATGTCGTAGACCTCGTTAACGGTAGGTTCCACGCTGGTCTCCATATTGACAGTACACATATCATTTGTATACTTACTAATCTGATTTGGCCAGACAGCCGGTTCTGCGTCGTGGCGGCGCCATTGTCGAGCCAGATCGCGAAATGTGGCCGGCGGTCCGGCGCAGTGGAGTTGGAGGAGCATGCGATGCAGTTTCATCAGAATGGTTTCCGCACCGGCGACCCGAGCGTGAAGGATGCGGCGGTCGCGCCGACGCCGCGCGACAGGCTGCCCGAGGAGGTGGACGTGCTGATCGTCGGCTGCGGGCCGGCGGGGCTGACGCTCGCCGCGCAGCTCGCCGCTTTCCCGGACATCCGCACCTGCATCGTGGACCAGAAGCCCGGCCCGCTGGAGCTCGGGCAGGCGGACGGCGTGGCTTGCCGGACGATGGAGATGTTCAACGCCTTCGGTTTCGCCGAGCAGGTGTTGCGGGAATCCTACTGGGTGAACGAGACGACGTTCTGGAAGCCAGATCCGGCCGAGCGGCAAAACATCACGCGCAGCGGGCGCGTGCAGGACACCGAGGACGGCCTGTCGGAATTTCCGCATGTGATCCTCAATCAGGCGCGCGTGCACGACATGTATCTCGAGGTGATGCGCAACGCGCCGACGCGGCTGGAGCCCTTCTACGAGCGCAAGCTGCTCGACGTGACGGTGGACCGCGCGGCGGCCGGCGATGACGGCGCTTTCCCGGCGATGGCGCGCTTCGACCATAACGGCGTCGCCGAGACCGTGCGGGCGCGCTATGTGGTGGGCTGCGACGGCGCGCGCAGCGCCGTGCGCAAGTCGATGGGGCTGGAGCTGAAGGGCGATTCCGCCAATCAGGCCTGGGGCGTGGTCGATGTGCTCGCGGTCACCGATTTTCCGGATATCCGCTTCAAGTCGCTGATCCAGTCGGCGGATGCGGGCAGCATCGTCATCATCCCGCGCGAGGGCGGGCATCTGGTGCGCCTCTATATCGAGATGGACGAGCTCGGCGCGGGCGAGCGCGTGGCGGGCCGCAAGATCACCTCCGACGATGTGCTGAACAAGGCGCGCCAGATTCTGCATCCGCATACGCTTGATGTGAAGGAGATCGCCTGGTGGTCCGTCTACGAGATCGGACAGCGGCTCTGCGACCGGTTCGACGATGTGCCGGCCGAGGAGAAGGGCCGTCGCCGGCCGCGCATCTTCATCGCCGGCGATGCCTGCCACACCCATAGTCCAAAGGCGGGGCAGGGCATGAACGTGTCCATGCAGGACGCGTTCAATCTCGGCTGGAAGCTTGCCGCGGTGCTGCGCGGGCAGGCGCGACCAGAACTGCTCGACACCTATTCGGCCGAGCGGCAGACGATCGCCAGCGAACTGATCGACTTCGACCGCGAATGGGCGAGCATCCTCAGCGCGCCGGTGAAGTCCGACGACAACCCGGACGGGATCGATCCGGCAGAGACGCAGGCCTACTATGTGCGGTCCGGCCGCTATACCGCCGGCACCGCCACGCATTACGGCCCTTCGATCATCACCGGCGCGCAAGGCCACCAGCATCTCGCGACCGGCTTCACCATCGGGATGCGCTTCCACTCGGTGCCGGTGATCCGGCTGGCGGATGCCAGGCCGATGCATCTCGGCCATGCCGCGGCGGCCGATGGCCGCTGGCGCATCTACGCCTTCGCCGACGCTGCCGATCCGACGGGGGATTCGGCGATCCGCCGGCTGTGCGCCTTCCTCGCCGAATCCGCGGATTCGCCGGTGCGCCGCTTCACGCCTCCGGGCGCCGACACCGATGGGGTCATCGATGTGCGGGCGGTGTTCCAGCAACGCCATCGCGATCTGGAGATCGGCCGCATGCCCGGCTTCCTGCTGCCGGCGACCGGACGGCTCGGCCTGCGCGACTATGAAAAGATGTTCTGTGCCGATCCGGCGAGCGACATTTTCGACCTGCGCGGCATCGACCGGGCGCGCGGCTGCATGGTGGTGGTGCGGCCGGACCAGTATGTGGCGACCGTCCTGCCGCTCGACGCCCATGCGGCGCTTTCCGCGTTCTTCGCGGGGTTCATGTCGCCACCCGCGTGAGACTTCAGCCAGGCGGGGCGCCCGGCGGCGGCTCGACCGCGACGGCTTCCGGCTTTTCCGTCTCGTGCAGCCATTCGCGCCAGATGGCGACGAGCAGCGCCATCAGCACCGGGCCGATGAAGAGGCCGAGGAAGCCCATCGTCTTCACGCCGCCGATGAGGCCGAAGAAGGTGGGCAGGAAGGGCAGCTTGATCGGGCCGCCGACCAGACGGGGGCGCAGCGTCTTGTCGACGATGAACAGCTCCGTCGAGCCCCAGGCGATCAGCGCGATACCGGCTACCGGCGAGCCGCTGGCGACGAGATAGATCGAGACCAGCGTGAAGGAGAGCGGCGCGCCGCCCGGGATCAGCGCCATGACGCCCGTCAGCACGCCCAGCGTGACCGGCGAGGGCACGCCGGCGATCCAGTAGGCGATGCCGAGAACGATGCCTTCGCCGATGGCGATCAGGGTCATGCCCATCACCGTCGAGCTGATGGTGCGCGGCACGACGCGCGAAATGCGCTCCCAGCGCCCCGGCAGCACGCGCTCGCCGAGCATGTCGAGCTGCGCGGCGAAGCTCTCGCCGTCGCGATAGATGAAGAAGAGCGCGATCAGCATGAACAAAAGGGTGAGGAACAGGTCGAACAGGCTCGAGCCCGCCGCCAGGACGCCGCGATAGATCGAGCCGATATTGGCGCCGCTGACGATCTGGACCAGCTCGCCGATGGCGCCGGGGTGGCCGATCCAGCGCATCCACTGCTCGTTCACCCACTCGCCGATGCCGGGCAGCGCGGCCAGCCATTCGGGCGTCGGCGCGCCGGTGCTGTTGGTGCGCACCGCCCAGGAGAACCAGTCGCCCACCTCGCCGATCGTATAGCTGACCGCGATGACGATCGGCACGACGAGGAAGCTGAGGATGAGCAGGATCGCGATGGTGGCGGCGATGGTGCGGTTTCCGCCGACGGCATATTGCAGGTCGCGATAGAGCGGCCAGCTGGCAAAGCCGATCACCAGCGCGGCGAGCACCGGAACCAGGAAGCCGTGGAAGAAATAGACGCCGGCGAGGATGACCAGCACCAGCAGCCATCGCGCCACGGAAAGCGGCGCGACGAGGGCGCTGCGCGGCGACGCCGTGGCGCCGAGCCAGCGGGGCTCGGGCTTCGGAGGCTGCATGCCGTAATGTGTGTTCATGCTCGGCGCGGTTCCTTTGACTGCTCCATGAATCCATATGCCGCCGACAATGAAGGCTGGATGAAGCCTGCCGACATCAAGCACCATCGGCGCAAGGATGGCAATCAAGCTATGGTCGCAGGGCCCGCCGTGCCAGTGGTTCCGGAAATATTGCCATTTTCGACCGATTTAAGCCGATGCCATCTTATCGCTGCATTAACGCGACAGACGAATGGTGCTATCCGGGATGCCGCGAGGCGACGATCGTCGCGCTTGTGGCATCGCTCCGCGCATGATCGACTGGGTCGGAACGACGGGAGAATCGCACCGTATGCCAAGGTTGAAGTGGAAGCCCGCACTCGCAGAGTCACTCGGACCGCTGCTGCGGCGCTCGCTCGATCTGGCGGAGGCGCATGCCGGATCCGCGCAGGCCGACGACGTTGCGCCGGCCGAGCACGACGCGGTGATCGCCTCCTACAATGTGCATAAATGCGTCGGCATCGACCGCGTGTTCGATCCAATCCGCACCATCGGCGTCATAGCCGAGCTCTCCGCCGACATCGTCGCGCTGCAGGAGGTCGACGAGCGCTTCGGCGACCGGGCCGGGCTGCTCGACCTCGCGCTGATCGAGCGCGAATGCGGCCTCGTGCCGATCCCGCTCAGGCCGACCCGCAAGGGCCATGGCTGGCACGGCAATCTGGTGCTCAGCCGGCCGGGCGCCGTGACCTCGGCGCGGCAGATGGCGCTGCCCGGCGGCGAGCCGCGCGGCGCGCTGATCGTCGATCTCTCGCTGGAGAAGGGCCCGCTGCGGATCGTCGCCGCCCATCTCGGCCTGCTGCGCCGCTCGCGCGAGCGGCAGGTGGAGGCGATCCTGTCGGCGATCGGCTCGGACCCGGAAGTGCCGACCCTGCTGATGGGCGACCTGAACGAATGGCGTCTCGGCGCGCGTTCCTCGCTGCGGGCGCTGGATTCGGCCTTCCCGGCGCCGGCGCCGCTGATGGCGAGCTTTCCCGCGCGCTATCCAGTGCTGGCGCTCGACCGGATCATGGGCAACCAGGACGGGCTGGTGGTCCAGGCGACCGTCCACGACACGCCGGTCTCGCGTCTGGCGTCGGACCACCTGCCGGTGAAGGCGTGGCTGCGCCTCGGCGATTCCGCCGCGAAGGAGGACGGCGACGCCTCCGCCAAGCGCCCGCTCTATGCGGAAATGAACGACGCGGCCTGATCCCTCCGCGCAACGGCCGCAGCCCCTTCCGTCCTGTATACATCCGGCGCTAGAATAGCGTCGCCGACGCGTGCCGCGATCCGCAGGATCGTACCGCGCCTGCGCGCACATGCTTCGGGAGACATTCATGCACATTGCCTTCATCGGTTTCGGCGAGGCCGCCCGCGCCTTCACGGCGACATTGCGCGAGGCCGGCGTGGACCGCTTTTCCGCCTATGACATCCTGACCGAGCGCAAGGCGGACGGGCCTCTGCGCGAGGCCGCTACGGCGCTCGGCGTCACCGTGGCCGACACGCCGGGCGCGGCGGTCGCGGGCGCGGACTGGGTGATCTCGGCGGTGACGGCGGCCGACAGCCTCGATGCGGGACGCTCGGTCGTCGGTCATATCCGGCCGGGACAGGTTTTCGTCGACATCAATTCGGTGTCCGCCGGCCGCAAGCAGGAGACGGCGGCGCTGATGCCGGCCGGCGTCGCCTATGTCGACATGGCGGTGATGGCGCCTGTGCATCCGCGCGGCCACAAGACGCCGGTGCTGCTGGCCGGCGCGCTGGACGCGGCGTTCAGGGATCGCATGGCCTCGCTCGGCTTCGACCACGACTTCGCCGGCGACGAGGTCGGCGCGGCGACGACGATCAAGATGATCCGCAGCATCTTCGTGAAAGGGCTGGAGGCGATCACCGTGCAGGCGCTGATGGCGGCGGGGCAGGCGGGCGTCCTCGACCGCATCCACGCCTCGCTGGCCAAATCGTTCCCCGGCCTCGGCTGGCCGCAATTCGCGCGCTACGAGTTCGAGCGCGTCGCCACGCACGGCATCCGCCGCGCCGCCGAGATGGTCGAATCGGCCGCGACGATGGGCGAGCTGGGTTTCCCGGCGGGGCGCGAGCTCGGCCTCGCGATCGCCGCCGTGCAGCGGGAGCTTGGCGGGCTCGGCGTGCGCCTCGAGGAGGAGGCCGACGTCGCGAAGTCGATCGAGGCGATCGCGGCCACGCGCAGAAATTGAAACGCGATCGGCGCAGGAATGGCGCAATTGCGCCCTCCCGGAAAAACCCGGCAACATCGCGATAGCAGAAACTTATGGACGGGACGCGCCAATCTATTGGCATGGATCAAGGCGCTGGACTAACCTTTCGCGGAAAATGCCGCAGTGGCCGCGCGGGTGGGACGGGATACGTCGCATCGAGCGCGGTCGTGAACCGGCAAGATGACGGCGGCGGCGCAAGGCGCCTCGCCAATCAGGAGGAAACTTATGGCCGAACCCTGCTATGACGTCGCGCATCTGGCGCATGTCGAGGTCTTCACCAACAAGTTCGAGGAGAGCCTCGACTTCTTCACCCGCGTCTACGGACTGAAGGAAAGCGGCCGCGACGCCGACTCGGTCTATCTTCGCGCCTGGGACGATTACGAGTTCCATTCGATGAAGCTGACGAAGTCCGACAGGACGGGCGTGGGCCACATCGCCTTCCGCACGTCCTCGCCCGAGGCGCTGGAGCGCCGCGTCAAGGCGATCGAGGCGAGCCCCTACAAGAAGATCGGCTGGATCGAGGGCGACATCGGCCATGGCGGCAACAAGGCCTACCGCTTCGAGGACCCGTTCGGCCACGTCTTCGAGCTCTATTACGAGACGCGGCGCTACGTGCCGGACGAGAAGGACAAGCCGGCGCTCAAGAACTATGCCAGCCGCTTCCACGCGCAGGGCGTGAGCCCGCGCCGCATCGACCACGTCAACCTGCTCGGCGCCGACGTGAAGGAATTCCGCAAGTTCGTGGAGACCTGCATCGGCTCGCGCGTGACCGAGATGATCCAGCTCGACAACGGCCGTCTCGGCGGCGTCTGGTTCTCCTGCAACAACAAGACCTACGATCTCGTCTGCTCGGAGGAGCAGGGCGGCGGCGACGGCCGCCTGCACCACGTGACCTATGCGACCGACCAGCGCGAGGACATTCTGCGCGCCGCCGACATCTTCCTGGAGAACGGCGTGCATATCGAGACCGGCCCGCACAAGCATGCGATCCAGGGCTCGTTCTTCCTCTATGTCTGGGAGCCGGCGGGCAACCGCGTCGAACTCGCCAATGCCGGCGCGCGGCTGATCCTGGCGCCCGACTGGGAGCCCGTCGTCTGGACCGAGGCGGAGCGCAAGAAGGGCCAGGCCTGGGGCCTCAAGACGATCGAGACTTTCCATACGCACGGCACACCGCCGGTCAACAAGAACCACTAAGGAGAATTTCATGTCGCAGAAGACCGCTCTGGTCGTCAGCGCCCACTCGGCTGACTTCGTCTGGCGTGCGGGCGGCGCGATCGCGCTGCATGCCGAGCAGGGGCTGGCCGTCACGGTCGTCTGCCTCTCCTATGGAGAGCGCGGCGAGAGCGCCAAGTTGTGGCGCCAGGCGGGCATGACGATGGAGAAGGTCAAGGCGGAGCGCCAGAAGGAGGCGGAAGCCGCCGCCAAGGCGCTCGGCGTCGCCGACATCCAGTTCTGGAATGTCGGCGACTATCCGATCACGCTGTCGGACGAGACGTTCTACCGTCTGGTCGACGTGTACCGGAAGGTCCGCCCCTCCTTCGTGCTGACGCATTCGAAGGAAGACCCGTACAACCACGACCATCCGGCCGTCAGCGCCTTCGCGCAGAATGCCCGCATCACCGCGCAGGCGCACGGCCACAACCCGGAAGAGAAGGTGATCGGCGCGCCGCCGGTCTTCCTGTTCGAGCCGCACCAGCCGGAGCAGTGCCGCTGGTTCCCGAACACGCTGCTCGACATCACCCCGGTGTGGGAGAAGAAGCGCGCGGCGATCGAGTGCATGGCCGGCCAGGAGCATCTGTGGGAATATTACACCCGCGTGGCGCTGCAGCGCGGCGTGCAGGCGGCCCGCAACTCCGACAAGAAGATCACCTATGGCGAGGCCTATGAGGCCGTCTATCCGCACGTGGTCGAGACGCTGGTGCCGACGGAAGGCCGCAAATGAGCGCGGTCGTCGTCCAGAACATCGCCCGCGCCAGCGCCGCGACGATCGCGGGCCTCGCCGAATGCGGCGTGGCCACGGTTCATGAGGCGCAGGGGCGCAAGGGGCTGCTGGCCTCCTACATGCGGCCGATCTATTCGGGCGCCCGCCTCGCGGCGAGCGCCGTCACCATCTCCTCGCCCCCCGGGGACAACTGGATGGTGCATGTGGCGATCGAGCAGGTGAAGGCCGGCGACATTCTGGTTCTCGCGCCGACCAGCCCCTGCGAGGACGGCTATTTCGGCGACCTGCTGGCGACCTCCATGCAGGCGCGCGGCGGCGTCGGCCTGATCATCGATGCCGGCGTGCGTGATATCCGCGATTTGACGGAGATGAATTTCCCGGTCTGGTCGAAGGCGGTGTTCGCGCAGGGCACGGTCAAGGAGACGCTGGGCTCGGTCAACATCCCTGTCGTCTGCGCCAACCAGCTGGTCAATCCCGGCGACGTGATCGTGGCCGACGACGACGGCGTGTGCGTGGTGCGCCGCGAGGAAGCCGACACGGTGCTGGCGGCGGCGCGCAAGCGCGTGGCGGCCGAAGAGGACAAGCGCAGGCGGCTCGCCGCCGGCGAGCTCGGGCTCGACATCTACGACATGCGCGGGCGTCTCGCCGAGAAGGGGCTGAAATATGTCTGACGCGACCTCCGCCGAGGGCGTCCGCTGCATGTGGATGCGCGGCGGAACGTCGAAGGGCGGCTATTTCCTCGCCGCCGACCTGCCGCAGGATGTTGCCGCGCGCGATGCCCTGCTGCTGCGCGTCATGGGCTCGCCCGACCCGCGCCAGATCGACGGCATGGGCGGCGCGCATCCGCTGACCTCCAAGGTGGCGGTGGTGAAGCCGTCGGCGCGCGACGATGCCGACGTGGACTATCTCTTCCTCCAGGTCTTCGTCGACAAGCCGATCGTCACCGACGCGCAGAATTGCGGCAACATCCTCGCCGCGGTCGGGCCTTTCGCCATCGAGCGCGGGCTGGTGCCGGCGGCGGGCGAGACGACGCAGGTCCGCATCTACATGGAGAATACCGGCCAGACGGCGATCGCCACCGTGCTGACGCCGGGCGGGCGCGTTGCCTATGAAGGCGAGGCGCGCATCGACGGGGTGCCGGGATCGGCAGCGCCCGTGGACATCATCTTCAAGGACACGGCCGGTTCGAGCTGCGGCGCCTTGCTGCCCACCGGCAATGCCGTGGACGTGATCGACGGCATTGCGGTGACCCTGATCGACAACGGCATGCCCTGCGTCGTCATGTCGGGCGCCGACATGGGCATATCTGGACGGGAGACGCCGAAGGAGCTGGAGGCGAACGCCGCTCTTCGCCAGAGGCTGGAATCGATCCGCCTGCAGGCGGGGCCGATGATGAATCTCGGCGACGTCTCCAAGAGCTCCGTGCCCAAGATGACGATGGTGAGCCCGGCGCAGAACGGCGGCGCGATCTCGACGCGCACCTTCATCCCGCATAGCTGCCACGACGCCATCGGCGTGCTGGGCGCGGTCAGCGTGGCGACCGCCTGCCTGCTGCCAGAGGGTCCGGCGGCGGATATCGCCGCGGTGGCCGAGGGCGCGCGCAAGAAGCTCTCCATCGAGCACCCGACCGGGGAGTTCACGGTGGTGGCCGACATGGACGAGCGGGGCGAGGTCGCCGAGGCCGGCGTCCTGCGCACGGCGCGCAAGCTGTTCGATGGTGTCGTCTTCTAGGGCGTTTCAGCTTCCCACAGGTTCACAGAAATGCTCTATCGCTTTGCTTTCACGCAATTCCGGACGCATAACCGCTGCGCACCTCTGCTGGAATTGCTCTAGCATGGAAGACGGCCGGAGCGGATGACGACCGAGGACAGCCAGCCCGACATTGCCGAGCGCGCGGACGGCGGCAGCCGTGCCTATCCGAACCTGCGCCACATCAGGCTGCTCGACTATGCCGCCTCGCTCGGCTCGCTGTCGCGCGCGGCGGAGGCCGTGCGCATCTCGCAGCCGGCCGCCTCGCAGGCGATCTCGCGGCTTGAGGAGCTTTACGGCGGCGCGCTGCTGGAGCGCAGGGGCGGCGGCGTTCTCGTCACCGAGCGCGGCTCGCTGGTGGTGGCGCGGGCGCGGCGCGCGCTGGACCTGCTGCGCGAGGCGACGGCGCGGCTGGGCCGCCAGCAGCGCACGGCGAAGCGGCCGGCCGGCGACCTTCTCGAGACCCATGCCACCATCGCCCATCTGCGCGCGCTGGCGGGCTTCGCCGCCGCCGGCAGCTTTTCGGGCGCGGCGCGGCGCGTGCAGCAGGCCGAGCCCTCGGTGCAGCGCGCCGCGCGCGAGGTGGAGCGCATCTGCGGCGTGCCGCTGTTCAGCGGCCGCCAGCAGGGGATCAGGCTGACGCCGGCGGGCGCGGCGCTGGCAAGCGCCGGCAGCCTCGTGCTGCGCGAGCTGGAAAGCGCCATCGAGGAGGTGCGCGAGCTCGACGGCAGCTTCGACGGGCGCGTGGTGATCGGCACGCTGCCGTCGGTGCGCACGCGCGTGGTGCCGGACGCGGTGGCCATGCTGACGCGGGCGCATCCGCGCGCCTGGATCGAGATCGTCGACGGACCCTACCAGACGCTGCTCAACAGCCTGCTCATCGGCGGCATGGACGTGCTGGTGGGCGCGCTGCGCAGCGATACCACCGCCAAGGGCATCGGCGAGGAGACGCTCTACCACGACGACCTTTCGGTGGTGGCGCGGTCGGGCCATCCGCTCATCGCCCAGCGCAAGGTGACCTTCGCCGATCTCGGCGGTTATTCGTGGATCCTGCCGCGCGAGGGAACGCCGACGCGCAGCATCTTCGAGCGCATGGTGCGCGACCACCAGATCAGGCTGCCGGACACAGGCGTCATCGAGACGGGTTCGCTGGTGGCGCTGCGCGGCATCCTGCTGGAGACCGACCGCCTGACGCTGATCTCGCGGCGGCAGATCGCCTATGAGGAGATGACCGGCCTGCTCGGCGTGGTGCCGCTGCAGTTGCCGGGCACCGAGCGCGCCATCGGCATCACCATCCGGCGCGGCTGGAAGCCGACCAAGCTGCAGGCCGAGCTGATCGATCAATTGCGCAAGGCAGCAAAGCGCGCGCACTGACCGGCTGGACGCGGTGGGGCAAGGACTATATCTCAGTTTGATGAAAAGTGACGAACAGCTGCCATCGGAAGGTCCGGTCGAGACCGGAGAGCCGCGCCTGGCGGCAGACGGCAAGACCCGGCTGGGCATGCTGGAAGACTATATCGGCTATCATCTGCGGATTGCCCAGGCGGCATCCTTCCGCGCCTTCAGCCAGCGGACCGGCGGCAGCGACGTCAAGCCGGGATGGCTGACCCTGCTGATGATCATCGCCGAGAATCCGGGCATCGCGCCGGTGGCGCTGAGCCGCGCCGCGGGCAGGGACAAGTCGACGCTGACGCCGATGCTGCGCGACCTCATCAAGCGCAACTATCTCGTCAAGGAAGCGCGCCAGCGCGACCGCCGCAGCTACGGCCTCAGCCTGACGCCCGAGGGCCGCGAGAGGCTCGACGAGCTGGTGGAGCATGCGGCGGCGCACGACCGCGATCTCGACAGGATCATCGGCACGACGAAGCCGAAGCTCATCAAGATGCTGCGCAAGATCGCCGAGGAACTCGGCTAGGGGAGCGCGCTCCCCACTTGCGCGGGCGTTCGCAAAATGTTTGGGTCCAAACCAGTTTGCGGCTGAGGAAAACATGTTGCCGCGCGGCTTTCGGAGGATGACATGCTGGATCGCTCGTCCCATCACGAACTTCATTCCGACGAACGCGAGATGACCGCGGGCGCGGCGCTGTTCGGCCGGCTGAAGACGCTGGGCGTCGACTACGTGTTCTGCAATTCGGGCACCGACTTCCCGCCCATCATCGAAGGGCTGGCGGAGGCGGCGGCGAGGAACGTCCCGCTGCCGGAGGCGATCGTCATCCCGCACGAACATGCCGCGCTCGGCATGGCGCATGGCTATTACTTCGCCACCGGCAAGGCGCAGGCGGTGATCCTGCACACCAATGTCGGGCTGGCCAACGGCTCGACGGGGGTGATCAACGCGGCGGCCGACCAGATCCCGATGCTGGTGATGTCAGGCCGCACCCCGGTGATGGAAGCCGGCCGCTTCGGCGCGCGCACCGTGCCGATCGGCTGGGGACAGGAGATGCGCGACCAGACGGCGTTGGTGCGCGAGGCGAGCAAGTGGGATTACGAGCTGCGCTTCCCCGAACAGATCGCGCCGCTGCTCGACCGGGCGCACGCCATCGCCAACAGCGCCCCCAAGGGGCCGGTCTATCTCAGCCTGCCGCGCGAGGTTCTGTGCGAGACGACGCCGGCCGATGCGCTCGACCAGCCGCCGACCATGCGCGCCGTCTCGGCCGCGCCGTCGCGCGCCGATCTCGAACAGACAGCGAAGCTGCTCGCCGAGGCGCGCAACCCGCTGATCATCGCGCAGCGCGGCGCGGGCTCGCAGGCCGGGTTCGACGCGCTGTCGAAGCTGGTGAGCGAATGGTCGATCCCGGTCTGCCAGTGGTGGGCGGTGGCGACGGCGATCGCGACGGACCATCCCTGCTATGTCGGCTCCGACCCGCTGCCGTGGCTGGAGGAGGCCGACGTGGTGCTGGTGATCGACAGCCTGGCGCCGTGGTGGCCAGACCAGCACCAGCCGCGCGACGACGCGAAGATGATCCATCTCGGACCCGATCCGCTGTTCTCGCGCTTTCCGGTGCGCACCTTCCGCTCCGACATCTCCATCGGCTGCGCGACGGACGAGGGGCTGATCATGCTGGAGGAGGCGATGCGGCCGCTGATGAGCCGCAGCGTGAGCCAGCGCATGCGGCGCAAGGAGGTGCTGGAGAAGCGCGTGCCGGAAATCCGCGCCGCGCTTGCGAAAGCATCCACGCCCAGCCATCCGATGACCAAGGCCTATGTGGGCAAGTGCATCTCCGACGCCATCGCTGGCAAGGACGCGACGGTGCTGTCGGAGCTCGGCGCGCCGCTCGATCCGATCGTGCTGAAGCGGCATAATTCCTGGCATCAGGAGCCGCATTCGGGCGGGCTCGGCTGGTCATTTCCCTGCGCGCTCGGCATGCAGCTCGCCGACCGCTCGAAGCTCGTCGTCGCGACGATGGGCGACGGCTCCTACATGTTCGCCAATCCGGTGGCCTGCCACCAGATCGCCGAGTCGATGGAGCTTCCGGTGCTGCTGGTGATCGTCAACAATTCGGAATGGGCGGCGGTGCGCTATTCGGTGCTCGGCCTCTATCCGGACGGCTATGCCGCCAAGGCCAACCGCATGCCGCTGACCTCGCTGCAGCCGAGTCCGGACTTCACCAAGGTCGCCGAGGCCAGCCGCGCCTATGCGGTGAAGGTGAGCGACCCGGCGGAACTGCCGCGCGAGCTGGAGAAGGCGATCCGCCACATCGAGGAGAAGCGCAGCATGGCGCTGGTCGAGGTGACGATCGGGTAGGGCGGCGTCCTTCCGGGCTCGCTACGACCGCAGCTCAGGATGAGGAACCTATCTCCCATCTGCTTGCGGCGTCGATGAAGAAAGCGGGCTTATCGGCCCGCTCCCTTCTTATCCCGTACCTTCCGGCATGCTGAGGCGAGGCGATAGCCCTGCCTGCTGCTACGCCTTCTTGTTCTGCCGGTTGGCCACCAGGTCGTCCACCACGGCCGGATCGGCCAGCGTCGAGATGTCGCCGAGCGCCTTGTACTCGTCCTCGGCGATCTTGCGCAGGATGCGGCGCATGATCTTGCCGGAGCGGGTCTTGGGCAGGCCGGGCGCGAACTGGATCTGGTCGGGCGAGGCGATCGGGCCGATCTCGTTGCGCACATGGGCGACGAGCTCCTTGCGCAGCGCGTCCGACCCCTGCTCGCCGGCCATCAGCGTCACGTAGCAGTAGATGCCCTGGCCCTTGATGTCGTGCGGATAGCCGACGACGGCGGCCTCGGACACCTTGTCGTGGCTGACCAGCGCCGATTCCACCTCGGCCGTGCCCATGCGGTGGCCCGACACGTTGATGACGTCGTCGACGCGGCCGGTGATCCAGTAATAGCCGTCCTCGTCGCGGCGGCAGCCGTCGCCGGTGAAATACTTGCCCTTGTAGGTGGAGAAGTAGGTCTGCACGAAACGGTCGTGGTCGCCATAGACGGTGCGCATCTGGCCGGGCCAGCTGTCGACGATGCAGAGATTGCCGTCGGCCGCGCCCTCCAGCACCACGCCGTCATTGTCGACCAGCTGCGGCTGCACGCCGAAGAAGGGCCGCGTGGCCGAGCCCGCCTTGAGGTCGGTGGCGCCGGGCAGCGGCGAGATCAGGATGCCGCCGGTCTCGGTCTGCCACCACGTGTCGACCACCGGCACGCGGCTTTCGCCGACGACCTTGTAGTACCACTCCCAGGCTTCCGGATTGATCGGCTCGCCGACCGAGCCCAGCACCTTCAGGCTCTTGCGCGAGGTCTTCTTCACATGCTCGTCGCCGGCGCCCATCAGCGCGCGCAGCGCGGTGGGTGCGGTGTAGAAGATGTTGACCCTGTGCTTGTCGATGATCTCCCAGAAGCGCGACTGGGAGGGATAGTTAGGCACGCCCTCGAACATCAGCGTCGTGGCGCCGTTGGCGAGGGGGCCATAGAGGATGTAGCTGTGGCCGGTCACCCAGCCGACATCGGCCGTGCACCAGTAGATGTCGCCGTCGTGGTAGTCGAAGACGTATTGATGCGTCATCGAGACGAAGACGAGATAGCCGGCGGTGGTGTGCAGCACGCCCTTCGGCTTGCCGGTCGATCCCGACGTGTAGAGGATGAACAGCGGGTCTTCCGCCTTCATCTTCTCGGGCGGGCAGTCGGGCTTCACCGAGGCGGCCTCGTCATGCCACCACAGGTCGCGTCCGTTGGCCCAGCCGATCCTGCCGCCTGTGCGGCGCACCACGAGCACCTTCTTGACCAGCACGTGCTGGCGCGCGGCGATGTCGATCGCCTTGTCGGTGTTTTCCTTGAGCGGGACCGGTTTTCCTCCACGCAGGCCCTCGTCGGCGGTGATGACGAAGGTGGATTCGGCATCGACGATGCGGCCGGCGAGCGAATCGGGCGAGAAGCCGCCGAAGACGACCGAGTGGATCGCCCCGATGCGCGCGCAGGCGAGCATCGCATAGGCCGTCTCGACGATCATCGGCATGTAGATGGTGACGCGGTCGCCCTTCTTCACGCCGTGCTTCTTCAGCACGTTGGCCATGCGGCAGACATGCTCGTAGAGCTCGTTATAGGTGACCTTCTTGTCGTCGTAGGGGTTGTCGCCCTCCCAGATGATCGCCGTCTGGTTGCCGCGCTTCTTCAGGTGGCGGTCGATGCAATTATACGAGACGTTGGTGACGCCGTCCTCGAACCACCTGATCGACACCTTGCCCTTGAAGCTGGTGTTCTTGACCTTGGTGAAGGGCTTGAACCAGTCGATGCGCTTGCCGTGCTTGCCCCAGAACCTGTCGGGGTTCTTGACGCTCTCGGCATACCATTTGAGATATGTCTCATTGTCGATCAGCGCGTTCTTCTTCCACGCCGGCTTGACCTTGTGGACATGGACCTCGGACATGATACCTCCCCTTGGATGCGCGGCGCGCCACGATGCGGCTGCCAGTCTTTTCAGCGCATTATTATCATCTGGGCGCAGGCGACAACATTAGACGTTGGGCACGGCCGGTCATTTGATCGGGCGCAAGCCGGGCCGCTTCGTTAGCAGCCAAAGGGCATTGCTGCCAACATATTGATTTATCTGGAGAATGAGGGACGCAGGGCGCCAATATTGGCAAATGGTTAAGAAACTGCACGGCAATCTGGACGTTGGGAGGAGCAGTCGACGGCCAGGGGAACAACCATGGGACGACATAGCGAAACCGAGATGATGCTGAAGGGCTACGGCCTCACCACCGCGCAGATCCTCTATCATCTGCCGGATCATCCGCACATCATCCAGACCTTCATCTGGCAGCATTACGACCTCGCGCCGAAATTCCCGGTACTCTACCGCTTCCTCGATTTCTGGAAGGAGAAGCTCGACGGTCCGCTGCACTCGGTCACCTACACGCATCGCCGCCTGATCGCCGCCAGCGAATGGCGCAATGTCAGCGGCGAGCTGGTGCTGCACTAGGCCGGATCGCGCTCAGTTTCGGGCTTCGCTCCTGACTGCGTCCGCTGCTTCGAAATGTGCCAGTTGATCCCGGTGGGCCCTCTTGAAGGAGGGGCGCTCCGTGATGCGCGTCACATAGGACTCCGTCGCGGGCCGATCTCCGAAATAGCGAACCTTTGTGACGCGCAGCACATCGGCCATCAGCAGGTCCGCGACGGTGAAGCGGTCGGCGGCCAGCCATTCCCGCTCGTTCAGGACGCGCTCCATGTGGTCGAGGCGGCTTTTCAGCCAGCCGGTCAGACCGTTGTCTTTCGCGCCGGTCACTTCCAGGAACCACCAGGGAACTGAAACCATCTCGACCGAGTTGAGAGCGGCGATCGTCCATTGAAGCGTCCGGGCTTCTCCGACAGGATCGCGCGGCATCAGTTTTTCGCTTTTTCGGGCGAGATGCAGCAGCCCCGCTCCGCTCTCGAATATTTCAAGCTCGCCATCGCTCAGGAAGGGGACCTGGCCGAAAGGCTGGCATGCCAGATGGTCGGCCTTCCGGCCGTCGAAAGGGACTGTTCGCACGGTGTAAGTAAGCCCGGCTTCCTCGCATGCCCATCTCAGCCTTATGTCGCGCACAAAACCGCGGGGACCTTCGGGCACCCAATCATAGGTCCAGATCGTCACTCGCTCGGGCATCCTGATATCTCCTCAAGGCCGCTGCCGCAGAAATTCCAAACTCCGCTATCTCCTCGGGGAACGCCGCGGCCGGTAGGGACTTGCCGGGTTGACGTCTCGGTCGACCTCGGCGACGCAGCTCTGCGCCTGCCCATGAGGGCCGGGACCGTCGTGCCAGGGGCCGTCGATCATTCGCGCATGCCTGATCTTCGACAAAGCGAGGCACTTCCAGCCGCGCGTGCCGGCCGCGCCCTGGCTGCTTTCGCCGCCGAACTGATAGACCAGCGCCTTCTCCTCGCCGCCGCTGTGGCCGAGGATGATCGGGCAGATTTCCCGCCGCCTGCCGTCATAGGCGCAGGCGACTGGCCTGAGCCCGGCCATGGCCTGCCGGAACAATCGATAGGTGGCACTTTCCGCCATGGGCGGGAAAGGTAGCGCGCCACACGCCTACTTGTAGGTGTAGGAGGCGCACATCCGGTCGTCGCTCGCCGGCACTTCCGCCGTGGCGAAGACGGCGATGACGGTCAGGTCGTCCGCGCCCAGCCAGCTGGCGACATAGGTGACGTCGCCCGAACCGCACAGCCGGTTGCCGTTCAGGAGGACCGGATCGCCGGGCGCCGCGACCTTGTAGACATCGGCCTCGATCTTCTTGCCACCCACCGTCAGCTCATAGGCCACGAGGTCGGAGAAGACGAGCTTTTCGCCGTTGGCGAAGATGATGGCGTAGTCGTCCATCGCGATGTCGCCGGTGACGCTCGTCGCCGTGTTGCCGACGGCGGTGTAGCTCTCGGCCTGCGCGAGGGCGGCGGAGAGAAGGATGGCCGACGCGGCGAGCGCGATCCGCGTCATGGTCAGCCGTTCCGGCGCGCCATGAAGGCCAGCCGCTCGAAGAGATGCACGTCCTGCTCGTTCTTGAGCAGCGCGCCGTGCAGCTTGGGCAGCGCGTTCTTGGGATCGGCGCGCAGGTCCGCCGGGTCGACGTCGTCGGCGACCAGAAGCCTGATCCAGTCCAGCGCTTCCGATGTGGAGGGTTTCTTCTTCAGCCCCGGCACCTCGCGCACCTCGTAGAACTGGGTGAGCGCGGCGCGCACGAGGTTCTGCTTGATGCCCGGATAATGCACCTCGACGATCTTCTGCAGCGTCTCGGCCTCGGGGAAGCGGATATAGTGGAAGAAGCAGCGGCGCAGGAAGGCGTCGGGCAGCTCCTTCTCGTTGTTGGAGGTGATGATGACGATGGGGCGGTTCGTCGCGCGGATGGTCTCGCCGGTCTCGTAGACGTAGAATTCCATCTTATCGAGCTCCTGCAACAGGTCGTTGGGGAACTCGATGTCGGCCTTGTCGATCTCGTCGATCAGCAGCACGACCTTGCGGTCGGCTGCGAAGGCCTCCCACAGCTTGCCGCGCTTGATGTAGTTCCTGATGTCGTTGAAGCGGTCGTCGCCGAGCTGGCTGTCGCGCAGGCGCGAGACCGCGTCATATTCGTACAGGCCCTGCTGCGCCTTGGTGGTGGATTTCACATGCCATTCGAGAAGGTCGAGGCCGAGCGCCGCCGCCACCTGCTTGGCGAGCTCGGTCTTGCCGGTGCCGGGCTCGCCCTTGACCAGCAGCGGCCGCTCCAGCGCGATGGCCGCATTCACCGCCACCATCAGGTCCCTGTCGGCCACATAGGCCGACGTGCCCTCGAAACGCATGTGCAATTCCTTCACAAATTAAGTTGTCGCGACACTAGGGTCCGCCGTAGCAGCACGCAAGCCGATGCGCAAAAGCCTTTTGGGACAGGGCTCCATCTCCCGTCCCCGATGGACGCCTAGGCGAGCACATCGCGCGAGAGGTCGCGCGCGTTGGGGCAGCCGATGAGGGCGAGGGTGTTTTCGATCTCGGCCTTGAGATAGGCGAGCATCTCGTGCACGCCGTCCTCGCCGCGCGCGCCGAGCGCGAACATCGGCGCCCGGCCGAGGAACACGGCGGACGCGCCGAGCGCCACCGCCTTGACGACATCGGCGCCGCGGCGGAAGCCGCTGTCGACCAGCAGCGTCCCGCCCTCCGGCGCGCTCGCCTCGGCCAGGACGTCGATCGGCGCGCGGCTGTCCTCGAGCTGGCGGGCGCCGTGATTGGAGAAGCCGACGCCGTCGACGCCGATCTCGAAACAGCGCCTGGCATCGTCCTGGTGCATCAGGCCCTTGACCACGAGCTTGCGCGGCCAGGCGTCGCGCAGCGCCTTGAGGTCGTCCCAGGCATAGCTGGCGTCGATCTGGCGCAGCATCAGCATCGCCTGCTGGTTGGTGTCGGTGGCCTCGGCGCTCCTGAGATTGCCGAACTGCGGCAGGCCGTTGCGCAGCTGGCTGATCGCCCAGGCGGGATGCAGGGCGCAATCGGTGAAGAAGCGCGGCGTCATGCGGAAGGGAAGGCCGAAGCCGTTGCGCGTGTCGCGTTCGCGCCGGCCGCCGACGGCCGTGTCGACGGTGAGCACCAGCGTGGAATAGTCGGCCGCGAGCGCGCGCTTGACCAGCTTGTCGGCGAGGTCGCGATTGAGCACGTAGAGCTGGAACCACAGATCGCCGTCGGAGGCGGCGCGGACCTCCTCGATGGAGGCGGAGGCGGCGGTCGAGAGGGCGAAGGGCACGCCGGCGCGCTTTGCCGCCCGGGCGAGCGCCACGTCGGCGCCGGGCCGCACGGAGCCGGGCAGGCCGACCGGACCGACGACGACCGGCATGTCCTGCCGCCTGCCGAATACGTCCACGGAGGTGTCGCGCCGGCTCACGTCGCGCAGCGGCCGGGGCGCGAACAGGATGCGTTCGATCGCCTCGCGGTTGCGCCTGAGCCCCCGTTCGTCGCCCGCCGCGCCGTCGACATAGTCGAAGACCGCGCGCGGCAGGTAGCGCCTGGCGGCAAGGCGGTAGTCGGCGATGGTGATGGGCCTGGACATTCTGTTATCTCCCCGCAAGCGATCCCACAAACACCATGGCGCGCCCCGGCGCAACAGGCGGGCGGCCGCCGCCGTGGCTTTGCCTGCCGAACGACAGGCCGGGCGACGAAAAAGGGGATTTTCCTGTTTACATCGCAGGTTGCTTTGGGGAATGTGCGCGCAACTCGGAACCCGGACAGGACACGCAGATGAACATCGACGATCTGATTGCGATTGATATCCACACGCATGCGGAAGAGCCGTGCTGCGGCCCGCGCGACGATGGCTACGACGAGTTCCAGGCCGCCATGGCGAAGTATTTCCGCAACCCGGCCGGTGCGGCGGGAATGCTGCCGACGATCCAGGACACGGCCAAGTATTATCGCGAGCGCAAGATCGGCTGCGTGATCTTCGCGGTCGACGGCGAGCGCGAGACGGGCTTCCGCCGCTACAACAACGAAGAGATCGCCGAGCTCGCGGCGGAAAACAGCGACATCATGATCCCGTTCGCGTCGATCGACCCGGCGAAGGGCAAGATCGGCGCGCGCGAGGCCCGCCGCCTGATCCGCGACTTCGGCATCAAGGGCTTCAAGTTCCACCCGACGCTG
>Ga0182742_1000208_pt1 | contig 111610 bp, 110 predicted proteins | sample eDN5th37CBELigMG_FD_128880 | JGI IMG/M metagenome (GOLD analysis project Ga0182742, IMG submission 128880) | Enriched Miracle-Growth compost microbial communities from Emeryville, California, USA - eDNA 5th pass 37_C BE-Lig MG (version 2)... ...
GCGGGCGGCGGCGATACGGTGGCGGCCCTCAACCATGCCGGCGTGGCCGACGACTTCACCTATGTCTCCACCGCCGGCGGCGCCTTCCTCGAATGGATGGAAGGCAAGGAACTGCCCGGCGTCGAGGCGCTGAAGGCCGCAGGTTAACCGGGTATTCTCCGTTTCCAAATCTTTCAATCGGTTCAAGGGGATCGGACGCATTCCGTCCGGTCCCGCCTTCTGCTATGCGCCCCCCGACACCACTTTCACGGAGGCGATGATGAACAAGGAAATGGCAGCGCAGGCCGCAGGCAAGGACGGCTTCATTGCGGCGCTCGACCAGTCGGGCGGCTCCACCCCCAAGGCGCTCAGGCTCTACGGCGTCGATGAGAGCGCCTGGTCGGACGAGGCCGGGATGTTCGACCTCATCCACCAGATGCGCGCCCGCATCATCAAGTCGCCCGCCTTCACCGGCGACAAGGTCATGGGCGCGATCCTGTTCGAGCAGACCATGGACCGCGACATCGACGGCACACCGACGGCCGAATATCTCTGGACCAAGCGCGGCGTGGTGCCGTTCCTGAAGATCGACAAGGGCCTGGCGCCTGCCGCCGACGGCGTCCAGCTCATGAAGTCGATGCCGGAACTCGACGCGCTGCTCAAGCGCGCGGCGGCGAAGGGCATCTTCGGCACCAAGGAACGGTCGGTGATCGACGCGGCGAACCCGAAGGGCATCGCCGCGATCGTCGCGCAGCAGTTCGAGGTCGCAGCGCAGGTGCTTTCGCACGGCCTCGTTCCCATCATCGAGCCGGAAGTCACCATCTCCATCGCCGACAAGGCGGAAGCCGAGGAGATCCTGCTGGCGGAGATCAAAAAGCACCTCGACAAGGTGCCCGCCGGCAAGCAGGTCATGCTCAAGCTGACGCTGCCGACCAAGGCGAACCTCTACAAGCCGCTGGTCGACGATCCGCGCGTCATGCGCGTCGTGGCGCTCTCCGGCGGCTATTCGCGCGACGACGCGAACGCCAGGCTGAAACAGAACGCCGGCATGATCGCCAGCTTCTCGCGCGCCCTGACCGAGGGCCTCTCGGCAAAGCAGAGCGATGCCGAGTTCGACGCCGCGCTGGGTGCGGCGATCGACAGCATCTTCGAGGCGTCCCGCGCCTGATCGGATCGACCGTTGACGCCACAGCGTCAACGGTCTGCCCACTTCACCTTTGCAGGCAGTGGTTGTAAACGCGGCTATATGCTCCGCGCCCTCCTCTCCTGGCTAGCCTTTCCCGTCTATGTCTGGCAGGGCGTCGGCGTGCGGCTGCGCACGGAGCGCATGCTGCCGCCAAGCGGGCCGGTCATCCATCATGTCGAAGGGCAGGGCGCGCCGATCCGGCTATTGGTGCTGGGCGATTCCTCGGCCGCGTCGGTCGGCATCGGCAGCACCGAACGCGGCCTTGCGGCGCTGCTTGCCGGCATGATGGCGCGCCGGACCGGACGGCCGGTCATGTGGCGCGCCGCCGGCTTCAATTCCGCCACCGCCGTGCAGCTTCGCGATTTCGTCCTGCCCAACATGGAGCCCGGCGCATGGACGCATGTCGTACTCTCGGTCGGCAGCAACGACGCCAAGAATTTCCACACCGCACGCCACTTCAGGCGCGCCTTCGGCGGCCTGCTCTATGCGATGCGGGCAAAATGGCCGCAGGCGCGGATCGTCTGGTCGCCGGTGGTGGACATGACGCGCATGCCGGCACTGCCGCCGCTGCTCGGCAAGGTGCTGGAAATCCGCGCCGACATCGTCAACCGCGTCGGCACGCGCCTCTGCATGGAGCGCGGCGCGGTGCCTGCCCAGCGCCTGCCGATCCTCGACCCGGCCGCCGGCTTCTCCACCGACGGGTTCCATGCCTCGGAAGCCGGCTATGACGCCTGGGCGGAGCATCTCCTGCCGCTCGTGCTCGGCGACGACGTCAGCTCGTCGGACGGATCAGCACCGTCAGCATCATCGCGAAAATCGCAAACAGCGCGATTTTCCAGAAGTCGGCGCGCCGCTTCAGGCCCGGCAGGCCGAGCGGATAGATGATCTGCACCGCCATCAGGGCAAGCAGGAAGAGCGAGATTGCCTTGGCCATGCGGCTCCCCGGCGCGGATGGTTCCGAAACACGGCCCGGATGGTCCTAGCCGTTCACCACCTCGCCGCCGTTCGGGTGGATCACCTGCCCGGTCATATAGGAGGCGTCCTCGCTCGCAAGGAAAATATAGGCGGGCGCCACCTCGTCGGGCTGGCCGACGCGTCCGAGCGGCTGGTCGGCGCCGAACCCCTCCACCTTGTCCGCATCGAAGCTCGCCGGGATGAGCGGCGTCCAGATGGGGCCGGGCGCGACGCCGTTGACGCGGATGCCGCGCTCGGCGAGGTTCTCCGACAATGACCGCGTGAAGGCGACGATCGCGCCCTTGGTCGCTGCATAGTCGATCAGGTGGCCCGAGCCGCGATAGGCGGTCACCGATGTCGTGTTGACGATCGCCGCGCCCTTGCCCATGTGCGGCAGCGCGGCCTTGGTGGCGTGGAACATGCCGAAGATATTGGTGCGGAAGGTGCGCTCCAGCTGCTGCGGCGTGATGTCTTCCAGCCGCTCCTGCGGGTGCTGCTCGGCGGCGTTGTTGACGAGGATGTCGAGACCGCCCAGCGCGCGCGCCGCATCGCTCACCGCCTTGGCGCACCAGTCGGCGTCGCCGATGTCGCCGGCGAACAGGTGGCACGACACGCCCTGCGCCTCGACCAGCGCCTTCGTCGTCTCCGCGTCCTCGTGCTCGTCGCGATAGAGGATCGCCACCGAGGCGCCTTCCCTGGCGAAGCCGATCGCCACCGCGCGCCCGATGCCGCTGTCGCCGCCGGTGACGATGGCGCGCTTGCCCCTGAGCTTTCCGGCGGCGCGGTAGTTCTCCATCCGGTCCTGCGGCTGAGGCCGCATCGGCGCGGTCTTGCCGGGCTGCCGGTCCTGTTCCTGCGCGGGAATCTTCTTCTTCTCCGGTTTCATCGCTGGCTGCTCCTTGCCGCTTGATGCCAAAGGCGATGAACGTTCCGGCCGCGCCTTTGGTTCAGGTGGACAGCGGCGGCGTTGTCTCGCTATGCAAGACGGGCAGGGAGGACCGATGATGACGTCGCGCTATTACGAGACCTATGCGGCATGGCAACGCGACCCGGAAGCATTCTGGGCCGAAGCAGCAGGGGCGATCGACTGGTTCACGCCGTGGGAAAGGGTGTTCGATGCCGAGGCCGGCGTCTATGGCCGCTGGTTCGCCGGCGCCACCTGCAACACCTGCCACAATGCCGTCGACCGCCATGTCGCCTCCGGCCGCGCCGGCCAGCTCGCGCTGATCCATGACAGCCCGATCACCGGCACGCAGCAGAGCTTCACCTTCGCCGAGCTCAAGGCCGAGGTGGTGGCGCTCGCCGCCGTGCTGCGAGCGCAGGGCGTCGGCAAGGGCGACCGCGTCATCCTCTACATGCCGATGGTGCCCGAGGCGGTCTTCGCCATGCTCGCCTGCGCCCGGCTGGGCGCCGTGCATTCGGTCGTGTTCGGCGGCTTCGCCGCCAAGGAGCTCGCCACCCGCATCGACGATTGCGCACCCAAGGTCATCGTCTCGGCGTCCTGCGGCATCGAGCCCGGCCGCACCATCGCCTACAAGCCGCTGCTCGACGGCGCGATCGACATGTCGCGCCACAAGCCCGAGCACTGCGTCATCCTTCAGCGTCCGCAGCTCGGCTGCGACCTCATCCCCGGCCGCGACATCGACTATGGCGAAGCCGTCGCCGCGGCGAAGGCGGACGGCGCCGAGGTGGAGTGCGTGCCGGTGGCCGCCACCGATCCGCTCTACATCCTCTACACCTCCGGCACGACCGGCCAGCCGAAGGGCGTCATCCGCGACAATGGCGGCCACATGGTCTCGCTCCACTGGTCGATGGCCAACGAATATGGCGTCAAGCCGGGCGAGGTCTTCTGGGCGGCTTCCGATGTCGGCTGGGTCGTCGGCCATTCCTACATCGTCTATGCGCCGCTGCTGGCCGGCTGCACCACCATCCTGTTCGAGGGCAAGCCGGTCGGCACGCCCGACGCCGGCACCTTCTGGCGGGTGATCGCTGAGCACGGCGTGGCTGCGCTCTTCACCGCGCCCACCGCCTTCCGCGCCATCAAGGGGCAGGACCCGAAGGGCGAGTTCGTGCGCAAATACGACCTGTCGCGCTTCCGCACGCTCTTCCTCGCCGGCGAGCGCGCCGATCCCGAAACGATCAAATGGGCGGAACAGCAGCTCGGCAAGCCGGTCATCGACCACTGGTGGCAGACCGAGACGGGCGGGCCGATCACCCACAATCCCGTCGGCCTCGGCGCGCTGCCCGTCAAATACGGCTCGCCCGGCGTTCCCATGCCCGGCTACGACATCCAGGTGCTCGACGATGCCGGCCATGAGGTGCCGCGCGGCACGCTGGGCAATGTGGTCATCAGGCTGCCGCTGCCGCCGGCCTGCCTGCCCACCTTGTGGAACGCCGACAAGCGTTTCCACGATGCCTATCTCGCGGAGTTCCCCGGCTACTACAAGACCGCCGATGCCGGCTTCATCGACGATGACGGCTATCTGTTCATCATGGCGCGCACCGACGACATCATCAACGTCGCCGGCCATCGCCTCTCCACCGGCGGCATGGAGGAGGTGGTGGCCGAGCACCCGGATGTCGCCGAGAGCGCCGTCATCGGCATCGCCGACGCGATGAAGGGGCAGGTGCCCTGCGGCTTCCTCGTGCTCAACGCCGGCGTGACGCGCGACCATGGCGAGATCGAGCGCGAGGTCGTGGCGCTGGTGCGCGAGCGCATCGGCGCGGTGGCCGCCTTCCGCCTCGCCGTCACCATCAAGCGCCTGCCGAAGACCCGCTCCGGCAAGATCCTGCGCGGCACCATGCAGAAGATCGCCGACAAGGAGCCATGGTCCATGCCGGCGACCATCGACGATCCCGCGATCCTCGAGGAGATCGAGGCGGCGCTGAAAGCGCGCGGCATCGGGGTCTGACAGGATCGGTGCCGCTATTTCCCTTCCCAAAGAAAAACCCCGGCCTCGCAGCCGGGGTTTTCATTGGTTGCCGATGTCGGCTGATCGTTATGCCGCCAGATCGCGCAGCACATACTGCAGGATGCCGCCGTTCTTGAAGTAGTCGAGCTCGTCCAGCGTATCGATGCGGCACAGCACCGGCACGTCCTTCACCGTGCCGTCGGCATAGGTGATCTTGGCCACCATCTTCTGGCGCGGGCGGATGTTCTCCACACCGTCGATCTCGACCGTCTCGTCGCCCTTGAGGCCGAGCTTGGCCCAGTTCAGCCCGTCCTCGAAGGTGAAGGGGATGACGCCCATGCCGACGAGGTTGGAGCGGTGGATGCGCTCGAAGCTCTCTGCGATCACCGCCTTGACGCCGAGCAGGTTGGTGCCCTTGGCCGCCCAGTCGCGCGACGAGCCGTTGCCGTATTCGACGCCGGCGAAGATGACCAGCGGCACGCCCTGGTCCTTGTATTCCATCGCCGCGTCGTAGATCGACATCTCCTCCTTCGAGGGATAGTGGATCGTGTAGCCGCCTTCCTTGCCGTTCTCGCCCAGCATGTGGTTGCGGATGCGGATATTGGCGAAGGTGCCGCGCATCATCACCTCATGGTTGCCGCGCCGCGTGCCGTACTGGTTGAAGTCGGCCACGGCGACGTCGTTGTCGGTCAGATACTTGCCGGCGGGCGAGGCCGCCTTGATCGAGCCGGCCGGCGAGATGTGGTCGGTGGTGATCTTGTCGCCGAACAGGCCGAGGATGCGCGCGCCCTTGATGTCGCTGACGCGCCCGTAGGTCTTCTTCATGCCCTCGAAATAGGGCGGGTTCTGCACATAGGTCGACTTGTCGTCCCAATCATAGGTCTGGCCGGTCCCGGCCTGGACGGCCTGCCAGTGCTCGTCGCCCTTGAAGACGTCGGCATATTTGCGGGCGAACAGGTCGCGGGTGACGAACTCGGCGATGAAGTCCTGGATCTCCTGCGTGGTCGGCCAGATGTCCTTGAGATAGACCGGCTTGCCGTCGCGGCCTTCGCCCAGCGGCTCCTTGGTCAGGTCCTTCGTCACCGTGCCGGCCAGCGCATGCGCCACCACCAGCGGCGGCGAGGCGAGGTAGTTGGCCTGCACGTCGGGCGAAACGCGGCCCTCGAAATTGCGGTTGCCGGACAGCACCGCGGCGCCGATCAGGCCCTTGTCGTTGATGGTCTTGGAGATCGGCCCCGGCAGCGGGCCGGAATTGCCGATGCAGGTGGTGCAGCCGAAGCCGACGAGGTTGAAGCCGATCTGGTCCAGCTCCTTCTGGAGGCCGGACTTTTCCAGATACTCGGCCACCACCTGCGATCCCGGCGCGAGCGAGGTCTTCACCCACGGCTTCTGCTTCAGGCCCAGCCGGTTGGCGTTGCGGGCGAGCAGGCCGGCGCCGATCAGCACCGACGGGTTGGAGGTGTTGGTGCAGGACGTGATCGCCGCGATCACCACGTCGCCATGGCCGAGGTCGAAAGCCTCGCCCTCGACCGCGTAGCGGCGGTCGGTGTCGACGGTCTTCTTGTATTCCTTGACCAGCGCCTCGGCGAAGCCGGCGGCGATGCCTTCCAGCGGGATGCGGCCTTCGGGGCGCTTGGGGCCGGCCATGGACGGCACGACCGAGCCGAGGTCGAGCTCCAGCGTGTCGGTGAAGACCGGATCTTCCGACGACGAGTCGCGCCACATGCCCTGCGCCTTCGAATAGGCTTCCACCAGCGCGATGCGGTCGTCGGCGCGGCCGGAGGTGGTCAGGTACTTCACCGTCTCGGAATCGACCGGGAAGAAGCCGCAGGTCGCGCCGTATTCCGGCGCCATGTTGCCGATCGTGGCGCGGTCGGCCAGCGTCATGTTGGCCAACCCGGGGCCGAAGAACTCGACGAACTTGCCCACTACGCCCTTCTTGCGCAGCATCTGCGTGACGGTGAGCACGAGGTCGGTGGCGGTGATGCCTTCCTTGAGCTTGCCGGTCAGCTTGAAGCCGATCACCTCGGGCAGAAGCATGGAGACGGGCTGGCCGAGCATGGCGGCCTCGGCCTCGATGCCGCCCACGCCCCAGCCGAGCACGCCGAGGCCGTTGATCATGGTGGTGTGGCTGTCGGTGCCGACGCAGGTGTCGGGATAGGCCACCGTCTCGCCGTCCTCATCCTTCGTCCAGACCACCTGGCCGAGATATTCGAGGTTGACTTGGTGGCAGATGCCGGTGCCGGGCGGCACGACGCGGAAGTTGCGGAACGCCTGCTGGCCCCATTTCAGGAACTTGTAGCGCTCCTCGTTGCGCTGGTATTCGAGCTCGACATTGCGCGCGAAGGCCATAGGCGTGCCGAACTCGTCGACGATGACGGAGTGGTCGATGACGAGGTCCACCGGCACCAGCGGGTTGATCTTCTCGGGGTCGCCGCCGAGCGCCTTGATGCCGTCGCGCATGGCCGCAAGGTCCACCACCGCCGGCACGCCGGTGAAGTCCTGCATCAGCACGCGCGCCGGGCGATAGGCGATCTCGACGCCGGCGGTGCCGCGGTCGGTCAGCCAGCCGGCGACGGCCTGGATGGCTTCCTTGGTGACGGAGCGGCCGTCCTCGTTGCGCAGGAGGTTCTCCAGCAGAACCTTCATCGAATAGGGCAGGCGCGATACGCCGCCGAGCCCGTTCTTCTCGGCTTCCTTGAGGTCGAAATAGACATAGTCCTTGCCGGCTGCGGTCAGCGTACGGCTGCAATTGAAGCTGTCGAGAGATTTGGTCACGTGCGATCCCTAACGTTCGGTGCCGGATGGAACGGGACGGCCAGTCGTGAGGGCATCACGCGCAAAGCTGCGGGTACGGTCATTTCCGCTGTCCGTTCCTCGCGTTCCAACCGTTCAAGGCGGCGGGGCGCGCTGGGTTCGGCGCAAATATGGCTCACGTGCCGACCGCTGGCACGATTGCCCCGGCTATAGAGAATTTCGTAGAAGAGTTCCAGACTGTTCGCGCGCGATTTTGCTGCGTTGCACCGCCTGTGGCGAAAGGAAGAGCGATGCGGCTGACGGCCCGCAACCTGACGGCAGAGCGCGGCGGCGAGACCGTGTTCCGGGACGTCTCATTCGCGCTGGCCGAAGGCGGCGCGCTGGTGGTGACGGGGCCGAACGGCACCGGCAAGTCCACGCTGCTCAAGGTGGTAGCCGGCCTGCTGCCGGCGGCGCAGGGAAGGGTGGACGTGGACGCAAACGGCCCCGACCAGCCCGGGGTGACGACCATTTGCCATTATCTGGGCCATCAGAATGCGATGAAGACCGCCCTCACGGTAAGCGAAAACCTCGCCTTCTGGCGCGGCTTCATGGGAGCGCCGGCGCTTGGCGCCGACGACGCGCTGGCCGCCGTGGGCCTGCCCGACATCGGCCATCTGCCCTACGGCTACCTCTCGGCCGGCCAGCGCCGACGCGTCGCCATCGCGCGGCTTCTGGCCAGCCACCGCCCCTTGTGGATCCTCGACGAGCCCACCGCCGGCCTCGACGCCGCATCGGAGCGGCAGTTCGCCGCACTCATGCAGGCGCACCGCGCCGGCGGCGGCATGGTGCTCGCCGCGACTCACGTGCCGCTGGGGCTGGCGGACGCGGCGGAGCTCAGGATGGGGTAGGTGCGCCCGAACCCCTAATGCGCCGCCCCGGCATTCTCCCGCAGTTCCATCCGCCGATAGAAATCAGCGAGCTGGCGGCCGCGCTCCGGCTTGAAGCTGCGGCCGGCCGGCGAAAGATTGCTGACACGGTCGATCCTGAAGGTGCGGAAATCGTCGCGCATCTCGCACCAGGCAACCAGCGTCCATACCTTGCCCCAGAACCACAGGCCGAGCGGGCGCACCTCGCGCCGCGTCACCCGGCCGGCCTCGTCGGAATAGTCGAAGGCGAGCACGTCGCGCTTCTCGATGGCACGCTCGGCGTAGTCGATCACGACGCGGTCGGCGTCCGACACCACCCACAGCGGCACATGGATCTGCGTGGCCTTGATGCGCGCCTTCTCCGGATCGGGCAGCACGGCGCCGATCTTGACCAGCGCCTCCTCCGCCGCGCGCGCCATCTCGGCGCCGCCGAAGGCCCGCACCATGCGCGCGCCGGCCACCAGCGCCACGATCTCGTCACGCGTGAACATGAGCGGCGGAAGGTCGAACCCTTCCCGCATGATATAGCCGACGCCCGCCTCGCCATCGATCGGCACGCCGGTGGACTGCAGGTCGGCGATGTCGCGATAGATGGTGCGCTCCGACACTTCGAGCCGGTCGGCGAGCATGCGCGCCGTCACCAGCCGGCCGCCGCGCAGCTGCTGGACGATCTGGAACAGGCGGTCGGCGCGGCGCATGGAAGGGCGCTCCTGATGGCAACAGGGCCATCATATAGCGCGGCCCTCCTGACAGCACACTGTCAGGAGGATGGCAGGTGGACGCTCGGCGGCTCATGTCGCTCTCCCGCTTGTCTGGCGGGATCTAAAATCGCACAGACCTGCAGCCAGCATGGCGTCAGCTTCCCTGCGAAGAAGAGAGCGTCGTTACTTGCAGGAAAAGCTCTCGGCCTTCTCCACGTCGCCGCTGCCGGCATATTGCGCATGCGAGGGATAGGGGCAGAGCGGCCGGCTGCGGCCGGGGAAGGCCGCGCCCGTCGCCGTCACCGCCGCCGGCGCCTTGCCTTCCTCCACCCAGTCCACCAGCGACGACAGGAGGTCGAACTGGTCGAGCGCGCCGGGGCCGCCGCGGCAATGCGCCATGCCGGGCACGAGGTAGAGCCGCGCCCATTCGCCCGTCGGGGTCTTCTTGCCGGTCGCCGCGTCCATCCGGCCGAAATAGTCGATCGTGTCGTTGGCCGAGAACCACGGGTCGCTCATGCCGTGGTAGAAGATGAGCTTGCCGCCCTTGCCGGAATAGGAGCCGAGATCGGTCCAGTAGTCGCTGTTGATGAGCTGCTGGTGCGGATCGGCCGCCAGCGCGTCGATCTCCTTCTCCACGTCGAACGCGGTGGCCAGGTTGCGCGCCTGCCGGTTGCGCGGGCTGTCGAAGCGCAGCAGGCCGGGAATGGCGTTGTCGTCGTTGACGTTGATGCCCGTGTCGGGCGGGAAGGCGACGTAGCGCTCGCGCCCGGTCGTGTCGGTGAGCGGCGCGAAGGCGGCCTTCACCACCGCGGCCTGCTCCGCGGTGATGCAGGCATTGGCGCCGCCAGGCTTGCAGACCAGCGCGGCGGGGTCGAAATTGCAGGCCTTGGCGTTGAAGATCATCCCGTCCTCGGCGCCGTCCAGCCCGTCGCAGGCCTTCACGATGCCGTCGAGCACCACCTGCCGGTCGGCATCGCTGAACGCCCTGGACCTGTCCGGCTTTCCGTCGTCGCCCCTGGGCGCGATGCGGTTCATCTCCACCGCCTTCCAGGCGAGCGACAGGTTGGAATAGTTGGTGCGCATGGCCGGCGCGCCGGCGATGATGCCGTCGAAGAGCTCGGGATAGCGCTGCGCCGCGGTCATCGCCTCGCGCCCGCCGGTGGAGCAGCCGGCGAAATAGGAGCGTGCGGCCGGCTGGTCGTAATAGGCGGCCGTGATCTCCTTCGCCAGCAGCGTCACCTTCTCGACCGAGGCATGGGAGAAGTTGAGCACCGCGATCTGGTCCTCCTTGAACGAAGGATCGAAGTTGTTCTCGCTCTGGTGGCCGCTGTCGTTGGCGATCACCGCGAAGCCGCGCTCCAGCGCCGGGCGCTCGCCGGCGGCGGCCGCGCCCAGCGGCGGCCGAACCAGTCCGTTCAGCCCGCCGCCGCCCTGGACGAGCAGCCGTCCGGTCCATTCGTCGGGCAGCGCGATGGCGAAGCCGATCGCATAGGGCTTGCCGCCCACGCCTTCGCGGTTCTCGATCGAGCCGGAGAGCAGGCAGTGCGGCGCGCCCTCGGTGACGTGCCTGGCGCTCTCCACCTTCAGGTCGAAGCGGTCGAGCGTGAGGCCTTGCAGCGCCGAACAGGCCGCCGCGTCGCCTTTTGCCTGGGCATCGGCGGTGGCGATGGTGGCGAGAAGCGCCAGCGGCGCGCAGGCGAGGCGCCAGTCGAGCAGTGTCGTCATCTTGTGTCCTCCCTTATGTCAGGAAGGTTGATATGGGTCGGATGTCCTGTCAATGGCGGACATGCCCCGGCATGGATTTCGCCTTGTCGGGCATTCAATCCATGCCCGCCGGGCTGCGCGCGGACGATTGCCGTTGTATGGGCATGCATATATCGTATGTCGGCGTTGGAGGTTGCCGAACTGATCTTCGGCCATCCGGCCGCCTTTTTGCAGGGCCGCGTTCACGGCTCGCCACGAGCAAGCCGCCGCCAGCCCCTGACCCTTTTCGATCGCGCCTCGCCGACGGACGCCGATCGTCTCCCGCTCCTGTCGGCATGGCCATTTCTACGGAGGAAATCACATGAATATCGCCGTCAAACCGACCGATAGCGAAAAGCTCGCCTCGGGCTTCCTCGCCCGCAAGCACAAGAATTTCATCGGCGGCCAGTGGCTCGACGCGAAGTCGGGCAAGACCTTCGAGGTCTACAATCCCGCCGACGGCTCGGTGATCGCCCATGTCGCCGACAGCGACAAGGCCGACGTGGACCTGGCGGTCGCGGCCGCCCGCAAGGCTTTCGACGAAGGCCCGTGGAGCAAGATGACGCCGACCGAGAGGGCGAAGCTGCTGTTCAAGCTGGCCGACGCCATGGAGGCCCATGCCGACGAGCTGGCGCTCATCGAGACGCTGGACAATGGCAAGCCCTACAAGATGGCCCGCATGGGCGACGTGCCGGGCTCGGCCGAAAAGTTCCGCTATTTCGGCGGCTGGTGCACCAAGATCGCCGGCCAGACGGTCAATTCCAACCGGCCGGGCGACTTCCACCTCTACACGCTGCGCGAGCCGGTCGGCGTCTGCGGCCTGATCACGCCGTGGAACTTCCCGCTGGCGGCGGCCTGCGTGAAGCTGGCCCCGGCGCTGGCCGCCGGCTGCACCGTCATCCTGAAGCCCGCCGAGCAGACGCCGCTCTCGGCGCTGCGCCTGGGCGAGATCTTCCAGGAAGTCGGCTTCCCCGACGGCGTGGTCAACATCCTCACCGGCTTCGGCGAGACGGCCGGCGCGCCGATCACCGAGCATGCGGGCGTCGACAAGGTCTCCTTCACCGGCTCGACCGAGGTGGGCAAGATCATCCTGCGCGCCGCCACCGGCAACCTCAAGCGCGTGACGCTGGAGCTCGGCGGCAAGTCGCCGATCATCATCTTCCCGGATGCCGACCTGGAGAAGGCGATCCCCGCCGCCGCCAACGGCATCTTCTTCAATGCCGGCCAGGTCTGCGCCGCCTCCTCGCGCCTCTACGCCCACAAGGACGTATTCGACCGCGTCGTCGAGGGCGTGGCCAAGCGTGCCGAGCAGCTCAAGGTCGGCCCCGGCGTCAATGCCGACACCGATCTCGGCCCGCTCGTCTCGCAGGAGCAGATCGACCGCGTCACCGGCTACCTGAAGGCCGGCGTCGATGCCGGCGCGACCTTGGTCACCGGCGGCAAGCGACTAGAGGGCAGCGGCTACTTCGTGCAGCCGACCGTCTTCGCCAACATGTCGGAGGACATGTCGATCCAGCGCGAGGAGATCTTCGGCCCCGTGCTGACCGCCTCCTCCTTCAGCGATGCCGACCTCGACCGGATCGCGAAGCAGGCGAATGCCAGCGACTACGGTCTCTCGGCCTATATGTGGACGCAGAACATCTCCACCGCCCACAAGCTCGCCAAGAAGCTGCGCGCCGGCGACGTCCACATCAACTCCTTCGGCCTCGACAATGCCTTGCCGTTCGGCGGCTACAAGCAGTCCGGCTGGGGCCGCGAGAACGGCAGCTACGGCATCGAGCCCTATCTGGAGACCAAGTCGGTGATGGTCGGCCTCTGACCGGTCCGATCACCTTTCGGATAGAAAAACCCCGGCGGCGACGCCGGGGTTTTTCGTTTGCGGCTGAACGGCCTCCGGTTTCAGGCCACGTCGAGCACGATCTTGCCGATATGCTCGCCTTCCTCCATGCGCTCATGGGCGCGCCAGGCGTCCGACAGCGGGAAGATCATGTCCATGACCGGCGCGATCCTGCGGCTGGCGAGCAGGGGCCATACCTTCTCCTCCAACTCCGCGGCGACGCCGGCCTTGAACTCCACCGTACGCGGCCGCAGCGTCGAGCCGGTGTGGGTCAGCCGCTTGATCATCAGCTTGGTGAAGTCGGTTTCCGCCTTCGACCCGCCGAGGAAGGCGATCTGGACGATGCGGCCGTCCACCGCCGCGGCCTCGTAATTGCGGCCCACATAGCTGCCGCCCACCATGTCGAGGATCACGTCCGCGCCGCGCTTGCCGGTCGCTTCCTTCACCGCGGCGACGAAATCCTGCTCGCGGTAGTTGATCACATGGTCGGCGCCGAGGTCGCTGCATGCCTGGCACTTGGCTTCCGAGCCCGCCGTGGCGATCACCGTCGCGCCGAAGGCTTTGGCGAGCTGGATCGCCGTGGTGCCGATGCCCGACGTGCCGCCATGGACCAGGAAGGTCTCGCCGGGCCTCAGGCCCCCGCGCTGGAACACATTGTGCCAGACGGTGAAGAAGGTTTCCGGGATCGCCGCCGCCTCGGTGAAGGTGAAGCCGTGCGGCACCGGCAGCGCGTTGGTGGCGTGCACGGTGCAATATTCGGCATAGCCGCCGCCGGGCGTCAGCGCCGTCACAGCATCGCCGACGCGCCAGCGCACCGCACCCTCGCCAAGCGCCGCAACCTCGCCCGCCACCTCGAGGCCGGGCAGAGGCGAGGCGCCGGGCGGCGGCGGATAGCCGCCCTGCCGCTGCAGCACGTCCGGCCTGTTCACGCCGGCCGCCTTCACCCGGATCAGGACCTCGCCCGGGCGCGGCGAGGGCACCGGGCGCGGCTGGGGCTTCAGCACCAGCGGACCGCCCGGCTCGGTGATGGCGATGGCCGTCATCATGACGGGAATTTCGGGCGTGGCGGACATGGCATTCTCCTCATGCGTCTGTGCGGTGATTTGCGTCGGCGGCGGTGCCGTTTGTAGACTGGCCGCCGGTCGATTGAAAACCGCAACGCAAACGGCAGGAGTCATGCCATGGCCTTGTTCGACGAGGATGCCCCCAAACCGAAGCGCCGTCACGAGATAGGCCAAGACCTGTCGCTGCTTTCGGTCGAGGAACTGCGGGAGCGGATCGACCTGCTGAAGGCCGAGATCGCGCGGCTGGAGAGCGACCTCGCCACCAAGGGCGCCTCGCGCGCCGCGGCGGAGGCATTCTTCCGCCGCTGACGGCGCCAAGTAACGACGAGGGTGATTGAGAATTTCGCCGCATGACGTAAAGTTACGCCATGACACAGCCCGACGCGTTCCTTGCGATTGCGGATTCCAACCGGCGCCACCTGCTTGAAGAGCTTCGCCGCGGGCCCAAGACCGTCAACGAGCTGGCCAGCGGCCTGCCGGTCTCGCGTCCCGCCGTGTCGCAGCATCTCAAGGTGCTGCTCGACACCGGCCTCGTCAGCGCCCACGCGCAAGGCACACGACGCATCTACGCCATCAGCCCCGACGGCTTCTTCAAGCTCAACATCTGGCTCGACCAGTTCTGGGAAGGGTAAGCCGGCGGGGCCGGACTACGGCTCCAGCTCCACATCCCAGTAGAGATAGTCCATCCAGCTTTCATGCAGGTGGTTGGGCGGGAACAGCCGGCCATTGTTGTGCAGGTCGTGCACGGTGGGCTGGCAGGGCTTCTGGCGGGGCCACATCTTGGCCTGCGCCGGCAGCATCCCGCCCTTGCGCAGGTTGCAGGGCGAGCAGGCGGCGACGACGTTTTCCCATGTCGTGGCGCCGCCGCAGCGGCGCGGGATGACGTGGTCGAAGGTCAGGTCCTCATGCGTGCCGCAATACTGGCACTGGAAGCGGTCGCGCAGGAACACGTTGAAGCGCGTGAAGGCCGGGTGGCGCGACGGCTTCACATAGGTCTTGAGGCAGACCACGCTGGGCAGCTTCATCGAGAAGGTCGGCGATGACACCGCGTGATCATATTCGGCGACGATGTTCACCCGGTCGAGGAACACGGCCTTGATGGCATCCTGCCACGACCAGAGCGACAAAGGGTAATAGCTCAGCGGCCGATAGTCGGCGTTCAACACCAGGGCAGGCATGCCATCCGGCGAAACGGCGATCGTCACTCAGGCGGCTCCATTGAGGCGGCAGGTTCGAAGCACGCGGATACTGTAAGCCCGAGGTGACAGGAATGTGAAGCGGCAAATGCGCTGTGCCGCGCCGTCGAACATGTCTTTTGCGCACGGCTTTTGGGGCCTCAGGCAGCCGGGGCGGCGTCGCGGCCGCGCATGTTCCGGTAGTAGGCCCAGAACAGCCGCGCCGCCACGCTGCGCCACGGCGCCCATGATTCGGCGATACCTGCGAGCCGCCGCGCATCCGGCCGCGGCTCGATGCCGAAGGCATGGCCGACCGCCGCCTGCAGGGCCACGTCGCCGGCAGGAAAGATGTCGGGATGGCCCACTGAGACCAGCAGGTAGACCTCCGCCGTCCAGGGTCCGATGCCGGGCAGCGCCGTCAGCGCGGCGATCGCCGCGTCGTGCGGGCGCTCGCCCAGCGCCGACAGGTCCAGCCCGCCGCCGTCCGCCGCGGCGGCCACGGCGCGCAGCGTCCGCACCTTTCCGGCGGAGAGGCCGGCGGCGCGGAAGACCGTGTCGTCCGCCGCAAGCACGCGCGCCGGCGTCAGCGGATCGACGCCGGCGACGAGCCGCGCCAGAATGGCGTCGGCGGCGCTGCGCGAGACCTGCTGGCCGATCACGACCGAAGCGAGCGCGGCGAAGCCCGGCGGCGCGCGGCGCAGCGGAATGTCGCCCGCAAGCGCGATGACGGGCGCGAGCCGCGGGTCGATCAGGCGCAGCGCCGCGATGCCCTCGGCGATGTCGGCAATGGTGTCGATCGGCTTCAACCGGGTTCCTCCGCCTGCATGCTTGTGCGCGCCGCCGCGCAGACGTAGCAATCGTGCGATGACCCGTGCAATCCGTTTCCCGCCGCGCCGATGAGCCGGCCCGTCTTCCGCTTCGCGCCGAGTCCCAACGGCCGGCTGCATCTCGGCCATGCGCGCTCCGCGCTGCTCAACCGGGACATGGCCGAGGCGGCGGGCGGGCGCCTTCTGCTCAGGATCGAGGACATCGACGCCGCGCGCTGCACGCCGCAATACGAGCAGGCGATCTATGACGACCTCGCCTGGCTGGGCATTCGCTGGGAGGAGCCGGTGCGCCGGCAATCGGAACATTTCGCCGACTACCGCGCCGCGCTCGATGCGCTGGTCGAGGCCGAGCTGGTCTATCCGGCGACGATGACGCGCGGCGAGATCCGCGCCGCGATGGCCGAGGCCGAGGCGGCGGGCATCCACTGGCCGCGCGATCCCGACGGCGTGCCGCTCTATCCCGACCGCGACCGGCTGCGCTCGCCGCGGCAGCGGCACCGCGTGGCGGCGTCGGGCGAGCCCTTCGCCTGGCGGCTCGACACGGCGGCCGCGCTGGCGCGGGCGGGCGGGCGGCTCTCGTGGCAGGAGACCGGCATGGGACCGCATGGCGAGACCGGCATCGTCGCGGCCGATCCCGCCGCCTGGGGCGACGTGGTGATCGCCCGCAAGGACGTGCCGACGAGCTACCATCTGGCGGTCGTGGTGGACGACGCGCTGCAGGGCGTCACACAGGTCGTGCGCGGCCGCGACCTCTTCTATGCCACCGCCACGCAGCGCCTGCTGCAGGAATTGCTGGGTTTCACGCCGCCCGTCTACCACCATCACGATCTGGTGCTCGGCGATGACGGGCAGAAGCTGTCGAAGAGCCGGCGCGATACCGCGATCGGCGACCTGCGGGCGTCGGGAATGACGCCGGCCGACGTGCGGCGGCTCGCCGGATTATGAAGGGAACATCCGCCGCAGCACGGCCTTGATCAGCACCATCGTCAGGAAGGTGCCGAAGGCGCCCGCGAGGCCCCAGACGATGGCGCGGTCGAGTTCCCTGAGATTGATGCCCTGAAGGTTGGCGACGTAGATCGTGCCGAAGAAGCCGATCGTGATCAGCGCCGCATTACCCATCGGCCCGTAGCCTTCGCGGCCGAGGCTCGATTCCATCATCAGGCACATCATGTAGGAAACGCCGACGACCACGCCGAAGGCCATCACCGCCCAGCCGAAATCCAGATTCCACAACATCGCACCCTCCCTGAGGCTGCTCCATCAACAGGATTGAAGATAGCCGAAGAATCTTTCGCTTTGCTTGCCGCGGATGGCGGGAGAGACATCCGGTCTGTTAGATGCTATCAGATAGCATCTATTGCTATGGAGGTCTTGAGCATGAACGTTTCCCTTGGGCGCACATGGGAGCAATATGTCGCCGAGCAGGTGGAATCCGGTGTGTTCAACAATGCTAGCGAAGTCGTGCGGGACGCCCTGCGGCGGCAACAGGAATATTTCATCAAGCTCGAGGTGTTGAAGCACGAGATCGGCAAGGGGTCGGATTCCGTCAGGCAAGGCAGGATCAGCCGCGCCACGGTCGACGATATCGTCCGCAAGGCGAGTGGGCGGAAGCCGGCGTGAGCGGCGGATATTTTCTGTCGGCCGATGCCGAGGAGGATTTGCAGGGCATCTACCTCTACACCGATGAGGTGTGGGGCCAGTGGCAAGCGCGGCTTTATCTCACACGGCTATATGACCTGTTCGATCATCTTGGCCGCAATCCGGCCATGGGCCGATCGCGGCCGGAGATCGGCGCGGGCATTCGCAGCTTTCCGCACGGCGCGCATGTCGTCTTTTTCATGAAATGGCAGGACGAGGTCGCCATCGTGCGCGTCCTGCACGGTTCGATGGATATCGACAGCCTGTTCGGAAACGGCGATCTCCTGTCATCGGTCGGGAAGCGGGAGACCTGATCGGACTTCGCCTTCAACAGGTTTGAAGACAGGCACAGAATCTTTCGCTTTGCTTGCCGCGGATGGCGGGAGAGAAGTCGCCGCATGCAGTCGTCCCCGAAAGCCGCTTCGTCCGCATCGCCCTTTGCCCGCTTCGGGCCGGCGGCCTTCGTCGCCTTGTGGTCGACCGGCTTCATCGGCGCCCGCTATGCGATGTCGTGGGCGGAGCCGTTCGGCTTCCTCGCGGTGCGGTTCGGCATCACCTTCGTGCTGATGGCCCTGCTAGCGGTGACGCTGCGCCGGCCGCGCCTGGCGCCGCGCGCGGCGATGCATGCGGTGATCTCCGGCGCGCTGATGCATGGCGTCTATCTGGGCGGCGTCTTCTGGGCCATCGCCCAGGGCATGCCCGCCGGCGTCTCGGCGCTGGTGATCGGCCTGCAGCCGCTGGTCACCGCCGCGCTCGCCGATCGGGTGCTCGGCGAGCGCCTGTCGCGCCGCCACTGGCTGGGACTCGGCATCGGCCTGGCCGGGGTGGCGGTCGTGGTGGTTCCGGGCCTGACGGTCGCGGCCAATGTCACCGTCGCCACGCTCGCCGCCGCCGTCACCGGCATGCTTGCCATCAGCGTCGGCACCATCTGGCAGAAGCGTCACGTCGCGGATGCCGACCTCGTCACCGGCACCATGTGGCAATATCTCGGCGGCCTCGCCCCGATGGTGCTGATGGCCTGGCTGTTCGAGGACGGCACCTACACGCTCAACGCCGAGCTCGTCTTCGCCATGGCCTGGCTGGTCCTCGTCCTGTCGGTGGGCGCGGTCTTCCTGCTGATGCGCCTGATCCGCGACGGCGCCGTGGCGAAGGTCGGATCGCTGTTCTACCTGGTCCCAGTGGTCACGGTGGTGATGGCCTTCTTCCTTTTCGGCGAGCGCCTCGCGCCCGTGCAGCTCGCCGGCATGGTTCTGGTCATGGTCGGCGTGGCGCTGGCGACTAGCCGGCCACGCGCGCCCGCGCCTCGGCATAGCGCCTGATCGCCGCGTTCAGCTCGCCGCCGAGGATGAAGATCATCGAGATGATGTAGAGGAACACCACCGCGATCATGATCGATGCCAGGCCGGCATAGGTCGTCACATAGGACGAGAAGCGGTCGAGATAGGCGGCGAAGAGCGTCGAGCCGATGAGCCAGGCCGCCAGCGTGAAGCCGATGCCGGGAAGGATGTCGAGGAAGCCGCGCTTGCCGGCCGGCAGCCAGAAATGCACCGCCACCAGGCCGAAGACGATCACCGAGGAGGCGATGATGTAGCGCCACAGCGTGATCGTGCCCATATAGGGCTCGATCCATGGCGCGTTCTGCATGGCGATGCGGCCGAGAAGCGGCGCCAGCACCAGCAGCACCGAGATCGCCAGGAAGCCCAGCGTGGCGATGAAGACGAAGGCGAGGCTCTGCAGCCGCCGGAAGATGAAGGAGCGGTTCTCGGCCACGCGATAGGCGCGGTTGAGCGACACGCGCAGCGCCTCGATGCCGTTCGAGGCGAAGATGCCGGCGATCACCACCGACAGCGTCAGGAAGTCGCCGCGCTGCACCGTCAGCACGTTGACCACCTCGTTGGCGATGGGCTCGGCGATCTCGTCGGGCCATGTGTCGAAGACGAGATGCACCGCCGTGTCGGCGAAGGCCTTGGCGCCGAGGAAGCTCGCCAGCGAGGTGGCGAAGATGAGGAAGGGAAACAGTGCCATCAGCGCGGTGATGGCGAGATGGCTCGCCATCGACCAGCCATCGTCGGTATCGAAATGGCCGAGCGCATCGGTCAGTATACGCTTCAACGCGACGATTCTGCGCACCGGCCTGCCACTCTGGTTGCTCTGTCTACCGTTTCCACGCAATTCCGGACGCCGGGCGCTTTTGCTGGAATTGCCGGGTCCATGGGAATATGTGAAGCCTTCCCGCCTCATGGCAAGGCACGACGCGAAAGCCAAGCCCCAATGTCACCTCGAGCTTCCGCCCGCAGCATCATCGTCACCGGCGCGTCGTCCGGCATCGGCGCCCATTGCGCGCGGGCGCTCAAGGCAGACGGCTGGCGGGTTTTCGCCACGGCGCGCAGGCCGCAGGACATCGCCGCGCTGGAGGCCGACGGCATCGAGGCCTTCTACCTCGACTACCGCGAGCCCGATTCGATCGCCGCATTGGTGGAGGCGGTGCTCTCGCGCACCGGCGGCCGGCTCGACGCGCTCTACAATAACGGCGCTTATGCGCAGGCAGGCGCCGTCGAGGACCTTCCGGTCGCCGCCCTGCGCGAGCAGTTCGAGGCGAATTTCTTCGGCTGGCACGACCTGACGCGGCGCATCGTGCCGGTCATGCGCGCCCAGGGCCATGGCCGCATCGTCCATTGCTCCTCGATCCTCGGCCTCGTGCCGGTCAAATGGCGCGGCGCCTATGCCTCGTCCAAATATGCGCTGGAGGGCCTGATGCTGTGCATGCGCGCCGAGCTCGACGGCAGCGGCATCCATCTGTCGCTGATCGAACCGGGTCCGATCGAATCGCGGCTTGCCGAACACGGGCTCGGCTGGTTTGAGAAGAACATCGACTGGCAAAACTCGGTGCACCGCGACGCCTACCTGCCGCAGCTCCGGCGACTGCGCCAGGGCGGCGTGAAATCGCGCACCAAGCTCGGGCCCGATGCGGTATACGGGGTGCTGCACCATGCGCTGAACAGCCGGCGGCCGCGGCCGCACTACCGCGTCACGACGCCGGCAAAGCTCGGCGTTCTCCTCAAGCGGATACTCCCTTCCGCGATGCTGTACCGCCTGCTCGCCCGCCAGGCCTGACGGGCAGAAGTGAAGGAAATCGACATGTCCACCGTATTCAACATCTTCGCCGTGCTGGTGATGGTCGCCGTCGTGGTGGTGCTGATCCGCGGCCTCGTCAACATGATGCGCGGCGGCTCGGGAAACACGTCCAACAAGCTCATGCAGGCCCGCGTGGTGCTGCAGTTCCTGGCGCTGGTCCTGATCATGGCGGCGCTGTGGTTCTCCGGCGGCTGAGCGGGCAGGGAGGAAAGACATGGTTGTCCTGAACAGGATCTACACCCGCACCGGCGACGACGGCACGACCGCGCTCGCCTCCGGCGCGCGGCGCGACAAGTTCGACCTGCGCGTCGAGGCCTACGGCACCGTCGACGAGACCAATGCGGCGATTGGGATGGCGCGAGTGCATACCGCGTCTGCCAGCCCCGAAATCCATGCGATGCTCGGGCGCATCCAGAACGACCTGTTCGATCTCGGCGCGGACCTCGCCACGCCGGACACCGGCGAGAAGCTGTCCTACGAGCCGCTGCGCATCGTCGCGAGCCAGGTGGCGCGGCTGGAGGCCGACATCGACGCGCTCAACGCCCGCCTTTCGCCGCTGCGCTCCTTCGTGCTGCCGGGCGGCAGCGCGGCTGCCGCCGCGCTCCATGTCGCGCGCACCGTCGCGCGCCGCGCCGAGCGGCTGATGGTGGAGCTGTCGCGGCGGCCGGGCGAGATCGTCGGCGCCGAGGCGATCCGCTACATGAACCGCCTGTCGGACTTCCTCTTCGTCGCCGCCCGCGCCGCCAATGACAACGGCGCGGCGGACGTGCTATGGGTGCCGGGCGCCAACCGGTAGGGGCCGGGGCGCCGTTTCCGGCGGGGCATCCACAGGCACATGTTCATACCGCTTCACGATGCCAACAGCCTGCGCTACATCCGCCTTCAATATGTGACGATCGGCCTGATCGTGGCGAACTGCCTGGTCTTCCTCGTGACCGCCGTCGGCTCGGAGGATTTCGCCCAGGCGGCCATGATCGGCCTCGGCTTCATCCCCTCGACCATCAACGACATCGCCGAGCGGCCGCCCGAATGGGTGCTGGTCTCGGACAACCTCACCTACCTCACCTACGCCTTCTTCCACGGCGACCTGTGGCATCTGGCCGGCAACATGCTGTTCCTGTGGATCTTTGGCGACAATGTCGAGGACGCGATGGGGCATGTGCGCTTCCTCGTCTTCTACCTCGCCTGCGCGGTGGGCGGGGCCTTCGTGCACGGCCTCGTCGTGCCGGAATCGCAGGCGCCGCTGATCGGCGCCTCGGGCGCCATCGCCGGCATCGTCACCGCCTATCTGATGCTGCATCCGCGGGTGAAGATCTGGATCCTGGCCTTCGGCCGCATCCCGCTGCGCATTCCGGCCTGGATGGCGCTGGCGGCGTGGATCCTGTTCCAGTTCGGCATGCTCGCCTTTGCCGGCGAGGACGAGGTGTCATGGGCCGCGCATGTCGGCGGCATCCTCACCGGCGCGGTGCTGGTGCTGGTGCTGCGGCGGCGCGGGGTGCCGCTGTTTGACAAGGAAGTGGTCACGCCGGCGGCGGTGGAGGTCGCGGCCGAGCCGCAGACCGTGCCGACGCCCTCGGGACCATGGGGACGCGGCTGATTTCAACCGTTTCGCGCATCACTGAGCTTATTGACGCGTTTTCATGCTGTGACTAGGTTCCGCCCGCCGCGTATCGCATGATCCGCGAAAGATGACGCCGAATTTTCCGCTCCCGTGTCGGAAGCTGGCAACCTGCCGCGGTTCACGCCGCCAAAGGCAGCCGGACCATCGCAGCAGAGAGGTATGCTTGCCATGAAGATCCTTGTGCCCGTGAAGCGGGTGGTCGACTACAACGTCAAGGTCCGCGTCAAGTCCGACGGGTCGGGCGTCGAACTCGCCAATGTGAAGATGTCGATGAATCCCTTCGACGAGATCGCCGTCGAGGAGGCCATCCGCCTCAAGGAAGCCGGCAAGGCGACCGAGATCGTCGCCGTCTCCATCGGCCCGTCGCAGGCGCAGGAGACGATCCGCACCGCGCTCGCCATGGGCGCCGACCGCGGCATACTGGTGAAGGTCGACGAGCAGGTCGAGCCGCTCGACGTGGCCAAGCTGCTCAAGGCGCTGGTCGATGCCGAGCAGCCGGAGCTGGTCATCCTCGGCAAGCAGGCGATCGACGACGACGCCAACCAGACCGGCCAGATGCTGGCGGCGCTGCTCGGCTGGAGCCAGGGCACCTTCGCCTCGAAGGTCGAGTTCGCCGACGGCAAGGCGAAGGTCACGCGCGAGGTCGACGGCGGCCTGCAGACGGTGGAGCTGACGCTGCCGGCCATCGTCACCACCGACCTGCGCCTCAATCAGCCGCGCTATGCCTCGCTGCCCAACATCATGAAGGCCAAGAAGAAGCCGCTCGACGAGAAGTCGGCGGCCGACCTCGGCGTTACGCTCAAGCCGCGCCTCAAGGTGCTGAAGACCGAGGAGCCGGGCGGCCGCAAGGCGGGCGTCAAGGTCAAGGACGCCGCCGAGCTTGTGGCGAGCCTCAAGTCCGCCGGCGTTCTCTAAGGTTCGGATAGGGAGATTTTACACATGGCCACGCTTCTTCTGGCTGAACACGACAATGCAAGCCTCTCCGACCAGACCGCCAAGGCGCTGACCGCGGCCCAGGCGCTGGGCGGCGACGTCCACGTGCTGGTCGCCGGCAAGGGTGCCAAGCCTGCCGCCGATGCGGCCGCGAAGCTCGCCGGCGTCGCCAGGGTGCTGCTCGCCGAGGCCGACGAGCTGGAGCACCGGCTGGCCGAGCCCCTTGCGGCTTTGGTCGTGTCGCTCGCGGGCGGCTACGACGCGCTCGTCGCGCCGGCCACCACCATGGGCAAGAACGTCATGCCGCGCGTCGCAGCCCTGCTCGACGTGATGCAGGTGTCGGAAGTCATCGAGGTCGTCTCGCCCGACACGTTCAAGCGGCCGATCTATGCCGGCAACGCGATCCAGACGGTGCAGTCGGGCGATGCCAAGAAGGTGCTGACGGTGCGCACGGCCTCCTTCAAGGCAGCCGGCGAGGGCGGTTCGGCCCCGGTCGAGACGGTCGGTGCCGCCGCCAATCCGGGCGTCTCCACCTTCGTCGAGAACCGCCTGTCGGAAAGCGACCGCCCCGAGCTCACCTCGGCCAAGATCATCATCTCCGGCGGCCGCGCGCTCGGCTCGGCAGAGAAATTCCAGGAGGTCATCCTGCCGGTCGCCGACAAGCTGGGTGCCGCCGTCGGCGCCTCCCGCGCGGCGGTCGATGCCGGCTATGCGCCGAACGACTGGCAGGTCGGCCAGACCGGCAAGGTCGTCGCGCCGGAGCTCTACATCGCCGTCGGCATTTCCGGCGCGATCCAGCATCTCGCCGGCATGAAGGATTCCAAGGTCATCGTCGCCATCAACAAGGACGAGGAGGCGCCGATCTTCCAGGTCGCCGACTATGGCCTCGTCGGCGACTTGTTCACCATCCTTCCGGAGCTCGAAAAGGCGCTTTGACGCCATCGTCGGGACGATTGCGAAGACACGGGGCGGTGCACCGCCCCGTGTCTTTCCTTCATTTGGCTAGGATTTCCGCCACTTTCCTGAAGAATGAGATGTTCTCCTCGCCGCGCCCGACAGGCTCCGGCGTGTAGTCCGCCTTCACGATGACCATGTCATTGGCCGGGTCGATGTAGATGTACTGGTGGTGGAGCCCTTGCGCCATGTAGGCGTCGCTCCCCGGCAGCGTCCACCACTGGTACTGATAACCGAACGGTGCACCGGGCGCGGTCGGCTCATAGCCCTCGTCGGGCACCGTGGCCTGCTTGACCCAGTCGGCCGGCACAACCTGCCTGCCGTTCGCCTTGCCGCCGTTGAGGAACATCAGGCCGAAGCGGGCATGATCGCGCGCCGTCGCGTTAAGTCCGGCGCCGTAGAATTCGCGCCCGACCGAATCCGGCCCGTCCATGATCCAGTAGGCGTCACTTTCCATGCCGGCCGGCTTCCAGAGCCGCTCCGACATGTAGTCGGCCCCCTTCTTCCCGACCGCCTTCTCCAGGATGCAGCCGAGCACACTGGTGTCGAGGGTCGCGTAGTTGAACATTTCACCGGGCTTGTGTGCGCCGGGTTTGGATTCGTTTGCTGCATAGTCGCACCAGCGATAGCGATAGGCGACCAGCGAGTTGTCGTGAACCTTTGTAAGCTGTGTATCGCTGCCGAACTGGTAGATCTCTTTCCAGTCCACGCCGGAACGCATGCGCAGCAGATCGCGGATCGTGGCGTCCCGGTAACCGCCGTCCTTCATCTCAGGCAGGTAGTCGGTCACCTTGTCGTCCAGGCTCTTGATGGCGCCGTCCGCAAGCGCGAGGCCGATCAGCGTGGAGACATAGGATTTCGCGACCGAATAGGTGATGAAGCGCGTCTTGGCGTCGCTGCCGTTCCGGTACGTCTCGTAGACGATGTTGCCGCCCTTCACGATCACCAGCGCGTTCGTGGACGTGGCTTCGAGAAAGCCGGCGAGGTCGAACGTCTTGTCGCCGACCTGAAACTCGCCTTCGATCGATGCCGGCCTCGACGGGAGCTCCCACACCTCGCCACCGGCGGGCACGGCTCGCGTGGCGAACATTTGATCCATATGCTGGAAGGTAAGATAGTTCAGCGACGCATCGAACATGTGGGCGCGGGCGTTGATCATGGTGGGCGTCAGCCACCGCTCGTCATCTGCTGACGCCGCGCCGACGGTGGCTGGCGCCATGATTGCTGCAAGCAGTACAGCACTGGCTGTCCGTGAATGGCAGGTACTGCGCATTATCTCCTCCCTGAGCTTGTGCAGACAGTTATTTGACATAACAAGCGATGTTATCCGAAGTAATTTTTGTCAAGCAAGCGATCCGCCCCCGTCGATGCTGACGAGCGCGTCCTCGGGTAATGGGAAAGCAGAAGATGCAGCGGCGTTCCGGCGTTTTTCGCTTGCGTGTCGGTTGCGTTGAATTAGGTTGCACCGCAACAAGAACAGAGGGAGCGTTCTGCTCTCACACTCGGGATCGAAACATGGCGGGCAAGATCGGAACGTTGGGCATCATCGGAGCCGGCCAGATGGGCGGCGGCATCGCCCATGTGGCCGCGCTGGCGGGGTATGACGTCCTGCTTCACGACACGACCGTGGATCGCGTCGAGAAGGGCATCGCCACCATCAGCGGCAACATGGCCCGCCAGGTCGGCTCGGGAAAGCTGGACGACGCGGTGCGCCAGAAGGCCGTCGCACGCATCCGCGCGGCGACGCAGCTCGGCGACCTCGCCGCCGCCGACCTCGTCATCGAGGCGGCGACCGAGGACGAGACGGTCAAGCGCAAGATCTTCGCCCAGCTCTGTCCGGTGCTGAACCCCGAGGCGCTGCTCGCCACCAACACCTCCTCCATCTCCATCACCCGGCTGGCGGCGCAGACCGACCGGCCGGAGCGCTTCATCGGCATCCACTTCATGAACCCGGTGCCGGTGATGAAGCTGGTCGAGCTGGTGCGCGGCATCGCCACCGAGGACACCACTTTCGAGACCGCCAAGGCCTTCGTCGCCAGCCTCGACAAGACCGTGACGGTGTCGGAGGATTTCCCCGCCTTCATCGTCAACCGCATCCTGCTGCCGATGATCAACGAGGCGATCTACACGCTCTACGAGGGCGTCGGCACGGTCGATGCCATCGACACGGCCATGAAGCTCGGCGCCAACCATCCGATGGGGCCGCTCCAGCTCGCCGATTTCATCGGCCTCGATACCTGCCTGTCGATCATGCAGGTGCTGCATGACGGCCTGTCGGACTCGAAGTACCGCCCCTGTCCGCTGCTGGTGAAATATGTCGAGGCCGGCTGGCTCGGCCGCAAGACCGGCCGCGGCTTCTACGACTATCGCGGCGAGACGCCCGTCCCGACCCGCTGACCGGCCTCACTGCAGCAGCGGCCGCGCCATCTCCGGCGCCGCCGGCAGCGTCCCGAAGCGGACGCGGTTGCGGCCGTCGCGCTTTGCCGCATAGAGCTGCTCGTCGGCGAACTTGAACAGCTGGGTGAAGCCGACGGGCGCCTCGAAGGTCGCCGCGCCGATGCTGACAGACAGCGCATGCTTCCGGTCGACGGGTATGAACGACGCCTGGCCGACCCTCGCCCTCACCCTTTCGGCGATCTCGACCGCGTTCTCCGCCGTCACGCCGGGCAGGAAGACGCCGAACTCCTCGCCGCCCATCCGGCCGAGCAGGTCGCCGGCGCGCAGCACGCGGCCGATGCAGTCGGCGATCATGCGCAGCGCGATGTCGCCCTTGTCGTGGCCGTAGCGGTCGTTGATCCGCTTGAAATGGTCGGCGTCGATGATGAGCAGCGCGCCGCGCTGCGCCTGTGCAGGCTGATGCGCCAGCCAGTTGTCGACCATGGAGGAGAAGGCGCCGCGATTGAGGCAGCCGGTGAGGTTGTCGGTCGAGGCCAGCTCCTCCAGCTTGCGGTTGGCGATCGCCAGGTCGCGCAGCTTGAAGCTCAGGAACCAGAACAGCGGCACGGCGAGGACGATCGGAATGATGGTCGCGCCGATCAGGGCCCGCAGGCGCGCGTCGAAGTCGGTGCCGGTGAAGATCAGCGTGTTGAGCAGCAGGGAGACGTTCAGGCAGCCCAGCGTGCCGAGGAAAGTCCATCTGGCGACCGTCTTGCGCCGCACCGTCGATGCCTCGCGCCAGGGCTTCAGGATATACTTCGCGATCAGGCCGTCCATGCGGTTTGTATGAGGCAAAAGCGGTAAGGCTACTCTTAACGCATCCTTAAAATGCAGACTAACTGTATTTTTGTCGCTCAGCCGTTGCAGTGGAGCGGGTCCGCCGGCCATTCCGGCGCCGGCAGGCGCAGATGCGAAAGGATCGCCGCATAGGCGGCCTCCAGCTGCGCGATCCTGTCGCGGATGAACTCGGTCGGCAGGTAGGCGCGCGAGCCCTCGCGCTGTACCGCGAGGCAGATCAGCCCGCCGCGCCGCGCCTGCATCAGTTCGGCGATGCCCCTTCCATCCTTGTCGCGCGCGGTAGCATCGGCGCCGAGCGCGGCCAGCCGCTCGACCGCCGCGGTGCGGCCCTCTACGGCGGCGGCCAGGAGCGGTGTCAGCCCCTGCGGGTCGCGGGCGTCGACCGGGTAGCGGCGCGCGAGCAGGGCTTCGACGATGTCGGTGCGGCCCGCGGCCGCTGCGGCGGTCATCGCCTCGCTTCCGTCGACGCCGAGATAGGTCGAGGCTGCAGCCAGCAATTCCAACATCGACAGGCCTGCATGGTGGAAGCTTCCGGCGAGCGCCGCGCGGCCGTCGAGCGTCCTCGCCTTGCCCAGCGCACCGCGCGCCACCAGCCGGCGGGCGACCTCGCCGTAGCCTGCCCAAACGGCCTCGGCGAGGGCGCGGTCGAGGTCGGCGGTGCGTTCGGCGAGGAAGGCGGCGGTGGCGTCGAAGTCGGCGCCCCGGCGCGTTTTCGCCTGCGCGATGAGCGCGCGATTGGAGCGGAACGGGTCGTCGAGGCCTTCCTCATAGGCCGGGCTCGGCCGCCAGGCCAGCGCGGCGACCAGCGGCGTCCGGCCGTTCTCGTCCGGCAGATCGACAGAAGCGCCCTGTTCCGCCAGCGCCGCCACATTGGCCGCGAGGCCGAGGCGCGCGGCGAGGAAAAGCGGCGTTTCCCCGGCCCAGTCGCGTGCATCGACCGCCGCGCCCATTGCCACCAGCAGGCGGATCATCTCCGGCGTCGAGCGCAACGCCGCCATGTGCAGCACGGTCTCGCGGTTCGTCGGTTGCCGCGCGTTCACGTCCGCGCCGGCGGCGATCAGGTCGCCCACCAGCGCAGTGTCGCCGCTGGAGACCGCCCAATAGAGGGCGCTGCCCTGGCTCGGGCTGGCGACGGCGGCAGACGCGCCGCGCGCGAGCAGCAGCCGGGCGGTGTCGATATGGCCGCCGTTCAGGGCATTGACGAGCGCCACATTGCCGCTCCGGTCATCGGCGGCATTGACCTCGGCGCCGGCATCGAGAAGCAGGCGGACGATCTCCGTCGCGCCATAGCGCGCCGCCCAGTCGAGCGGGCGGTCGCCGTTCTGGTCGCGCCGGTCGACCGCCGCCCCTGCCGCGACGAGGGCGGCGACCATGTCGGCGCGCCCCGCCTTCGCCGCCAGATAGACGGGCAGCCATGTCGCCATCGGCGGCACCTCGGCCCACTCGCCGTTCGGGTCGCTGCCGCCGGCGAGCTCGCCGCACAGCGCAGCGAGATCACCTGTGCCGATGGCGGCGACGAGTTCGCGCGGGCCTGCTTGTGCGGAAAGCGCACAGACGGCGAGCAGCAAGGCTGCCACGATGATGCGCATGAGATATTCCCCGACCCCAAATTGCCCGAGAAATCCATGCTTACCCTGCGGCAAGGTGAAATTTCGACTGCTTCAGGGCGTTTTGGCGGCTGACCGGCCGGTGCGCGCGGTATCGATCAGGCGCTGCGCATCGGCGCTCGCCCATTCGGCCGGGCCGTTCATATGCGCCAGCAGGCAGCCCTCGGCATCGACCAGCAGCGTCACCGGCAGGCCGAGCGCCAGCGAGCGGCGCTTGAGGTCGTTGAACACGCCCAGCGTGGCGTCGCGGTAATAGCCGAGATGCCGGATGCCGATCTCGGAGAGGAAGGCTTTCGGCTTCTCGTCGCCGCCGGTGTCGACATTGATCGCCACGACCTCGAAATCATCCCCGCCACTTTGCGCCTGCAGCCTGTCCAGCGCCGGCATCTCGGCGCGGCAGGGTGCGCACCATGTCGCCCACAGATTGACGAGCGTGATCTTGCCGGCATGCGCGCCGAGCGTGGTCGGGGTTCCGTCCGGTGCGTTGAAGGCGAGGCCGGCGAGCGACTGCGGCGGATCGGCCGGCAGCATGGCCGCGACCTCGCCGGTCGCGGCATCGCCCACGGACTTGGCCAGCGCTGCCTTGGCCTGGCAACTCGCATCGGCGGGCGACTGCGCCGCGACGCCCATGTTGCCAGAAAGGCCGCCGGTCACGTATAGGGCAAGCCCGCCGACAAGAATGCCGGCGACAGCCGCGAGCCCGATCAGACGTGCCGGGTTCATGAATTTTTCCGTCATCGCAATCTCCAGCGTCCGGTAAGCATATGAGCGACACGAAATCCAGCAACCAGATGTGGGGCGGACGTTTTGCCTCGGGTCCCGCCGCGATCATGGAAGCGATCAACGCCTCCATCGGCTTCGACAGGAAGCTCTACGCGCAGGACATTCGCGGCTCGCTCGCCCATGCGCAGATGCTGGCCGAACAAGGCATCATTTCGGCCGAGGATCAGCAGAAAATCGCTCACGGGCTGAACACGATCCTGTCAGAGATCGAGGCGGGCACCTTCACCTTCTCGACGAAGCTGGAGGACATTCACATGAATGTGGAGGCGCGGCTGGCCGAGCTCATCGGCCCGGCGGCGGGACGCCTCCACACCGCACGCTCGCGCAACGACCAGGTCGCCGTCGATTTCCGCCTCTGGGTGAAGGAGGAATTGCAGCGCACCGAAGCCGCGCTGCTGGCGCTGATTTCCGCCTTCCTCGACCGCGCGGAAGAGCATGCGGCGACTGTCATGCCCGGCTTCACCCATCTCCAGACCGCGCAGCCGGTGACCTTCGGCCACCACTGCATGGCCTATGTCGAGATGTTCGGCCGCGATTTTTCGCGCGTCCGCGACGCCATTGAGCGCATGAACGAGAGCCCTCTCGGCGCAGCCGCGCTCGCCGGCACCGGCTTCCCGATCGACCGCCACATGACGGCTTCGGCGTTGGGTTTCCGCGAGCCCACGCGCAACTCCATCGATTCGGTCTCCGACCGCGACTATGCGCTGGAATTTCTCGCGGTCGCGGCCATCTGCGCCACGCATCTGTCGCGGCTGGCGGAGGAGATCGTCATCTGGTCGACGCCGCAATTCGGCTTCGTGCGCCTGTCGGATTCCTATTCCACCGGCTCCTCGATCATGCCGCAGAAGAAGAACCCCGACGCCGCCGAGCTGGTGCGCGCCAAGACCGGCCGCGTCAACGGCCATCTCATCGGCCTGCTCACCGTGATGAAGGGCCTCCCGCTCGCCTATTCCAAGGACATGCAGGAAGACAAGGAGGCCGTCTTCGACGCCGCCGAGACGCTCGACCTGATGCTGGCCGCCATGACCGGCATGATCGGCGACATGACGATCAACACGGCGGCGATGAAGAAGGCCGCCGGCTCGGGCTATTCCACCGCCACCGACCTCGCCGACTGGCTGGTGCGCGAGGCGGGCCTGCCCTTCCGCGAGGCGCATCACGTCACCGGCCGCGCCGTCGCCCTGGCAGAGGAGCTGAAATGCCCGCTGGAGAAGCTGCCGCTCGAAAAGCTGCGCGAAATCAACGGCGCGATCACCGGGGGCGTGTTCGGCGTGCTGTCGGTCGCCAATTCGGTGAAAAGCCGCACCTCCTACGGCGGCACCGCGCCTGCGCAGGTGCGCCGGCAGGTCCGCGACTGGCGGAAGCGGCTCAAACAGGGTGCGCGCCGCCGCTAAATCCGCTACACAGGCGCGCGATGAAAACCGGAATCCCGTCGATGATGCCAGTCCGCTCCGTCCTCCTGCTTGCGCTCGCCGGCACGCTGGCGCTGTCGGCCTGCGGCCGCAAGGCGCCGCTCGACACGCCCTATCAGGGGGCGCTGGATGCGCGCCGCGAAGCCGAAATCAACAAGGAAGAGCCGCTGCCGCCGGTGCCGGCCCCGCCGGTGCAGGATCGCCGCTTCATCCTGGACGGCCTGATCGACTGACACGACGATGAACCATTTCGAATATCGCGACGGCGTCCTCTTCGCGGAGGAGGTGCCGGTGCCCGAGATCGCCAGGGCGGTCGGCACGCCCTTCTACGTCTATTCCACCGCCACGCTCACGCGCCATTTCAAGGTGTTCTCGGAGGCCTTCGCCGGCCTCGACACGCTGGTCTGCTACGCCATGAAGGCCAACAGCAACCAGGCGGTGCTGAAGACGCTGGCCGCGCTGGGCGCCGGCGCGGACGTCGTCTCCGAGGGCGAGCTGCGCCGCGCGCTTGCTGCCGGCATCCCGGCCGGCCGCATCATCTTCTCCGGCGTCGGCAAGACCGCGCGCGAGATGGATTTCGCGCTCGAAGCCGGCATCTACTGCTTCAACGTCGAGAGCGAGCCGGAGCTGGAGCTGCTGTCCGCCCGCGCCGTGGCGACCGGCCGCACGGCTCATGTCTCGCTGCGCATCAACCCCGATGTCGACGCGCGCACCCACAGGAAGATCTCCACCGGCAAGGCGGAGAACAAGTTCGGCATTCCCTGGCAGCGGGCGCGGGCCGTCTATGCCCGCGCCGCCGAGCTTCCCGGCATCGCCGTCTCGGGCATCGACATGCATATCGGCAGCCAGATCACCGAACTGCAGCCCTTCGACGACGCCTTCACTTTGCTGACCGACCTTGTCGAGACGCTGAAGGCCGACGGCCACGCGATCGGCCATGTCGATCTCGGCGGCGGGCTGGGCATCCCCTATCGCGACGACAACAACCCGCCGCCGCTGCCGGACGCCTATGCGCAGGTCGCCCGCAAGCACATGGACAAGCTCGGCGTGAAGGTGGTCTTCGAGCCGGGCCGGCTGATCGCCGGCAATGCCGGCATCCTCGTCACCGAGGTGATCTACCTCAAGGAAGGCGACGCGAAGAACTTCCTCATCGTCGACGCGGCGATGAACGACCTCATCCGCCCGACGCTCTACGACGCCTACCACTCCATCCGCCCGGTGGTGATGAAGGCCGAGACCGCGCCGCGCATGACGGTGGACGTGGTCGGCCCGGTCTGCGAGACCGGCGACTATATCGGCCACGACCGCGAGATGCCGCGCATGGCGCCGGGCGACCTGCTCGCCATCGGCACGGCCGGCGCCTATGGCGCGGTGCAGGCAGGCACCTACAATTCGCGCCTGCTGGTCCCGGAAGTGCTGGTCAAGGGCGACCGCTTCCACGTGGTGCGCCCCCGCGGCTCCTATGAGGAACTGATCGCCCTGGACTCGGTGCCTGACTGGCTCTGAGGCGCGGTGCGTCCTTCGAGGCTCGCCCGCGACGGGCATGCGCCAGACCGGCACCGTTATGCGGGCTCGCACCTCAGGATGGGGGACGTCGGTGCATAAAGTCCGCTAAGTCGAGGGCTCGATAAACCACCTCGGCATGAGAACCGTCATTGATCGAGCCCACCACGTCGTAGGTTCGATCAACTCACCTCCCTCATCCTGAGGTGCGAGCGCAGCGAGCCTCGAAGGACGCACCAAGTCATCATCATCACGATTGCGTTCGTGCCTCGCCTTCGCCGGATTCGGTGTTATCTTTTCGCATACGTTCGCGATTCAACGCGGGCGCCCAGCGGAAGGCCCGATGGCGAAGCAGCCGGACCATCTCTCCAGCCCGTTGATGCGGCGGCTCGGCCGCACGCGGCTCGTCACCCGCGCGGCGATCGTGGTCGAGCGCCTGTGGCCGCTTGTGCTGCCGATCCTCATCGTCGCCGCACTCTTCCTCAGCCTGTCATGGCTCGGCATCTTCCGCATCGTGCCGGAATGGGCGCGGCTCGGCCTCCTCGGGCTCCTCGGCCTCGCCGCGCTGGCCTCGCTCTGGCCGCTGTCGCGCTTCCGCGCCCCCCGCGCGCATGAGGTGGACCGCCGCATCGAGGCGGCCAATGCGCTGCGGCACGCGCCCGTTTCGGTCCAGACCGACCGGCTGTCCTCTTCGGGCGACGCCTTTGCCGACGCCCTGTGGCGCGAGCACCGGAAGCGCATGGCCGACGGGCTCGGCCGCCTCTCCGGCGACCTGCCGCGCACCGGCGTGCCGGAACGCGACCCGTGGGGCCTGCGCGCCGCGGTGGCGCTGCTGCTCGTCGTCGCCTTCGCCTTCTCCTACGGCCCGCTCGGCGGGCGCCTCACCGATGGCTTCTCCGCCCGCGGCGGCGTGCCCGCCATCCCGCCGCGCATCGATGCCTGGGTGACGCCGCCCACCTATACCGGCCGTGCGCCGATCTTCCTCACCGCCGACGCCAATGCGGCGCGCAACGTCTTCTCCGTGCCGGAAGGCAGCGCCGTCGCGCTGCGCATCACCGGCGGCAGCGGCAGCGAGACGCTGGCCTTCTTCGGCGAAAGGGGCACCGAGACGATCGAGCCGGAAGCGACGCCCGCGAGCGCTGCGCAGTCCGGCAGCAGCGCGCGCCAGTTCGCCACCACGCTGCAGCGCGACGGCGTGCTCGCCTTGATGGAGGGCGACGCGCAGCAGCTCGGCTGGACCTTCCAGGTCGTGCCCGACCATGCGCCGGTCATCCGCTTCGCGGAAGAGCCCGGCCGCGCCGTCAACGGCACGCTCGACCTGCGCTACGAGATCGAGGACGATTACGGCGCGGTATCCGCTGTTGGCGAGTTCAGGCAGGCGGATGAGGCCGCCGCCGACGCGCGTCCGCTCTACCCCGCGCCCGACATGGCGCTCACTCTGCCGCGGCGCGACGGCCGCTCCATCGCGGCGCGCACCACGCGCGACCTGACCGAGCATCCATGGGCGGGCAGCCGCGTGCGCCTGTCGCTCAAGGCGGTGGACGCCGCCGGGCAGGAAGGGCGCAGCGAGGAAAAGACGATCATCCTGCCGGAGCGGCCCTTCTCCAACCCGCTGGCGCGTGCGCTGGTGGAGCAGCGGCGCCTGCTGGCGCTGGATGCTAACGCGAAGCCGCGCGTCGGCGATCTGATGGACGCCATCATGCTGCGCCCGGAGGATACGTTCGACAATCTCAGCCACTATCTCGGCCTGTCGGCGGCGCGCACCCAGCTCGCCATGGCCGACAGCGACGACGCTTTGCGCGCGGTGGCCGACTATCTGTGGGAAATGGCGCTGGCGGTCGAGGACGGCGGGCTGACGGATGCCGAGCGCCGGCTGCGGCAGGCGCAGGAGGCCCTGCGTCAGGGGCTCGAGAACGGCGCTTCCGACGAGGAGATCGACCGCCTGATGTCGAAGCTGCGCCAGGCGATGAACGATTTCCTGCGCGAATTCGCCGAGCGTGCCGCGCGCGACCCCAACATGGCGCGCCAGCAGATGCCGCAGGGCCAGGAACTGCGCCAGAGCGATCTCGACCGCATGCTCGACCAGATCGAGAACCTCGCCAAATCCGGCTCGCGCGATCAGGCCCAGCAACTGCTCTCGCAGTTGCAGGACATGATGAACAACCTGCAGATGGGCCAGAACCAACAGGGCCAGCAGGGCGGGCAGCAGAGCCAGATGCGCCAGCAGATGGACAAGCTGGGTGAGATGATGCGCCGCCAGCAGGAGCTGATGAACGAGACGTTCCGGCTCGACCAGATGCAGCGCGGCCAGCAGGGCCAGCAGGGCCAGCAGGGCCAGATGAGCCCGGAGGAGTTCGCCGAGGCCATGCGCCAGCTGCAGGAAGGGCAGGGCCAGCTCCAGGGCCAGCTGGACGAGCTGATGCGCGGGCTGGAAGGCATGGGAATCAAGCCCGGCGAGGGCTTTGGCGATGCCGGCCAGGCGATGGGCAGGGCCGAACAGTCGCTCGGCCAGTCCGAGGGCGAGCGTGCCGTGGGCGAGCAGGGCCAGGCGCTGGAGGCGCTGCGGCGCGGCGCGCAGGACATGATGCAGCAGATGCAGCAGGCCCAGCAGGGCGAACAGGGCGAGGGGCAGCAAGGCCGCCGGCAGCAGGGCGCCGACCGCGACCCGCTCGGACGGCCCCGCGCCACGACCGGCCCGGATTTCGGCGAGTCCGTCAACGTGCCCGACGAGATCGACACGCAGCGTGCCCGCCGCATCCTAGAGGAAATCCGCCGCCGCCTCGGCAACGCGCTCAGCCCCGAGCTCGAACGCAACTATCTGGAACGCCTGCTGGAGATGCGCTGAGGCATTGCCCGCGGCGCATCCTGCGCAAAATCTCTGTCCCCGCGTTTCGAGCCTCGCCTATCATTCCCTGCCTTGCTGCGCGGGAACGGATGGCCACCGACCATTCCGGGCAGCGGGCGGTGCCGGACCGGTCGCGCTACGGTGGCGCGGCTGGGTGATGAGTCCTCAGGTCCGGGCGCTTGAAAGGTGCCAGAGGCACCCGGCGCAAGAACACCGGGGCGGGTGGCCGCAAGGCCGCACGCAAAATACTTCAGATGAGCGACCTTCGGCCGCCCGTCTTCCCACCTTCCGCGTGCGAAGGTGCGTTCTTCGGACAACGGCCAGACGGGAAACCGGGCGTGGCGACGACGGGTCTCGACCGCCGGCGAGGCGGAGGCCTCACGGCAGCGCTGGACCGTGCCATAGAGCGGACGGAAAGGGACTATCGCAGCGCGCGCAAAACCTCGTCGCGGATCTGCGCCAGGTTGAACGGTTTGGCGACGACGCCGAGGATGATGCCTTCCAGCTCCACCGCGCGCTCGCGCTGCTCGGCATAGCCGGTCATCAGCAGGATCTTCTGTCGCGGAAACCGCGCCGCGATCGCGCGCGCCATGGCGATGCCGTCCATGACCGGCATGCGGATGTCCGACAGGACGAGATCGTAGGTCCCGGCGCGCGCGGTGACGCGCTCCAGTCCCTCGTCGCCGTCCCCGGCGACCTCGACGGTGTGACCGGATGTCTGGAGCGCCCGCGCCGTGAAGCTGCGGACCGATTCGTCATCCTCGACGATCAGGATGTGGGCCATGGGATCGCCTCTTTTCTGCGCAATTTCCGGACGCAAAACCGCTGCGCACTTTTGCTGGAATTGCTTCAGGCATCCCCCTTCACGACGCCGACGAAGGGCAGTTCGCGAAAGGCGTGCGCCACGTCCATGCCGTAGCCGACGACGAATTCGTCGGGACACTCGAAGCCGACGAAATCGGCTTCGAGGTCGGTCTGCCGGCGCGAGCACTTGTCGAGAAGCACGGCGATGGAGACGCTGCGCGCGCCGCGCGACAGCATCAGCTCGCGGGTGAACTTCAGCGTTTTTCCTGATTCCAGTATGTCGTCGATCAGCAGCACGTCGCGGCCGGCGACTTCGTTGTCGATGTCGCGCAGCACCCGGACCTCGCCGCTGGTTGTGCCGGCCCCGTAGCTGGAGATGAAGATGAACTCGACCTCGGGCGACAGGCCCATGTCGTGCATGGCGCGGATCAGGTCGCCGGCGAAGATGAAGGAGCCCTTCAGGATCGAGATGACCAGCAGGTCCTCATAGTCGCGGGAGGCGATCTCCTTGGCCAGTTCCAGGTTGCGCCGCGCGATCGCCGAGGCGCTGAACAGGACCTCGATGTCTTTTCCCCTGACCACAGCCATCAGTTTTCGCCTTCCCGCCTGAAATCCACCGTCACGGTGCCGACCCCGTCCTTAGGGGCGACAAGCCGGCTGGAGAAGGGATAGCGGTCGCCCGGCTGCAGGGTGCGCCCGCCTGTCCCCAGGAAATAGCGGGTGACGGTGCCGTCCTTCGCCGTGACATGGATGGAGAGCGTCGGCAGCGCGCCTGCAGCCGCGCCCTCGTTCCGCACCGCACCAGCGACCAGCAGCGCGCCGCCGGTCTCGATGCGGCTGGTCACGTCGACGATGCGCATGGGATGGGTGGGAGCAGGGCGGGCCTGCTCCGGCCGGACGCGGGGCGCGAACAGCGCATGACCGCCCGAGACCCAGAAGGCGCCGGCCACCAGCGCCAGCCCGACGGTCCAGAAGAGCGGCCCGCCGCGCTGCGGCGGCGTGCGGCCGGGCTGCCTGGCGCGCAGGATGCCGAGGCCGGAAGGTGGCGCTTCGGCGGCCGGCCGTGGGGTCGGATCGGGCTGCGGCGCGACGGTCTCGAAACGGGCGTCCACGACGTCGTCGGCGCGATGATGCCGGTGCGCGGCGACGGCCGGGGCGGCAGACATGATTTCGCCCGAAACGGGGCGTGCGGTGCGGTCGTCCGACATGTGGGTCTTCCGGCAGGCCTCCGTCTCGGGTTAAACCCAAATGGTTAATGCTTCGCGACCTGCGCGGAAATTAACACGTCGTTAACCGTGTCGGCCCGATGGTCGATGCCCACCCTCCGGAATTGCACGACGTTGATCCGCTTCGAAAATGTCGGCCTGCGCTATGGCATGGGCCCCGAAATATTGAGGGACATCTCGTTCCAGATCCCCGGCCGCTCGTTCCAGTTCCTCAGCGGGCCGTCGGGGGCCGGGAAGACGAGCCTGCTGCGGCTGCTGTTCATGTCGCTGAAGCCGACGCGCGGCCTCATCACCGTGTTCGGCAAGGACCGGGCGCGAATCACCCGCGCCGAGCTGCCGCTGCTGCGCCGCCGCATCGGCATCGTGTTCCAGGATTTCCGCCTGCTCGACCACATGACGACCTATGAGAACGTCGCGCTGCCGCTGCGGGTGCGCGGCAAGTCCGAGGCGAGCTATCGCGGCGACGTGGTCGAGCTGCTGAAGTGGGTGGGGCTGGGCGAGCGCATGCATGTGCTGCCGCCGGTCCTGTCGGGCGGCGAGAAGCAGCGCGCGGCGATTGCGCGGGCGCTGATCGAGCAGCCCGAAATCCTGCTCGCCGACGAGCCGACCGGCAATGTGGACCCGCCGCTGGCGCGCCGCCTGCTGCGGCTTTTCCTCGAGCTCAACCGCATGGGCACGGCCGTGGTGATCGCCACCCATGACGTGACCCTGATGGAGCAGGTCGAGGCGCGGCGCATGGTGCTGGCCGACGGAAGGCTCGACATCTATGACTGAGGCGCTGTCCGAAGGCCGGGAAGGCGAGGCGAAGGGCGCGGCATCGCGCCTGCTCGTCCAGCCGCGCCAGCGGGCGCGTCCCACCGCGCCGATCGTGCCGCAGCAGAACGTTGCCGGCAACGCGCTCATGCTGGTCATCGCCATCATGACCTTCCTCTCCTGCCTCACCTACGGCGCCGTGACGCTGGTGCGCGACACCGCCGGCACGTGGCAGACGCAGATCGCGCGCGAGGCGACGATCCAGATCAAGCCGCGCGAGGGGCTCGACATGGAAGCGAGCCTCGCCGAGGCCGCACGGGTCGCGGGCAGCTTCACCGGCGTGCGCTCGGCGCGCGTGGTGGACCGCGCCGCGACGGCGCGCCTGCTGGAGCCGTGGCTGGGCACCGGCATCGACCTCGAGGAACTGCCGGTGCCGCGGCTGGTGATCGTCAGCATCGACGCCGCCAACCCGCCCGACTTCGCCGGCATGCGCGCGCTGCTGGCCGAGACCGTGCCCGCCGCCACGCTCGACGACCACCGCACCTGGGTGGACCGGCTGGTCGCCATGGCGCGCACCACCGTCACCATCGGCTTCACCGTGCTGGTGCTGATCCTGTCGGCGACGCTGCTCTGCGTCGTCTTCGCCACCCGCGGAGCGATGTCCGGCAACGGGCACATCATCGAGGTGCTGCATTTCGTCGGCGCCGAGGCGCGCTTCATCGCCCGCGAGTTCCGCCGCCATTTCCTGCTGACGGGCATGAAGGGCGCGGCGGCGGGGGGGGCTGCGGCGATGATCGTCTTCGCGATCTTCTCCTGGTGGTCGTCGCGCAACATGGCCACGCCCGAGGCCGATCAGGCGACCGCGCTGTTCGGCAACTTCGCCATAGGCGCCGCCGGCTATCTCGGCGTCTTCGTGATCGTGCTGGCGGTCGGCGCGCTGACGGCGGTGACGTCGCATGTCACCGTCGTGTCCTTCCTCGGCGACCTCGACGCGCGGCAGCACGACTGATGCCTCACGCGCTGAAACAATCCGCAAGAATATTTGTGGCGGCGCGTCCGGCCGGACGATTCACGGCCTCAAACGCATGGTAGCAATGGCGTGATGACGTTCGAGGCTCATTCTTCCCTGCGGGACGGTGTGCTGGCGCGGCGCCTGCGCCGCGGCGGACGGCTGGCCTTCTGGATCGCTGGAAGCGTGCTGCTCCTCTTCGTCGCCGGCTTTGGTTCCTTCGCAACCCATGTCAGCCGCCTCGCCACCCCGGTGACGCAGCCGGTGGCCGACGCGATCATCGTGCTGACGGGCGGCCAGTCGCGCATCGACGCGGCGGTCGGCCTGCTCAAGTCGGGCAAGGGCAAGCGCCTGCTGATCAGCGGCGTCAACCCGGTGGCCGATCTCGACGACCTGCGCCGCGCCACGGGCGGCGACCGCGGCCTCTTCGCCTGCTGCGTCGACATCGACCGCGCCGCGCTCGACACGGTCGGCAATGCGGAGGAAAGCGCCAAGTGGATGGCCAGCCACACCTATGGCAGCGCCATCGTCGTCACCAACAACTACCACATGCCGCGCAGCCTGCTGGAGATGCGCCGCATCAACGCCGCGGTGGAACTGCTGCCCTATCCGGTGGTGAATGCGCGCATCGACCGCGGCGAATGGCTGACGCGGCCCGACGCGCTGCGGGTGCTCTTCACCGAATACACCAAATACCTGGCCGCGCTGGCGCGAAACGGCGTGCAGGCGGCGGGGATTCAGGTGGCGGCCGCCACGCGGTAGGATCGCGGCGCTTTGCCTTTGACGGTGCTTCGTGTACCAGCAGGGTCGCTTCATCCCCGCGGGTCCTCCGATGCTCCAACTGCGCTCGCTGGCGTTCAACGTCGCCTTCTACCTGAACCTGATCGTGCAGATGATCCTGTGGACGCCCTTCTATTTCCTGGCGCCGCGGCATCTCGCCTGGTTCGTGCCGAAATTCTGGTCGCGCACCTCGCTGTGGCTGCAGGAGAAGATCGCCGGCACCGGGGCCGAGATCAGCGGGCTGGAGAACCTGCCGGAAGGCTCGTTCATCCTGGCGCCCAAGCACCAGTCCTTCTGGGACACGATCGCCTTCTTCCCCTATCTGCGCGACCCGCTCTACATCCTCAAGCGCGAGCTGCGCTGGATCCCCTTCTTCGGCTGGTACATCATGAAGATGCGGATGATCCCGGTGAACCGCGGCAACCGGTCGAGGGCGCTGAAGGCCGTGGTGGCGGCGACGCGCCGCGAGATGCAGCACGACCGCCAGCTGATCATCTATCCCGAAGGCACGCGCCGCGCCCCCGGCGCGGAGCCGGCCTACAAGTGGGGCATCGTGGAGCTCTACGGCCAGCTCGACATGCCGGTGGTGCCGGTGGCGCATCAGGCGGGCCTGTGGTGGCCGCGCCGCAAGTTCCTGCGCCATCCCGGCACGATCAGGGCGCGTTTCCTCAAGCCGATCCCGCCGGGGCTGGGCAAGGAAGAATTCATGGCGCGGCTGGTGGCGGAAACGGAGGCCGCCTGCGATGAGCTGCTGGTCGAGGCCGCGACCGGTCCGAACCCGCCGCCCATGCCCGAGACGGCGCGCAAGCGTCTCGCAGAACTCGGGGTCGAGTGGCAGGGCCCCCGCGCCTGATGCCTCAAGATGCCCTGGCGCTGACGGCTTCCAGCCAGTGGTCGCGGATGCCGAGCGCGCGCAGGTGCGAGACGGTGTTGGCGACATATTCCACATTGGCGCCGGACTGGCCGATGGCGCCCGCCACCCGCATCGCGGCATCGGCAACGTCGAGCCGGCCGGCATATTGCGGGTGGCCGCGGTCGACCACGTAGCAGACCGCCGGCACGACGCCGCCCGTCTCCAGCCGCACCGGCATGCTGCGCTCCAGATAGACATTGGTGACCAGCTCGCGCTCGCGCAGATAGGCCATGACCTCGTCGTGGAGCTCGCCCGGCACGCGGAAGGCGAGGCCGACGCAGGAGCCGCCGCGGTCGAGGCCCAGCACGAGGCCGGGCCGGTCCGGCGTGCCGCGATGCACATGGGAATGGACGCAGAGCGAGCGGCGGAAGCCGTAGAGGCGCGCGCGCTCCGTCTCGACATGGGCGAAGCCCGGCCGCCAGATCAGCGAACCGTAGCCAAAGACCCAAAAATCGCCCATATCGCCTGACCTGCATTGAACCGCATACGATCTATGAAGGCTCCCTCATGCCGTCAAGCGCACGTCCCCGCTCCATGGCCCGCCGGTTTTTCTGGCTGGCACTGCTGATCGTGCTCGGCATTGCCGGCTACACGGCCGGATGGTTCTGGCTGGCGGGCAAGATGGAGGCGCGCGCCCAGGAAACGCTCGCCGCCTTCAAGGCGCGCGGCGACCGGGCCGTCTGCGAGAACGTCGAGGCGAGGGGCTACCCCTTCCGCATCGGCCTGTTCTGCGATGCGATGTTCTTCGAGGCGCGCCGCGACGGGGTGGCCGTGGCCACGGGCGCGATGCGCTCCGCCGCACAGGTCTACGATCCGCTGCGCATCGTCGCCGAGGTCGACGGGCCGGCGCGGGTGAACGTCGCCGGCGTGGAGCCGCTCGTCCTCAACTGGACGACGCTGCGGGCCAGCGCGCGCCTCGCCCGGCCGGTCCCCAGCCGCCTTTCGGCCGAGGCCACCGAACTGCGCGCCGACGCCGACCTCGCGGGCGGGCGGGCGCTGGTCTTCACGGCAGGCCGCGCGGAAGCTCACCTGCGCGCCAATGGCGAGGACGTCGACCTGGCCGCGCGTTTCGACAGGCTGCTGCCGGATCCGGGCTTGCTCGGCATCGGTCCGCTGCCGGCGGTGGGCGGTGTTGCGGATGTGGCATGGCGCGGCGGCGTCGACCTGGCGCGGCAGGGCAGGTTCCATCCGCGCGGCAGCGCATTCGACCTGCGTTCGATCGACGTCACGGCCGAGAATGGCGCGCGGCTGACGCTGCGCGGCCCGCTCAGCATCGGCGATGACGGGCTGATCGACGCGCAGCTTCAGGTGACGGTGGGCGAACCCGCCGCGCTGGCCGCCATCGTCAAGGCCGCGGCGCCGGAACTGGCACGTCAGGTCGATACCGCGCTGGCCGGCCTGTCCATGCTGGGCGACACGCCGACGCTGCCGCTGACCATCGTCAAGGGGGTCGCCACGCTCGGCTTCATCCCGCTAGGCACGATCCCGCCGCTATGACTTGCCGGTCGCGGCCTGGCGGCCGAAGTCCGGCGCGTCCACTTCCTGGCCGGCCTCGATGATCGAGCGGCGGACGGCGCGGGTGCGTGTGAACAGGTCGAACAGCTTGTCGCCGTCGCTCCAGCGGATGGCCTTTTGCAGATAGGCGAGGTCCTCGGAGAAACGCGCCAGCATTTCGAGGATCGCATCCTTGTTGTGCAGGCAGACGTCGCGCCACATCGTCGGGTCCGAGGCGGCGAGGCGGGTGAAGTCGCGAAAACCCGAGGCGGAATATTTGATGACTTCCGACTCGGTCACCGCCTCGAGGTCGTCGGCCGTGCCGACGATGTTGTAGGCGATGATGTGCGGCAGGTGGGAGACGATCGCCAGCACCTTGTCGTGGTGCTCGGCATCCATCGTGTCGATGTTGGCGCCGCAGCGGCGCCAGAATGCGGACAGCGTCTCCAGCGCGGCCGGGTCGGTGTCGGGCAGCGGCGTGAAGATGCACCAGCGGTTCTGGAACAGGTCGGCGAAGCCGGCGTCGGGGCCCGACTTCTCCGTGCCGGCCAGCGGGTGGCCGGGGATGAAATGCACGCCCGCCGGCACATGCGGCGCCATCTGCGCGATGACCGAGCCCTTGGTGGAGCCGACATCGGTGAGGATGGCGCCCGGCTTCAGCGCCGGCCGGATGGCTTCCGCCACCGCGCCGGAGGCGCCCACAGGCACCGACACGATGACGAGGTCGGCGCCGCGCACGGCCTCCGCGAGGTCGGACGTGTAATCGTCGCCGAGGCCGAGTTCCTCGGCCCGCGCCAGCGTCTCCGGGCTGCGGGTGGCGATGGTGATGCGGCGCGCCAGCCCTTCGCGCCGCACGACGCGGGCGATGGACGAGCCGATCAGGCCGATGCCGATCAGCGCGATATGGTCGAACATGGGCTCCGCCATCTCAGCGTCCCAGCAATGCCTTCAGCGCGGCGACGAAACCGCGATTGGCCTCCTCCGAGCCGATGGTGATGCGCAGCGCGTTGGGGAAGCCGTAGCCCGTGACGCGGCGGCCGATATAGCCGCGCGCCGACAGGAAGGCGTCGGCCTCGTCGGCGCTCTTGCCCGAGCCGTCGAAATGGACCAGCACGAAATTGCCGACGCTCGGCGTGACCCGCAGCCCGGCCGCCGTCAGTTCCTTCGTCACCCAGCCCAGCCATTCCTCATTGTGCCGGCGGGCCTTCTCCACATGGTCGCGGTCGCGGATCGCCGCGGCGCCCGCCGCGATGGCCAGTGCGTTGACGTTGAAGGGACCGCGCACGCGGTTGAGCGCGTCGAGAATGTGAGCCGGCGCATAGATCCAGCCGATGCGAAGCGCCGCCAGCCCGTGGATCTTGGAGAAGGTGCGCGTCATCACGACATTCTCGTTGGCCGAGACGAGGTCGATGCCGGCCTCGTAGTCGTTGCGGCGGACATATTCGGCATAGGCCGCGTCGAGCACCAGCAGCACCGACTTGGGCAGCGCTTCATGCAGGCGGCGCACCTCGTCGAAGGGAAGGTAGGTGCCGGTCGGGTTGTTGGGATTGGCGAGGAAGACGATGCGCGTCCTCGGCGTGACCGCGGCGATGATCGCGTCGACGTCGGCGCGCTCGTCCTTTTCCTTGACCACGACCGGGGTGGCGCCGGCCGCCTGCACATAGATGCGGTAGACGAGGAAGCCGTGCTCGGTGAAGACGCCCTCGTCGCCGGCGCCGAGATAGGTCTGGGCGAGCAGCGCCAGCGCCTCGTCGGAGCCGTTGACGCACATGATGTTGGCCGCGTTCAGCCCGTGCACTTCGGCGATTGCCTCGCGCAGCGCCATCGACTGGCCGTCGGGATAGATTTCCGCATGTTCCAGCACGCGGGTTCCCGCCGCCACCGCCGCCGGCGAGGCGCCGAGCGGGGACTCGTTGGACGAGAGCTTGTAGACCTTGGCGACGCCCTCGACGCTTTCCTTGCCCGGAACGTAGGCGGCGATGTCCATCACACCCGGATTGGGCTGCGGTCGGCTGGGAGCGGAAGTCATGGGAAATGTCCTGAAACGAAAGAGGATAGCCCTCTAGCAAAGCTTTGCCGTTGACGCAAAGGGCTCGCGGGCCTATGAGCCGGTAGACCCCGTGGTGATTTGGCCGGTCGGCTTGCAGCCACGTAAAACAATTCGCTAAAGGGCCGCTGGCATGACCGAACCGGCCTTCGCGATATGCAGGAGCCGGTTTTTTGTTGCTTGACCGCAGCATGCCGGCGCGAGGACGGGAATGTCGGCAGCGCGCGCAAGAAGCGTCAACGAGGCGGAACGGCCGTCGAGCCGGGTGCTGGTCTTCGGACCGGACAAGCCGCTGCGGCTCGAAGCCGGCGGCGAGCTGTCGCCCTTCCAGATCGCCTACCAGACCTACGGCACGCTCAACGAGGCGCATTCCAACGCCATCCTCGTCTGCCATGCGCTGACGGGCGACCAGCACGTGGCGAACGAGCATCCTGTCACCGGCAAGCCCGGCTGGTGGGACGTGCTGGTCGGCCCCGGCCGCATCATCGACACCGACCGCTTCTTCGTCATCTGCTCCAACGTGATCGGCGGCTGCATGGGCTCCACCGGACCGGCCTCGATCAATCCGGCGACCGGCAAGCCCTACGGGCTCGACCTGCCGGTCGTGACGATCCGCGACATGGTGCGCGCCCAGGCGATGCTGGTCGACCATTTCGGCATCGACCGGCTGTTCTGCGTCGTCGGCGGCTCGATGGGCGGCATGCAGGTTCTGGAATGGGCCGCGAGCTATCCGGAGCGCGTGTTCTGCGCCCTGCCGATCGCCACCGGCGCGCGGCATTCGGCGCAGAATATCGCCTTCAACGAGGTCGGCCGCCAAGCGGTGATGGCCGATCCCGACTGGCATGGCGGGCTCTATTACGAGCACAACCGGCGGCCCGAAAAGGGCCTCGCCGTGGCGCGCATGGCCGCGCACATCACCTATCTCTCGGAAAGCGCGCTGACGCGCAAGTTCGGCCGCAACCTCCAGGACCGCGACAAGATCACCTTCGGCTTCGACGCCGATTTCCAGATCGAGAGCTATCTGCGCCATCAGGGCATGACCTTCGTCGACCGTTTCGACGCCAATTCCTACCTCTACCTGACGCGGGCGATGGACTATTTCGACCTCGCCGCCGACCATGGCGGCCAGCTCGCGCGCGCCTTCACCGGCACGCGCACGCGCTTCTGCCTCGTCTCCTTCACCTCCGACTGGCTCTTTCCCACCGAGGAAAGCCGCTCGGTGGTGCATGCGCTCAACGCCGCCGGCGCGTCGGTCTCCTTCGTCGAGATCGAGACGGATCGCGGGCACGACGCCTTCCTGCTCGACGAGCCGGAGCTTTTCGCCGCCATTCAGGGTTTTCTCGAATCGGCAGCCCGCGCGCGCGGGCTGGTGACGCCATGAGCGTGAACACGGCACCGCGCGTCGACCACGCGCTGATCGCTGATTTCATCAGGCCCCGCGCGCGCGTGCTCGACGTCGGCAGCGGCGACGGCAGCCTGCTCGAACTGCTCCAGACCACCAAGCAGGTGGACGGGCGCGGCGTGGAGCTGTCGCAGCGCGGCGTCAACGAATGCGTGGCGCGCGGCCTCTCCGTCATCCAGGGCGATGCCGACCGGGACCTCGTCTTCTATCCCGATAAGGGCTTCGACTACGTGATCCTGTCACAGACGCTGCAGGCCACGCGCGATCCCAAGCAGGTGCTGGCCGAGCTGCTGCGCATCGGCGAGCGGGCGATCGTCTCCTTCCCCAATTTCGGCTACTGGCGCATGCGGCTGTTCCTGCTGTTCAAGGGCCGCATGCCGGTGAACGAGCACCTGCCCTACAGCTGGTACGACACGCCGAACATCCACTTCTGCACCATCCGCGACTTCGTCAACCTGTGCGCCGAGCTGGGGGTAACGGTCGAGAGCGGGTCGGCGCTCGACGGCAACGGGCAGGCGCTGGGCTTCCGCATGCCCTGGTGGTTCTGGAACCTGTTCGGCCAGCAGGCGGTCTTCGTGCTGAAGCGCTGACGTGCCGCCTTGACGCTGCCGCAAAGCCTGCGTCTGGTCGGACGGGCAAAAGGGCAGGGGTCCATGGGGTTTCTCGACATCGCAGCGCGCGCGATCGGCGTGTTCTATTTCGTCGGCGGCATTTTCGTCATCCGCCAGATGGCGTTTTCGGAGCTGCTCGACCACGTCACGCGGGCGATCAGCCTGGAGCGGCGAAAGCCGAAGGACGGGATGAAGCTCTGGCTGCTCGGCGCGGGCGCCGTGCTGACCAGCGGCGGCGGGGCCGCGCTCGGCGTCCTGAGCGCATGGGCGCTGCCGATCTTCGCGCTCAACATGCTGTTGCAGGCCGGCTGGTTGATCTGGGCGCGGTCGCTGGGTCGGGACCGCACCCGCAACGCCGCGATACTCTATGCCGCCATGCTGGCCGGCGTGGCCGCGCTCTGGAGCGGCGGACGGCTGGCGCCTTTCGGCGACGTTCCGGCGACGGCGGTCGCGCTGGTCGGCCTCGTCGGCGCCGCGGTCTATGCCGTGTATTCGCTCGGCCGGACGCCCCGCTCCAATTGGAGCGACGATGACGGAAGGGACTGGAAGGCGGAGGCGCGGGAGCGCGAGGAGGCGGAGAAGCTCGCCGCCGATCCCGACTACCTGCATCCGTCACGCATCCGCTTCGAGGTCCATCCCTATCGCTATCCGATGGTCAACGCGGATGACGGGCGCCTGCTCAACCACTTCACCTATCTGCAGATCGAGGATGCGGATCAGATCGAGGCGTGGCACGACGAATATGTGAACTATGTCGTCATGCGCGCGCCGGGGGCGACCACGGTGTTCCCCTCCGAGGAGGTGGAGAACGCCCATCGCGAGCGGGCCGAAGAATTCGTTACGCTTCTGAAGATGATCTACGGCCGCGACAATGTGGAGGGGCCGTTCTATTTGCCGCTCGATACGCTGGACGAGGAATATCCGCCCGAGGTGTTGTGAGGCGCTTCGCGGGTCGCCGGCGCCGCGCCCTGCGGCGCCAGCACCGGCACGAAGACGCGCCGCGAGGCGCGCTGCGCCACCGGCAGGCCCTGATAGAGCCGCTTCTGCGCCTCCACCACATGGACGCCGGCGAAGATGGGCCACAGGCGCCGGCCGGCCTTTTCCATGATCTGATAGAGCCGCATCATCCAGCGCTGTTCCGACGGCGGGAAGTGCAGCGCGTCGGCCCAGGCGCCGGGGGTGAAGTTGGTTTCGCGCAGCAGCGCCGTCAGCTGCGCGCGCGAGAAGGGACGTCCGTTGCCGAAGGGCGTATGCTCGAAGCGCGCCCAGACGCCGCGCCGGTTGGGCGCGACGATGACGAGGCGGCCGCCGGGCGCCAGTACGCGCCACAGCTCCTTCAGCGTCTCGTGCGGGTTTTCCGAATGTTCGAGCGTGTGCACCAGCAGGATGCGGTCGATGGAGGAATCGAACAGCGGCAGGTCCTCCTCGAAGACCAGCGCCGTGGCCGACGGACCTGACGGCGGCCAGTTCACCGCGCCCTGCGTCGCCGGCATGAAGGCCAGCACGCGCTCTGCATCTGCGCCGAAGCGTTCGAGCCACGGCACGGCGTAGCCGAGCCCTAGCAGCCGCTCGTTTGGAAGCTGCGCCCAGACCGACGACAGCGCCATGGCGATGGACCGCTCGGCCAGCCGGCCGAGCAGAGAAGCATAGAAATTGCGCAGATCGACGATGTCGCCAAGCATGGGAGAAGCCTAGGCGCGCAGGCGGCGACTTTCAAGGAAGGGCAGGGTTTGTCGTCCGGGTGAGCGAAGGGCGGTTCAATCCGGCGCGGTCTTGCTCTAGGTTCCAGCCGAAGCATCAAAGGAGGTCGCGATGGCGCTCGAGATCGAACAGTTCATGTGCCGCTCGGATAATTTCGGCGTGCTGGCGCGCAACCCGGCGACGGGCGAGGCCTTCCTCGTCGATGCACCGCAGGAGGAGCCGATCGTCGCGGCGATCGAGCGGACGGGCTGGCGGCCGACGGTGCTGCTGATCACCCACCATCATCTCGACCACACCGAAGCCAATCTGGCGCTCAAGAAGCGCTACGGCCTGACCATCATCGGGCCGAAGGCCGAGGCGGCGAAGGTTCCGGGCATCGACAGGCAGGTTGCCGAAGGCGATGCGCTGACCGTCGCCGGGCACCGCGTCGCGATATTGGAGACGCCCGGCCACACGCTCGGCCATGTGACTTTCCACTTTCCCGAGGCGGGCGTGGCCTTTGCCGGCGATACGCTGTTTGCGCTGGGTTGCGGCCGGGTCATCGAGGGCAAGCCGGCGCAGATGCATGCCTCGCTGGCGAAGCTCGCCGCGCTGCCGGCCGAGACGAAAATCTATTGCGGCCACGAATATACGCTGAGCAATGCACGCTTCGCGCTGACGGTCGACCCGACCAATTCGGCGCTCAAGGAGCGCGCGGCGCAGGTGGAGAAGCTGGTCGCGGCCGGCAAGGCGACGCTGCCGACCACGATCGGCGCCGAGCTCGCCACAAATCCCTTCCTGCGCTGGCACGATCCGGCGATCCGTCGCAACCTCAAGATGGAAGGCGCGTCGGACGCCGAGGTCTTCGCCGAGATCCGAAAGCGCAAGGACCTGTTCTGATGCAGGAGCTGACGCCCGGGCGGATCATCGCGCTGCTCGGCATGCAGCCGCATCCGGAGGGCGGCCATTTCGTCGAGACCTTTCGCGACAATGCCCATGCGCCGGGCAGGCGCGGCCACTCCACCGCGATCTATTTCCTGCTGCAGGCGGGCGAGGTGTCGGCCTGGCACCGCGTGCGCGACGCCGCCGAAGTCTGGCACTGGCATGCCGGGTCGCCGCTGCTCCTGACCGTCACCGGCCCCGATGGCGGGCCGCGCGGCGAGACGAGGCTGGGCACCGACCTCGCCGCGGGCGAGCGGCCGCAAGGCGTGGTGCCGGCGGCGCACTGGCAGACGGCGCGCAGCCTGGGCGCGTGGACGCTGGTCGGCTGCACGGTTGCGCCGGGCTTCGAGTTCACCGCCTTCGAGCTGGCGCGGGACGGCTGGGAGCCGCCGGCCTGATGCTCAGTTGCGCCGCCGCAGGAGCATGCTCTTCGCAGCAAGCGCGGCGCCGGCGGTAATGAGCAGGCAGGCGGCGATGATGCGCAAGGTCGGCTCCGCCTGTCCCGCCGCGATGAGCAGCAGCGTCGAGAGCAGCGGCGCCGCATAGCTCGCCGCGCCAAGTACCTGGATATTGCCGTGCTTGACGCCGTAGTCCCAGGCATAGAAGGCGCCGCCGACCGGCATCAGCCCGATGCACAGGACCGCCGCCCATTGCCACGCGCCGGACGGCCAGACGGTCGTCTCCAGAACGAGATGGCAGAGCAGCGACAGCAGCGCGGTGGCGGCGCAGAACCACGTCACCATGGCGGTGGGCACGGCGGCATGGCGGCGCGACAGCAGCGAATAGGCCGCCCAGACGAAGGCGGCGACGAAGGCCGTGGCGTAGCCGAAGCCGTAGCGCGCATCCAGCGCGACCCCGCTGCCGCCGGCGACGAGCAGCGCCGTGCCGGCAAGGCCGAGCAGGGCCCCGGCGATGTGGTGCCAGCCCAGCCTCTCGCCGGGCAACATGGCCGATCCGACCACGATCAGCAGCGGCCAGAGATAGGTGATGAGGCTCGCCTCGACAGCCGGCGCGTTGCGCAGGGCGGTGAAATAGAGGAAGTGGAAGCCGAACAGGCCGCCGACGCCGATCAGCCAGACGACCGCCGGGACAGGCGCGCGGCGGTCGCGGGGCGGCGCGGCGACACGTTGCGCCAGGCCGACGAGCGTGCCGATGGCGAAGGCGATCGCCGAGAGCTGGAAGGGCGGCATGGCGCCGGAGGCGGCGGTCAGCAGTGCCAGCAGCGACCACATTCCCACCGCGGCAAATCCGATCAGCGTCGCTCTGGCCATCATCGTTTCTCCCGCCGGCGCGTCATGCGATATCCTGCCAGGTGCACCCGTTGCAAGCGAGGCGGCCGCCGCGATCCATAACCGGCTAACATGCATCCTTTCGGCGGTTTTCCGCGTTATCGGCCAAGTTACTGAATCCTTAAGGGGATTCATAAGTGGGCATCGAAATGGCGCGGGGACTGTCCTTTTGCCGGCGCGGCACCGCGAAATGCGGTATGACGGATGCAACACAAAACTGTCATGCAACTGTTACACAGCGCCGCTAATGCCACTCCGTCGCCGACAGGCGTCTCCACGCATCCCGAACAGGAGCAGGCACAATGAACAGGATTTTCCTCACGGCTTCGGCGGCTGCGATCGCCCTCGCCTCGGCGACAGGAGTCGCCTCCGCCCGCGACACCATCCAGATCGCTGGCTCTTCGACCGTCCTTCCCTTCGCTTCGATCGTCGCCGAGGAATTCGGCAACGCGTTCCCGGACTTCAAGACGCCGGTCGTCGGCTCCGGCGGTTCGTCGGGTGGCCTGCGCCAGTTCTGCCAGGGCGTCGGTGAGAACACGATCGACATCGCCAACGCGTCGCGCCGCATCCGCGCCGGCGAGATCGAGGCCTGCAACGGCGCCGGCGTGAAGGACATCCGCGAAGTCCAGATCGGCTTCGACGGCATCGTCTTCGCCACCAGCGCCGACAAGGGCGATTTCGCGCTCGAGCCGGTCCACGTCTTCAAGGCGCTCGCCGCTCAGGTGCCGGTCGACGGCAAGCTCGTCGCCAACCCCTACAAGACCTGGAACGAAGTCGACGCCTCGCTGCCGAAGCAGCCGATCTCGCTCGCCATCCCGGCCTCCAACCACGGCACGCGCGAAGTCTTCGAGGAGAAGGTCGTGCTGCCGGGCTGCAAGGCCGCCGGCATGCCCGAGATGGAAAAGGAAGCGCTCGAGAAGGCCTGCAAGACCTTCCGTCAGGACGTGGTGGTCGAGATCGCCGGTGACTACACCGAGACGCTGGCCCGCCTCCAGTCGAATGCCGACACGGTCGGCGTGTTCGGCCTCTCCTTCTACGAGCAGAACCGCGACAAGCTGAAGGTCGCCACGGTGAGCGGCGTCGCGCCGTCGCTGGAGAGCGTCGCCGACGGCAAGTATCCGGTGTCGCGTCCGCTCTTCTTCTATGTCAAGGGCGAGCACATCGGCGTCGTTCCCGGCATCGCCGAATATGTCGAGTTCTTCCTCTCCGACGCGATCGCCGGTGCCGGCGGCACGCTGGAAGGCGCGGGCATGATCCCGCAGCCGGCCGACAAGACCGCCCAGGTCCTCGACGCCTTCAAGGAAGGCAAGGCGCTCACCGCCGCCGACGTGAAGTAACATGCCGAACCGGGGCCGCCTTGCGCGGCCCCGGTTTTCCGGCCGTGATGCGGCCATCGCGACAGGGCCCATCGTAACAGGGGTTGAGCTTGAACACCGCGGTCATAGCAATCGTACTCTTGCTTCTTACCGGGCTCGCATACCAGATCGGCTGGTCGAAGAGCCGCGGCCTTGAAACAACCGCCGGGCGTCTTCATTCGCGTCCGTCCTACCATGGTTCGCTGACCGCCGTCTGGGCTCTCGTGCCGGCGCTGGCGATCCTGCTGCTCTGGCTCCTCTTCGGTGGAGCGCTCGAGCGGGCCTACGTGCTTTCGCTTCTGCCGGCCGACGTGGCGGCGCAGACGGGACCGGCGCTCGAAACCGCCATCCGCCGGGTGCGCGACATCGCCTCGGGCTTCGGCGTCGCCGGCCAGACGGCCGATTACGAGAACCTCGCCGGCCAGTCGCTGCGCGAGTTCCAGACGCTCGCCTTCGCCATCGTCGTTGCGGCGACCGCCGCGTCGGGCGCGCTGGCGATCTACCTTGCCCGCGGCCGCATCGCGCCGCGCCTGCGCGCCCGCAACGAGTTCGAGAACGTGGTGCGGGTACTGCTGATCGGCTGTTCGGCGGTCGCGATCCTGACCACGGCGGGCATCGTCGCCTCGCTGCTGGCCGAAGCGCTGCGCTTCTTCAGCTATGTCAGCCCGATCGACTTCTTCTTCGGCACGGTGTGGAACCCGGGCTTCGCCACGGTGGGCCATGCGGAGGGCGACTACGGCCTGCTGCCGCTGCTGTGGGGCACGCTGATGATCGCCATCATCGCGATGCTGGTCTCGCTGCCGATCGGCCTGATGACGGCCATCTACCTGACCCAATATGCCACTCCGCGCATGCGCGACCTGGTGAAGCCGATCATCGAGGTGCTCGCCGGCATCCCCACCATCGTCTACGGCTTCTTCGCGCTCGTCACGGTGGGTCCCTTCCTGGCGGCGCTGGGCGATTCCGTCGGGCTCGACATCCGCGCCACCAGCGCGCTGACGGCGGGCACGGTGATGGGCGTCATGATCATCCCCTTCATCTCCTCGCTTTCCGACGACATCCTGCGGCAGGTGCCGCGCGCCATGCGCGACGGCTCGCTGGGGCTCGGCGCGACGCCGTCCGAGACGATCCGCCGCGTCGTCCTGCCGGCGGCGCTGCCGGGCATCGTCGGCGCCTTCCTGCTGGCGGTCAGCCGCGCCATCGGCGAGACGATGATCGTGGTGCTGGCGGCCGGCAACAGCCCCTACCTGCGGCTCAATCCCTTCGAGCCGGTCAGCACCGTGACCGTCACCATCGTCAACCAGCTGACCGGCGATACCGACTTCGCCTCGCCGCAATCGCTGGTGGCCTTCGCGCTCGGGCTCACGCTCTTCGCGATGACCCTCATCCTCAACGTCGTGGCGCTGTTCATCGTGCGTCGCTATCGGGAGCAGTACGAATAAGATGGCCGAGCAATTCACCATCTCTCCGGCTTCGGCCGACAACAGCGGCTCGACCGAGCGCCTGGTGCGCATCCGGCAGGGGCTGAAGAGCAGGCACGGCCGCGAGCGCCGCTTCCAGATGTACGGCATCGCGGCGATCGTCGCCGCGCTCAGCTTCGTCGCCATCCTGTTCGGCATGATCCTGACCAAGGGGCTGCCGGCATTTACCCAGGCGGCTGTCAGCCTCGACGTGACCTTCGACCCGGCCATCGTCAAGGTGGAGCCCAAGCCGGTGCAGGCGCAGGGCCAGTCCGGCGCCGACTACCAGCGCGCGCTGCTCGACTGGCAGCGCCAGGTGACGCTGGTGAACTGGAACCGCGTGATCGAGAACGCGATCCGCGAGGCTGCGCCCGGCGTCACCATCGATGCAAGGCAGGCGCTGTCGATCGTCGAGACCAACGAGCGCTTCAAGCTGCGCGACATGTTCGTCGCCGATCCGGGCCTGCTCGGAAAGCGCGTGACCGTGTCCATGCTGGGTTCGGCCAATGTCGACAACTGGCTCAAGGGCACGATCAACCGCGACCTGCCCGACAGCCAGCAGCAGCTCTCGGCGCCGGCCCGGCAACTCGCCGACCGCTTCGCCGAGGAGGGGCGCATCACCTTCCCCTTCGCCTGGCACATCTTCACCAATGTCGACTCTCGCTCGGCTCCGGCCGCCGCCGGCCTGGCGGGTGCCTTCGTCGGCTCGCTCTACATGATGCTGGTGGTGATCGTGCTCGCCGTGCCGATCGGCGTCTCGGCGGCGATCTATCTCGAGGAGTTCGCGCCGCAGAACCGGCTCACCGACTTCATCGAGGTCAACATCAACAATCTGGCGGCGGTACCCTCCATCGTGTTCGGCCTGCTCGGCGCGGCGGTGTTCATCAATTACTTCCACCTGCCGCTGTCGGCGCCGCTGGTCGGCGGTCTGGTGCTCACGCTGATGACGCTGCCGACCATCATCATCGCCACGCGCTCCTCGCTGCGCGCGGTTCCGCCCTCGCTCAGGCAGGCGGCGCTGGGGCTCGGCGCATCGCGCACGCAGATGGTGTTCCACCATGTGCTGCCGGTGACCTATCCCGGCATCCTGACGGCGACGATCATCGGCGTGGCGCAGGCGCTCGGCGAGACCGCGCCGCTGCTGCTGATCGGCATGAACGCCTTCGTGGCCGCCGTGCCTGCGACGCCCGTCGACCAGTCAACCGCGCTGCCGGTGCAGATCTACCTGTGGCAGGGCAATGAAAACCGAAACTTCTTCGAGGCCCGCACCTCGGCCGCCATCATCGTCCTTCTGGCACTGATGCTCGGACTTAACGCCATCGCCATCTACCTGCGCCGCAGGCTGGAACGGCGAGCCTGACAGGGATAGGAATCCGGAGAAAATGGATATGCGTATGACCTCCGAAAGCGAAATCCTGAAACAGTCCGATCTGGCCGACGGCAAGGGCGGCACCGTGCGAACCTTCGATGCCGTGCCGCGCGAGGTGCGCGTGACGGCGCGCGACGTGAACGTGTTCTACGGCCCCAAGCAGGCGCTGACCGACATCTCGATCGACGTGCCGAGCAAGGCCGTGACGGCCTTCATCGGCCCGTCGGGCTGCGGCAAGTCCACCTTCCTGCGCTGCCTGAACCGCATGAACGACACGATCGAGGGCGCCAGGGTGACCGGCAAGATCGAGCTCGACGGCCGCGACATCTACGATCCCGACCTCGACGTGGTGGAGCTGCGCGCGCGCGTCGGCATGGTGTTCCAGAAGCCGAACCCGTTCCCCAAGTCGATCTTCGAGAACGTCGCCTACGGGCCGCGCATCCACGGCCTGGCGCGCGGCAGGGCCGAGCTCGAGGAGATCGTGGTGAGCAGCCTGAAGAAGGCCTCGCTCTTCGAGGAGGTGAAGGATCGCCTCCACGAGCCCGGCACGGGGCTCTCGGGCGGCCAGCAGCAGCGGTTGTGCATCGCGCGCGCCATCGCCGTCTCGCCGGAAGTGATCCTCATGGACGAGCCCTGCTCGGCGCTCGACCCGATCGCCACCGCCAAGATCGAGGAGCTCATCGACGAGCTGAAGCGCAACTTCACCATCGTGATCGTGACGCACTCGATGCAGCAGGCGGCGCGCGTGTCGCAGCGCACGGCGTTCTTCCACCTCGGCATCCTGGTGGAGGAAGGACCGACCGAGCAGATATTCACCAATCCGCGCGAGAAGCGCACGCAGGACTACATCACCGGCCGCTTCGGCTGATCGCACGGCCGGGACAAGGAACTGCAAGATGGACAAACACACAGTCACCTCGTTCGACGAAGAGCTCGACCATATCGACCGGCTGATCCGCGACATGGGCGATCTCGCCGGCTCCATGGTGGATTCGGCCACCCGGTCGCTGATCAACTCGGACCCCGCCATGGCGCAGCGCGTCGTCTCGGAGGACGCGATCATGGATGCGCGCCAGCGTGAGCTCGACGATGCCGCGATCACGCTGATCGCCAAGCGCCAGCCCATGGCGCAGGACCTGCGCGCCGTGGTCGGCGCCATCCGCATGGCCGCCGACATGGAGCGGATCGGCGACCTCGCCAAGAACATCGCCAAGCGCGTCAATGCGGTCGGCCAGAGCACGACGCCGAAATCGCTGTCGCATTCGATCGAGGCGATGTCGCAGATGGTGCTGGACCAGGTCGAGGCGGTCGTGGACCGCTATGTCAGCCACGACGCCGAGGCGCTGGTGGCGCTGCGCGCCGACGACGAGAAGATCGACGTTCAGTACACGTCGGTGTTCCGCGAGCTGCTGACCTACATGATGGAAGATCCGCGCAACATCACCGCCTGCACGCATCTCCTGTTCTGCGCCAAGAACCTCGAGCGCATCGGCGACCATGTCACCAACGTCGCCGAGAATGCCTATTTCGTGCTGACGGGCCTGCAACTGCCCGTGAACCGCCCGAAGACCGACGAGACCTCGGTCTCGTCGCATCACGAATAGCAGCTGACGGAGCCGGCGATGATTGCACCCAAGATCATGGTCGTGGAGGACGAGGAGCCGCTGTGCGAGCTGCTCCGCTACAATCTCGAAGCCGAGGGCTATCAGGTCGAGATCGTGATGCGTGGCGACGAAGCCGAACTGCGGCTTCAGGAGAACGTGCCCGACCTTCTGGTGCTCGATTGGATGGTGCCGGCCGTGTCGGGGATCGAACTGTGCCGCCGTCTGCGCATGCGCGCCGAGACCGAGCGCCTGCCGATCATCATGCTGACCGCGCGCGGCGAGGAAAGCGACCGCGTGCGCGGGCTGGCGACCGGCGCCGACGACTATCTGGTCAAGCCGTTCTCGACGCCCGAATTCATCGCGCGGGTGCGCGCGCTGCTTCGGCGGGCCAAGCCCGAGGTGCTGTCCTCTGTGCTGAAGGTCGGCGACATCGTGCTCGACCGCGAGACCCATCGCGTCTACCGCAAGAAGAACGAGGTGCGGCTCGGCCCGACGGAATTCCGCCTTCTGGAATTCATGATGCAGCATCCCGGCCGCGTCTTCTCGCGCAGCCAGCTGCTCGACAATGTGTGGGGCGAGACGATCTATATCGACGAGCGAACGGTGGACGTGCATGTCGGGCGGCTGCGCAAGGCGGTCAACAACGGCCGCCAGTCCGACGTCATCCGCACCATCCGCGGCGCCGGCTACGCCATCCGCGAGGCATAACGGATTTTGCAGGCCAGGCGGAATCGCCCGGCGTCGCACGAAGACGGCTGAAAAATCCGGCAGGGCAGCGGGACTGCATTTGGCAGAACGCCCGCTGCCCGGCGCGTTCGCGGCAAGGCCCTTCTCCCGCGCTGGGAGAAGGGCCTTGCCTGCGGCTATCGTTCAGAACTTGGTCGAGAAGCCGGCGATGAAGGTCCGGCCGCGGCCGGCGAGCTGCACGCCGTCGCCGCTCAACGGCACCGCGTAGACCTTGTTCGCCACGTTCTCGACCGAGAAGAACACGCGGCTTCCCTGGCTGAAGGCATAGGAGCCGTAGAGGTCGTAGAGGATATGCGCGGGGACCTCCGTGAAGGTCGGCTGCGGCGAGGTGAAGCTGATCGTCGCATAGGTTCCCTTGCCGACGTAGCGGGCCTTGCCGCCCAGCGTCAGCTTCTCCTCGAAGAGACGCACGCCGAGGTCGATCATGCCGTAGTCCTCCGGCAGGATGTCGATGTCGGCATTGCCGCCGCCGCCGACGAACGACCCGACCGGTGTGCGCGTCTTGGCATGGGTGTAGGAGAAGTTGGCATAGGCGAAGCCGGCATCGTAGCCGCCTTCCAGTTCCACGCCGCTCATCCGCGTGGTGCCCGGCACGTTGATCCACATCGCCGAGTCGTACCAGCATACGGCCGCGCCGACGCAACGCTCGATGGGCACCAGGCCCTGGGTGATGAAGTTCTCGATGTTGTTGTGGAAGTAGCCGGCCTTCAGCCTGAACTTGTCGTTGTTCAGGAACAGGTTGTCCCGGACGATGTTGGCGCCGACGTCCACGCCGCGGCTCGTCTCGGGCTTCAGGTGCAGATTGTTGAAGATGCCGCTGCCGACCTGGCTTCCGATGCCGACCAGACCCCAGAAGGATTCCGAAGGGGTCGGAGGACGGAAGGTGTGGGCATAGGTACCGTAGAGCTGCAGCCAGTCGGTCGGCTTGGCCGCCAGCGTGAGCTTGGGATTGAGCGCGCCGCCGCTGCGCGACACCGCCTCGGCCGGGCAGTCGGCCGGGCCGACCGGGCATTCCTCGTACCAGCCGCCACCGGTTCCCTGCCTCCTGGCCTGCTTGACGCCCGACAGGTTCCAGTGATCGTAACGCAGCCCCCCGGTCAGGTCGAACATCCCGTAGGACAGCGTGAAATCGCTGAACGCGCTCGCCTTCGCCAGCTTGCCGGGCTGGTTGACGCCGCGGTAGGGCGTCACCTGGTAGTCGTCCATGTGGTAGGACACGCCATAGTCGGCCTTCAGGCTCATCCTGTCCGTCAGCTGGAACCTGCTCACATTGGTGATGTCGCCGCCGAACGAGACCGCATCCGTTTCCCGCCCGATATAGCTGCCGCCGCCGGCGGTCCGGTCATAGGCCATGAAGGCCTTGTTGTAGTAGAGGTTGACCTTGGCGTCGAAGAGGTTGCTGTCCGGCGTGTAGGCGTAATTCAGCGAATAGGTGTTGTTGTTGACCATCCACCGGTAGCCGGAATTGCGGAAATCATTGTCGTAGTAGATCCAGCCGAGCCGCAGCGCGTGGGTGTCGTTCGGCTTGTACTCGATCTTGCCGAGGCCGCCGATCGGCGCGTTGACCTCGTGGAACACCGCGCCGGCGCCGTTGCGATAGTCGCTGTTCGCGGTCTTGGCCCAACCGCCCATGATGCTGAGCTCGCCGCCGCCCTCGAACACCTTGCGCACCCCGGTCGCCGTCATGACGGACCCGTCATATCCGTTCGATCCGAGCTTGAACGAGGTCATCACGCCGGCATTCCTGCCCGGGAGAAGGACGTCGTCGATGCCGATGGTGCGGAAGTTGGCCGCGCCCGACAGCGTTCCGGAGCCGGCCGCGCCGGGAACGGCGCCGCGGGCGATGTCGACGCCGGCCAGGAAATCGGGATGGACATAGAGAAGAGTGCCGCCATAGGCGCCATGTCCCGCGCCGTTGCGGAAGGTCTGGGGCACGCCGTCGATCATCGAGTTGACGCGGCCGAAGCCGCTCATGCCGCGGATGTTGACGGCGATGCCGGGCTGGTTGGCGCCGGGACGGGAGAAGGTGCCGGGCGTATTGCGCAGGGCCTGGTTGACGCTGCCGCCGAACCGCGTCTCGAGGTCGGACTTGCTGGTCGAGGAGACCGGCGCGGCCGTGCGGTATTGCGCATCGTCCTTTCCGCCGGGATCGCCGACGATGAGGGTCGGCAGCAGCACCACGCCGCCTTCGCTGACCCGTGGCCTGACGCGGTCCTGCTTCTCTTTGTCGGTCTGCGCATGGGCGCCATGGACGGCGACCAGCGCCGACAGCACAGTTGTCGAAAGCAATAGTGTCGATTTACGCGATAGATAAGCCATCCGGCCCTCCTGCAAATGCGGTTGAGGCGGATTTTTGCTGGCTTATGGGAAGCGGTTATGCGGGCAGGCTAGTCATCCGAATGGCATCTGGTTATGCCATCGCGAAGTGCAGGTCAAGCAAGCGGCACCAACGCCGTGCGAGCGCTCAGATCGTCGCTGCCTCGCCGCGCATCCGCTCAGGCGGCGCACCCGATGCCATCTCGGAGTCGAGCGCGGCCAGGGCGTGCATGGCGCAGCCTTCGCGGATCAGCGGCATCTCGTCCGGCAGCGCCTCGAAGGAGATCGCGCCGCTGTGCTGTCCGCCGGCCGTGCGGGCGATGGCCCTGCGGATAGGCCCCTCGATGATGTCGAAGGCGAGCGCGCCGCGGCCGACGATGGCGACCGGGGCGGGGTCGAACAGCGCGAACAGGCTGCCCATGGCGAAGCCGAGCGCCTCGCCGGCCTTGACGAAGGCCGCGCGCTCCGGACCGTCGCCGGCCCGTGCCGCATCGGCCAGCCGTCGCAATGCCGCCTCGTCGATATCGGCCGCCGGCTCCGACCGCTCGTCCAGCCCCAGCGCGTTGCGCATCACGGCGTAGTTGCCGGCATAGGCCTCCACGCAGCCCAGCCGGCCGCAGCGGCAGAGCGCACCGTCGGGCATGTGCACCATGTGGCCGAACTCGGCGCCCGACGAATGCGTGCCGGTGAAGAGCTGACCCTTGAGCATGACGCCCATGCCGATGCCGTTGGAGAGCAGGATGGCGAAGAAGTCGTCGCGATAGCGCTCCGGCGCGCGCCAGCGCAGCGCCACGGCAATCATGTTGCAGTCGTTCTGCACCGTGGCGGGAATGCCGAACGCGGCCTCCAGCAGGGGGCCGAAGGCGATGTCCTGGTGCGGCGTGATCGGCGACCACAGCATGGTCGTGGCGGCCGAATCGGTGATGCCCTGCACGGCGAGCACGATGCGCGCGGGCGCCGGCCCGCGATGACGCGCAAGCAATTGCCGCACGGCCTGCAGCACGCATTGCTCCAGCTCGTCGCGGGAGATGGCGGCCGTGGCGAGCCGCGTCTCGATCCCGGCGATGATGCCGCCGGCATAGTCGAACAGGGTGGCCGACAGGCGGTCGAGCGTGAGCATGACGCCGACGACCGTGGCGCTGGCCGGATCGACCGACAGCGCCACCTGCGGCCGGCCGCGGCGACCGGCCCCTTCGCCGCCCTTCACCTCGGTCAGGATGCCTTCCGCGATCAGGTCTGCGGCGATGGTGGAGATGGTGGAGTTGCTGAGGCCCGTACGCGCCGCGAGCTCGGTGCGCGATGGCTGCCCGGCGCGGCGCACGGCGCCAACCACCAGCGCGCGATTGCGCCGGCGCAAGTCGTCATGCCTGATCCCGGTCGTCATGCGATGATGAGCCTCCCTCGCTCCTGCCCCGGCTTCTATGCGGCCATTGCGGGCTTGTCATCGCGCGGCATGTTGACACGGGTGGCAGGGCGAGTCATTATTTATTTCGAGGCTCGAAAAAAAGAGCTGCTCGACGTGTGCAAGCCAGAAAAGCGCTGCAGACGCGGCGCAGGGAGGAACATCATGAAGAGTTTCGCAACCGCCATGCTGGCGGGTGTCGCCATGTCGCTGGCGCTGTGCGCCGGCGCCCAGGCCAAGGACAAGGTGATCGGCGTCTCCTGGTCGAACTTCCAGGAAGAGCGGTGGAAGACCGACGAGGCCGCGATCAAGGCCGCCGTCGAGGCCGCCGGCGACCGCTACATCTCCGCCGATGCGCAGTCCTCCGCCTCGAAGCAGCTCACCGACATCGAGGCGCTGATCTCGCAGGGCGCCAATGCGCTGATCGTGCTGGCGCAGGATGCGAGCGCCATCGGCCCGGCGATCAAGAGCGCGGTGGACGAGGGCATTCCCGTCGTCGCCTATGACCGGCTGATCGAGAACGCAGACGCCTACTACCTGACCTTCGACAATATGGAGGTGGGCCGCATGCAGGCGCGCGAGGTGTTCAAGGTCGCGCCGGAAGGCAACTACGCCTTCATCAAGGGCTCGTCGGCCGATCCGAATGCCGACTTCCTCTTCGCCGGGCAGATGGAAGTGCTCAAGGCGGCCATCGACGCCGGCAAGATCAAGAATGTCGGCGAGGCCTATACGGATGGCTGGCTGCCTGCCAATGCGCAGCGCAACATGGAGCAGATCCTGACCACCAACAACAATGATGTCGATGCGGTCGTGGCCTCCAATGATGGCACCGCCGGCGGCGCGGTGGCGGCGTTGCAGGCTCAGGGCCTCGCCGGCTCGGTACCCGTGTCGGGCCAGGACGGCGACCATGCCGCGCTCAACCGCATCGCGCTCGGCACGCAGACCGTGTCGGTGTGGAAGGACGCGCGCGACCTCGGCAAGAACGCCGCCGAGATCGCCTCGGCGCTGGCCGACGGCACGGCGCTCGACGCGGTCAAGGGCACGGTGAAGTTCAAGACGCCCGGCGGCGTCGAGATGAACTCGCGCTTCCTGACGCCGGTGCCGATCACCAAGGACAATCTCAACGTGGTGATCGACGCGGGCTGGGTGACCAAGGACGTGGTCTGCCAGGGCGTGAAGGCCGGCAGCGTCGCAGCCTGCAACTGAGGCTGAACGCAGGGTGTCGGGACGGGGTGCCGAACACCTCCCGGCACCCCGCCGAAGGTGGATGCACGCGGGCATATCGGCGGCCGCGAAATTGAGCTAGGCTCGTGCAATGCCGGATGCGGCGTCGGCGCCGCCCCGGCCGGGAGGAAGCCATGACCGATACCACCGCAGCACCCGACCGTGCGCGCGAAACGGAGCAGGGCGCCATCGCGCGCTTCCTGGCCGCGACCGAGATCGACACGCGGATGCTCGGCATGATCGGCGCCATGGCGGTGATCTGGATCGTCTTCCACGTCCTGTCCAACGGGCTCTTCCTGACGCCGCGCAACCTGTGGAACCTGTCCGTCCAGTCCGCCTCCGTCGCGATCATGGCGACGGGCATGGTGCTGGTCATCGTGACGCGCAACATCGACCTGTCGGTGGGCTCGGTTCTGGGCTTCGTCGGCATGATCATGGGCGTCACGCAGGCCGAGTTCCTGCCGCGGATGCTCGGCTTCCAGCTCGGCGATCCGTCGATCTGGGTCGTCGCCCTGCTGGCGGGCATGGTGGTGGGCGTCGGCATCGGCGCCTTGCAGGGCTTTCTCATCGCCTATCTGACGATTCCCGCCTTCATCGTGACGCTGGGCGGCCTGCTGGTGTGGCGCGGCATGGCATGGTGGGTGACCAGCGGGCGCACCGTCGCGCCGATGGACGCCACCTTCCGGCTCATGGGCGGCGGGCCGGAAGGCTCGATCGGCACGACATGGAGCTGGGTGGTCGGGCTGGTCGCCTGCGCCGGCGTGATCGCCATGCTGATCATGGGCCGCCGGCAGCGCAAGCGGTTCCATTTCCCGCTGCGCCCGGTCTGGGCCGAAACCTTCCTCGGCACGGTCGCCTGCGCCGTGATCCTCGGCGCCGTCTGGATCGCCAATTCCTACGCCTGGCCGATCGGCGTGGTGCGGCGCTATGCGCAGGCCAACAACATCACCGTTCCCGACGGCGGCCTGTTCATCGGCCATGGCATCGCCATTCCCGTGCTGATCGCGATCCTCGTCGGCGTGGCGATGACCTTCGTGACGACGCGCACCCGCTTCGGGCGCTACGTCTTCGCCATCGGCGGCAATCCGGAAGCCGCGCTGCTCGCCGGCATCAACACCCGTTGGGTGACGATGAAGGTGTTCATGCTGATGGGCTTCCTGGCGTCGGTGAGCGCGGCCATATCGACCGCCCGTCTCAACGCCTCCACCAATGCGCAGGGCACGCTGGACGAGCTGCTGGTCATCGCCGCGGCGGTCATCGGCGGCACGTCGCTGGCGGGCGGCGTCGGCACCATCGCGGGCGCCATGCTCGGCGCGGTGCTGATGCAGTCGCTGGCCTCGGGCATGATCCTGCTCGGCGTCGACACGCCCTTGCAGAACATCGTCGTGGGTGCCGTGCTGGTGATCGCGGTCTGGCTCGACACGCTCTATCGCCGCCGCGTCAAATAAGGGAGAGGCATCATGGCCGGGCAGGGCGGAACGCCGCTGGTGGAACTCAGCAACATCTCGATCGCCTTCGGCGGCATCCGCGCCGTGGACGATGCGTCGGTGGATCTCCATCCGGGCGAGGTTGTGGCGCTGCTGGGCCACAACGGCGCTGGCAAGTCGACGCTGATCAAGATCCTGTCGGGCGCCTACAAGCGCGATGCCGGCACCATCCGCGTCAATGGCGAGGAGGCGCAGATCGCCAATCCGCGCGACGCCAAGCGATACGGAATCGAGACGATCTACCAGACGCTGGCGCTGGCCGACAATGTCGACGCCGCCGCCAACCTCTTCCTCGGGCGCGAGCTGCGCACCGCATGGGGCACGCTGGACGACGTGGCGATGGAATCGGAGGCGCGCAAGGTGATGGGCCGCCTCAATCCGCGCTTCCAGCGCTTCAAGGAGCCGGTGATCAAGCTGTCGGGCGGCCAGCGCCAGTCCGTGGCGATCGCGCGGGCCATCCTGTTCAACGCCCGCATCCTCATCATGGACGAGCCGACGGCGGCGCTCGGCCCGCAGGAGACCGCGCAGGTGGGCGAGCTGGTGAAGCAGCTCAAGGCCGAGGGGATCGGCATCTTCCTCATCAGCCACGACATCCACGACGTCTTCGACCTGGCCGACCGGGTCTGCGTGATGAAGAACGGTCAGGTTGTGGGCACGGCGCGGACGACGGATGTCACCCAGGACGAGGTGCTGGGCATGATCATCCTCGGCAAGTGCCCGCCGGGCGCGACGCCCGGCCCCGGCGCGCTGAAGATCGCCGCCTGAGGCATCGGATCCAAAAAGAAAGGCCGGGCATCAAGCCCGGCCTTTCCTTTTCATATCCTGAAGCGGATCAGCGGCGGCAGCGCGCCTCGTAGGTGCGGCCGTGGCGGTCGCGATAGACGCACCAGCCGGTGCGGGTCGCCTGCCCGATCAGCACGCCGCCGATGGCGCCTGCCGCGCCGCCGATGATCGCGCCGCCGACATTGCCGGCAATGAGGCCGCCCGCGGCCGCGCCAACCGCGCCGCCGACAGCCGCGTCACGCTCGGCGGTGGTGCAGCCGGCAACCAGCATGGTCGCGGCGATCGCGAAAATCACACTCTTCATCGAATAAGCCTCCAATCGAAAACAGCCTTTGCCCATCCGGGCGTTCTCCGGCGTTCTCGCAAGGCAGGCTTCCGCCGCATGCCCCTCAACCCGCCGTGGATGCACTTTATACCGGCGATCACGGCTTTGCGAGAGGGGGTCAGGCGTCTTGGTTTGCAATTCGTTCGTCGGCTGCGGAGCGTGAAATGCCGGCGGGCCGGAACGATCTGCCTGCGGAAACATTGTGGATCATCGGACGCGCCCGGCCCAGCCGGAAGACGACGTCCGGACGAGGTCCGGTCTCAATCCGGTCCCCGCAACTGGAGCCGGCCGCCAGGCCGGCCTTTTTTTGCGCGCGGGGTGCCAAGCACCTCCTCTCTTGACCCTGCTGGGAAATGACACTAAGGGAACCGACAACTTTCCACGAGGCCGCCTGTCATGTCCGCGCGCCGCCAACATGGTGCGGACGGAAGGCGTGGCCGAGACGAATTGAAGGCAGATCGAAATGTCCCGTACCTGTGAACTGACCGGCAAGGCCGTTCTCACCGGCAACAATGTCAGCCACGCCAACAACAAGACGCGCCGCCGCTTCCTGCCGAACCTCGTGCGCGTCACGCTGATCTCGGAAGCGCTGGGCCAGAGCGTGCGCCTGCGCATCTCGGCCAACGCGTTGCGCTCGGTGGAGCATCGCGGCGGGCTGGACGCCTTCCTCGCCAAGGCCGACACGGCCGAGCTCTCGCAGCGCGCGCGCCTGCTCAAGAAGCAGGTCGCCAAGAAGCTGGCAGAGCAGACCGCGGCCTGATCCATTCAAAGGCGGGGGACGACCGCCTGAGCGGGTCGGCGGCGACGCGGGCCCGCTTCTTCATTTGTTGTCCGGTGCATTTCGTGCCGACTGGTTCCATCACCCAGGATAAAAAAATGCTGACCTCCCGCTTCTGGCCTTTCGTGGCCGCCATGTCCGTCGTGGTCGTGGCGTCGAATTTCCTTGTCCAGTTCCCCGTCCAGCTCCTCGGGCTCGGCGAGGTCCTGACCTGGGGCGCCTTCACCTATCCCTTCGCCTTTCTCGTCAACGACCTGACCAACCGCCGCTTCGGGCCGCAGGCGGCGCGCAAGGTCGTCGTCGTCGGCTTCGCCTTCGCGGTGCTGGTGTCGATCTGGCTGGCGACGCCGCGCATCGCCATCGCGTCGGGCTCCGCCTTCCTGCTGGCGCAGTTTCTCGACGTGTTCGTCTTCGACAGGCTGCGGCGCCAGGCATGGTGGCGCGCGCCTTTCGTCGCGGCCGTGCTCGGCTCCACGCTGGACACGATCGTCTTCTTCTCGCTGGCCTTCGCGCCGGTCTTTTCCGGCCTCGACACGGCGTTCGGAATGGAGGACGGGTCGCTCGGCTTCCCGGCCTCGCTTTTCGGCTGGGACGTGCCGCTGTGGATGTCGCTGGCCGCTGGCGATTTCGGCGTGAAGATGCTGATGAGCGTGGTGATGCTGGTGCCCTACCGCGCGGTGCTGTCGACCCTGATGCCGCAGGACCTGGGGCGCCGCCAGCCCGGCTGACAGGACGGCTACCGCTCTGCGGCGAGCCGGAACTCCAGATAGAGCGTCCGCTGCAGGAACGAGCCGTTGTCGTCGGAGATGAGCGACAGCATGATGGCGCCGTCGTCGCGCCGCCAGATGTCGAGTCCTTCCATATTGTCGATCTGGCAGGCCATGCCGGCGGTGAAGAGCATGTCGCCGCCGAGCCGCGCGCCGGGACGGATGTCGTCCGCCGCGATGCGCCGCAGGCGCATCGCGAGGCCGGAGAGCATGTTGAACCGGCGTTCCAGCAGGATGAGGTCGCCGCCGGGCAGGAAGGCGCCGTCGGTGATGTCGAACTCGTCGTTGCGGACGACCGTGAAGATGCCTTTGCGCGGGCCTTCCAGCACGGCGCTGAAGACGTTCCCGTCGCTGTCGAGGCTGCGTTCGGAGACGGCGACGCGCGCGCCGCGCAGCGGTCCGCCGTCGGGCGCGTAGGCTATCGTCTCGAAGCCGCGATTGGTGCGTAGCTCGTTGCGCGGGATCAGGAAATCCACGTTGCGCAGGGCCGGGCCCGGCCGGTCGCCCGCCAGCCGGTATTCCACGATGCGGTGGGCGCGCTCGAAGCCGACCGTCAGGCGGTCGCCTTTCAGGGCGAGGGACTCGGCGTCGCTGTCGCGCTTGCCGTCGAGCGGCGCGCCGTCGCGGCCGAGCATCGGTTCCATGGCGAAATCCGCGATGCCGGCGGGACGGCCGCCTTCACCGCGCTGGATGCGGCCGGAATACCAGTAGCCGGTATCGGCGACGCCGATGAAGCGCTCTCCGGCGTCGCGGAAGCGGATCGCCGAGAACGACCCGAAGGCCGCGGCACCCGCCGACAGGGAAAGGCCACCGGCAAATTCGAACGGGCCGAAGCGCGTCTGGCCCGAGCCGACGCAGAAATTGTCGATCCGCCGCGCCTCGACCGTCATGGAAGCCGGCTCCGTGCCGGCCGGCGAGGGCGACAGGACCAAGAGCGCGAGGAAGGCGCAGGCGAGCCTGCACGCTTGGCGTTTCATCCGGCGCGGCGCAGCCCGCGCGCCTGTGCGCGCTGTCCGCGCACCGTCTCCTCGCCGAAGAGCGAGGCGAGCTGCTCGGTCATGGCGCCGGCCAGTTCCTCGGCATCGACGATGGTGACGGCGCGGCGATAGTAGCGCGTGACGTCATGGCCGATGCCGATCGCCAGCAGCTCGACAGGCGAGCGGGTCTCGATCAGGTCGATGACTGCGCGCAGGTGGCGCTCCAGATAGTTGCCGGGGTTCACCGACAGGGTGGAATCGTCCACCGGCGCGCCGTCGGAGATCATCATCAGGATCTTGCGCTGCTCGGGCCGCCCGATCAGCCGCTGATGCGCCCACAGCAGCGCCTCGCCGTCGATGTTCTCCTTCAGCAGGCCCTCGCGCATCATCAGGCCGAGATTGCGCCGCGCCCGCCGCCACGGCGTGTCGGCCGACTTGTAGATGATGTGGCGCAGGTCGTTGAGGCGGCCGGGATTGGCCGGCTTGCCGTCCTTCAGCCACTTCTCGCGCGACTGGCCGCCCTTCCACGCGCGCGTGGTGAAGCCCAGGATCTCGACCGAGACGCCGCAGCGCTCCAGCGTGCGCGCCAGGATGTCGGCGCAGGTGGCGGCGACGGTGATGGGACGGCCGCGCATGGAGCCGGAATTGTCGAGCAGCAGCGTCACCACCGTGTCGCGGAAATTGGTGTCGCGCTCCTGCTTGTAGGAAAGCGGCTGCATGGGGTCGATGACGACGCGCACCAGCCGCGCCGGATCGAGATAGCCTTCCTCGAGGTCGAAGTCCCACGAGCGGTTCTGCTGCGCCATCAGGCGGCGTTGCAGGCGGTTGGCGAGGCGGCCGACGACGCCCTGAAGATTGGCGAGCTGCTTGTCGAGGAAGGCGCGCAGGCGGTCGAGCTCCTCCTCGTCGCACAGTTCCTCGGCGCCGACGGTCTCGTCGAACTGGGTGGCGTAGACGCGGTAGTCGATCTCGCGCGGCAGATTGGCGAAGGGGTCTTGCGGGCGGCGCGGCTCGCCCGGGGTCTCGGTGTCGAAATCCTCGCCGTCGGCCATCTCTTCCGAATCGGCCTCGGCGGCTTCCGTCTCGCCGGCCTCCTGCTGGTCGTCGGAGGACTCGCTCTCGTCGGACTGGCTCTGGTCGTCGCCGCTGTCGTCGTCGCCGCCGTCCTCGGACTGCTCCTCGCCCTGCGGCTGGTCGTCGTCCTCGCTCTCCTCGCTCTCGCCGCTGTCGTCGTCGCCCAGCTCCTCGGCCATCTCCATGGAGACGAGGATGTCGCGTATGGCGCGCGCGAAAGCCTGCTGGTCGTCCAGCTTGTCGAGCAGCGTATCGAGATTGCCGCCGGCCTTCTCGGTGATGAAGTCGCGCCAGACGCCGACGAGCTTCTGGCCGCTGCGGGGGGCGGGGCGGCCGGTCAGCTGCTCGCGCACCATCAGCGCGACGGCTTCCTCGAGCGGCGCCTCGCCCTGTTCGGTGACGTTGGCGAGGTTGGCCTTGGCGTAGCGGTCCTCCAGCATCTCGGCGATGTTGTCGGACACGCCTTTCATCGCCCGCGCGCCGATGGCCTCCACGCGCGCCTGCTCGACGGCGTCGAAGATGGCGCGGGCCTGCTTGCCCTCCGGTGCGAGGCGCGAATGGACGCGCGCGTCGTGGCAGGCGCGGCGCAGCGCCATGGAATCGCCGAGCCCCCGCGTGACGGCGAGGTCGGCCGCGGTGGGACGCTTCGGCGGCTCCGGCAAGCGCGCGCGCGTGCCGGAAAGGCCGGGCTTCTCGCGCGAGAAGGCGACTTCCATCTCGCGGTCGCCGGAAATGGCGCGCATGCAGACGGTGACCGCCCGCTTGAAGACGTCGGCTTCCGTGCCTGTCTTGCCCTTGCCGCGCGTATTGTCGCCTGGTCCCGCCATGTTTCCCGTTCTTACTCCGCCGCAGCCAACGGCTTGTAGCGCGTCGGCGCAGGAATTGGGTCGCCGTCGGACGCAGCGGCATGTGCCCACTCCAGGGCAGCCGACCGCACGTCCGCGATCGCGTCCATCTCCGTCTCCCCATCGCCGGTGCAGCCCGGAAGAGCCGGGATCGTCGCGAGCCAGCCGCCGCCTTCGGCAATATCCAGCGGCCTCAGGACGACCTCGTATGCGGCCGGTTCGAATGGCGACCCATCCGATGCAAGAAGCTTCAAGGTCTTGGTCATCTGCGACCCTCTTCGTCGAGGAACTCCACCAGCATCACAATATATACCGGCTTTATGGGCCGGCGCGCCGGTATCGTCAGCCTGCGTCCGCCTCCCGGATTGCCGACCTTGAAGTGCGAGCCGCCTGTCGGCTTCATGCACGCCACACCGGCTTCCCTGCACGCTTTCTCCACGTCACCAATCTGCCAGTCAGCCCGCGGATTTGAGCGCATCCGCTCGATGGTTTTTCCCATAGAGGCGTCGCCACCGGCGGAACTAGGCCAGCACCACGTTGGCCGCGCTCTCCAGCAGTTCCTCGCCGAAGGCGCGCTGGTAGAACTCGGCCACGATCGACCGCTCCAGCTCGTCGCACTTGTTGAGGAAGGTGACGCGGAAGGCGAAGCCGACATTGCCGAATATCTCGGCGTTCTCGGCCCACATGATGACCGTGCGCGGGCTCATCACGGTCGAGAGATCGCCGTTGATGAAGGCCGAGCGGGTCATGTCGGCGACGCGCACCATCTTGGAGACGATGTCGCGGCCCTTATCGTTGCGATAATGCTTGGCCTTGGCGAGGACGATGTTCACTTCCTTGTCGTGCGGCAGGTAGTTGAGCGTCGTCACGATGGACCAGCGGTCCATCTGCGCCTGGTTGATCTGCTGCGTGCCGTGATAGAGGCCGGTCGTGTCGCCCAGGCCGACCGTGTTTGCGGTGGCGAAGATGCGGAAGGCCGGATGCGGGCGGATGACGCGGCTCTGGTCGAGCAGCGTCAGGCGGCCCGACGATTCCAGCACGCGCTGGATCACGAACATGACGTCCGGGCGGCCGGCATCGTATTCGTCGAAGACGAGCGCGACATTGTGCTGGTAGGCCCAGGGCAGGATGCCGTCGCGGAACTCGGTGACCTGCTTGCCTTCCGACAGCACGATCGCGTCCTTGCCGACGAGGTCGATACGGCTGACATGGCTGTCGAGGTTGACGCGCACGCAGGGCCAGTTGAGCCGCGCGGCGACCTGCTCGATATGGGTCGACTTGCCGGTGCCGTGATAGCCCGACACCATGACGCGGCGGTTGAAGGCGAAGCCGGCCAGGATCGCCATCGTCGTCTGCTGGTCGAACAGATAGTCGGGGTCGAGGTCCGGCACATGCGAATCGGCGACGGAATAGGCCGGCACGACCATGCTGGACTCGAAGCCGAAGGTCTCGCGCACCGAAACGGTCGTGTCTGGAAGGTTTGCGATATCGCGATCGACCTTGTTCATCTCATCTCCAGCGGCGGACCACGGCGGCCGCCTGCATCCTCGTTCAACTTCGGGGGCGTCTTACCAGAACCGCGGCTCAGCACAAACCCGCCTGCTTGAGCTGGCGGTATGCCTGCAAGACGGCGCTCAGGCGCTCTTCCGAGGCCCGGTCGCCGCCATTCGCGTCCGGATGATGGCGCTTCACCAGTTCCTTATAGCGCGCCTTTATCTCTTCACCAGTGGCATCCACGCCAAGGCCAAGCGTTTCCAGCGCCCTGGCCTCAAGGGTGCGAACCTTTCCCTTGCGCGCATAATCGGGTCCGCGATCGGCGGAGAACACGTTGAAGGGGTCGCGGATACGGTTGTAGTAGCCGGCGCGGCCGGAGCGCTTCTGCGCCTGATCGGGGGCGGCGCTGTTGGTGCCCATCTTCCATGTCGGCCTGTGGCCGGTCAGCGCCTCCTTCTGGAAGCGCGCGACCTCGCTGTCGGCAAGGCCTGAGAAGTAGTTGAATCCCTTGTTGTATTCGCGCACGTGGTCGAAGCAGAAGCGGAAATACTCGCCCTCGCGCATGCGCCCCACCGGCGCGCGATGGGTGCCGGCCGCCTCGCAGCCGTCCCACTGGCAGCGCGGCGACGACGTCACCGTCTCCGCGGCCGGGTCGCGGCGAATGCGGATCTTCTCGAAATATTTCGGGTACGGCTTCATCCGGTGGGCAGCCTGCAAATCAGTCGGCAATTATGGGAGGTTCGCGGCACGAAACAAGAATTGACATTTGCCCGGCGATGGACCTTACCGCCACGAACGACCAATGAAATGGGAATGACCCCGATATGGGGCAGGAGACGGCAAATGTCCATCCAGTCGCGCATCGAGGCCAAGCTGACGGCAGCACTTTCGCCGGAGCGGCTGGCCGTCATCAATGAGAGCCATCTCCATGCCGGGCACCACCATGCCGAGTCCGGCCATCACGCCACGTTCGACGGCGCCGGCGAGACGCATTTTCGCGTGCGGGTGGTGTCGGGCAGCTTTGCCGGCAAGGGCAGGCTCGAGCGGCACCGGCTCGTCAACGAACTGCTGGCCGACGAGCTGGCGGCCGGCGTCCATGCGCTGGCGATCGAGCCGGCCGCCCCGGGCGAGAAGACGCGCTGGTAGGCGGGGCTACTGCTTCAGCACGTCGGCCCACTCCGGGTGGCGTCTGAATTGCGCCGCGGCGAAGGGGCAGAGCGGCGTGATCTTGCGGCCGGCGGCGCGCGCGTCCTCGACCGCCCTGCTTATCAGCGCCACGCCGATGCCCTGGCCCCGGAATGCGTCGGGGACTGCGGTATGGTCGATGATGATGAGCTTGTCGCCGGCGCGCGAATAGGTGGATTCGGCCACGCTGCCGTCGGCGGCGCGGGCGAAATAGCGCCCCTTCGAGGCGTTTTCCTCGTGCTCGATCGTGATGTCGCTCATTGCAGGAATCCTCTTCGGTTGTCGGGTTGCGTCATGCCGGAGCACGCAGCGGCGCGAGAAAATCCCGCGCGGCCGCGATTTCGGCCGGCCTGATCTCGTGGCCGCCATCGTGCCACAGCAGATCCACCTGCGCACCTGCCTCGCGCAGCCGGCCGGCCAGCGCTTCCGTTTGGGCGGGCGGGCAGATCGGATCACGGCGGCCGGCCGTGACGAGGATGCGACGGCCGGCAAGGCTGCCGGCGATATGCGGCTCGAACGGGATCAGCGGGTGCATGAGCACCGCCGCGTCGAACATCTGCGGCTCGGCGAAGATGACCGAGGCGAGGATGTTGGCGCCGTTGGAATAGCCGAGGCCGGCAACCGCCGATGGCTGCTGCCCGGCGACCTGCGCGGCCGCGAAGGAGGCCATCTTGCTGGTGCCGCGGGCAAGGTCGGCCATGTCGTAGACACCTTCGGCGGCGCGCCGGAAGAAGCGGTTCGCGCCGTGCTCCGTGACGTCGCCGCGCGGCGAGACGATGCCGGCGCCCGGCAGCAGTTGCGGGCCGAGCGCGACGAACTGGTCCTCGTCGCCGCCGGTGCCGTGGAACAGGAAAAGCAGCGGCCGGCCGGGTCCGGCCGGCAGCAGGCGATGGATATAGGTGTCGTCGGTCATGCGCCTGCTCCTTCTCAGTCGCCAAGCGGCTGGAGGTGCTGCTCCAGGAAGGCGCGCAGATGGGCGTGCTGCGCGGGCAGCTTGAGCGCCTCGCCGAGATGCGCCGTGTCCTCGTCGCGGTCGAAGCCCGGTTCGTTGGTCGCCACCTCGAACAGGACGCCGCCGGGCGTGCGGAAGTAGATCGCCCAGAAATAGTCCCTGTCGATCACCGGCGTCACCTGATAGCCGGTGTCCATCAGCGCCTTGCGCACTGCAAGCTGGCTCGCCCGGTCGGGCACGGCGAAGGCGACATGATGCACAGAGCCCGCGCCCTGCCGCGCATGGTTGACGACGGGCAGGCTCTCGAGGTCGACGACATCGGCGCCGTTGCCGTCGGGCATGATGAAGCGGCGCGTATTGCCGGCCTTGTCGGCCTCCTGATAACCCATGAAGGTCAGCAGTTCCGCCGTCGCGCCGGCATCCTGCAGGCGCATCTTGACGGAGTGGAAGCCGCGGATCGCCACATCCTCCGGGACCCCGCCCTCGACCCACGGCGCCCGCGGATCGTCCGCCGTCTCGATGAGCGCGAAGCCGTCGCCGTCCGGCCCCTCGAAGGCCAGGCGCGGCGCGCCGAAGGCGGCGTCCTTCGCCAGTCCCGTCACGCCCTTTCCGGCAAGGTGCTTCTCCCACCAGCCAAGAGCGCCCTTCGGAACCGAGAAGGCGGTGGTGCCGACCTCGCCCGTGCCGGGCCTGCCCCTGGCGATGTGAGGGAAGGGGTCATAATAGAGGTGGTACACATCCGGCGCGTCGAAATTGACGGTCTTCTTCACCCGGCGCAGGCCGAGCGTATGGGTGAAGAAGGCATTGTTCTCGGCCGCATCGCGCGCCATCGACGTGACGTGGTGCAGTCCCTTTACCTGGTCGAGCATCTGGTCTCTCTCTTCCTGTGGCCGCCGACGGGCGGGCTCCTGCGCACTATCTGGGAAACGGGCGCCGCGGGAGAAGATCGCGATCAGGCAATGATCCGTGCTGAAATCGTGAACAATATAGGCGCGATTGTTCAATTCAAAGGAAAGACGCCGCCCCGGAGGGACGGCGTCTTTCGCTCTGCCGCTGTGATTACTGTACGCGCAGCAGCATCTGGTCGCGGTTCTGGGCGAAGGTGCCGGCGTCGTAGGCCGGCTGCGCCTCCAGCTGCTCCTTGGTGAAGGGCGTGTAGAGGTAGAGGTCGCCGTCCGCGTCGACCATGAAGGAGAGGTTCTCCATGCCCACGGCGACGGGCTTCTCGCCCATGCCGAGGAAGCCGCCGACGTCGATGATCACGGCTTCGACCTTGTTGCTGTCTGCGTTCAGGACGACCTCGCCGATCTCGCCGACATTCTCGTCGCCGGCGCCGTAGACGGTCGTGCCGACGAAATCGTCAGTCTCGATCTGGTCCATCGGGCGCTCGGTGAGCGTCGAGCGGTCGACGGCCGACGTCTTGGTATTGTCGGTCGTGGTCCCGGAGGCTGCGGGCGGCACCGGAGCGGCCGGCGTGGTGGGGGCCTGCGCCATGCTGTTGTTTGCCGGTGCGCCAGCGCCCTCGGTCGCCGCATTGGTCTGACCGTCCGCCGGAACCGGCGCCTTCGCCAGGTCTTCCTTGGTGGCTGGCTTTACGTCGGTGACATTGGCATCGGCCGGGGTCGGCTCATAGGCCTTGCGGTCGAATTCGGGCAGCGCCTTCAGGGCGTCGGCGGTGGTCTCGACCACGAGGAACTGGTCGCCGTCACGCTCGGCCCAGTCAACGAGGCTGTAGTCGAGCGCCACGTCCTTCTGGCCGATGCCGAGGAAACCGCCCACGCCGATGACGATGGCCTGGACGCGGTTCTCCGTGTCGATGACGAGATCGTTCACGGTACCGATGTTCTGCGCATCCTCGCCGCTGCCATTATAGACGGATTCGCCGATCAGGTTGGTGGCGAGATGGCCTTCGGCCTTCTTCACCAGCGGGGCGGCGGGTTCACTGGTCATCTGGCCGCCGGGGGCGGATGGTGCGGGAGCCTGGGCCATTGCGCCCGTCGCGAGAAGCGTTGCAACTGCGGTTGTCGCCAAGAGCTTGCGGATCATATTGTCTCTCCTTGTGCTATTGTTGCAGCGCGCCCAATTTTGATCTTGTCGGGAGGCAGGGCGCCGCCGTCTATTGCCAAACGTCATTCACGTCATCTTGTTCCGCTGAAATGAATGCTGAAAATGACTGGTCGCGAACGGAACCTCACGGCGTCGGGCGCGTTCGCCCCTGCTGGCGAAAAGGCCGGAGAGGGGCGGGCCGAAACGATGTCATCGATGAGATTTCTTGCCGTGCTCAACCGCGACGGCGGCACGTTGCGCACCACCGACCTTGATGCGCTCGCGCGCTCCATGCGGGAAACGCTGGAGGCGCACGGCCATACGCTCGAGGTGGAGACGGTCGCGGGCGAGGAGATCGCGGCTGCGCTGCAGCGGGCGGCGCGGCGGCGCAACGTCGACGTGGTCATGGCCGGCGGCGGCGACGGGACCATCTCGGCTGCGGCGGCCGCACTCAGCGGGCGCGACAAGGCGCTGGCCGTGCTGCCGGCCGGCACGATGAACCTTTTCGCCCGCGGGCTGGGGATTCCGCTCGGCCTCGAAGCGGCGGTCGCGGCGCTCGCCGACGGTCAGGTCAGGCAGGTGGACCTCGCCTGCGTCGACGACCGCATCTTCATCCATCAGTTCTCGGTCGGGCTGCACCCCAAGCTCATCCACCTGCGCGACAAGATGGAGTTCGGCTCGCGGCTGGGAAAGATCCGCGCATCGCTGCGGGCCGCGCTGCTGATCCTGCGGCGGCCGCCGAAACTGCGCGCCGAGCTCGCACTCGGCAATGCCACGATCTCGGTGCGCGCCAGCAGCATCGGCATATCCAACAATCTCTTCGGCGAGGGCCACCTGCCTTATGCCGACATGCCCGACAAGGGCGAGCTCGGCATCTACGTCACGCGCGCCTGGCGGCCGCGCGACATCCTCCGCTTCGCCCTGCACATGGCGGCAGGGCGCTGGGAGCGCAATCCAGAGGTGGAAGTCCACAGCAGCGGCAGCGTGACGCTGCGCGTCAAGGGCAAGCGGAAGCTGCAATGCGCGATCGACGGCGAGCTGTGCGATCTCGCGCCCGTCACGCATGTCAGGAGCCTGCCGGCTGCGCTGCGCGTCGTCGTGCCGAAGCCGGCCTGATGGGGCCTCCGGGTCAGTTCGCCGGCGGCGTGGCGGGAGCCGGCTGCGAAGGAGCCGGGGCGGGCGTGGTTGACGGATTGCCGACCTCGGCCTCGGGCGTCGGCGCGATGTTCTCGCCGTAAATCTCGACGCCCCACCATACGCCCATCGCCAGAAGCAGGCCGACGACCAGCACCATCAGCACCTGCCAGCCCCAGCGGCCCTGCCGGGCCTCTTCGGGCGACAGGACTTCCGGTTTCTCGCGGCGGTTGTCGTCTGGCATGTGCGGGTCTCCCTCGTTTGACGTTCGGAGAGGGAATGCGCGGCCCGTCCCAAGGTTCCGGCGCGAACGCAGCTTGCGGAGATTAGAAATCGTCCGGCGCGGTGGGCGGACGCGGGCGGGCGTTCTCGCGGTAGATCGCATAGGCTGCGGCGGCGATCGCCGGGACGGCGAGGATGCGCAGCCCGCCGCGCGACAGAATCGTCGGCAGCATGGCCACGGCCGACACGCCCAGCAGCGATTTCAGCTCGGTGCGACGCCGCTCCGCGGCGCGCAGCTTTTCGCGGTTCGCCTGGATGCGATGGACCATCACGATGATGATCGCGATCACCAGCGCGCCGCCGCCGAAGGCGAGCGCCGCCGGGATGTGGCCGATGGCGCGCGCCGTGGCCATGAAGGCGGCGGCGAGAAGGAAGCCGAGGCCGGTGAACGAAAGGAGGGCCGCCAGGAAATAGACGATCGCCGCCCGCTTGGCGCGGCCGGCCGCATCGGCAGCCTCTCCCGAGATCACGGAGCTGATGAGTGTCCCCAGCAAAGCACGTCCCCGCCAGTTTGCGCCCGGTTGGCGGGCGCGTTTGCCCGTCGCCTCAGCGACGGGTGAACAATGCGAACAGGAAGCCGACGCCCGCGGCGATGGCGAGCGAGGTCACCGGCTTCTCGCGGACCGCATCGCTGATCTGAGCCTCCAGGTCCTTGGCGCCGGAGCGGATGTCGGCGAGGGTGGCCTCGCCCTGCGTCCTGAGCTGCTCGACGCCTTCCGAGGCGGCGCGCCGCGCGGTCTTCATGGACTGCTCGCCGGTGGCAGCGAGCTGCTTGGTCAGCGTTGCGATATCGTCCTTGAGCCGGGCGATGTCGGCCTGCAGGTCCTCGGTGGTCACCGGTCCGTTCGGCTCCTTCGCCGACCTTGCTGTGGTGGTTGCCATGAAAATCTCCCTCGGTTGGATTCGGCAACGAAACGTGCGCTTGTGCGAAAGGTTCCGGAAGGCCGCCGATCGACGGGCGGCCCTGGCGAGAAAGGGAGCGCGTTTCGCCGGGCGAGTCCAGCCGGAAAATAGCCGGCCGGGTTGCGCGGCGCACGCGTCAGACGGAGGTGGTGCCGAGCACCTGCGCCGTGATGCTGTCGGGGCCGAAGTCGCCTTCGTCCTCGATGTGGAGGATTTCCTGCAGCCGGCTGCGGGCGCGGCTGACTCGGCTCTTGATGGTGCCGACGGCGCAGCCGCAGATTTCTGCGGCCTCCTCATAGGAGAAGCCCGAGGCGCCGATCAGGATGATCGCCTCGCGCTGGTCCTCGGGGAGGCGCTCCAGCGCCGCGCGGAAGTCCTTCAGGTCGAGCGCGCCGTGCTGCTGCGGCTGGGTCGCGACGCCGGCGGTGATGGTGCCGTCGCTGTCCTGCACCTCGCGGCCGCGCTTGCGCATCTGCGAGTAGAACTCGTTGCGCAGGATGGTGAATAGCCATGCCTTGAGGTTGGTGCCGAGCTGGAAGCTCGCCTGCTTGTCCCACGCCTTGACGAGCGTTTCCTGCACCAGGTCGTCCGCCTTGTCCGTGTTCTGGGACAGCGAGATGGCGAAGGCGCGCAGACTGGGGATCGTTCCGATCAGGTCCTTGCGGAAATCCGGCGACATGCTTGTCAATCCTTTGGCTCCGCGGGCTTGGCGTCGCCCTTGTCCAGCCGGGTCAGCAAATCCATGAACCTGTCGGGAACGTCGTCGGAAACGAGGTCGTCGTAATATTGCTTCAGCTTGCGCCCGATCTGCGAGTTGACCCCCAGATCGCCCCCGGCATCCTGCGTATGTCGTCCTGTATCGGCATCCTGCATCTTATCCCTGCTCATGACACCCCATGGCCTTTCCCCCTTAACGATCCAAAAATGACGGATTTGGAAGTCCACGAAGACCTTCCAATGTTCCTGCCCGGCTTGCTATCTAACGCAATCGGTGTCGATACGTTCCTTCGTCGGGAACTTTTTGCCGACGACGGCGTTGAAGAGCCATTAAGGCCCCGTTTGGCTTCAGCTTCGTCTATTGAGGGAGACGTAAATCATGAGTTTGTCCGCAGCCATCACTCCGCATCTGCCCTATCTCCGCCGCTTCGCGCGGGCGGTGTCGGGCTCACAGGAGAGCGGTGACGCGATGGTGGCGGCGATGCTGGAGGCGATCATCGCCGACCGCAGCATCTTCCCGGAAGCGTCGAGCGACAGGATTTCGCTCTACAAGATCTTCGCCAAGCTGTTCACCTCGGTCGGCATCCGCGTGCCGGCGTCGGAGCCCGAAAGCGCATGGGAGCGCAGTGCCTCCGCCAATCTCGGCGCATTGGCGCCGATGCAGCGGCAGGCCTTCCTGCTGGTCGCGGTCGAGGGCTTCAGCGAGGCCGAGGCCGCCGAGGTGCTCGATGTCAGCGAGGCGAAATTCGCCGCGCTGCTGCAGGAAGCCAGCAACGAGATTTCCCGCCAGGTCGCCACGGACATCCTCATCATCGAGGACGAGCCGCTGATCGCCATGGACATCGAGGAGATGGTCGCCAGCCTAGGCCACAATGTGGTCGGCACTGCGCGCACCCATGCCGAGGCGACGAAGCTCTTCGCCGCCCGCTCGCCGAAGATGGTGCTGGCCGACATCCAGCTCGCCGACGGCAGCTCCGGCATCGATGCGGTGAACGAAATCCTCGGCATGGCCTCCGTGCCTGTCATCTTCATCACCGCCTTCCCCGAGCGGCTGCTCACCGGCGAGCGGCCGGAGCCGACGTTCCTCGTCACCAAGCCGTTCAACCCCGACATGGTGAAGGCGCTGATCAGCCAGGCGCTGTTCTTCGACCGGCAGCAGCGCGCCGCCGCCTGACGCCAGGCGCCCTGACGAGGTTGCGAAGGCCGCCGCGAGGCGGCCTTTTTGCTGTCCGCTCCAGGAGGCGAAAAAATGCCGCAACGCCGCGGCGGAACCATGGAACGGAAGCCGGGCATCGACGTTGTCTTTCCGAAAGCCGCATCTGCGGCGGACGGAATAATGGGGTTTTTCAATGCTTTATTGGGCTCTTGTCTTTCTGGTCGTTGCGCTTGTGGCGGGTGCCCTCGGTTTCGGCGGCATCGCCGGCGCATCCGCCGGAGTGGCGCAGCTTCTGTTCTATGTTTTCCTCCTGATGCTTGTGGTTTCCCTCATCGCGGGCCTGATGCGCCGCGCGCGCTAGGCCCAGGCGGGGCGAGCCACCACGGGTGAAGGCCGAATGCCCCTCAGACGGCCTTCACGGGCCCGCCGGAGGTGACCGACAAGGCTACCTCCGGCGGGCTTCGAACGTCGGGCGAATGCAACCGCCCCCGCACCGCCAGCCAAATCTCCTCTGCCGGGCCGTCGCACCGGCCGCCTGTATGCAGGTTAGCGTCTCGTTAACCCTGTTGGCCCATTCTCCCGCGCTGGCGGGGGCGGAATCGATTGCGGCGATCGAGAAAACCATTTCCCGGGGGGTCGAAGTCCATCTCGCGGCAGGGCCGCAAGGATGCGCTCCCGGACGTTGTCCTGCTCGCGGAGCTGGATGGAGGCTGGGTCTGGGAAACGGACGCGGCCCTCGATCTCGTCTTCGTCAGTCCCGGCTATGAACGTGCCTGCGGCATCGCGGCGGATTCCCTGATCGGGTCGTCGTGGTTCGATCTCGTCGCCCGCCTCGCGGCCTCCGACGACGATCGCGAACGGTTGCAGGCGGCGCTCGACCATGCCTGTCTGAACGAGCTGAAGATCCATGCGCGCAGCGGCGCCGGCGAGCAGCTCACCATCGCGCTGAGCGGCGCGCCGAAGTTCGGCCCCGGCGGCGCCTTTGCCGGCTATCGCGGCATCGGGCGGGTGATCGGCCGGAAGCGCGACGCGGCGGAACTGCGGCTCTACGGGCTGGACGAGGCGCTCGACGCACCGACCATCGCCATCCTTGTCCTCGACGCCGACCTGCGCATCGAGATGATCACGCCGGCCTTCCATGCGCTGTGGCACCAGAAGCCGGAGGAAATCTCGGTCGGCGACAGCTTCCGCAAGGTCATGGAGCTGAACCGCAGCCGGGGAATCTATCCGGTCGCCGACGAGGAGTGGGAAACCTATGTCGCGACGCGCCTTGCCCAGATCGTGGCGGGCGACGTCGCGCCGCTGGAATTCACCCGCGCCGACGGCACGACGCTGATCTATTCCGTGACGGCGCTTTCCGACGGCCGGCGGCTGCTCTGTTACGCCGACGTCACCGAGCTGAAGCGGCGCGAGGCCGAGATCTCGCGGCTGAGCGAGCGCAACAAGCTCGCGGATGCCGTCCTCAATGGCGTTCCCTACCCTGTCTTCGTCAAGGACGAGCGGCTGACCTACGTCTTTGCCAACAAGGCCTTTGCCGATCTCTTCGGCATGGCCCCGCAGGATATCGTCGGCCGGCGCGACCGCGATGTCGTGCCGCCGGCCGAGCGCGACATGTTCGAGCCGTCGGAGGCCGAGGTGCTGGCGACGGGAAAGCCCATCGCCGCCGAGGTCGCCTACGACCGCGAGGGCGGTGCGGGCACGCGGCTGGTTCGCAAGCACCGCGTGGTGACCGACAGCGGCCGCCACTATGTCGCCGCCACCATCATCGACGTGACCGACATGAAGCGCCGCGAGATCGAGGCCGGCGACGCGCGCCGCCAGCTCGAGGTCGTGCTCGAATCGCTGCCGGCCTCGGTGGTGATCTACGACCGCGACAATCGGTTCGTCTTCGCCAACGCGCCCGCCCGCGCCGCCCTGCCGGCGATCGAGAAGGGCATGGTGCCGGGCGTCCCGATCCGCAGCGTCATCGCCGCAGCCCACGCCGCCGGCTATTTCCGCATGAGCGGCGATCCCGAGCTCGACAAGCTCTACGACGTCGACAGGGAGCGGTGGATCGACGGCTATGTCGCCCGCCACGACATTCCGCACTCAGTCTACGAACGCCGGCTGGGCGACGGGCGCTGGCTCAAGGTCTATGACGACCGCACGCCGGACGGCTTCTTCGTCGGCATCCGGGTCGACATCACCGACCTGAAGGAGCGGGAAGCCGCGCTGACGGCGGCGCGGCAGAACGCCGTGCTGGCCGACCGCGCCAAGTCCGAGTTCCTCGCCAATATGAGCCACGAGATCCGCACGCCGATGAACGGCGTGCTCGGCATGGCCGAGCTGCTCGCCAAGACCGATCTCGACGTCAAGCAGCGCACCTTCACCGACATCATCGTCAAATCGGGCAATGCCCTGCTGACGATCATCAACGACATTCTCGACTTCTCCAAGATCGACGCGGGGCAGCTCGTGCTCGCCCCGGCGCCCTTCAACCTGCGCGAGGCGATCGAGGACGTGGCGACGCTGATCTCGTCGCGCGCCAAGGAGAAGGACCTGGAGCTGATCGTGCGCATGGACCCCGCGCTGCCGGAGCGCTATGTCGGCGACGTCGGCCGCATCCGCCAGATCGTCACCAACCTGATGGGCAATGCGGTCAAGTTCACCGAGGCCGGTCACGTGCTGGTCGACGTGAGCGGCGAGCCGGTCGAGGACGGCACGCGGCTCAAGGTCAGCGTCAAGGATACCGGCATCGGCATCCCGCGCGACAAGCTCGGCCTGATCTTCGAGAAGTTCAGCCAGGTCGACGGCTCGTCGACGCGCCGCTACGAGGGAACGGGGCTCGGCCTCGCGATCACCTCGCGCCTGGTGGAGCTGATGGACGGCACGATCGGGGTGGACAGCGAGGAGGGCCGGGGCTCCTGCTTCTGGTTCGAGGTCGCGCTGCCGCAGGCGTCAGGCGCGGAGAGCCCGCCGGTCTCCCTCGTCGACGTGACCGGCGCGCGCATCCTCATCATCGACGACAATCCGGTGAACCGCGCTATCCTGACGGAGCAGATGGCGGCGTGGAAGTTCGACGCCTGCGCGGCCGAGAGCGGGGCGGAAGGCCTACGCGTGCTCGACGCGGCGCAGCGGATGGGCGTCAAGGTGGACTGCATCCTGCTCGACTACCAGATGCCGGTCATGTCGGGCGCGCAGATCGCGCAGCTGATCCGGGCGATGCCGGCCATCGCCGACGTGCCGATCGTCATGCTGACATCGGTGGACCAGTCGCTGGCGGCGATGCAGGCGCGCGACCTGTCGATCGACGCGCAGCTCCTGAAGCCGGTGCGGTCGGCCCAGCTGCTCGAAGTGCTCGTGCGGATCATCCAGCGCAGGCGCGGAGGGCTGTTGGCGCCGGACCACGATGCCGAGGCCGGCGAGTCCGTGCAGGGGATGGAGCGCGCCGCGCGGCCGATCCGGTTTGCGCCGGGCGACGGATCGCATCGGGTCGACGTGCTGGTGGCCGAGGACAACGAGGTGAACCAGCTCGTCTTCACCCAGATACTGGGCGAGACCAACCTGACCTTCGAGGTGGTGCAGAACGGACGGCTGGCGGTGGAGGCTTGCCGGGAGATGAAGCCGCGGATGATCCTCATGGACATCTCCATGCCGGAAATGAGCGGCATCGAGGCGACGCAGGCCATAAGGCTGGCGGAGAGCATGGGAGGCGACGGCTACCATGTGCCGATCGTCGGCGTCACCGCGCATGCGCTCCAGGGCGACCGCGAGCTCTGCCTCGAGGCGGGCATGAACGACTACCTGCCCAAGCCGATCAGCCCGCGTGCCCTTCTGGAGAAGGTGCATCTGTGGATCGAGGGCATGTCGAAAGCGCGGGCGCGGGGCTAGAGCATTTTGCAGCCAAGCGGAATCGCTTGGCGTCGCACAAATGCGGCGGAATCAAAGAGCTAGAGCGGCAGCCCGGATATATCCGGGCGTCCGCTGCTCTAGAAAAATTCCAGCAAAAAGTGCGCAGCGTTTCTGCGTCCGGAACTCGTAAATCAGGAAGACGGAGCATCCCGGCGATTCCGCGAAAGCGGAAATGCTCCAAGGGGCCGGACTATCGGCGCCTGACCATACCGCGGATGCGCTCGCGCAGCGCCCGCGCCAGGTTGCGCGTCTCGCGATAGAGGTGCAGTTGCGCGGCCGCCTGCCGCGTCACCCGGTCGGCGTCCGGCGACAGGCCGATGACGAAGGTGCCGGTCGGCCGCCGCTCCGTCCAGATGCGGCCCATGACCGGGTGGTCGGGCGCCGCGCAGGAATCGGTGGCGACGATGTTGGGGTCTTCCAGATGGCTGCGCGTCACGTCCAGCATCAGCAGCGTGCCGGGCGAGAACTGGGCGAAAGCCTCGTCATAGGCGGTCTTCCACGTATAGGCGATGCCGTTCTCGATGAAGACCACGATGGCCGCGATCGTCCTGCCGTTGAGGACCAGCGTGTGGATGCGGCACAGATCGCGCTCGGCCAGCCGGTAGACGGCCTCGCGGGCAAAGGCCGCCCAGTAGCGGTCCACCGCCATAGCGGTGCGCTTGCGGCCCTTCCAGCCGCCCATTTCCAGGGCGAGGAAGGATTCGAAGGCCAGCCGCACATCCTCCGACGTGCGCGCGATGTTATGCACCAGCACGCCCTTTTCCGATTCCGCCAGCCGCCGGCGCAGGCGGCGGAACTCGCGCAGATGGTGCGGGCGCAGGGCATTGCGCAGATAGTCCTCGGCCTCAAGCGCGCTCTGGAGATAGGGCCGCTCCGACATGTTGGTCGCGACCAGCGGCAGGTTGCGGCTGCTGGCGAGCGATTGCAGCATGGCGGCGAAGGGGCCGTCCATGCGCATCTCGGGCATGACGAAGACGCGCGGCAGGCGCAGGTGCGGCCGGCCGAGCATGGCGAAGAAATCGGCGATGACGCCCTCGGGATCGTCGCGGTCGACAAGCGGCGTTCCCAGCGGGCCGAAGGGGCTCGACCAGGTGCGCAGCACATCGACCGCCAGCGGGATCGACGGGCGCTCGATGGAATAGGGCACGAGCAGGCGCAGCCGCGACCGCGCCTCGTCGCCGTCGCGGATCACCGCAAGGCGGATCTCCTTGTCCTCCAGCCGCGGCATGGCGGGGGCGAGGAAGCGCGGATTGAAGAAGATGTTGGGCTCGATGGAGCGCGCGCAGAGATATTCGAGCTCTTCCACCAGGTCGAAGCCGGCCGAGGCGGGATAGATGGCGAGGTTGCGCGACGGCTGGCGGCCGGCCAGCGTTTCGTACTGGGTGGCGCCGAACGATCCGGGCCGCAGGCCGGCGAGATTGTCGATGATGCTTCCCGACGGGTCGCCGCTGGTCTCGAGAATGATCGGGACGGCAGCCATCAGGGCGTGCCCTGCGTGGGGATACGGCCCGGCGCGCCGCCCGACGGCCGTTCGCCCAAGATTGCCGCCGAATAGCGCAAGCTGCGTCTCCGATCCCCTTCGACAGGGCTGATACGCCCCGTCGGGTTAAGATTCGGTTCGGCCGGGCTATGCCACGGCCCGCTCACGATATCTTGTAGATAAGAGAACGGCCCCTTCCGGGGCCGCCGGAAGCTGTGCCGGATCAGGCGAAGGTGCCGTGGCAGTGCTTGTATTTCTTGCCTGAGCCGCAGGGGCAGGGCTCGTTGCGGCCGACGCGGCCCCAGGTCGAGGGATCGGCGGGATTGCGGTCCTCCGCCGCCACTGCACGGCTGTCGGCGCGCGCCAGGGTCATCGTGTCGCCCTCGCCGAAATCGTCCTCGCCGGTCGATGCGTCGATGTGATGGCCCTCGCCGTCCGGCGCCTGCGGGGGCGGGGCGTCGGCGGCCTGCCGCACCAGCTCGACGCGCATCATCTGGGTCGTCACCACCTGGCGCAGATTGCCCAGCATGGCCTGGAAGAGCTCGAAGGCCTCGCTCTTGTACTCGTTGAGCGGGTCGCGCTGCGCATAGCCGCGGAAGCCGATGACCGAGCGCAGATGGTCGAGATTGACCAGGTGCTCGCGCCAGAGATGGTCGAGCGTCTGCAGCAGGATCGACTTCTCCACATAGGCCATGATCTCGGGGCCAAAACGCTCGGCGCGGTCGGCCGCCGCCTTGTCTGCCGCCTCGGTGATGCGGACGTGGATGTCCTTCTCGTCGATGCCTTCCTCGCGCGCCCATTCCTCGATCGGCAGGTCGAGGTTGAGGAACTCGCGCACGCCCGCCTTAAGACCCTCGGCGTCCCACTGCTCCGCATAGGCGGTCTCGGGAATGTGCTTGGCGACGAGGTCGTCGATGACCTCGTGGCGCATCTCCGCCACGGCGTCGCTCAGGCTCTCGCCCTCCATCAGCTCGATGCGCTGCTCGAACACCACCTTGCGCTGGTCGTTCATGACGTCGTCATATTTGAGCAGGTTCTTGCGGATGTCGAAGTTGCGCGCCTCGACCTTTTTCTGCGCCTTCTCCAGCGCCTTGTTGATCCAGGGATGGATGATCGCCTCGCCCTCCTTGAGGCCGAGCTTCTGGAGCATGCCGTCCATGCGCTCGGACCCGAAGATGCGCATCAGGTCGTCCTGAAGCGACAGGTAGAACTTCGACCGGCCGGGATCGCCCTGGCGGCCCGAGCGGCCGCGCAGCTGGTTGTCGATGCGGCGGCTTTCATGGCGCTCGGTGGCGAGGACGTAGAGGCCGCCGGCGGCGAGCGCCTGCTCCTTGAGACGGGCCACGTCGGCGCGGATCGCCGCTTCCTTCTCGTCACGCTCCGGGCCGGCGGGCATGTCGCCCAGCTCCTGCTCGATGCGCATGTCGACATTGCCGCCGAGCTGGATGTCGGTGCCACGGCCGGCCATGTTGGTGGCGATGGTGATCGCGCCCGGCACGCCCGCCTGCGCGACGATCTGCGCCTCCTGCTCATGGTGGCGCGCATTCAGCACCTGGAAACCCTTGACGCCTTCCTTGCGCAGCCGCTCGGCCAGATATTCCGACTTCTCGATCGAGGTCGTGCCGACGAGGACCGGCTGGCCCTTGGCATGGGTGTCGCGGATTTCCTGGACGATGGCTTTGAATTTCTCCTCGACCGTCCGGTAGACCTCGTCGTCCTCGTCGATGCGCTGCACCGGCAGGTTGGTCGGGACCTCGGCCACGTCGAGGCCGTAGATGTTGCCGAATTCCTCCGCTTCCGTCGACGCCGTGCCGGTCATGCCGGCCAGCTTCTTGTACATGCGGAAATAGTTCTGGAAGGTGATCGAGGCGAGCGTCTGGTTCTCGGGCTGGATCGCGACGTGCTCCTTGGCCTCCAGCGCCTGGTGCAGGCCCTCGGAGAAGCGGCGGCCAGGCATCATGCGGCCGGTGAACTCGTCGATGATGACGATCTCGCCATTGGCGACGATGTAGTCCTTGTCCTTCTGGAACAGCCGGTGCGCCTTGAGCGCATTGTTGACGTGGTGGACGATGGCCACGTTCTCGATGTCGTAGAGCGATTCGCCGCGCAGATGGCCGCCCGCGCGCAGCAGGTTCTCCATCTTCTCGGTGCCTTCCTCGGTGAAGATGGCGGTGCGCTGCTTCTCGTCCACCTCGTAGTCGGCGGGTTCGAGCTGCGGGATGAAGGCGTCGATGGCGACGTAGAGCTCGGAGCGGTCCTCCAGCGGGCCGGAGATGATCAGCGGCGTGCGCGCCTCGTCGATCAGGATGGAGTCCACCTCGTCGACGATCGCGTAATTGTGACCGCGCTGGACCATCTGAGCGCGCTCATACTTCATGTTGTCGCGCAGGTAGTCGAAGCCGAGTTCGTTGTTGGTGCCGTAGGTGATGTCGCAGGCATAGGCCTCGCGGCGCTGCTCGTCGTCCAGCCCGTGGACGATTATGCCGACCGACATGCCGAGGAACTTGTAGATCCGGCCCATCCACTCGCCGTCGCGGCGGGCGAGATAGTCGTTGACGGTGACGACATGGACGCCCTTGCCGGTCAACGCGTTGAGATAGACCGGCGCGGTGGCGACCAGCGTCTTGCCCTCGCCGGTGCGCATCTCGGCGATCGAGCCCTCATTGAGGATGATGCCGCCGATCATCTGCACGTCGAAGGGGCGCATGCCCAGCACGCGGCGGGCCGCCTCGCGCACGGTGGCGAAGGCCGGCACCAGAAGATCGTCCACCGACTTGCCGGCGGCGATCTCGGCGCGGAACTGGTCGGTGCGCGCCCGCAGCGCCTCGTCGCTCAGCGCGCGCATTTCCGCCTCGAGCGCGCCGATGGCCTCCACGCGCGGGCGGATGCCACGGACACGCCTGTCATTGGAAGAGCCGAAAACCTTCCGCGCGAGTGCGCCAAAACTGACCATGAATGGCCCTTTCAATTCCTAAACAATACCGGGCTGACGGAAACCTAGATCGGGCAAAGGCACGCAGCGCGGCTCACGAATACGCGCCCCAAAATGGATTATGGACGCAAGGACGAAGGACAGATAAGAGGGGGCACAACTGATGTCAACGCTGCCGCAATCGCCTCGACGGCGCAAAAAACCGCCACATTTCCGCTGATCTGGACAGGTCCAGACCCGCAACGGAGACCTTCCATGACCGCCTCGTTCCGCCGATCCATTCGCGCCCGCATGGGCGCAGCGCTGCTTCTGGCTTCCGCAGCCGCACTTCCCGCCTATGCGCAGACCGGCGGCGCGCCGGCGCAGCCGCAGGCCGAGGCCGCCCAGCCGGCGCCGGTCGACCCGGCCAAGGTGGTCGCCACCGTCAACGGAACCGAGATCACCGAGGCCGACCTGACGCTCGCCATGAGCGATCTCGACCAGCAGTTTCAGCAGCTTGCGCCGGAGCAGCGGCGCGCCGCCGCCCTGTCGGCCCTGATCGAGATCAAGCTCGCCGCCGCCGAATCGACCAAGGCCGGCATCGCCGACAGCGACGATTTCAAGCGCCGCATGGCCTTCCTGCGCGAGCGCGCGCTGCACAGCGCCTTCGTCGAGCAGCAGATCGCCGGCGCCATCACCGACGAGCAGGTGCGCGCACGCTACGACCAGGAGATCGCCAACACGCCGCCGACCAACGAGGTCAAGGCCGCCCACATCCTGGTGCCGACCGAGGAGGAGGCAAAGGCCATCATCGCCGAGCTGGACGCCGGCAAGGATTTCGCCGAGCTGGCCAAGGAGAAGTCGAGCGACGGCGCCGCGCAGAACGGCGGCGACCTCGGCTATTTCGGCCCCGGCCGCATGGTGCCCGAGTTCGAGCAGGCGGCGTTCGCCCTCGATGTCGGCGGATACACCAAGGAGCCGGTCAAATCGCAGTTCGGCTGGCACGTGATCAAGGTCACCGACAAGCGCGTGCAGCAGCCGCCGGCATTCGAGCAGGTTGCCCAGCAGATCCGCTCGATCATGCTGCGCGAGAACTACCTCGCCAAGGTGACGGAGATGCGCAAGGCCGCCAAGGTGGACGTCGCCGATCCGGAGCTGAAGAAGGTGCTGGACGCCGAGGCCGCCGCCGACGCGGCGACCGAGGGCGACACGCCCGCCGGCGAAGCACCCAAGGAATAATCGCGAAAACCGGGCCCCGCATATCATGTCGACCGCCGTTTCCCCCCTCGCGCCAAAGACGTTTCCAAAAATGCCGCCGGTGGAGGGGGTGCGGATCGCCACCGCCCAGGCCGGCATCAAATATAAGGGGCGCACCGACCTGCTCGTCATGGTGTTTGACGAAGGCACGTCGGTCGCCGGCGTCTTCACCCGGTCGAAATGCCCTTCGGCACCGGTGGATTTCTGCCGCGACAACCTGCCCGGCGGCCGTGCCCGCGTGCTGGTCGTCAATTCCGGCAACGCCAATGCCTTCACCGGCAAAAAGGGCCGCGAGACGACGGCGATGACGGCCAAGGCCGGCGCCGCCGCGGCGGGCTGCCGCGAGGACGAGGTCTTCCTCGCCTCCACCGGCGTGATCGGCGAGCCGCTCGACCCGTCGCGCTTCACCCATCTGCTCGGCGACCTCGCCAAGCAGGCCTGGCCAGCGCAATGGTCCGAGGCCGGCAAGGCGATCATGACCACCGACACCTATCCGAAATACGCCACCGCCAAGGCGAAGATCGGCGAGGTGGAAGTGACCCTCAACGGCATTGCCAAGGGCGCCGGCATGATCGCGCCGGACATGGCGACGATGCTCTCCTTCGTGGCGACGGATGCGCCGATCGCGGCGCCCGCGCTTCAGGCCATGCTGTCGGCGGGCGTCGGCAAGAGCTTCAATTCGGTGACGGTGGACAGTGACACCTCCACCTCCGACACGCTGCTGCTTTTCGCGACGGGCGCCGCGGCGAGACGGGGCGCGCCGCTGATCGAGGCGGCCGACGATGCCCGGCTCGCGGGCTTCCGCCGCGCGCTGAACAAGATGCTGAAGAACCTTGCCTTGCAGGTCGTTCGCGACGGTGAGGGCGCGCGCAAGCAGATCGAAGTGCGGGTGCGCGGCGCGAAATCGTCGAAGTCGGCGAAGCGGGTCGCGCTGTCGATCGCCAATTCGCCGCTGGTCAAGACGGCTGTCGCCGGCGAGGACGCCAATTGGGGCCGTGTGGTGATGGCCGTCGGCAAGGCCGGCGAGCCGGCGGACCGCGACCTGCTGTCGATCGCCTTTGGCGGCATTCGCGTGGCGCATGAGGGCGAGCGCGATCCCGGCTATTCCGAAGAGGCGGTGTCGGCCTACATGAAGAGCGACGAGATCGTCATCGATGTCGATCTCGGCCTCGGCCGTGGTGCCGCTTCGGTCTGGACATGCGACCTCACCAAGGAATATGTCGCGATCAATGGCGACTATCGCAGCTAGGTCGAAGGCTCAGGTGTTTCCCATCGCACGTTTCCGTTTCGGCCGGCCCCGGTGCAGCGCGCCTGGCGCCGCATGTGAAGCGGTGCGATGAGCGATATCCTCAACACATCCCCGCTCGGCGTGGTGCGCCGCTTCGAGGCCGCCGGGTTCCGGGCGTGGCCAGCCACCTCGGTGCACTATGACGGCACCTGGGTGATCCGCATCACCGAGGGCCATTCGGCCAAGCGGCTCAATTCGGTGAATCCGCTCGATCCGGGCGATTCGCGCGACCTTTCCGAGCGGATCGCCCGCGCCGACGCGCATTTCGCGCAATCCGGGCGGCAGCTCGTGTTCCGCATGTCGCCGCTGGCCGGCCAGGCGCTGGCCTCGCATCTCGACCATGGCGGATGGGATTCCTATTCGGAATCGCTGGTCATGATGATGCCGCTCACCGACGCGGTGCTCACCGACGCGATCGACCACATACCGCTCAAGGATGTCGGCCGCTTCGTCAAGTCGGTGGCGCAGGTGCACGACGTGTCCAACGGCCGCCGCGACGGGCTGGCCGGCATTATCGCCGCGATCCGGCCCGAAGCCGGGCTTTTCGCGCTCGAGCCGGAAGACGTGCCCGTGGCGACCTGCATCTGCGTGCATGACGGCGACCTCGCGGGACTGTTCGAGGTGGCGACCTCGCCGCTCGCGCGCGGCAAGGGCAACGGCCGCCGCATCGTGCTGTCGGCGCTGAAATGGGCGCGGATGCGCGGCGCCAAGGTGGCGTGGCTGCAGGTCGAGGCCGACAACGAGGTGGCGATCAAGCTCTACGCCTCGCTGGGTTTCACCGAAGCCTACCGCTACCACTACCGCAAGCCGGCCGACCGGCCATGAGCGAGGCGGGCCGCAAGCTCCTGCTGGTGGCGGCGTGTGCGCTGGTCGATGCCGACGGGCGCGTGCTCATCGCGCAGCGGCCGGAAGGCAAGGCGCTGGCGGGCTTGTGGGAATTTCCCGGCGGCAAGCTCGAGCCCGGCGAGACGCCGGAGGAAACGGTCGTGCGCGAATTGCGCGAGGAGCTGGGCATCGAGACCAAGGTCGCCTGCCTCGCGCCGCTGACCTTCGCCAGCCACAGCTATGAGAGTTTTCACCTGCTGATGCCGCTTTTCGTCTGCCGCCGCTTCTGGGGCATTCCTGCGCCGCAGGAAGGGCAGGCGCTGAAATGGGTGCGGCCGGCAAAGCTGCGCGACTATCCCATGCCCGCGGCCGACCTGCCGCTGATCCCCCATCTCGTCGACCTGCTCTGACCGCGTTAACGTTAACGGAACCTTCAAGCCTGCCGCCGATAATGGCGCCACGGCCCATGCGGGACGGAGGGAACATTGGCGACCGGCGAGCACGACGAGGACGAGAGCGTGGAGGCAAGCGGACGACTGACGGCTTCGCGCCTGGTGCGGATGGCGGTCGTGTTCGGCGCCATAGCCGCCGCATTGGCGCTGACGCTGACGCCGATGGCCGAGCGCGGCGTGAACGCGCTGGTGGCCTCGAACGGTTCCGGCATCGACCGGATGAGCACCGGCTCCATCGCGCCGCAGACCAATAATTACACGATCCGCCGCAGCGTGCTGCAATCCACGCCCAACGCGGTGTGCATCATCCGGTCGAACGGCGCACGCTCGGGCGACTGCTGAACGGGTTTTTCTGCACCGGATCGCGCAATCCGACGCGCGCGGCCGCCGGCCCTTAATCTTCGTTAACCTCCGTGATCTAGGGTCGCCGCGTCCGCAATGAAGGGCTGACGCATGTTGATGCGATTCTGGAAAGACCGGCGCGGCGTCACGATGGTCGAATACGGCCTGATCATCGCCATCCTGTCGATGGCGATCGTCAGCGTCATGAGCCTCACCGCCAACGAGATCCGGGAGCTCTTCAGCAATCCGGAAAGCGGGCTCAACCAGGCCTTGCGGTGAACGGCCTATTCTTCTGATTTCAGGGCTTCGGCCAGCGATGCGGTTGCGCTGCCGCGGCGCGCCGGCTTCTGCTGGGAGCCGTGCGGCACCCAGCCCGACAGCCATATGGTCGTGAAGGTCGCGCGGATGCGGCCGTCCGCGTCGGCGAAGCGTTCCGCATAGATCCCGGCGGCACGCAGGAAGAGCGCCCGGGTCGCCGGCCGCCGCGCGCGCTGCGCCAGCACATTGGTCGCGCCCATGGCGCGCAGGTCGCGCATCAGGGCGAACATGTCGGCATAGCGCACCACCGCCTGCTCGATGTCGGCGACCGGCAGCGCGAAGCCGGCGCGCTGGAGGAGGGCGCCCGCCTCGCGCACGTCGGCGAAGGGATGGATGCGGGGGCTGGCCCCGCCCGACAGTTCGGTTTCGGCCAGAAGCAGGCTTTCACGCAGTTCCGAAAGGGTGCCGTTTCCGGCGAAGGCGGCCAGAAGCAGCCCGTCGGGCCGCAAGGCGCGCCGCATTTGCACCAGCAGTCCCGGCACGTCGTTGGCGGTGTCGAGCGCGTTGAGGGAGACGGCGAGGTCGAGGCTCGCGGGCTCCAGCGCCAGCGCCTCGGTCGCGCCGGCCGGGGCGACGAGCTGGACGTGATCCGCCTTTCCGCTGCCGAGCAGGGCATGGCGGGCGTGTTCCGCGGCGCCCATGATGACGGCTGCCTGTCCGAAGCGCCGCTCGACGGCGCCGAGACGGTCGGCCAGATCCTCGGCATTGCGGCGAAGGAGGAAATCCGCATCGGCTGCTGCCTCGACCGACGCGCGCCGCCGGCGCTGCGCCGCCAATGCCAGATCGAAGAGGTTTTCCATATGCGCCACCGGGTCGTGCATCTTGCCGGCGAACAACCGCACGATATCGTGCGAACCGGAGGTTGAGAGGTGGCGGATCGCGGGCCGGAATTCAAGGCAAAGCTTGCCGCCCTGGCCGCGTGGCCGGGGCGCATGCTCTTTCCGCCAACCTGTCTCGCCTGCGCAAGCCGCGTCGCGGAGCCGGGCTCGCTCTGCGCGGCGTGCTGGCGCGAGACGGTTTTCCTCGAACGGCCATGGTGCGCTGTGCTCGGCATTCCCTTCACCCACGAGATGGGCGAGGGCGCGGTGTCGCCTGCGGCGATCGCCGATCCGCCGCCTTATGCGCGGGCGCGCGCTGCCGTCTCCTATCGCGGCGTGGCGCGCCGGCTGGTGCAGGGGCTGAAATATCGCGACCGGACAGACCTGGCGCCGTGGATGGCGGCGTGGATGGCACGCGCCGGCGCGGAGCTTCTCGCCGATGCCGATCTGATCGTTCCGGTGCCGCTGCACCGGCGCCGCTTCTTCCTGCGGCGCTTCAACCAGTCGGCGGAACTCGCCCGCGCGATTTCGGCCTGCGGCGGCATCGCCTTCCGCGGCGATCTGGTCGCGCGCGTGCGCAGTACGAGAAAGCAGGTCGGGCTGAAGGCGAAGGAGCGGGCGGAGAATGTGCGCGGCGCATTCGCGGTGACGGGGAAGGGCGCGGCCTTGCTTCGCGGACGCAACGTCGTCCTGGTCGACGATGTCGTCACCACCGGCGCGACCGTTGCCGCCGTGACCAAGGCGCTGCTGCGCGGCGGTGCGGCGCGGGTCGACGTGCTGGCCTTCGCGCGCGCCCTGCCGGGGGACTTCCTGCAGGACGAACAAGACCCTATATGAAAAATTCCTGTCAACGGGTGGCCCATGACCGACGTCACGATCTATACACGTATGATGTGCGGCTACTGCGCGGCGGCGAAGCGCCTGCTGGACCGGAAGGGCGTGGCCTATACGGAGCATGACGCAAGCTTCTCGCCGGAACTGCGCGCCGAGATGATGCAGCGTTCCGGCCGCTCGACCTTTCCGCAGATATTCATCGGCGAGCGCCATATCGGCGGCTCGGACGACCTCCATGCGCTCGATGCGCAGGGCGGGCTCGATCCGCTTCTCGAAGGCGTGGCGCGAAAGGGCGGCGCATGAGCGCGCTCAGGGTCGCCGCCGTCCAGATGCGCTCCGGCACCGAGATCGGGCGCAACCTTGCCGACCTCGAGGCGCTGGTGCGTGAAGCGGCCGGCGCAGGGGCGACCTATGTGCAGACGCCCGAAATGACCGGCGCGCTGGTGCGCGACAAGGCGTCGCTCAGGGCGATGATCCGGCCGCAGGAGAGCGACCCTGTCTCGCGGCGCGCCGCCGAGCTTACGGCTGAGCTCTCCATCCATCTTCACATCGGGTCGACGGCGATCGCCCTGCCGGACGGCAAGGTGGCGAACCGCGCCTTCCTGTTCTCGCCGGAAGGGCGGCTCATCGCCACCTATGACAAGATCCACATGTTCGACGTCGATCTCGACAACGGCGAGAGCTGGCGGGAATCGGCGACCTACGAGCCGGGCACGAGTGCGGTCGTGGCCGAGCTGCCCTTCGGCCGTCTGGGGCTCGCCGTCTGCTACGACCTGCGGTTTCCGCAGCTCTTCCGCGCCGAGGCGCTGGCCGGCGCCGAGATAATGACCGTGCCGGCGGCCTTCACCCGCCAGACCGGCGAAGCGCACTGGCACGCCTTGCTGCGCGCCCGCGCCATCGAGAACGGCGCCTTCGTCATCGCCGCCGCGCAGGGCGGCAGGCACGAGGACGGGCGCGAGACGTTCGGCCATTCGATGATCGTCGACCCGTGGGGACGCATCGTCGCCGAGGCCGACCACGATTCACCCGGCGTCGTGCTGGCCGAGATCGACCTCGCCGAGGTCGCGGCGGCGCGCGCGAAAATCCCCAATCTCAACAATGCGCGCCAGTTCGACGTCGTGGTCGCGGGCGCGCAGGCGCAGCGCAAGGCGATATGATCCGCTACTCTCTTTCCTGCGACAAGGAGCACGACTTCGACGGCTGGTTCCGCAGCGGCGAGGACTATGAGACGCAGCGCAAGCGCGGCCTCGTGACCTGCCCGCATTGCGGCTCCCACAAGGTGGAGAAGCAGCTGATGGCGCCGAACGTCTCGACGGCGCGCGGCAAGGAGAAGGTCGCCATGGCGCTGGGCGACCATCGCCGCGAGATGATGGCGCAACTGCACGCCCTCGCGGCGAAGCTGCGCGAGAACTCCGACTATGTCGGCGACAGGTTCGCCGAGGAGGCGCGCAAGATCCATTTCGGCGAGACCGAGGAACGAGGCATCCATGGCGAAGCCAGCCTCGAGGAGGTGAGGGAGCTGCTCGATGACGGGATCGGCGTGATGCCGCTGCCGCCGCTGCCGGAAGACCACAACTGACAAGCCATGCGCCGGCCGGGCGCTTCTGACATGCTGGCGCGATGACGAAGTTTTTCGATTCGGCGATCGGCCTGCTCCTGGTCAACGGCGCCATGCTCGGCCTCACCTTGCCGCTCGGCAAGCTCGCCGCGCAGGCGGGCGTGGCGCCGGTGGTCTGGGCCTTCATGATCTCCCTCGGCTCCGGCCTCGTGCTGCTGGCCGTGAGCGCGCGCCGCGGCGGCCGGGTCCGGCTCTCGGGCCACAAGCTGCGCTATTTCTTCATCACCGCGGCCGTGTCCTATGCGCTGCCGAACATGCTGCTGCTGTCGGCGCTGCCGCATCTGGGCGCCGGCTTCAGCGGCATCATGTACACGCTGTCGCCGATCGTCACGCTCGTGTTGTCGCTGGCGCTCGGCGTGCGCAAGCCGACCGGCCTCGGCATTGCCGGCATCCTCGTCGGCGCGGTCGGGGCGGTGATGGTGGCTGCGACGCGCGGCGAGGTGGGTGCGCCGGCCGATATTTTCTGGGTGGCGATGGGCATGCTGATGCCGGTCAGCCTCGCCGTGGGCAATGTCTACCGCACCATGGACTGGCCGCGCGACTCGACGCCGGTGGAGCTCGCCATCGGCAGCCATCTGGCCGCGGCCGCGATGCTGCTGGCGGGCGCGCTGCTGACGGTCGGCGGCGCATCCTTCGGCGCGCTGCAGGCGGTGCCGTATCTGGCGCTGGCGCAGATCGCCGCATCCTCGATCATGTTCGCGCTGTTCTTCCGGCTGCAGGCGGTCGGCGGGCCGGTCTATCTCAGCCAGATCGGCTATGTCGCGGCGGCGGTCGGCCTGCTCTCCGGCCTGCTTTTCCTCGACGAGAGCTACAGCCTGCTCACCTGGGCCGGCGCGCTGGTGATCGCCGCCGGCGTCGCCATGACCACCCGGGCGCAGCGCCGGCCGTCGTAGAAGAGGCTCAGCCCGGCCGCTCGGCCAGCATCATGTAGTTGACGTCCATGTCGCGCGACCGCGACCAGCGGTCGGAGAGCGGATTGTAGGTGACGCCGACGCGGTGGATGACGGACAGTCCGTGCGCGGCCAGCGCGCTCTCCAGCTCCTCCGGGCGCACCAGCTTCTCGTACTGGTGCGTGCCCTTGGGCAGCCAGCGCAGCACATATTCGGCGCCGATGATGGCAAGGCCGAGCGCCTTCAGCGTGCGGTTGATTGTGGCGACGAACATGATGCCGCCGGGCCGCAGCATCTCGGCGCATTTGCCGATGAAGAGGTCGACGTCGGCGACATGCTCGACCACCTCCATGTTGAGGATGACGTCGAAGGTCTCGCCGGCATCGGCGAGCGCTTCCGCCGTCTCGGCGCGATAGTCGATCGCCACCCGGCTTTCCGCCGCATGAAGCTTAGCGACCTCGATATTGGTGGCCGACGCGTCGGCGCCGACGACCTTCGCGCCGAGGCGCGCCATCGGTTCGCACAGCAGGCCGCCGCCGCAGCCGATGTCGAGGAAGCGCAAGCCCTCGAAGGGTTGCGCCGAACGCGGATCGCGCCCGAAACGCTCGGCCACCCTGTCGCGGACATAGGCGAGGCGGACGGGATTGAACTTGTGCAGCGGGCGGAACTTTCCGTTCGGGTCCCACCACTCCGCCGCCATGGCGGAGAAGCGTGCGACCTCGGCATCGTCGATCGTCGTGCGCTGTGCCTCGGCCATGTCCGTCGTCTCCGGTGGAGGGCAACAAGTCGGTCGCGCACGCCGCGATGTCAAGGCGCAACACGTCGCGTTGCGCATGGTCGCGAATTGTGGATTGGTCGGCGCCGCTATGTGAGGGGGCATCTATGCCGATCGAACAATGGGCGGCCTTCGCCGCCGCTTCCGCCGTCCTGCTGGCCATTCCCGGCCCGACGATCCTGCTCGTCGTATCCTATGCGCTGAGCCATGGGCGCCGCTATGCGGCCGCCACCGTTGCGGGCGTCGCGCTGGGCGACTTCACCGCGATGACGGCCTCGATGCTGGGCCTGGGCGCGCTGCTGGCAACCTCGGCGACGATCTTCACGCTGCTGAAATGGGCGGGCGCCGCCTATCTGATCTGGCTCGGCATCAAGCTCTGGCGCGCGCCGGTTGCCGCGGATTCGGCGGCTGCGGTCACGGTGGAGAAGGGCGGCAGGCCGCTCGCGGTATTCCTCCATGCCTATGTGGTGACCGCGCTCAATCCCAAGAGCATCATCTTCTTCGTGGCCTTCCTGCCGCAATTCCTCGACCGCGCCCAGCCGATGCTCGGCCAGATGGTGATCTTCGAGGCGACCTTCCTCGTGCTCGCCACGCTCAACGCGGCCGCCTACGCCATGCTCGCCGCCGCCGCGCGCCGCGGAATCCGCCGTCCGTCGGTCCAGCGGGCCGTCAATCGCGTCGGCGGTTCGCTGATGATCGGCGCCGGCCTGCTCGCCCTCTCCTGGCGCCGCGCCGCCGCCTGATCCGCGCTCGCTTGCGCTGGGCGTGCGAGTTGGCTAAGGAACCGCGCGCGAGGGCAAGCCACAGCCAGCTTCTCCATCAGGATTTTCCGGGCCTGCCGGCCCATGCAGACGAGAGTTTTCCGCGACAATGGCGCGCATCGTGATGAAGTTCGGCGGAACCTCCGTCGCCGACCTGGACCGCATCCACAATGTGGCGCGCCATGTGAAGCGCGAGGTCGATGCCGGCCATGAGGTCGCCGTCGTGGTCTCGGCCATGTCCGGCAAGACCAACGAGCTGGTCGGCTGGGTGCAGAACATGCCGAAGGTGGCGGGCGCGAAGTCGCCCTTCTACGACGCGCGCGAATATGACGCCGTGGTCGCCTCCGGCGAGCAGGTGACGTCGGGCCTTCTGGCCATCGCGCTGCAATCCATCGGCATCGATGCGCGGTCCTGGCAGGGCTGGCAGATCCCGATCAGGACCGATGGCGCCCATGGCGCGGCGCGCATCGCCGACATCGACGGCTCGACGCTGATCGAGCGCTTCGGGCAGGGACAGGTGGCGGTGGTGGCCGGCTTTCAGGGCATCGGCCCGGACGGCCGCATCGCCACGCTCGGCCGCGGCGGCTCCGACACCAGCGCCGTGGCGATCGCCGCAGCGGTGAAGGCCGACCGCTGCGACATCTATACCGACGTGGACGGCGTCTACACGACCGATCCGCGCATCGAGCCCAAGGCGCGGCGGCTGGACCGCATCTCCTTCGAGGAGATGCTGGAGATGGCCTCGCTCGGCTCCAAGGTGCTTCAGGTGCGCTCGGTCGAACTGGCGATGGTCTACAAGGTGCGCACCTTCGTGCGTTCCTCCTTCGCCGACCCGGATGCGCCCGGCATGGGCGATTTTCTCAACCCGCCCGGAACGCTCATTTGCGACGAGGATGAAATCGTGGAACAGCAGGTCGTCACCGGTATCGCCTATGCCAAGGACGAGGCGCAGATCTCGCTGCGCCGTGTCGCGGACAGGCCGGGCGTCGCCGCCGGCATCTTCGGGCCGCTGTCCGAAGCCAACATCAATGTCGACATGATCGTGCAGAACATCTCCGAGGACGGTTCGCGCACCGACATGACCTTCACGGTGCCGTCCGGCGACGTCGACAAGGCGCTGGCGGTGCTGGAGAAGAATCGCGGCACGGTCGGCTTCGACGTGGTCCAGCACGAGACCGGCATGGTCAAGGTGTCGGTCATCGGCATCGGCATGCGCAGCCATGCCGGCGTCGCCGCCACGGCCTTCAAGGCGCTCGCCGAGCGCGGCATCAATATCAGGGCGATCACGACGTCGGAGATTAAGATCTCCATCCTGATCGACGGTCCCTTCGCCGAACTCGCAGTTCGGACTTTGCATTCCGTCTACGGTCTGGATAAGCAGTAGATCAGAATAATGGACGAACCAGGCCTGGGGCCGCCGCACAGGGTGCGTCGCGGCCTCGTGCCCGTTGGAGCGACCTTGGATGCGAACCATGACGGCCGGCCCGCGCGTGCTGCTGAGAAGGCTTCGCGAGCTCATGGCGGAGCCGCTTGAGCCGCAGGTCAGGCTCGACCGCATCGTCCGCGAGATCGCCCAGAACATGGTGGCGGAGGTCTGCTCGCTCTACGTGCTGCGGGCCGATTCGGTGCTGGAGCTCTATGCCACCGAGGGCCTGAACCCCGGTTCCGTGCACTCCGCGCAGTTGCAGCTCGGCCAGGGCCTCGTCGGCACAATCGCCGCATCCGCCCGCGCGCTGAACCTGACGGACGCGCAGAATCATCCCGCCTTCGCCTACCTCCCGGAAACCGGCGAGGAGATCTACCATTCCTTCCTCGGCGTGCCAGTGCTGCGCGCCGGGCGCACGCTCGGCGTGCTGGTGGTGCAGAACCGCACCATGCGCACCTATCGCGAGGACGAGGTCGAGGCGCTGGAGACGACGGCGATGGTGATCGCCGAGATGATCGCCACCGGCGACCTGGCGCGGCTCGTCCGGCCGGGGCTGGAGCTCGACCTGAGTCGCCCCGTCTCGTTCACCGGCATGGGCTTCAACGAAGGCGTCGGGCTCGGCCATGTGGTGCTGCACGAGCCGCGCATCGTCGTCACCAACCTCTTCAACGAGGACAGCGAGGCCGAGCTGCAGCGGCTGGAGGCGGCGCTGGGCTCGCTGCGCCTGTCGATCGACGACATGCTGTCGCGCCGCGACGTGGCGGTGGAGGGCGAGCACCGCGCCGTGCTCGAGGCCTACCGCATGTTCGCCAACGACCGCGGCTGGGTGCGCCGGCTGGAGGAGGCGGTGCGCAACGGCCTCACGGCCGAGGCGGCGGTGGAGAAGGTGCAGAGCGACATGCGCGCGCGCATGATGCACATGACCGACCCATATCTGCGCGAGCGGATGAGCGATTTCGACGATCTCGGCAACAGGCTGCTGCGGCAGTTGCTTGGGCGCGAGCCGGAAGCGATTGCGGCCGCGCTGCCGAAGGACTCCATCATCGTGGCGCGCTCCATGGGCGCGGCCGAGCTGCTCGACTATCCGCGCGACAAGCTGCGCGGCCTGGTGCTGGAGGAAGGCGCCGTCACCAGCCATGTGGTGATCGTGGCGCGCGCCATGGGCATTCCCGTCGCCGGCCAGATGAAGGGCGCCGTCTCCATGGCGGAGAACGGCGACGCCATCATCGTCGACGGCGACGAGGGCATCATCCATCTGCGGCCGCAGCAGGATGTGGAAGCAGCCTATGCCGAGAAGGTGCGGTTCCGGGCGCGGCGGCAGAAGCTCTTCCGCGAATTGCGCGACCGCCCGGCCCAGACGAAGGACGGCGAGCACATCCATCTGCTGATGAATGCCGGCCTCTCGGTCGACCTGCCGCAGCTGGCCGAATCGGGTGCCAGCGGGATCGGGCTCTTCCGCACCGAGCTTCAGTTCATGGTGGCGGCGCAGTTTCCGCGCGCCGAGGAGCAGGAACGGCTCTACCGCCAGGTGATCCAGGCCATGGACGGCAAGCCGGTCACCTTCCGCACGCTGGATATCGGCGGCGACAAGGTGCTGCCCTATTTCCAGGGCGAGGGGCAGGAGGAAAATCCGGCACTTGGCTGGCGGGCGATCCGGCTGACGCTGGACCGCCCGGCACTGCTGCGCACGCAGGTGCGCGCGCTGCTCAAGGCGGCCGGCGGCCGCGAGCTGCGCATCCTCCTGCCGATGATCACCGAGCTCGGCGAATTGCGGCAGGCGCGCGAGATCATCGACCGCGAGGTGCGGCACCTGTCGCGGTTCGCCCACCTCCTGCCGACCACGCTGAAGATCGGCGCGATGATCGAGGTGCCGGCGCTGCTGTGGCAGATGGACGAACTGATGAAGATGGTGGACTTCGTCTCCATCGGCTCGAACGACCTCTTCCAGTTCGTCATGGCCACCGATCGCGGCAATACGCGGTTGGCCAACCGGTTCGACGTGCTTTCCGTACCGTTCCTGCGCGTGCTGAAGTCGATCGTCGATGCAGGGCGGCGCAACCATACGCCGGTGACGCTGTGCGGCGAGATGGGCGGCCGGCCGATCACGGCGATGGCGCTGATCGGCCTCGGCTTCCGCTCCATCTCCATGGCTCCGGCGGCGATCGGCCCGGTGAAGGCGATGCTGCTCGAACTGTGCGCCGGCGACCTCGCGGCGCGGCTGGAGGCCTGCATGGCGGACGGCGCCGCCGAGACCGACGTGCGCGCCTTGCTGACCAGCTTCGCCGCCGAGAACAACATTCCTCTCTGATCCGGACAGTTCATTGACCAGCCTCCCTGCCGACCGGATGGACCAGCTCCTGAAGCGCTTCGACATGCTCGAGGCGCGCATGGCCGCGGGCGCCGATGGCGACGAATATGTGAAGCTCGCCTCCGACTATGCGGAGATCGAGGAGATCGCCGGCCGCATCAAGGCGCTGCGCCAGGCCGAACGCGAGCGCGACGACCTCGACGCGATGCTGGCCGACAAGGCGACCGACGCCGAGATGCGCGAGCTCGCCGAGATGGACCGCGACGCGGTGGACGAGCGGATCGACGCGCTGGAGAAGGACATTCAGATCCTGCTCCTGCCCAAGGATGCCGCGGACGAGCGCAACGCGATCCTCGAAATCCGCGCCGGGACCGGCGGCGACGAGGCCGCGCTCTTCGCCGGCGACCTCTTCCGCATGTATGAGCGCTACGCCGCCGAGCGCGGCTGGAAGGTGGAGGTCGTGTCGGCCAGCGAAGGCGAGGTCGGCGGCTACAAGGAAATCGTCGCGACGGTTTCCGGCAAGGGCGTGTTCAGCCAGCTCAAGTTCGAATCCGGCGTGCACCGCGTGCAGCGCGTGCCGGCAACCGAGGCCGGCGGACGCATCCACACCTCGGCCGCGACCGTCGCGGTACTGCCGGAGGCGCAGGAGGTCGACATAGACATCAGGCCGGAGGACATCCGCATCGACACGATGCGGGCCTCGGGCGCCGGCGGCCAGCACGTCAACACCACCGATTCGGCCGTGCGCATCACCCATCTGCCCACCGGCATCATGGTCGTTTCGGCCGAGAAGTCGCAGCACCAGAACCGCGCCAAGGCGATGCAGATCCTGCGTTCCCGGCTCTACGACATGGAACGTTCGCGGGCCGCGGAGGAACGTTCGGAGGCACGCCGCCTCCAGGTCGGCTCGGGCGACCGGTCGGAGCGCATCCGCACCTATAATTTCCCGCAGGGCCGGCTGACCGACCACCGCATCAACCTGACGCTCTACAAGCTCGACCGGGTGATGGAGGGCGATCTGGGCGAGGTCATCGATGCGCTGATCTCCGACCACCAGTCGCGGCTGCTGGCCGAGGCCGGGCAGGATTGAGCCGGTGAGCGGCGCAGTCGCGATGCGGCTCGACGACCTGTCGCGGCAGGCGCGCGACCTGCTCGCGCAGGCGGGCATCGCGGCGGCCGCGACGGATGCGAGGCTTCTCGTCGCGCACGTCACCCAGACAGATCCGCACGACCTGCTGCGCCGCCCGGAGCTGATGGTGGACGCGGCGCATGTGTCGGCCGCCCTCGATGCGGTGGCGCGCCGGGCGGAGGGCGAGCCGGTCCACCGGATCATCGGCCGGCGGGATTTCTACGGCCTGCCCTTTCGCCTCTCGGCGGCGACGCTGGAGCCGCGCCCGGATACCGAAACCCTCGTCGACGCGGTCCTTGCGAATGCCCCTTCCGGCGGCGTGAAGCGCATCCTCGACCTCGGCACGGGCACCGGCGCGATCGCCGTCGCGCTGCTGCACGAGCTGCCGGAGGCGACGGCCGTGGCGGTGGATGTTTCGCAGCAAGCCCTTGAAACGGCAGCGTCCAATGCCCAGCTGAACAGTGTCGATAAGCGTTTCACCGCGCTCAGCTCCGATTGGTTTTCGTCCGTCAGGGGCAGCTTCGACATCATCGTGTCCAATCCGCCCTATATCGAGACGGACACGGTCGCGGCGCTGGAGCGCGAAGTGCGCGAGCACGACCCGGTCGTCGCGCTCGACGGCGGGCCGGACGGATTGTCCGCCTACCGCATCATCGCCGCCGAAGCCGCCCCCCACCTTGCGCCCGACGGGATCGTGGCGGTGGAGATCGGGGCCGGCCAGGCGGAGGCAGTCGTGGAATTGTTCGCGCGGAACGGATACGCTCTTGTCGAATCACGGAAGGATCTGGGTGGGCACGAGCGGGCGTTGGTTTTCGCAAGAGCGCCGCAAATGTGAGCGGGTGCAAAAAAAGCTTGGCTTCGCAGGGGAATGCAGATAATTTCCCGCTTGCCGGATGAACGAAGCACGAAGTGCCGTTTCGATCCGGTCTCCGTTAGACAGGCTGCCCTCTCTAAGCGCGACGCTGACACGCCTCGTGCGGGGCTGCCGGGCAAGCGAACTGAAACGCAACGGATTCAACCGACGCGGCCGCGCGCATGATGCAGTGCGCCGCTGAGAAAGATAGCTGGCCGGCCAGCCGAGGCTGTTCCAGTGGACGATATCGGCTCACATTTTTCACATCGGCTCACGCAAAGAGATCAGGATGAGGCCACAACAGCAGAACAGGCGCATGCGCGGTCGCGGCGGCAATAACAACAACAATAATAACAACAATAACAACCGCAAGGGACCCAACCCGCTCACCCGCAGCTATGAGAGCAACGGGCCGGACGTGAAGATCCGCGGCTCCGCGCAGCAGATCGCCGACAAGTATACGACGCTGGCGCGGGACGCGCAGAGTGCCGGCGACCGGGTGATGGCTGAGAATTACCTGCAGCACGCCGAACACTACAACCGCATCATTGCCGCCGCGCAGGCGCAGATGCCGCAGTTCCAGCAGCCGCGCGACAATCGCGACGACGACTTCGACGACGAGGACGGCGACGACAACGCGCAGCAGGCGCCGGTTCAGGCCGTCAACGGCAACGGCCATGGCGGCCAGCCCCAGCAGGTGAACGGCCATGGCCCGCAGCCGGTGATCGAGGGCGTGCCGGCCGAGGTCGCCTATCAGCAGGACGAGATGCGCGCGCAGCGTGCCGGCGGCGAGAGCGAAGGCGAAGCCGCCGCCCAGCCCGCCGAGCAGCAGGCGGCTGAGGGCGAGGAAGCCGCGCCGCGCCGTGCCCGGCGCCCGCGCCGTCCGCGCAACCGCCCGGAAAATGCCGGCCAGGAGGGTGGCGAGGCGCAGGAGCCTGCCGCAGCCGAGGCGCAGGGTTCGCCCGAGCCGCGGGCCGCGCAGGACTGACCAGCTTCAAATCACTGGAAAAAGGGGGCGGGAGCCGATGCTTCCGCCCCCTTTTTCATAAGTGCCGCTTTTGGGCAGATTCTGGCCGCCGCGCATCTTGAGGCGATGCCGTCCGCCACCCATATCGTGTTCGAGAGGACCGGCCGTCAGGCGGTTCGTCACCACAAGCCCTCCGGTGCCGCTCAAGGGCCGCAGGGGAACGGAGACATGATATGAACATCGAGAAATATTCCGAACGCGTGCGCGGCTTCATCCAGTCCGCACAGACCATGGCGCTGGCGCGCAACCACCAGCAGTTCACGCCCGAGCACATCCTCAAGGTCCTTGTCGACGACAATGAAGGCTTTGCCGCCTCGCTGATCGAGCGGGCGGGCGGCCGCGTCGCCGACGTGAAGCTCGGCGTCGACGCCGCGCTCAAGGCCATGCCGCAGGTCGAAGGCGGCAACGGCCAGCTCTATCTTTCGCAGCCGCTGGCCAAGGTTTTCGCCACCGCCGAGGAGATGGCGCAGAAGGCCGGCGACAGCTTCGTCACCGTCGAGCGCCTGCTCACCGCGCTGGCGGTGGAGAAGTCCGCCAAGACTTCCGAGATCCTCGCCAAGGCCGGCGTCACGCCGGCGGCGCTCAACAAGGTCATCGAGGATGTCCGCAAGGGACGCACGGCCGACTCGGCCGGCGCGGAGCAGGGCTATGACGCGCTGAAGAAATATGCGCGCGACCTCACCGCCGATGCACGCGCCGGCCGGCTCGACCCGGTGATTGGCCGCGACGACGAGATTCGCCGCACCATCCAGGTCCTGTCGCGGCGCACCAAGAACAATCCGGTGCTGATCGGCGAGCCGGGCGTCGGCAAGACCGCGATCGCGGAAGGGCTGGCGCTGCGCATCGTCAATGGCGACGTGCCCGAGAGCCTGAAGGACAAGCACCTGATGGCGCTCGACATGGGCGCGCTGATCGCCGGTGCGAAATATCGCGGCGAGTTCGAGGAGCGGCTGAAGGCGGTGCTGTCGGAGGTGACGGCGGCCGAGGGCTCGATCATCCTCTTCATCGACGAGATGCACACGCTGGTTGGCGCCGGCAAGGCGGACGGCGCGATGGACGCGTCCAACCTGCTCAAGCCCGCGCTGGCGCGCGGCGAACTGCACTGCGTCGGCGCGACGACGCTGGACGAGTACCGCAAGCATGTCGAGAAGGACCCGGCGCTGGCGCGGCGTTTCCAGCCGGTCTTCGTCGACGAGCCGACCGTGGAGGACACGATCTCGATCCTGCGCGGCATCAAGGAGAAGTACGAGCAGCACCACAAGGTGCGCATCGCCGACTCCGCGCTGGTCTCGGCCGCGACGCTCTCCAACCGCTACATCACCGACCGCTTCCTGCCCGACAAGGCGATCGACCTCGTCGACGAGGCGGCGGCGCGGCTGCGCATGCAGGTCGATTCCAAGCCCGAGGAGCTGGATGAGATCGACCGTCGCATCATGCAGCTGAAGATCGAGCGCGAGGCGCTGAAGGTCGAGAAGGACGAGGCCTCGAAGGACAGGCTCGGCCGGCTCGAAAAGGAGCTGGCCGCGCTGGAAGAGGAATCGACCGCGCTGACCAATGCCTGGGCGGCCGAAAAGGCCAAGCTCGGCCTTGCGGCGGAGCTGAAGAAGCAGATCGACGACGCCAAGAACGAGCTGGCGATCGCGCAGCGCAAGGGCGAGTTCCAGAAGGCGGGCGAGCTGGCCTACGGCCGCATCCCCGAGCTGGAGAAGAAGCTCGCCGAGGCCGAGGCGCGCGACAATTCCGGCTCCATGGTCGAGGAGACCGTGACGCCGGACCACGTCGCGCACATCGTGTCGCGCTGGACCGGCATCCCGGTCGACAAGATGCTGGAGGGCGAGCGCGACAAGCTGCTGCGCATGGAAGACGAGATCGGCAAGCGGGTCGTCGGCCAGGGCGAGGCGGTGCAGGCCGTCTCGAAGGCGGTGCGGCGCGCCCGCGCCGGGCTGCAGGACCCGAACCGGCCGCTCGGCTCGTTCATGTTCCTCGGCCCTACGGGCGTCGGCAAGACCGAGCTGACCAAGGCGCTGGCGAACTTCCTGTTCGACGACGACAGCGCGATCGTGCGCATCGACATGTCGGAGTTCATGGAGAAGCACTCCGTGGCCCGGCTGATCGGCGCGCCTCCGGGCTATGTCGGCTATGAGGAAGGCGGTGCGCTGACGGAAGCGGTGCGGCGCCGGCCCTATCAGGTCGTGCTGTTCGACGAGATCGAGAAGGCGCATCCGGACGTGTTCAACGTGCTGCTTCAGGTGCTGGACGACGGCCGCCTGACCGACGGGCAGGGCCGTACGGTGGACTTCCGCAACACGCTGATCGTCATGACGTCTAACCTCGGCTCCGAATACCTCGTCCGCCTCGGCGAGAACGAGGACGTCGACAAGGTCCGCGACGAGGTGATGGGCGTCGTGCGCGGGCATTTCAGGCCGGAGTTCCTCAACCGTATCGACGAGATCATCCTGTTCCACCGGCTGCGCCGCCAGGACATGGGCCGGATTGTCGCGATCCAGCTCAAGCGGCTGGAGAAGCTCCTCGTCGACCGCAAGATCACGCTCGACCTCGACGAGGCCGCGATCGACTGGCTGGCCGACAAGGGCTACGACCCCGCCTATGGCGCGCGTCCCCTGAAGCGGGTGATGCAGAAGGAGCTGCAGGACCCGCTGGCGGAGAAGCTGTTGCTGGGCGAGATCCTCGACGGCTCGACGGTGAAGATCAGCGCCGGCTCCGACCGGCTGATCTTCAATCCGGTCAGGACGGTGGAGGCGGTCGGCGAAGCCGCCTGATCGCCGCCGATGCGATGAATTGTGGCCGCCCCGCGCCGCGGGGCGGCCATTTTCATGCCCGGTTCATGTTGCATGGAACAAGCTCGTCCAGCCTGCATTCCCAATGCCGATGCGCCGAAACATGGGGACCTTGCGCATGATTCGTTACTCCGCCTCGCTTGCCGCCGTCCTTGCCGCGATGACGTGGAGCGATGTCGCCGATGCGCGTACGCTAGCCGCCCCGGAGAAGCCGCGCCCGATGGCGGAGACGGGCCTGCGACTGGCGCAGGCGCGCGAGGTGGAGATCGTCGTCGACGAGCGCGGGCGCGAGCTGATCGTCGATGTCTATACCGGCGAGGTGCTTGCCGTGCGGCCGCGGCGCAGCGGGCCTGCCGCGCGCCGCGCCGCGCGCGAATACGAGCTCGGCCGGCCGGCGCGCGAACCGCTCGGCGAGCGGCTGGACCGCGAGCTGGAAATCATGCTTGGCCGGCGCGAGGCGCCGCGTGTCCTCGAGCCGGACTATGATCCCGAACCCGGATATGAGCCGGACTACGAGGCTCGCGAGCCGTCCTACGGACTGCCGCGCGAGAGCTTCCCGCCTCCGCCCGAGGACTATCGCCTGACGCGACCTGCGCCCGACTACGAGCGTGGCGTGATCGGCGGCAACCGCTACGAGGATCGCGTCGGCCCCGCACCGCGCGGCGTGGACCGCGCGCCGCTGGGCGCGCCGGATACGACCATGCCAGGCCAGGACGGCGGAACGGTCGCCGCCGTTCCCGATGGCGGCGGGCAGGTCATCGAACCCGTGCCGACGCTTCCCGACGGGCGTATCGCGCCGCCGGTGACGGCCGGCGCGTCGGCGGAGGTGGCGAATATCCAGATCCTGCTCGACCGCGCCGGGCTGTCGCCGGGGGTGATCGACGGGCGCATGGGCGACAATGTCAACAAGGCGCTGTCGGCCTATCGGGAGAAGCTGGGCAATGCCTTGCGCACCTATGACAGGGAATCGATCGAGGCCGCACTTGCCGAGAGCGGCGGGCCGGCCTTCGTCGACTACACGATCGAGCCGGTCGACGTAGCCGGCCCCTTCGTCGCCTCGGTGCCGGAGGATTATGGCGAGAAGGCCACCCTCGATCGGCTGGGCTTCACCTCGGTCACCGAGATGCTGGCCGAACGCTTCCACATGGACGAGAACTATCTGAAGGCGCTCAATCCCGGCGTCGACTTCAACAGGCCGGGCACCATCGTCAAGGTCGCCAATGTCGGCCAGCCGCTGACGGACAAGGTGGCGCGCATCGTTGCCGACAAGGCGCGCAAGCAGGTGCGCGCCTATGATGCGTCGGGCCGCATGGTCGCAGCCTATCCGGCGACCATCGGCTCCGGCGACACGCCGTCGCCCAGCGGAACGGTGACGGTGGAGCGGATCGCCTTCGACCCGGAATACACCTACAACCCCAACATCAATTTCAAGCAGGGCGACAACCACAAGGTGCTGACGATCCCGCCGGGGCCGAACGGGCCGGTCGGCTCGATCTGGATCGCGCTCTCCAAGCCGACCTACGGCATCCACGGCACGCCGGAACCGTCCAAGATCGGCAAGACCTACAGCCATGGCTGCGTGCGGCTGACCAACTGGGACGCCGCCGAACTGGCAAAGATGGTGTCGAAGGGCGTGACGGTGGAGTTCGCGGAATAGCTGCGGGTCCGCCGCGTCGTCCTCAGCGCACCGCGCCGGCGCTGCTGGCGAGCTTCAGGCCACGCTCGTCGTTCTCGCGCAGCAGCTCGTCGATCCGCTTGGTTTCTTCGTTGAAGGCTTCGAGCTCCTTGCCCGACAGCGCGCGGCTGATGGGAAGGCGCACGCGCATCGGGTCCACCTTCGATCCGTTGACGATCACCTCGTAATGAAGGTGAGCGCCGGTGGCGAGGCCGGTGGAGCCGACATAGCCGATGATCTGGCCCTGGCGCACGCGCGCGCCCACCGCCACGCCCTTGGCGATGGCGCTCTGATGATTGTAGGACGTCTCGTAACCGTTCGAGTGGCGAATGATCGTCTGCTGGCCGTAGCCGGTGGCCCAGCCGGCCGATTCCACGATGCCGTTGCCGGCTGAGATGATCGGCGTGCCGCGCGGGGCGGTCCAGTCGACGCCGGTATGCATGCGCGAATAGCCGAGGATCGGGTGCCGGCGCATGCCGAAGCCGTTGTTGAAGCGGCCGTTGGGCACGGGATTGCGCAGCAGGAACTGGCGCGAACTGCGGCCGTCGGCATCGAAATAGTCGATCGTGCCGTCTTCCATCTGAAAGCGATAGAAGGTGCGCGTCGCATTGCCGAACGAGGCGTGGACATAGAGCAGTTCGGATTCGTCCGATGCGCTCATGTCCTCGTTCGGATGCGAGAAGAAGACCTCGATCCGGTCGTTCGGGTGCAGCCGCGACTGATAGTCGACGTCGGACGCGAGAAGCCGCACCAGCTGGCCGGTCATCTTGCGGGTCAGCCCGTAGGAATAGGCGGCACGGTAGACGCCGTCATAGATGGAGGGCAGCTCGCCGCGCACATGCAGCGCCGGTGTCGCGTCGAAGGCGGTCAGGACCTGCGGGTTGGGTTCGGGCGTGTCGCCCGGCACGTACTGGCCGCGATCGTTGACCGCGATGGTCAGCATGTGCTGCGAGCCGCGGTAGATGCTGGCGCGGATGATGCGGTTGTACTCGCCGCGGATCTCGATGCCGACGCGAAGCACACTGCCTGCGCGCAGCTTCGGGTCGCCGAGCAGTCGCATCAGCGCCTCGCTCATGCCGCCGGCATCGGCCGGGCTGTATCCGGCGTCGGCGAAAACGGTCAGGATCTCCTGGTCCTCGCGGACCGGAATGATGTCCTCGGCAAATTCCCGCGCCGCCTCCTGCGCCCGCAGCCGAGGCGCGACCGAGACATTCTCCTGCACGATCCGCACGCCGTAGGAGGCATTGAGCGTCTGGTCGAGAAGCGACGACTGGCCGAAGCGGGCCGGGTCCACATAATGGAGTGCCGCGACCTGCACCGCGCCGTCGGTGAGGACGGCGCCCGTGGTGCGCACCACCTGCTCCACCTCGTCGGCGGAAAGTTCGGCGGTTTCGTCGAACTGCGCCGTCTCGAACGGGAAGTCGAGCGTGCGCAGGCTGACCTCGCTTTCCACCTTGGCGCCGTAGATCTGGCCGGTGGTGGCGGTCTGCTCGCCGCCGCTCTCGTCGGCGAAGACGCGCAGGGGGTCGAAATCGGGATAGCTGCGCGTCGTGGTGTGGCCGGCGGCGAGCGCCATCTTGACCTGGACGAAGGGCAGGGTGCGGATCACGTCGCGATCGCCTTCCCGCATCATCGTCGATACTTCCATGCGCCGCCGGTCGGTGGCGCGCGCCACCATGCGCGGAGAGATGACGCGTGCGGACTTGGCCGAGTCGCCGGCGCCCGAATTGCCGGCGATCACGGGGGTCGCCGGCTGCGGCGGCGTCGCCAGCTGCTCGCGCCCGTCCAGCGCGGCGAAGAGGGCGACACCCATGAGGACGCTGGAGGTGATGCCGGTCAGGAACGTGCCGGAGAGCCATCGCGCGGAAATCTCGCGACGGTCCGGTGGTCCGCCCCGGCCGTCGCCTACGAGAGGCGGCTCATTGCCGAGCGCTTCTATGGTCCGCGATGTGTCCTGCATCCCCTCGGGCGAGCCAGTGTCCTGTCGTCGGAACGTCTTATAGAGTGCGACGACCTTTGCCTGTCGAACCCGCCCAAGTCAAACGGAGCGGATGGCGATCCGGCAGGCGCCGCGGTTCGGTCGGGGCTATGGCCGAATTCCGGCTGCAATATGTCCCGCCCGCGCATGTACACATGTAAAGAAGGGGCGGGACGGCCGCGAGGCCGGCGCGGGCCATATCTTTCGCGGCAGGAATCGCCGCGATGCGCGCCGCCAATGCGAAAAGAGGCGCGCTTTCGTAAGCCGGCATCGGCGCTAAACCGCCGTTTTGCTGACGTTGCGGGATCGCCATCGCCGCAAATGCGGGGGAGAATAGCGGCCATCCCGCCTATTGGCCCCGACCGTCGCAAAAAATTCAAAAAACTTCGAAATCCTTGTTGACTCATTCGAGGGGCGTCGCCTATATACGCCTCAACAACGACAGCGGCACCGCTGCTGGCGACCAGGAAGTTCGCTTCTGAGTTTCGCGAAAGTTGTTGACACCATCAAGAGAGCCGCGTAAGCGACACTCGACCGGCCCGAAGCCAAAAGCGGAGAGGCCAATGACATCGCGTCGGTGATGTCCGTTCTTTGACAACTGAATATTGAAGAAAGAGAAACGTGGGCGGCAGAGTGCTCGCGGAACTCGAGAGCCGAAAGGCGATCAGTTCCACATAGAGACTTTGGCGGTTCACGTTTTGAGAGAATAATATCTACCAGGACACGAAAGTGTTCAGGTGTGAATGTTCTCGTCAATTCAAGCGTGACCAGATATGCCAATTCAAAATCTCTAAACTTGAGAGTTTGATCCTGGCTCAGAACGAACGCTGGCGGCAGGCTTAACACATGCAAGTCGAGCGCCCCGCAAGGGGAGCGGCAGACGGGTGAGTAACGCGTGGGAATCTACCCATCACTA
>Ga0182742_1000209_pt1 | contig 111211 bp, 99 predicted proteins | sample eDN5th37CBELigMG_FD_128880 | JGI IMG/M metagenome (GOLD analysis project Ga0182742, IMG submission 128880) | Enriched Miracle-Growth compost microbial communities from Emeryville, California, USA - eDNA 5th pass 37_C BE-Lig MG (version 2)... ...
AGGGCTTCAACCTTAGGATCTCTCCACCAGTTGCCTGTCAGCTACGAGGCGACTTGGCTCTTACCTCGGTTGGACTTTCACCAACTAGCAATTAACGGCTTGCTGGGCGCGCTGGCCGCTGAAGGCATGTTCCGCCTTTTCCGTTCCAGCTTGGTCAAGATCCCAAATGCATTCGCTTTTTTCCCTTTTTCCTCGACCAGCTTTTCCTGGTCCTCCTACTTAAAAAACTTTTTAGTTTTTCGTAGAGGGTAAGAAAAAACGCACCCGTGACTTCCAAAAGGAATCGGGTGCGTTTTTTGCCAATATGCTCAGTGTTTATTTTTTATGGTTCAGTGAAGCTTGGATAAAGTCGCGGAACAACGGCTGCGGACGGTTCGGGCGGGAAGTAAACTCCGGATGGAATTGGGTCGCCACGAACCATGGATGATCTGGCACCTCTACAATCTCGACCAGACGGCCATCCGGGGTAGTTCCTGCGAAATGCAGTCCAAGACCCGCCAATTGCTCACGGTATTCATTGTTGAACTCGTAGCGATGGCGATGACGCTCGTATACCAGCGTGCTGCCGTATGCGCGCTCGGTCAAGCTGCCAGGAACCACTTTGGATGGTCCAACACCCAGACGCATGGTGCCGCCTTTGTCTTCCACTTCTTTTTGCTCCGGCAGCAGATCGATGACCGGATACGGAGTGTGGGGATTGATCTCGGAGCTGTTTGCTCCCTCCAGCCCTGCGACATGGCGGGCAAACTCGATGACCGCAATCTGCATCCCCAGGCAAATCCCCAGGAACGGAACTTTATTTTCACGCGCAAAACGAGTCGCTGTAATTTTGCCTTCGATTCCACGATCGCCAAATCCGCCTGGAACCAGAATCCCGTCAACATCGCCCAACAGCTCGCGAACATTGTCCGGGGTTACTTCTTCCGCGCTTACCCACTTGATCTCGACGTTGGAGTCATTCGCAAATCCGCCGTGGTAGAGCGCTTCTGCTACGGAAAGGTACGCGTCGTGCAGCTCTACGTATTTGCCCACGATGGCAATGCGGGTGGTTTTGGACAGGTTTTTGATGAGGTCAACCAGTTTTTTCCATTCTGTCATATCCGCTTCCTTGCAATCCAGTCCGAGGTGGCGGCAGACATAATCATCCAGGCCTTGTGCTTGCAATTGCAGCGGTACATCGTAGAGGGTCTCTGCGTCCGCGCATTCCACGACAGCATTTTTATCGATGTCGCAGAACAGAGCCAGCTTGTCTTTCATGTCTTGGGTCATCGGTCTTTCAGTCCGCGCCACGATGACATTTGGCTGGATGCCCAGGCTGCGCAGCTCTTTTACGCTATGCTGTGTCGGCTTAGTCTTCATTTCTCCGGCAGCCTTGATGTACGGCACCAGCGTTACATGGATGTACATGACGTTTTCGCGGCCAATATCGCTTTTGATCTGGCGAATCGACTCCAGGAACGGCAAGCTTTCGATGTCTCCGACCGTACCACCGATTTCTGTGATGACGACATCTGCTCCCGTTTCACGGCCTGCACGGAAAACACGTTCTTTGATCTCATTGGTAATGTGAGGAATGACTTGCACGGTACCGCCCAAGTAATCGCCGCGGCGTTCCTTCGCGATGACGGTGGAGTAGATTTTACCAGTCGTCACGTTGGAGTTGGCGCTCAGGTTGATATCGATAAAACGCTCATAGTGTCCCAGGTCCAGGTCGGTCTCGGCTCCGTCATCGGTTACGAATACTTCACCGTGTTGAAACGGACTCATGGTTCCTGGATCCACGTTGATGTAAGGGTCAAATTTTTGGATGGTTACCTTTAGTCCTCTGTTCTTCAGAAGTCGGCCCAGAGAAGCCGCTGTAATCCCTTTTCCCAACGAGGATACAACCCCGCCCGTCACAAAAATATACTTTGTCATCGTTAACGTCCCCTCTTCCCTAAACCTCAATGATGATGAATAAACACGGATAATGGCCTATGAAAAAAGAAAAAACAAAAGCGAGTCCTATCCCGAAGCAGTTCGGGTAGGGGCACTTTTGTTTTATAGTTTTCCATATTTGTTCCTTCTTCATGTGAAGCCCAAGGAGTATTTTATCTGTCCCTCAGACGGAAGTCAAGGGCTTATCGGTCGTCTTCCAAATCTTCCTCAGGTTCATCTTCTTCCAGCTCTTCGTCCTCAAAAAGCTCGTCTTCGTCTTCGATTTCCTCTTCGTCGATTTCGGCATCGATTTCTTCTTCCTCGATGTCCGCTTCCTCATCGACAAACTCTTCTTCGTCCTCGAAGATCACGACTTCATCTTCTTCGTATTCGTCCACCAGCTCGTCTTCGCTCTCGAAATCGTCGAAGTCGTCGTCCAGTATGACCTTTTTCTTCTTGCTGACGCCGCCCTCTTGCGTTTCTTCCACGGTGTCGGTCGGGTACCAGCGCTTCAGGCCCCAGACGTTGTCACCGAGGCAGACGAAACGTCCGTCGATATTGATTTCAGTGTATACTTGAGCGATCAGGCTTCTGACTTGTTCTTCTGAGAGTTTGCGAAGGGCAGTCAGTTCATCCATCAGTTCGCGGAAGTTATAGGTGCGGTTGTTTTCACGCAGGATTTCGTAGGCGATGTCCACCAATGCCATCTCGCTTAGTCTTTCTGCATCAATATGAGCAAGTTTTTGACTCATTCGGGCACGTCCTTTCTTTCCTATACAAAACTTGACTTCCTATCAGTCCCCGTCGTTTGGCGAAGAGGGCTGTCCATAAGCTTTTTCGTATGATGATGCTGCCTTATTCATCGCCTTTTCGATAAGAAGGCTATCATACAGTATTCCTTATTTTAGACGAAAATGCAAGGCCTTCAAACAGGGGAGAAGCGTTTGACTGAAAAAGAAGTGACCGCCCCGTGAGTTCCTGACTCTGGCGGTCACTTCTGTCGATTGGAGCAGCTGAGTCGTCCCCTGGGGAACGCTACATATTTCTGCGATACTGTCCCCCTACCTCATAGAGGGCAGCGCTGATTTGTCCGAGTGAAGCCACTTTTACTGTCTCCATCAGTTCGGCGAAAATATTCCCTCCCGCCATCGCTACTTCCTGCAGACGGCGCAATGCCGCAGGAGCCGCGTCGCGGTTGCGCTCCTGGAAGGCGCGCAGATTGGCGATCTGCTGTTCCTTTTCCTCCGTCGTCGCCCGCGCCAGCTCGATCTCGTAATCTTCCTCCGATGCGTTCGGGTTGAGGAAGGTATTCACGCCGATGATCGGCAGCTCTCCCGTATGCTTTTTCATCTCGTAGTACATCGACTCGTCCTGGATCTTGCCGCGCTGATACTGGGTCTCCATCGCACCCAGCACGCCACCGCGATTGCTGAGGCGCTCAAACTCCTGCATCACCGCTTCCTCTACCAAATCGGTCAACTCCTCGATGATAAAGGCCCCTTGCAGCGGATTTTCGTTTTTCGCCAGACCCATCTCCTTGTTGATGATCATCTGAATCGCCATCGCCCGGCGTACGGAGTTTTCCGTCGGCGTCGTGATGGCTTCATCATAGGCATTGGTGTGCAGCGAATTGCAGTTGTCATAGATTGCGACCAGGGCTTGCAGGGTCGTGCGAATATCGTTGAAGTCCATCTCCTGGGCGTGCAGGGAGCGGCCCGAGGTCTGGATGTGGTATTTCAGCTTCTGGCTTCGCTCGTTGCCGCCGTAGCGGTTCTTCATCACGGTGGCCCAGATCCGCCGCGCTACCCGTCCGATGACGGTATACTCAGGGTCCAGTCCGTTGGAGAAAAAGAAGCTCAGATTGGGCGCGAAGTCGTCGATATGCATGCCGCGGCTCAGGTAGTACTCCACATAGGTGAAGCCGTTGGCGAGGGTGAACGCAAGCTGCGTGATCGGATTGGCTCCGGCCTCTGCGATATGGTAGCCGGAAATGGATACCGAGTAGTAGTTGCGCACCTTGTGGTCGATAAAATACTGCTGGATGTCGCCCATCATTCGCAGAGCAAACTCCGTGGAGAAGATGCAGGTGTTCTGTCCCTGGTCTTCCTTGAGAATGTCTGCCTGCACCGTACCGCGCACGGTAGAGAGCGTATAGGCTTTGATCTTTTCTTTTTCCTGCTCATCCGGCTGGCGTCCCTCTCGCTTCACGAACGCTTCGATCTGCTGCTCGATCGCGGTATTCATGAACATCGCCAGAATCATCGGCGCCGGTCCATTGATCGTCATGGATACAGACGTGCTCGGGGCACACAGGTCAAAGCCTGCATACAGCTTTTTCATGTCGTCCAGCGTGCAGATGCTGACGCCGCTGGTTCCGATCTTCCCGTAGATGTCCGGTCGATAATCCGGGTCTTCGCCGTACAGGGTAACAGAGTCAAACGCTGTACTTAGGCGCTTAGCCTCGTCGTTTTGCGAGAGAAAATGAAAACGTCTGTTGGTGCGCTCCGGCGTCCCTTCTCCGGCAAACTGGCGCTTGGGGTCCTCGCCTTCCCGCTTGAACGGGAACACACCGGCCGTATACGGAAATTCGCCTGGCACGTTTTCCTTCAGCGACCACTTGAGGATCTCGCCCCAATCCTCGAAATCCGGCAGCGATACCTTGGAAATCCGGGTGCCGGAGAGCGATTCGGTGAACAGCTTGGTCACGATCTCCTTGTCGCGGATCTTGGTCACAAACTGGTCTTGGCGGTACGCTTCCTTCAATTTGGGCCACTTCTCCAGAATGTTCTTGCACTCCGGATGCAGCTTGGCTTCAAACAGGGCGATTTGCTTATCCAGCACAGCCGCTACTTCCTGTGCCGTTTCGTCACCTGATGCCAAAACCGTTTCTTTTGCTCCGTGCAATTGGAACAGCTTTCTGGCAATCGCGGACTGCTCATCCGTATAGACGCGGTATTGGCGAACCGTATTGGCAATTTCCTGCAAGTAATGGATTCGCTCTACCGGAATTAACGAAGTTTTGTGAATCTTGACAGGTGTCGGGTCCAAATGGTCAACCTTCCACGCCACACCCGTTTTTTCCACAATCTTGCGCATCAGTGCGGCAAACAGGACATTCGTGCCTGGATCGTTGAACTGACTGGCAATCGTGCCGTATACTGGCATCTTCTCGTCCGGCACGTCAAACATCTCGTGGTTGCGGCGATACTGCTTGCGTACCTCACGCAGCGCGTCCTCCGAGCCTTTGCGCTCAAACTTGTTGATCGCGATCAGATCGGCAAAGTCCAGCATATCGATTTTCTCCAGTTGGGACGGGGCCCCGAACTCGCTGGTCATGACGTACATGGAAACATCGCACACCTCGGTAACCTGCGCATCTCCCTGTCCGATCCCGCTTGTCTCGACGATGATCAGATCGAAATGAGCGGCACGGGCAACACGAATGGCATCCTTGACGGCAGCCGACAGCTCCGAGCCTGATTTGCGCGTAGCCAGACTGCGCATGTAGACGCGCGGGGTGTTGTTGGCGTTCATGCGGATGCGGTCTCCCAAGAGAGCGCCTCCCGACTTTTGCTTGGAGGGGTCGACGGAGAGAATCGCCACCGTCTTGTCCTCATAGGTACGGATAAAACGGCGGACCAATTCGTCAGTCAGAGAGCTTTTTCCCGCTCCCCCTGTCCCCGTAATGCCCAGCACCGGTACGACCGTCTCCGGCTCCGGTATGGCCTGCAGCACAGAATCCTGCCATTCCGGCTTTTCCACAGCGTACTCCGCTACGGAAATCAGCCTGGCGATCGCCTGATGATTTTGCTCCCGCAATGCTGCTACTTCCTGCTCGATCTGTTTCACCGTAGGAAAATCAGACTTGCGGATCATATCGTTGATCATGCCTTGCAGACCCAGCTTACGCCCTTCATCCGGCGAATAGAGTCTGCAGACACCGTACTCCTCCAACTCGCGGATCTCGCGCGGAACGATGACGCCTCCGCCTCCGCCAAAGACGCGGATATGTTCAGCCCCGCGCTCCTTCAACAAATCAATGATGTATTTGAAATACTCCACATGGCCGCCCTGATAGGAGCTGATCGCAATCCCTTGCACATCCTCCTGAATGGCAGCCGTCACAATATCGTCAACGGAGCGGTTGTGGCCCAGGTGGATTACTTCCACTCCCGATGATTGCAAAATGCGGCGCATGATGTTGATCGAGGCATCGTGACCGTCATACAAACTGGCTGCTGTCACGAAGCGTACCTTGTTGCGCGGACGATACACTTCTGTTTCCATCGTTCCACTCTCCCCGATAGGTTATTTGTCGGAGACGCTGATTTCACGAAGCAACAGTGCAATCTGCTTCTCCGTAAATTCCTCTAATGTATAGTGCTTGTGCAAGGCCCAACGGCGGAACACCCACATTTCTGCCAAAACCATGATGTTGTCGGCCATGAGCTTGACATGCTTTTCGTCGATGTTGATGGAGCCGTCGGCGATTCCTTTACGCAGAATCTCCACGAAAATCTGCGCAATCTCCTCTTCGCGGCTCAACACATAGCGCAGGGTCTCTTTCGGCAGCGACTTGGACTCCTGATAGATCAGCAAGACACGGTCGCTCATCTGATCCATTACGCGAATCAGGCTTTTTAGGGCCAACTTCATAATGGACAGACCGGTTCCGTTAAAATTGATCGCTTCACGCAGACGGCCCTCCATCTCTGCGTGAATGGCATCGCAAACCAGGTACAGTACGTCTTCCTTCGATTCAATATATTCGTACAAGGTGCCGATGCTAAAGCCCGACGCACGGGCTATCTCCCTCGTCGTTGTTTTATGAAAACCCTTATGAATAAAAAGATCGACGGCCGCTTCGACGATTTGCTCGCGCCGTTTTTCAATGAGCTTCGGATCTTTTACCAGAGACGGAATTGTTCTTCGTTTATCAGACATAAAGGAAACCACCTTTCAAACTGACTGAGCGTTTGGTCAGGCAAAATATGGAAAAGAAAGAGACAAAACGCTGCCTTCATCACACTTCGCCACTATTATACGCGAGTTGGACGAAGGAAGCCAAATCTTTCTTTTCCATCTCTCATGAAGGGGTGCCTTCTGTCTGGTAAAGAGATTCCACTTATTCTTTCAACAAGAAATTGCTGATCACCACGCGCTGGATCTCATTGGTTCCTTCATAGATCTGCGTGATTTTGGCATCGCGCATGAAGCGTTCCACCGGATACTCGCGGGTGTAGCCGTAGCCTCCGAATACCTGCACTGCCTCGGTCGTCACTTCCATCGCGATGTCTCCTGCGAATACCTTGGACATCGCAGAAGCTTTTCCGTACGGCAAGCCCTGATCCTCCAGCCAAGCTGCCTGATAGGTGAGCAAACGTGCTGCTTCGATCTTGGTCGCCATATCTGCCAGCTTGAACTGAATGGCCTGCAGGGCCGCGATCGGCTTGCCGAACTGGTTGCGCTCTTTGGCATAAGCCAACGCATGCTCGAAAGCTCCCTGCGCGATACCCAGCGCTTGAGCCGCGATCCCGTTGCGGCCGCCATCGAGGGTCATCATCGCAATTTTGAAGCCTTCCCCTTCTTCGCCCAGCCGGTTTTCGACAGGTACACGGACATCTTCGAAATTGACAGCCAACGTAAGCGAGGAGCGAATACCCAGTTTCTTCTCCTTTTTGCCCATCGTAAAGCCGTCCATTCCTTTTTCCACAATAAACGCGGTGATGCCCTTATGCTTCTTCTCTGGATCGGTGACGGCAAAGACGATGTAGATTTCCGCCTCGCCGGCATTGGTGATGAAAATTTTGCTGCCGTTCAGAATGTAATGATCCCCATCGCGCACTGCAGTGGTCCGCATTCCTGCCGAATCAGAACCGGAGCCCGGCTCGGTCAGACAGTATGCGCCCATTTTTTTGCCTTCTGCCATAGGGCGCAGGAACTTCTGCTTCTGCTCCTCGGTACCGAACTTATAAAGCGGCCAGCCTGCCAGCGACACATGCGCCGACAGCGTCACGCCAATGGATGCATCCACGCGGGAGAGCTCTTCGACGGCAATCACATAACTGAGGTAGTCAGCTCCGGCACCGCCGTACTCTTCAGGCCAGGGAATCCCTGTCAAGCCAAGCTCCGCCATCTGTTCAAAAATCGAGCGATCAAAGCGTTCCTCTTCATCCCGCTCTGCCGCAGTCGGCGCTACCTGGTTCTCAGCGAAATCTCGGATCATTTTGCGAAGCATCTCTTGTTCTTCTGTCAGTTGAAAATTCATCTCTATCACTCCCCCATTTGGCGTGTCTAATGGCCCGATCGACGTCAGAGTTTCTGCAACGGGTCAGGGCGTATTATTCAGCAAGCAATTGCTTGGTGATGACGAGGTGCTGGATTTCATTGGTTCCTTCGTAAATCTGCGTGATCTTGGCATCGCGGAAAAGGCGTTCTACCGGATACTCCCGGGTGTAGCCGTATCCGCCGAAAATCTGAACAGCTTCCGTCGCCAGCTTCATCGCGGCATCGGAGGCAAACAGCTTCGCCATTGACGCTTCTTTGGTGCAGGGAAGGCCTTGGCTGCACAGCCATGCCGCACGATACACCAGGAGCCGAGCCGCCTCCACCTTGGTCGCCATATCCGCCAGCTTGAATCCGACTGCCTGAATCTTGCCGATCGGTTGGCCGAATTGCTTTCGTTCGCGGGCATAATCCGTAGCGTACTGGAGGGCAGCCTCGGCAATTCCCAGCGCCTGTGCGGCGATGCCGATGCGGCCTTTGTCCAGATTGGCCATCGCAATCGTAAAGCCTTCTCCCTCCTGGCCCAACAAATTGGCAGCAGGGATGATGGCATTGTCGAAAATCAATTCCGTCGTGTTGGAGCCATGCAGCCCCATTTTCTTTTCTTTTTTGCCAACGATAAGCCCAGCTGTATCCTTCTCGACGATAAAGGCAGAGATTCCTTTCGCCCCTTTTCCGGGATCAGTCACAGCAAACGCGATATACGTGTCCGCCTCTCCGCCGTTTGTAATAAACACCTTGTTGCCATTGAGGATATAGTCATCGCCCTTGCGTACGGCAGTGGTACGAATACTGCTGGCATCGGAACCCGCATGCGGCTCCGTCAGGGCAAACGCGCCCAGGAATTCGCCTGTCGCCAGTTTGGCCACGTAGGCCTGCTTTTGCTCCTGCGTCCCGAAATAGAGGATCGGGTTGGTTCCTACGGATGTATGCACGGATAGGATGACTCCCAATGTGGCGCTCACCTTGGAGATTTCGTTGATCGCCAGAATATAGGAGACGAAATCAGCTCCGACACCGCCCCACTCTTCCGGTACAGGGATTCCCATCAGCCCCATCTCCCCCATCTTCTTCACGATGTGGCGCGGGAACTGCTCGGTCTCTTCCATTACCGGGATAAAAGGAGCGATCTCCTTCTCGGCAAAGTCGCGAACCATGCGACGCATCATGCGCTGCTCTTCGTTGAAATGAAAATCCATCGTAGTCCTACCTTTCTGCCATCATCTCGTCAGTTGTACTCGTAGAAACCCCGACCGGATTTTTTGCCCAGCCATCCTGCCTTGACGTATTTGCGCAGGAGGGGACACGGACGATACTTGGAATCACCGAAGCCCTCGTACAGCACCTCCATGATCGCCAGGCAGGTATCAAGTCCAATAAAATCAGCCAGTTTGATTGGTCCCATCGGGTGATTCATCCCCAGCTTCATCACTTCGTCGATGGCCTCCGGAGTGGCTACGCCTTCGTATACACAGTAGATGGCTTCGTTGATCATCGGCATCAGAACCCGATTGGAGACAAATCCAGGGAAGTCATTGACGCTGACCGGAACCTTTTCCATCTGCTTGGACAAGTCCTCGGTCAATTGGTACACCTCGTCACTGGTTTGCAGTCCGCGGATGATCTCGACCAGCTTCATCACAGGAACGGGATTCATAAAATGCATCCCGATTACTTTTTCAGGACGTTTGGTGACCGCCGCGATCTCGGTGATCGGCAGAGAGGAGGTGTTGCTCGCCAGGACGGTATGCGGCGGGCAGATCTCGTCCAGACGGACAAAAATCTCCGACTTGATTTTCATGTTCTCGGTCGCCGCTTCGACGACGAAATCCGCATCCTTGGCATCTGCCAGATCTGTCGATGGCAAGAGGAGAGCCAATATGGCTTCCTTGTCTGCTTCTGTCATGCGACCCTTTTCCACGTTGCGCGACAGGTTTTTGGCAATCCCAGCCAAGCCGCGATCCACAAATTCCTGGCGAATATCGTTGAGGTAGACGCGAAGTCCGGCCTGCGCCGCTACTTGCGCTATCCCGCTGCCCATCTGTCCGGCCCCAATGACCATCATGGTTTGTACATTCATGGTAAAAAGCCTCCTAGTCGACTTTGATCAATACGGCGTCACCTTGTGCTGCTCCACTGCAAATGGCTGCGATGCCCAAACCGCCGCCCCGTCTTTTCAATTCGTAGGCGAGATGCATGATAATCCGCGCTCCACTCGCACCGATCGGGTGACCGAGCGCGATCGCTCCGCCATTTACATTGACTTTCTCTTCGTCCCAGCCCACGATATTGCCGCTGGTCAGCGTGACCGCTGCAAACGCTTCGTTCACTTCAAAGAGGTCGATCTCATCCAGTGCGACCCCAGTCTTTTTCAACAGCTTGAGTATTGCCAGACCTGGCGTAGTCGCGATATAAGGCGCTTCTGCTCCGACCTGCGCGTGACCAAGGATGGTCGCCAGCGGTTGGATGCCCAGCTCCTTCGCTTTGGCGTCGGACATCAAAACCATTGCTGCCGCGCCATCGTTGATCCCCGGGGCATTCCCTGCGGTAATGGTGCCGTCCTTTTTGTAGACTGGAGGCAGCTTGGCAAGACCCTCCAACGTCGTATCTGGGCGCGGCCCTTCGTCTTGCGTGACGAGGATCGGGTCTCCCTTGCGCTGCGGGATACTGACGGGCGTGATCTCTTCTGCAAAAAGTCCGTTCTGGATCGCTTTGGCAGCGCGCTCCTGGCTTCGCAAGGCCCAGCGGTCCTGCGCCTCGCGCGTAATGCCGTACTCTTCCGCCACATTGCTGCCGTGAACGGCCATCGGCACCTGATCGAACGGGCAGGTCAAACCGTCGTACATCATCAGGTCACGCACGGTGGCATCTCCCATTCTCATGCCGTAGCGGGCGTCAGGCAGCGCATACGGGGCATTGCTCATGCTCTCCATGCCGCCTGCTACGATGATCTCGCCGTCTCCCGCGCGGATAATCTGGTCTCCCATCGTGACAGCGCGCATCCCGGAAGCGCACACCTTGTTGATCGTCTCGCTTGCGACTTCCCAGGGCAGTCCTGCTTTTCGCGCTGCCTGGCGGGAAGGCACCTGTCCTGCTCCTGCCTGTACGACCATTCCCATAATGACCTCGTCTACCTGGTCTCCCGCTACACCGGAGCGTTCCAGTGCCGCCTTGATCGCCACGGCTCCCAGGTCAACAGCAGACAACGCTTTCAACGAACCTCCGAATTTGCCAAGCGGGGTGCGTGCCGCTCCTGCAATCACGGTCTTGTTCATGGATCTGCCCCTCCCTTTTCATAATTAATCCGTCTCTATCGTTCATTGAAAAGGCAATACGTTCCATATGATTGAGCGGTCGCTCACTTTGCGTCTCTTTTCATTTTGCCCCCTGTTGTGGCATTAGTCAATGCATTTAGAAAAGAAAAAGTTGCGCCGCAACAGCAGCACAACTTTTCTCCATCTGCATGAAAAGGATCAGATCGCGTCTGCCAAAATCTCGGCGACATCGCGTGTCTTGACTTGCTCCTCCTGCTCTTTCATTTTCACGCCATCGTTCATCATCGTCAGGCAATACGGGCAGGCGCTGGCAATCGCCGTCGGATTCACTTCCAACGCTTGCTCGGTACGCGCGACGTTGACACGTGTGCCCTCATGCTCCTCCATCCACATCAGGCCGCCGCCAGCGCCGCAGCACATGCTGTCGCAGCCGCTGCGCTTCATCTCGACAACCTCTACTCCTGGAATGGCTTCCAGAATGACGCGCGGCTTGTCGTAGATTTCATTGTAGCGTCCCAGGTAGCAGGAGTCGTGATAGGTGATGCGCTCCTTTACCTCTTTGGTCGGCTTCAGGCGACCTTCCTTGACCCACTGGGCCAACAGCTCGGAGTGATGGTACACTTCCGCCTGCAGGCCAAATTCCGGATATTCGTTTTTGAAGGTATTGTAGGCGTGCGGATCGCAGGTAACGATCTTTTTCACCTCGTAGGCTTCAAACAGCGCGATATTTTCCTGCGCCAGCTGCTGGAACAAGAACTCATTCCCGATGCGGCGGGCGGTATCCCCGGAGTTTTTCTCCTCCGTGCCCAAGATGGCAAATTTGACGCCCGCTTCATGCATCAGCTTGACGAATGCTTGGGAAATTTTTTGACTGCGCAGATCAAACGACCCCATCGCTCCGACCCAGAACAGATACTCGAACTCCTCTGCCTGCTTCACGGTCGGCACTTCGTACTCTCCGTTCAGGCCCTCGATCCATTTCAGGCGATCCTTGCGGTTGATTCCCCACGGATTGCCTTGTCTCTCGATGTTGTTGAGCGCGCGCTGTGCCTCTGCCGGCATGCTGCCTTCCGTCATGACCAGATAGCGGCGCATATCGATGATTTTATCAACGTGTTCGTTCATAACCGGGCATTGGTCTTCACAGTTGCGGCAGGTCGTACAAGCCCACAGCTCCTGCTCCGTGATGACATCTCCGATCAGATTTTTGTCGTAAAAGTCAGGCGTCGCACCTTCTGCAGCAGCCGCCACCTGGGAGGACTGCACAGCGATCTGGTTGGCTGTGGTTTGCGAAAAGGCGAAGCTCGGCATCCACGGCGTACGGGATGTCACGGCTGCTCCTTTTTCCGTCAGGTGATCGCGCATTTTGGTGATCAGATCCATCGGGGAGAGCATTTTACCGGTTCCAGAAGCCGGACACATATTCGTGCAACGACCGCACTCCACACAGGCATACAGGTCGATCAATTGCGTCTGCGTAAAGTCTTCGATCTTGCCGACTCCAAATACTTCCTGGGTCTCGTCCTCAAAGTTGATGCTGGACAGCTTTCCAGGCGGGTCCAGCTTCTTGAACCAGACGTTGACCGGAGCGAACAGCAAGTGCGCGTGCTTGGATTGCGGAACGTAGACGGCAAAGCCAAGCAAGATGATCAGATGCAGCCACCAGAAGATGTAGAACAGGGCTGCCGATGCGGTCCCGCCAACACTGACGCCGATGGCTGCAAAAAGACCGGCAAGCAGTGAAGAAATCGGTGCGAAGCCGGATGCTTCATGGCCCAGCCAGAGCTGCTCGAAGGCAAGCGACAGCAGCACCGTCGCCATCAGGGACGAGATCAAGAGGAGCACGATCCCGGATTTGAAGCCGCGCTTGAGGCGCTTCAGCTTTTCGATATAACGGCGGTAAAAAGCGTACCCGACCGCAGCCAGGATCAGGAAGGTGGTGATTTCCTGCATCAGGCTGAAATACTTGTGAGCGCTGCCAAAAGGAAGCTCAAAACCCTTGGACAGTCCTTTGATGATCAGCTCGATTGCGCCAAACTGCAGAATGATAAAGCCGTAAAACATGACCACGTGCATGACGCCGCTCTTTTTGTCCTTGAGCAGCTTTTTGTGAAAGATGACGTTGTCCAGCATCAGGTTGATGCGTGCACCAAAGTCGTCCTTCACATCCGGCTTTTTGCCCAGCTTGATGAAGAGATAACGGCTGTACACAACGTGACCGGCCAGGTACAAGCCGTAAGCAAGAACGAGGAAAAAGGCGATCAGGTTTATGAGTGCCAGCATGATTTTCAACTCCCCTTTTTGTCTGATTCTCAATTGTTTTCTATTTTATCAGAATCGATTTGAAAAATGAATGACCATTCACTCACAATTCTCTTTCTGTTCCAAAAATTCCGAGCGACCGCTCAGTTTTCGGGCAATCTTGAACTTAATCTTACATCCTACCGGCCTCTTTGACCACTCCTTTATGAAAAAAAGAGCTGCCTGGATTTGCTTTTGGCAGCTCTTTGCATCTTCACCTATACTGGAATGCGTTTATTTTCCTGATGCCTCTTGTACATTGTCTGATTTTTTGGCCTTTTGCTCGGAACGAACATCTGCCAGGGATTTTACCTTGGTCGCCTTGATCCGCTTGTTGCGCGGCAGATCAGTCGGCTCCAGATTGTTCGCCTCATCCTGCATGAGCGCCGCGATTCCCACTGCTTTTCCTTTTGCCGTTTTGCAGTATTCGCAGTTCTCCTCATCATGCTCGTGGTAATTCTTCGGCTCCGGATAGGAGGTGATGACGCCCTCGAAGTTGCGCAGCACGACTTTATCGGAGGATTGCGAGATGATGTAGTTCGGGCTGACCGGGATTTTGCCGCCGCCGTGCGGAGCATCCACTACGAAGGTCGGAACGGCGTAGCCGGAAGTATGGCCGCGCAGATGCTCGATGATTTCGATCCCCTTGCTGACAGGCGCGCGGAAGTGGCCGATTCCTTCAGACAGGTCGCATTGATAGATATAGTACGGACGCACGCGGATTTTTACCAGGTCGTGCACCAGTTTTTTCATCGTGTTCGGACAGTCGTTGACACCTGCGAGAATAACCGCCTGGTTCCCGAGCGGCACTCCAGCGTTCGCCAGCATTTCACATGCTTGCTTCGCTTCCGGCGTGATTTCCTTCGGATGGTTGAAGTGCGTGTTGAGCCAGACTGGATGGTATTTTTTCAGGATGTTGCAGAGATTCTCGGTGATGCGCTGCGGGAATACGACTGGCGCCCGGGTTCCGATGCGGATGATTTCCACATGGGGGATGTCACGCAGACTGCTGATGATGTACTCCAGCACGCGGTCATTGATCAGAAGGCCGTCCCCGCCGGACAAGAGAACGTCGCGAATCTCTGGCGTGCGGCGGATGTAATCAATACAGGCGTCCAGCTGCTTCTTCGGCACGCCCATCCCGATCTGGCCGGAAAAGCGGCGGCGCGTACAGTAGCGGCAGTACATGGAGCACTGGTTGGTGACTAGGAACAAAACACGGTCTGGATAGCGATGCGTCAGACCTGGCACTGGCGAGTCTTCGTCTTCGTGCAGCGGGTCTTCCATATCGTACTTGGTGCGCACCATTTCGGAGGAAATCGGAACAGATTGCATCCGAACCGGATCGTGCGGATCGTCTTTGTCCATCAAAAGAGCGTAGTAAGGCGTAATATTGAGCGGGATCGTCTGCGTGGAAATGCGGACACCCTCTTCTTCCTCTGGAGTCAGGTTGATGACTTGCTTCAAATCATCTACTGTTCGAATGGTGTGGGTGAGCTGCCACATCCAGTCATTCCATTGCTCATCTGTTACGTCTTTCCACAATTCGATTTGGCGCCAATCACGTTTGGTTGCTACTGTCATTTTCGTCACAACTCCCCTTCATCGATGGTGTAACCCTTTTGGTTCCTCGGCAAAAGAGAGTTGCAAGTGTCGTGCCAACCAAATCGCAATATTTAGAAAATAGGGAATAGCGCGTGCTGCATGAGGTTTTTCTCTCGAACAGCCGGATGAAAAAAACTTGTCACATCCGTCCTCGCAATGTTTAAGTGCCGAATTTTCGGCAGAACGTGCTATTCGCTCATGCCTCGCTGTGACAGCTTATACTGCAGGGTTTGTCTCGGAATTCCCAGAAGCTTCGCGGCACGCAGCACATTCCCCTGCGTTTTTTTCATGGCGTCCGCGATGAGCTGCTCCTCCCATTCGCGCAGGCGTTCCGGAAGCGGGCGTCCGTCTCCCTCGATCGGCAGCATGATCGCGTCCCCACCCGCAGGCACTGCATTGTGTCGATCCAGCAAATGCGGCGGAAGATGCTCTCGCTCGATCACATCTGCTTCGACCATGTTCATCGCTGCCTCCACGCTATGCTCCAGCTCCCGAACATTGCCCGGCCAGTCGTAGCCGGCAAACAACTTCTGCACGTCCGGACTGACCGACTTGACACTCATCCCGAACTTTCGGTTAAAGGTATCGATGAAATGGCGCACCAGCAGATCAATATCCTCGCGACGCTGACGCAACGGCGGCAGTTCCAGGGAGACTACATTGATCCGGTAATACAGGTCGCTTCGCATCAATCCCCGCTGCACAAGAGCATGGGGATCTTCATTGACTGCGGCGATGACGCGCACATCTACTTTTACGGAGCGGCTGCCGCCGATACGGCGAATCTGTCCATCCTGCAGGACGCGAAGCAATTTTGCCTGCAAATCCAGGGGCATGCTGTTCAACTCATCCAAAAACAGCGTCCCGCCATCGGCCAGCTCAAACAAGCCGGGGCGATCATCTGCCCCTGTGAAGCTGCCTTTGGTCGTCCCGAACAGCAAGCTTTCCAGCAGCGAAGCGGGAAGGGCTGCACAGTTTTGCGCGATAAACGGTTTGGCGCTTCGACCAGACTCCTGGTGAATGGACTGGACGAACAACTCCTTGCCGGTACCCGTCTCGCCAAAGATCAAGACGGGCGAAGAGGTGCGCGCGGCTCGCTTTCCCCGCTCGATAAGGCTTTTCATCTTTTCGTTTTGCGTCAAAATATCTTCAAAGTGAAAGCTCAGCCCGTCCGCCTGCCGCTTCGTTCGCTTGGGCTTGCTGATTTGCGCCTGCAAGGCAACCAGCCGCTCCGACAATTCCTTGAGCTTGCCGATGTCCTTGGAGACCTCGACAGCGCCAACCAGCCTTTTGCCGACGCGGACCGGGAGCGTGGTGTTGACGGTCTCGACACGCAGCCCCCTCCAGTTGGTATAAGCTTGCGGCTCGTCGTAGATAGCCTCTCCGCTCTCGATCACCCGAAGCAAGGTACTCGAGTTGCGATCCAGAGAGGGAAACACCTCCAGCAAGGGCTTGCCCAACACCTCTTCTGGCGTCAGTCCATCCAGTCTGGCTGCCACGTGATTGTAGAAAATCGTGATTCCGTTCGCATCGACGACGTGAATCCCCTCGTCGATCGCCCCCAGTATCGCCTGCAGCATTTCTACTGTGTCTGACAACGGCATCCTGATATTCCCTCCTTTTCAAACGAACTGCCAAAAAACCATCACTATGCCGAATTTTCAGCACATTTATTGTTTAACGCTGCCTTTCCATCTGAACCGTCAGCATGACGCTGTAGAGCAGATGTCCCAGCACCCAGATCAAAAAGCCAATCCAAGACATCGAGGTTCCGCTAAGCCAGCTAAACACCACGTAAGCCAGAGCAAAGCCGAGATTCCAGTAGCCCAGGTATTTCGCAACTGCTGCCGCTTGACCACGGGGGTAAAAACGCATCAAGAAAAAAGCAATGACGATACTGATCAGCAAATGGATGAGCAGCTCGACGATTGAAGGCAGATTCTCCATTCCCGGCACATAGCTGACGTCGATCAAGACAGGAAATGTCTGGGTGCCGAACAATCCGTCCCCCAGCGCAAGCATAGCCGCCAGCCCCAGTCCCGCCAGCAGTCCGTTGACTAGTATAAACATATCTGCGTCTCCACCTTCCTCTCCAGGCAAGTAACCCTATTGTACGTGCAAAAAACCGCCCTTGCCAAGGACGGTTTCAGGGATTGATCTGTATTTGCAGTCGATGTTCGCCGGCGTATTGCCCGCTCATCCACAGTTGATAGGCGATCTCCACGTTCCTCGGCATGCCATCCTGAACCTGGATTCTCAGCTTGTTGGTGTGGGTCTCCATATCAAACGGACCATAAGGACTCCGATAGACGGAATGGGTGCTTTTCCCTTTTTCAAACTGCTGTCTAGTTGAGACCTGGCCTTGCCGCACCAGCGTCACGCTTTTCTCTCCCAACCGCAGAGTGGTGCCCACTTCTCCGATTCCTTCCATCTGCTCCCGATAAGTCAAATACCAGGCGTTCTCCTTCTCCACATAACGGCCCGTGTAGTCGTGGATCGTCTCTTCCTCGTTTCCGTCTACGAGATGCTTGGCTGTCAGTTTGATGCGTACTTCCTGCATGTTGATCTCCACACTCCGCTTATCTGTATGCTCCGTTCATTGTACGATCATCCTTCTTTCATTTGCAACTCCTTGGCGCGCTCCGCATCAGCCAGCAGATAGCGCATGGTCCCGACCACGCCCACTGCTGCCAGAAGCAAAAGTCCCGACAAAATCAAAAATCCTGCGCCAGCCCCGGTATGATCGATCAGCAGGGTAAAGAATCCGATCAGGATCAGCCGCATCATCATGCCAATCGAGTTGAAGAAGCTCATTACGCGCCCCATCATATGCCTCGGGACCATCGACATGTACAGCGTTTGGCGAATCAGACGAACGGATGCGTTGCACCATCCGTAAAAGACATAGGCCGCAATCAAAACCCAACCCGCAGGAAACGCCACCATCGCCACGATCACAAGCGCAAATACAAGAATATTGCCCACCATCGCCTGGAATTCCCCTACTCGTTGCACCACCCAGATGATCAATAGACCCGCTGCTACCGCTCCGAACGCGTAGGTCATTTCTGCCATGGAAAAGGTGATGACGTCCGCTTGCAGCGTCTGGTTGATGTACACCGGTTTGAGCAGGTTCATCGCCATTATCGCAATAAAGGGCATGAATGCGGCGATTCCAAAGGTCAGGAAGCCGCGCTTCTCCCGAATGTAGGACCAGCTTTGTCCCAGTTGTCTGACCCAGGACACTCCCCGGTTGGCGCCTGCTTCTCCTTCCAGGCTGAATGTGTATTTCATTGTGGACAAGAGACAGAATGCAAACAGGTAGGTGCAAGCATTAAAAATAAGGACCACATGCAGGCCGTAGGATTGGAGCATGATCCCCGCGAACCCTCCGGACAATACGGACGCGGTCTGTCCCTCGATCTCCAGCAAGCTGTTGATGCTATTGTAATGCCGCGGCTCGAAGCTCTCCTGTACGAGGGCGGATTGGGTCGGGTAGTGTATCTGGTACATGAAGGTCGTGACCAGATAGATAAGGATCAGCATCCATTCCGAATAGCTGCCCCAGAACCCCCATAAAGCAAGAACCCCAAGTACGAGAAAGCCGATCAGATTTTCGGCCAGGAGCATGTTTTTGCGGGAAAAACGATCAATCAACGTCCCGATATAAGGCCCGATAAAAAACATCAGCAGCGCGGATGTAAACATGGTAGAGCCGAGGAACTGCGCAGATCCGGTCTTTTCGACGAGATACCAGGCAATGCCTATCATGGTCATGCCTTGACCGAATCCGGAAAAGAGATTGGAGAAAAAGAGCTTGCGAAAATCGGGATAGGCAAAGACTTCCCTCATGTCTAACATCCTCTCTGGCTGAGAAAATTCCAACATATGCAAGTAGCATACACTTTTTTGAATACTTTGTAAAATAAAATGTTTCTTAACTAGTGATTGGATGAGCTTTAGTGGTGGGGAGGAAAAAAGGGAAAACACTTCAGGCGGGTTGGGATCTCTACTGGGGGTAATCCCTGGACGGTTCCGCCTTTTCCGTTGCACCTGGGTCGAGATCCCAAATGCCTTGCGCTTTTTCCCTTTTTTCCTCGGCCAGCTTTCCCTTCTTCCCCCTTATGCTCTTTAAAACAAAAAAACGCCTTCGACATTTGTCGAAGACGTTGATGTTCTTCCTATTATTTTACAAAGGCTAGCAGCAATTCGCGCACGATCTTAGACGCTACGATTTGTGTCATCTCGCTGTGGTCGTAGACAGGCGCTACCTCTACCAGGTCGCAGCCAATTACGTTTGCACCGTTTTTGGCCATGAAGTGGATGGTATCCAGCAGTTCGCGGGATGTGATGCCGCCTGCTTCGGTTGTGCCTGTGCCAGGTGCATGCGCCGGATCCAGTACATCGATGTCGATGGTCAGGTAAATCGGGCGATTGCCAATGGTAGGCAGTACCTGCTTTACCGGCTCCAGCACATCGTATTTGTACAGATGCATGTTTTCCTTTGCCCACTCGAACTCTTCCTTCATGCCGCTGCGGATCCCGAAGGAATAGACGTTTTTGCCGCCGATCAGATCGCATGCTTTCTTGATCGGAGTGGAATGGGAGTATGGATAACCCTCGTAATGGTCGCGCAAGTCGGTGTGCGCATCGAAGTGGAAGATGACCATGTCCTTGTATTTTTCATACACCGCTTGGAAGACCGGCCAGGAGACGAGATGCTCGCCGCCGAGACCAAGCGGGAATTTGCCGTCTGCCAGCACTTTCGAGACGAACGATTGGATGGCTTCCAGGCTGCCTTCTACATTCCCGAATGGCAGGGGAATATCGCCCGCGTCGAAGTACTTGATTTCTTCCAACAGCCTGTCCAAATACGGGCTGTACTCTTCCAGACCGATCGAAACCTCGCGGATGCGGGTAGGACCAAAACGGGAGCCTGGACGGAAGCTGACAGTCCAGTCCATCGGCATGCCGTAAATGACAGCCTGGCTTTCCGCATAGTCGGCGTGGCTGCGGATAAAGACATTGCCGGAGTATGCCTCGTCAAAACGCATCAGGTAGCAGCTCCTCTCCGGTTAGTCGCGGGTCAGCTCCGCCACGAAGTTCGGCAGCTTGAATACCGCGTGGTGAAGTTCCGCATTGTAGTATTTGGTGTCCATTGGCTTGATTTGGCTCGCATCTACTTCCAAAGGATCGTGCTTTTTGGATGCAATCGTAAAGCTCCACAGACCCGATGGATACGTCGGGATGCTGCATGTATACAGACGCGTAACCGGGAAGATGGATTTCAGGTCTTTGAAGACGCGCTTGATCAGCTCGCGGTTGAACCAAGGCGATTCTGTCTGCGCCACCATGATGCCGTCTGGTTTCAATGCATCGAAAATTCCTTGGTAAAAGCCTTTTTCAAACAGACCTACGGCAGGTCCTACCGGTTCGGTAGAGTCTACCATGATCACATCGTACTCGCCTTTGTGATCGTGAATGTGCTTGATCCCGTCGATTACCTGTACATCGACGCGGGAATTTCCGGTCAATGCGCTTGCGATATCAGGGAAGTATTTTTTGCAGGATTCAATGACACCGCCGTCGATTTCAGCCAGAACCGCTTTTTCAACGGATGGGTGCTTGACGATTTCGCGGATGGCGCCGCCGTCTCCGCCGCCTACAACCAAAACCTTTTTCGGGTTCGGATGCGTGTTCATTGCGATGTGGGTAATCATTTCGTGGTAAACGAACTCATCCACATCTGTGGTCATGACCATGCCATCGAGCACCAGCATGCGACCGAACTGCTTGGTCGTAATGACGTCGATTTGTTGGAACTCCGTTTTTTCACTGTATAGCGTATCGGTAATTTTTGTTGTAATTCCGTGATTTTCTGTCTGCTTCTCGGTGTACCACAATTCCATATTCATTGTTATGTACCCTCCTTCAAGTAACCGCATAATAACAGCCCCAAAACATAGCAGAAAACCCGGCCTCGGCACTCCTGGCACGGGCTAGGTTTCGTCGGCTGACAATACAAGAAAATTATAGTAGTTGCCCCCCAAAATGCAAGGTTTTTTTCTGCAATTTCCCTTTCAGAAAGCCAGCCAAGTTTATCCAATTGGACATTGACCCATACTAGAAGTATTACGGGCTTAGTATACCCCGATCTGAACGATTTACCGATAGAAGGGAGGCGAAACGATGGAGGTCATTCGCGAGGCTCCACTGATTCGCTATCTGCGTTGGGCCAAGCAATTCTTAAAATTTCTCATACTCAGCATTTTGTTCGCATCATGCGCGGCGCTGCTGCTGCTTCTGTATCTGCGTTCACAACCTTTGCCTGAAACCTTTATCAAGCAGACGACTACGATCTATTCAGCAAACGGTGACGTGCTGGATACGATGCATCGCGGGGAAAATCGGATTCTGGTTCCGTTGCAGGAAATTTCGCCGAATCTGATCAATGCCACGATTGCCATCGAGGACCGCACGTTTCGCGAACATTACGGATTTGACTTCAAACGGCTTGGAATGGCCGTCTATGTCAATGTCATTCATATGGACATGCAGCAAGGAGCAAGCACCATCACCCAGCAATTGGCTCGGAACCTGTATCTGACAATGGAAAAAACATGGGACCGAAAAATCAGGGAAGCCTTTCTGGCCATCCAATTGGAGCTGAATTACAGCAAGGATGAGATTCTGGAGATGTACATGAACCAGATCTATTACGGTCACTCTGCATATGGGGCGCAGGCAGCAGCCCAAACCTATTTTGGAAAGGACGCCAAAAATCTGTCGCTGGCAGAAAGCGCCATGCTGGCCGGAATCCCGAAAGGTCCGACTTATTATTCCCCTTTCGCTGACTTTGAACGTGCAAAAAGCAGACAAAAGCTTATCTTGAACGCCATGGTTCGCGACGAAATGATTACTTCACAGCAGGCAGAGCAAGCCTTCGCAGAAAAGCTCGTATTTCGGGATCGCTCCAAACAAGCTGCGGTTGATCCTGCTCCTTATTTCCGCGACTATATCGCGAATCTCGTAAAGAACAAGTACGGCATCGAAGAAGAGCAGTTCATTCACGGCGGCTTGAAAATCTACACGACCTTGGACCCGGTCATGCAAAAGAAGGCAGAAGAAATCGTGTCTTCTGTCATGCCAGCAGATAACCCGAACTTGCAAGTAGCTCTGGTTGCGATGGACCCGCTGACTGGGCAGATCAAGGCGATGGTGGGCGGCAGGGACTATCAGGAGAGCCAATACAATCGTGTTTTGGCAAAAAGACAGCCAGGTTCGGCCTTCAAGCCGATCATGTATTTGGCGGCTTTGCAGAACGGCTTCACGCCGCTGACCATGATGAAAAGCGAGCCGACCGTCTTCACCTACGACCGAAACAAGCAGTACATCCCGCGAAACTTCGGCGGACGCTACGCAAACGCCATGATCAATATGCGGGAGGCGATCAAGACCTCTGACAATATCTACGCCGTCAAAACGATTGATTTCCTCGGTCCGCAAAAAGTCGTCGAGCAGGCGCAAAAGCTCGGGATCAAAAGTCCGCTCCTGGCTGTACCATCCCTTGCCTTGGGCACATCACCCGTCTCTCCTCTGGAATTGAATGCGGCATATGCTGCGATCGTCAACAAAGGAGAAGCCGTCACCCCAATTGCGATCACAAAGATCGAGGATAATAAGGGAAATGTCATGGTAGAAGAAAAAACGGAGAAAACCCTGGTAGCAGATCCTGTGGCTTCCTCCCTGCTCGTCAATCTGATGCAAAGCGTGTTTGAGCGAAGCGGCACCGGCTATCGGGTAGCCAATGAATTAAATCGCCCGGTAGCTGGAAAAACAGGCTCGACTGACGTAGATGCCTGGCTGAGCGGCTTTACGCCGCAGCTCGTGACCACGGTCTGGGTGGGCTATGATAAAAATCAGAAGGTGGATGATGTAAAAGAGGGCTATCTCTCGAAAAAAATCTGGGCGCAGTTTATGGAAAGCGCCTTGAAGGATCAGCCCCCTGCCTTGTTCGATATGCCTGCAGGAGTCGTCTCGGTCTACATCGACCCAGCCTCCGGGAAGCTGGCTACCGAACATTGTCCCGCACCCGAGCTGTTTTACTTTGCCAGCGGGACTGAGCCGCAAGAGTATTGCACAGATCATATTCCAGCCAATGAAACACCGACTCCGCTGCAGCCGCCAGATTCCTCTACGTTCTGGCAGCGAATGGGCAGTTGGTGGAAACCAGGTGATTGAAACGCGAAAAGAAGGGACCTATTTGTGTCCCTTCTTTTCTTCTTTTTGCTGCCTTATGTGATGCTTTGACCATCCTCTGCACCGCCGCCGACAACGCCGTTGCCGTCTGCGAATACGTGGTCATTACAAACTGTAATCAGACCGGCTTGCTCCAATTGATCCAATACCTCAAACATGCTGTCCCGCTTGCCAGCAGGCAATCTGCCAATAAATCGATTGATCTGTTGAGGGGGAACATGGCTGCGAAAATGGACTCCTCCAAATCTGGCGAAGTGCTCGTTCGCATTTTGCTCGCGAGGATCCTGGTTCACTGGATAGCGCCCCTTCCGTCAGACAGTTTGGTTGTGCATCTCTATTTTCCCGCAATGGAGCCATTCCATGACCTGAAAAAAAAAGCCTCTCCGTGACTGAGAGCGCTTACCTACGAAAAAGACAAACAGGGAAAGAGTGACGGCTCTTCCCCTGCTTGTTGACCTAGTGTACATGTACACAGATATGAACATAAGTTTACCTGACTTCAATACTGGTAACAATTGATTTCACGATTTGTTCACAGACCGTTCACGATTTCCAAGATCAGGACAATCCTTGCTTCAATTCTTCCGAAGAATTTTCCCACATGGCGGCATTATTATCGATTAAAAGCTTTTTCAGAGCTGCTTTTTCCTTCTCACCCAGCTCCGATACCATAATTCGCCGTTTCATCGAATAATCCATCCGGTTCACATGGTCTGCCAAAATCTTGTAGCCTCTGCGCGCTTCACGGTCAATTTCCATGTAGCACGCTGTAGCACCCGCATAATAAGGCCCTGATTCATTTCGGTCTACTGTAACCCATACAAGCCAATACGGCTTTCCGTTGGGGACTTCCTCCTTGTGGGTCGTCCATTTGATCCCTTTTTCAACGGAGCTTTTCGCGTGCAGAGCACCCATATCGATATAGGCTTCGTCTCCATCAATAATGACAGAGGAGACTGCGCCAAGATCCAATACGCCTTGACCAAAGCCGCCATGCACATCGGTTTTGCCACTCATGATGGTAAAACCGCCCTTCTTGCTGTCAAAAATGTCCATTGCATTACCCTCCCGAATATATCTGCTTACCTTATTCTACTCGGAAAAGAACGTGGAGGCAATTTGCCGTTGCGCCCGGTTGCGTCTTCGCCGTCGCAAACGCTGCCGGTATTTCTTCCTGTTGTGTTTTCGTACCGCTGTGTCTACGAGATAGAGCAGTACGGTAATGACTAAAGTCGAATAGAAAGAAAGCACCGCTTTTTGAAAGTAAATGACGATGGCCCAGTCATGATCCGGGACTTCGATTTCAGACACCAAAAAGCTGACAATCGGGGTAAACAGCAGCGAGACCCATGTACGATAACCAATGAACAGAAAGAGTGTACCCATGATGACGATTGTCATCCAAAATCCGGACAGTCCCCATAAGGACATGATGGGTACAACGACAGCATAGTAGAGATCACTGGCGATACTGGCGACCATCCCTGTTCCTCCTTTCTTACTGAATCATCCCATCCTCTTCCATGAATCCATCAGGTCCCAGTATGAACGGCCTTCCTTCCTCACGGTAGCGCTTGGGGTCTTCAGAGGAAAATCTGCGTATCTTGATGGTTGAAGGACGTTCCAGATTCGCCCCTTCCGGCAATTGAAAGGACAGGGGTTGTTTGTCCAATACATGCACAACGACAACCTTGCCGTGATATTCAATCGAAAGATCCTCCCGCCACTCTGTTGGCTCGGACCCGATGGTCATTTCCCTGCCGTTCTTCTGAATCGTCACAGAGGGAAAGGAACCGTCTTCACTTCTGATGATGTAATACAGATAGTCGAAATTCCCGGCTGCGGAGCTGCGGACCCCATCGCTTGCTTTGTCATTTCCGTTCAACAGGTTGATCACTTGATGAATCACTTGTGGAATACGCGGGAGTGCAGCATGCTCCCCGTTCACATAGTATTTTTTCTTGATGTCCTTGAGGGAGTAGTTGGCGCTATCGTAAGGCACTGTACCGTCTCCGGCTTGGTTGTCATAGTACGGGATAAAATCCTCGGTCTTTGGATCAACGAAATACCCGAGCAACGTTGAATGCCCCTGGCCGATAATGCTGTACTGCGGGACCTTAATCTGTCTGTTGTCCCATATTTCATGCAGTTTGCCGGCTTGATGGACCAATGGTTCATAAGTCAATTGCAAATGTTTAACCCTTGTGAGGTCCTGGTAGGTGTAGTGTTCTTTCTGGTTTTTCCACAGAAACGGCGTGTTGCTTACGTATTGTTTGGAGGGCAGCAATTCGTATACTGCAGGGGCGTACTCGGCGATGATTTTTCCTGTATGGGATAGGAAGGTCACGATGCCAAAATCATAGCCGAATTTGATTGCTTGGTACGCTCTTGGAGAGCCCAAAAACGGCGTTCCCATATAGATGACCCGATTTACTTTGGGTTGATAAGACGGGTTGGACAGGAGGGTCTCGCGCACCAGCAGACCTCCCATGCTGTGCGCCACCAGATGGACTTGCTGAGCCTTTGAATTTCGCAGGGCCACATCAATTTTTTCTTTTAGATACTTTGCATTATCGGCACTGCTATATCGCCAATCGTACGGCATGGCAAACAGGGTCCGATGCTGCACATACCCTTGCTTTTTCAATTCTTTTACCATGCTGGCATACTGTTCGGACTTCTCGTGTGCAGTAGGAACAGCATCGCTGTAGGTTAAGTATTCAATCGCGCTAAAACCTTCGTTGGCCCGCTCCGGGAATACGCGAATACCCTTTGTTCGCGGCTTTACCTCGACACTCTTCCCGTCCACTGGCATGAGTGAGAGAACTCTGCGATGCTGAGGATCGTTATAGGGTGGCAGAACAGTCCTACCGATAGCAAGCCATGCTTCAGAGATGATCCCATGCTCCTCCACCTCCAGACGAGAACCGCCGATTCCAGGGATCAGGATTACGGGAATGGTATGCGTCTCCAGGGAAAGCTTGTACGAGTTGGCGGTAAAACCGGAGCTTCTGGCAGCCATTACCTTGATTACATAGGTACCCGCGTCGATGTTGCTTGCGATCTCTTCATTGACGTTTTTTGATCTTTCCGATCTGCCGATTGTCTTTCCTTTTTCATCCAGCAAATACAGATCCATATCCATGCCGTTTGGTATTTCCCCCAAGCGGACGATTACAGTCGAAGTCCGTTTGAGCGAAAACCGATAGAAATCAACATCCTTCAAGCTGTGCAAATTGGCTGTCAGAGACTGCTCGTCTCCCAAGTCATAGGCATCTGCGATGGAATTATTCGGCTCGTATTCATCTGGCTTGATTTCACCTTGCGCGGACTGGAAATCAATTCGTAAACGGTAGTATAGATGCGGATTGTGGGAGCTTCCTTCCCCTCTTACCATCACGTAGTACCATTCTCTTCTCTCAACACCGACGCCCTCGATGGTTTCGTCGGCATCTCCGGCAAGCTCCGAGCGTCCCAGCTCCCGTCCGTCAGCATCGAACACGTACAATTGATAGTTCTGCTGGTACGGGATGTCCCGGAGCGATACATTCATAATCCCGTTCTCAGTCGCCCTGATCTTCCAGTAGTCTTCGTCTCCGCTTTTGCCAATCTTGCCAAACGCGTCTTGCTTGTCAAACAGCCAGTCGGCTTTTTTCATCGTGTCATTCGGCTCCATCTCAAAGACGACTCGACTGCTGCGCAGATCTGCTTCCGTAGGCTTTTCGCCATCGGCGTATTTTTCGTAAAATTCCTTTGCCAAGTCTTCCAATTGGGATGCATCTTCATTTGCTTCTTCCTCGGGTTCCCGGTCGGCAGGCTCTTCCTCTTCGGACGGAATGCCATCTTCCACAATGACCATCTCAAGCTGATTCTTCTTCCGCGAAGCCTTTTTGTCCCAATCAGCCTTGCGCACTTCTCCTTTTTCTACTGTCTCAACCTTTTTTGGCAGCTCGATTTCCCATCGACTTTGCTGCTCCCCTTTTTTCGAGGAAGTAGTCAGCACCACATCCATCGACTCGTTGGATACGGGGGTCACTGCCACAGAGAGACGGGATGTTTTACGAAATATTCGCGTTTTTTCCCATTCACCCTGGGTGATGGCAAGCACCGCTTCATCCGGTGAGAAGGAATATTCAATCTGTATGCGGACCTCGCCATCCTCTAGCCACGCCACGGCTTCCGTGACTGCCGCCTGATCCTCCCGCGCCCCTGCTGTCGGAACCAGACTGCTCATCACCAAGGTCAGCACCATCAGCCATTGAATTAGACGTGCGAAGGCTTTTCCCATAAAAAATACCCCCTTAACCGTTCTTCCCTGTCATCGTAGGAAAAGACAGAAGGGGGGTGCAAATAGATTTACTGTGTCGTGTGATTGCGGATGCCTTGCCTCTCCCAAGCATTGGCAATAATGCGGAACGGAATTCGGTAGTCCGCCTGGTCATGGCCGGAAAATTGTTGTTTGTTCGGGTACGGGTACCCTTTGTTCACGCCAAAACGGAATTGAATGTTGAAGTAGACTGCATACCTCGCATCCTTTTGGAAGCCGCGTTGCTTGTCGCCCATCAATGGCGTATCGACCCCCACCTCCCGCGAACCCAGCTTGGATGCTTGGTAGTTAGGCCCCCGCCATTTATTTGCTGTGATAGGAAGCAAGGAAAGCCGAGATTGCAGCAATGTCTGTCTCTTGCCCGTCTCATAGATCCAGCTTGCCGCCGACTCTACGACTGGATATTTCCCGCTGACGGGGTGTCGATGTCTGTCTTGCAGTTCTACCTGCGTCAAAATTCGTTCTCCCGCATAGAAATCATGTGGTTGGCTCTGCCGATACCGATCCCGCGCATGATACTCTATCCATTCCGCCGTATGATGAATCGATCCCGTCGCATTTGGTTCAAACACCTCAAATGTTCGTGTTCCCCCCGTTACCGTGATCGTGTAACGCCCAGACATGCTTCGGGTAAAGCTGCTGGCTTCGCAAATTTCCTCTCCGTCTCCCTCGTCCTCGTTATTTTGCGTGCAGCGATCAAAGCTCAGATCAAACACAATCTCATAATCCATCACGATCTGGAACCCGTTGATCTCCGCCAGGTATTTCTGGTTTTGCAGCGTCTGCCGCCACGTCGTCTGCGTCGGCACGCTTGTCCCGGTGTAGATATATTCCCCTCCACGCGAGGAACTGCTTACCTGCCATTGCTGAGGAATCCCCGGTCCGCTTACTTTCAGATCCAGCAGCGCAGGAGTATAGACGGCCATGCTTTTCGCATCCGAAATCCAGCCCGGCTGAGCGGTCACGACGATGTTTTTTGCTCCTTCTTCGGAAGCAAACTGTTCGAGCTGCTCTTTGTATTCGGTGATTTTTGCGTTAATGGACTGCTGTGTTCGCTGGAAGCCTTCATTGATCTTCGTCTGGTCAATGACGACCTCAATTTTGGCTGGCTCCCGTTCCCACACGCCATCTACATGCAATCCGATCCTCTCCAGCTTTCGACCATCGCTGTCGTAGAGCTCCAGTCCAATCTCGCCCCCATCAAAATCTTCTCCACCCCCCGGCGGATCAGGCAGCTCGATTACCCGAAGCACCTTTACAGGCCATGTGGCACGATTGTCTGTCCAGATGCTTTCATTCTCCGGCTTGTTTCGGGATGGATTGATATGGGCGATAAAATCTTCAGACTCCTGGGGATATTGCGTAGGGACTGTTATTTTCCTCGTCTCCCCAGGCTTAAATTGGTTCACATCTAAAACCGTTTCTTTGTCAGAGCTTTCCCAACGGACAGCCAGCTTCGTATCATGCATGGTTTTTCCTGCATTTCTGACTTGGAATGTAATAGTCGCTTCCGTACCAGGCAGTTGTGGATCCTTGGGCGTGATGGTAAAACTGTTTTTTACGACCAAAAGATTTTCTCCCTGGCTTGCTCCAATTTGCAGAAAAATGCTCCCCTCACAATCCAGTACGGGGCCATTCGCATCGCTTCCGTTGTCTGTCCAAAAAAGGATTTTATACAATCCTTCGAGGACTTCACCTGAGTCCGGGTCGGTCGGAAACTGGAAGAAGTGGCTGTAATTGTAGGTGTTGCTCGTTGACAACCATTTTCCGTTTCGTCTTGCCGTCCACTGTTGGGTATCTGGGTCCAACCAATGCATGGTAAACTCTGTTTTTTCTCCTCTTGAAAGGAATTGCGGTCGGTATTTGGAGTCAAAATCCTCTTGGGTTAGATAGAGCGTTTCTCCCCGCGAGACTTCCTTCTTCCACAAATAGTCGTCGAAAGTGCCATATCGGATCATGGCCACTTCTAAATTGAAGCATTTTCGATCTGACATGATTTCAAACCTGAATTGAGTCACGCACCCAATATCCGATTCAAACTCCAGCGTAACCCAATCCCCTACATCAAAATCGTCTGGCAAGGTTAAGTCGAATTTTTCATTCGCCGTCAGGGCTTTTGATACTGGCACTCGTTTATTGTTTTTGATCAAGAACCATGTGCCAGGAGCATTTGCAGAGAAAGAAAGATTTTTTTCATAGCTTCCATCTGGATTCGATGTAAAGTGTTTCAGATAAATGGGTTCGTAAACAGTCCAATCAGCGTCTTCTCCACCTGGTGAAAACGGATGAGGAGGACTGCCATAGATTTTCAACTTCAATTTATGCTGCTCTGTGATTGTACATGCTGTATCCTTCACGACCAGCGTAATTTCCCACGCACACTCGGGCCGATCCTTCCAGTTGGTTCCCTGGAAATTCAATTTGACTTTATACTGTTTGCCTCTTTCTAAAGTAACTTCACGTGCGCCACGGAATGGTAATTCCAATTTGTAATACGGGATTTCTACTATTTTTTTGCGACCGCCTACTTCCTCTTCATAGGCTGGCAGCGTTACCGTTTTTCCATCAGGTTTGGTTACATCCCATAAAACATAGGCGGTTTCCGTGTCACCATTGCTATTGCGAAAGTTTGCCTGGAAATAGACAGTCCGCTCCGGTAGCACTTCCAGGGTATCGCTATTGCGATAGGTGGTACCCGAGATCGTAATAATGGGGCAGGATTCTTCCTTTGAGTCCGCTTTGACCTGGAAGGTTTTTTCCCAACAATCCTTTCCATCGTCACTTTTGAACACGATTCGGTAAGTTCCCGAGCTGCCAAAATAGCCAATGCCTCGTTTTCGATTGTTGCCGGATCCGGTCTCCATTTCGATGCCGTTCATGGTAAACGTTCCATTTTTGGAAGCAAACAAGGTGATGTCAGCATTTTTTTCGACCATGATGGAGCTTCCGCCACTTGGAACAGCGCTATAGTCCTTCACATCGTCGCCGACAATTTGAAAATCCATTTTGGTTGAGCTTTGATTGATCGTACAAACTGCAGGGGGTTCAGGTTCTTCCGGAGGGTCGGGGGGTGGGGGAGGAACTTCATCGCCAACCATAAATTGCACGGTGTAGGGGGTAGATTCATTGATCGTAGGTGATCCTTGACGGGAACGCATGTGGCGGTCTGTCATGATAAAAGTGACCTCGTACAAGCCTTCTTCAGTAGGCGTATAAGTGTATTCGCCCGTCCACTCAAACGCCTTCGGATTGCTCGTCGCACTTGGCTTTTCCAGGTAGCCGCTGTTATCCCGGATCTCTTGATTGGAATCTAATGACTTGTATCCCCTACCCGTTGTTTTGTTTATGACGGACAAATGGGTGATGATGATGCCGCGATCGTAGTAGGAGTAATCCTTGCCATGAGGAATGATCTTCACCGTGTCGTTGATTTTGAATTTTGTTTGATTGTCTTTGATTTTTACGCCACCGGTGGGGCGTTGGGTGGTGCGGAAGTGTCCGACGGAGATGTAACCGCCATCTCGCGGGACAAGGTTGTCGCCGATTTCGTAGCCTGCTCCTCCGGAGGCTGCTGCTAGTTCGGCTAGGTTGTAGGCTCTGTAATCGGCAACTCCCGGTTCCGTTGGGGCAGAAACCAAACTACTATAAACATTGGCCGCCCCTCCACTATAAATAATATAGTTGGGGTTCCCACCGAAACGTTTTACCCAGTAAAGTGCTTCTTCTTGGTCTACAAAGTACCAACCACGATCTGTTTTTCCATCATAATCTGAAAATCCTAATACATCCAAGTCCCTTACTCCATCTACATCTATTTCAGAAAGATGTGCACCAAGGTCGCCTGGGATGTACTGTATATTGATTCGAGTATACTGCCCCTTCGGTGTTAACTCTTTAAAAGGTCCAACTGTGGCTAACCTTATCTTGTATTGGTTTACTGCTTGTGCAATATCAGCGAAATGCCCAGAAAACACACAAAAAACTAGGGTAAAAACTAAAAGGAAGTGAATATTATTTTTCATATGGATAGCCTCTTGATTAGGAAAACTGCTGTGTTTTTTTTATTCTTTCTTTTTTATTCAAATCCAGGTATTGGTATGCAGCAGCGTATGTGTGGTCTATATCGTTCGTAATTATCAATCCCATTGCCCGAAAGTCATCGATTTTAACTTTAAATGTTTGTCCATTTAAGAACCCAACAATATCAGTAAAATCTTTCCTATAAAACTGAACATTTATTGTGAAGAGATCGCTACCTTTAGGAACTGTCCCGATCATATAACCATGTTCAATTTTTATACTATTATGGAATTCTAGAGCATATTTCTCACCCAACTCCAATTGATATTTATCCTGCCATAGTTTTCTTAGAATCACTGCTGCTTCAGTTCTAGTCACAGGTAAATCTTCACGAAACTTTGGTTGGCCTTGAGGAGCTGGGTTCATCCATCCCCATGTCACTAATGCACCCGTATTAGTAAATCCACTCCCCTTCACCCCCCGATAAGGCTTCCACGCATTAAACACCAGCAAAGCCGTCTCTTCCTTGTTCAACAGCTTGTTCGGATTGATCTCGACGCCTGCCAATATCCCGGCTTTCTGCGCCCGCTCATATGTCGCTTTCGCCCAATGCCCTTCCGGCAACTGAGGAACAGGCTCCCCTTCCTTTACTTCACGAATCGCCACGAGACTGGATACAAATTGTCCCTGGGAAATTTGATCCTCGCCATGAAATTGACCGTCAGGGTACTTCCACATAAAGCCCTTCAAAAGGGCAAACTCAATCGCTCCTTTTTCCGGAGTAGCGGAATAGTTCGCCGTCAATGGATCCGCCGCTGCGACAGGTGCAGGACCAGCGAGTGCCCCCATCACGAAAGCTGCAACCAACAGAGTCGATATAATTTTTTTCACAGCAAGCACCTTCCCTTTCACTCATTCCCATCATCTATGTTCCTGGAGAAAAATTTTCGCAACGACCTCTCCGGAACATCACCCTCCAATTTGTCCACGACCTCGCCATTGCGGACGAGAAACACCGTAGGGGTAACTTCCGCCCCCAACTCCTGCGCTTTTGCCAGCTCGTCCTCTCTGAAAATATCCAACTTCTCCACTTGCCAACCATCATTCTGCTGAAGAAAGTCTGCCGTCACTTTTTCAAAAACAGGCTTGAAGCTGTTGCAGTACCCGCAGCTATCGCTGTACACGTAAACGATCCTGTCTTTTTTCTCCTGACTCGCTGCCCCGGCTACCAGCAGCAGGCCTGCCACGAGACAAACCAAGAAGATGGCAATTCCATACACCCATTTCCTTCTGAATCCGACCACACCCTCCACCTCCAAAAGATCCAAAAACGGTCATGACCGTTTCCCCAGAAAAAAGCCCTTTTCCCCTGGCTCCATTCTCTCTGATCGGCTTGGGACAAAAAAAGACGCCGCAAACCAATGGAGTTTGTGCGTCATGTGTGGTCAAATATTTGATTTTCCTGTACCGCCTGGCTACATCAAAGGTGCGGTGTCGATTTCTCCTTGCATCAGAAGCTTCAGCTCTTCTACAAAGGCTTGTCCCTTTTGGATTTCTTCCTCGGTGTACCGCTGCTTGCTTTTAAAGGTAAAAATCTTCCTGACCATCTCTTCGTATGGCAGATGATTGAAGTATAGAATCGTCGACACCAATTCGAGAAAACGGGAATTCTCCTCGTTCATTCGTCTGATCACTTGCTCTCCGCGGCCGAATTGGACATCCTGAAAACGCAAAAAATCACGCCCCGACGGATTCAGGGTATAGCGATACATGTGGATCGCGCCTTTGCTCTCCACCTGCTCGTCCAAAAAGCCCATATTGCACAGCTCATCCACACGCAGCGTCAGCTCTTCCGAATACGGGCCGTACATATGAAACTCGTAGCGTTCGTCAAAATCCATGTTGAGATGCTTTCCTATGTAGACCATCTTTTGCAACTTTTTTCGTCCACTCACTTCGCCCGCAATCTCAATCAGGCGAATGATCTTGGCGTGACGCCTCAACATTTTCCATCACTCCCAGGCGTTCTCGAATCTTTTGGGAGAGGTCCCCCGATAAAGCCATTACTTTATCCATCGGAAAGTATAATTTGTAGTCAAAGCGCCGCTTCCCACTGATCGCCTGTACGATCTCCGACTTCTGGGAAAGCTCAACAAGCTCGCCAGACGGCATCTGGAGCATGATCGGGATGCGCTCCTCCTCTTCGCCGGCACGGTAAAAATCATAGGGCAGATCCGAAGTCGTGTCCACTTCCAAATAATAGGCAGGATCGATCCCGGCTTTCTCAAACAACTCTTTTAATTCCGGCAGCAGTTGAAAACCTTTAGAATGAAATTCGACGTATTTATACAGATTCCTGTCCAGAAAACGGGCGCACAAATCTTTTAAAATTTCATCCTTCTCCTTGCGCCACATCTGCATGTAGAACAGGATGACCGACTCATCGAGAGCCAAATAATCCGCCAACTCTACCTTGTCCCGCAAAAAAGGCAAGAGCATCAATGGCTCCTGACGAAACGAATAGCCCTGCCCGAATAATTCCTTGGCGCGCTGAAAAATCTTGCGCAGCACGACCTCGCCGCTGCGAGTCACCGGATGGAAATAGACCTGCCAATACATCTGGTAGCGAGACATGATATAGTCTTCGACTGCGTGCATGCCGCTGAACTTGAACACGATCCCATCCTCTTGCGGGCGCATGACTCGCAAGATCCGTTCGATCTCAAAATTCCCGTAATTGACCCCGGTATAATAGGCGTCCCGCAGCAAATAATCCATCCTGTCCGCATCAAGCTGGCTGGAGATCAGGCTGACGATCAGCTTGTTGTCGTAGGTTTTCGCAATGACCTCTGCCAGCTTTTGGGGAAATCCTTCATCGATGCGGCGCAAAATGGCGTTGATTTGGGTATCGCCGAGCAGAATCGCACGCGTCCAATCTTCGTGATGATAGCGAAATACTTTTTCAAAGGAATGAGAAAATGGGCCGTGTCCGACATCATGCAGCAAGCCAGCGCACAGGCACAGCAGCTTTTCTTCATACGTCAATTGAATGCGTCCTTCAAACGTCTCCAGAATTCGGCGCATGAGTTCATAGACGCCAAGCGAGTGGTTGAAGCGACTGTGTTCGCCGCCGTGAAAGGTGAAAAAGCTGGTGCCCAGTTGCTTGATCCTGCGGAGCCTTTGAAACTCGGCGGAGTTGATCAAATCCCAGATAAACCGATCCCGTACATGCACATAGCGGTGAACAGGGTCTTTAAACACTTTTTCTTCTTCTAGAAGCTGGGGCTGTAGCATCTGGACACTCCTTTCCTGTCTCGCATTCTCTTTGTTCTAGCTTTATTGGTTTCTATCATAGCATACGGCGTCTGGCTTGTTTATTGCGATCAGCAATCCTTGCACATATCTGAAGAATTTCCTTTCAGTATAAACCAAATGCCGACTCGGTAGGAAGATTCAGGGGAACATCCAGAAAAAACAAGCGACAGGCTCTGACGCCTGTCGCTTTTCCTTCATTGGTTAATGCAGCTCTGCTTCCTGTTCATACAGCTCTGGTCGTTTCGCTACTTTCCTCGCCAGCCTTTTGAGCTTGTGCTGGGTCAGTACCGTATAAAAGGATGGTACGACGATCAAGGTCAGCAGCGTCGAGAACAACAGACCCGAAATAATCGTGACAGCCAAAGGCTGGAACAATACGTCCCCGGAAATGGCAAGCGGTGTCAGACCAGCCACTGCGGTGAGCGACGTGAGCAAGATCGGGCGCAGACGGGCCTCTCCTGCCTGAATCACAGCCTGCTTCAGTTCGACTCCCGTATGACGCGCTTCCTCAATAAACTCGATAAACACGATACCGTTGCGCACCACGATTCCCGCGAGCGAAATTACTCCCATCATCGTCATGAACCCAAGCGGCGTCTGGGTGACAAACAACCCGATCAAGCTGCCGGATACCGCCAGATAGACGGTACTCATCACCAGCATCGGAATCGACAGAGAGTAAAATTGCATGGCGATCAAGATCAGAATCAGGAATACGACCAGCACGGACAATTTGCCCATATCAATAAAGATATCTGTCTGCTCGGAGGTTTCCCCGCCAATCTCATAACGGTATCCCTCAGGCAGCTCCAATGCCTTCAGCATCGGTGAAATCTCTGCCATCACCTCTGTTGCAGTCCGTCCTTTCAGTTCGCTTGTAATCGTCACGCTGCGCGACAGATTGCGGTGCGGGATCGTCTGGGTGCTAAAGGTTGGCTTTACTTCTGCCAGCTGGGAAAGCGGGATCAGTTCGCCGCGTGCATTGGCAACGCTCAGACGTTGGAACAACAGGGACGGATCTTCCTCGTCCTTTTGCAAAAAGAGCTTCATATCTATCAGTTCGGTGCCATCGTCAAACTGGCTGACGGTCAGGCCCTCACTCACCAGACGCAAGGTCTGGGACAGTGTGTTGTAGTTCACCAGCTTTTGCTCCATCAAGTCTTGATTGACGACAAATTCCAGCGAATACCGTTCGATGCCGAAGTCATCCTGCACATCATAGGTGCCGTTCAGCTTGGCGACCTGATCCTTGATTTGTCCGGAAATCGAGCGAAGCATTTCGATGTCCTCGCCGTACACGCGGATCACTACGGGCTTGCCCACCGGAGGTCCTGCTTCTAACTGCTCGGGGAGAATGCTTGCTTCCGGGTACATGGTTTTAAACGTTTCGGTCCAACTGTCCAGCATTTCATCGATGTTAGCCTTGTTTTTGTCATAACGTACGACGAGCTGGCCGATCGTCACACCACTTCCTGCATCTGTATCGCCGCTAAACATTTTCGGCGCACTTCCCCCTGCATAGGAGGCAACCGATTCTGTGGTAGGCTGTTGCATAATCCAGTCTGAGACACCGCGCACAACGCGATCCGTCTCTTCCACGCTGCTGCCGACCGGCACGCGAATGTTGACCAAAAACTGCGGGCGGTCATCCTTCGGAAACAACTCAATGGGCGTAAAAGGAATCAAGCCATATGCAGCGGTTCCAATCAATACTCCAACCATCCCTGAGAGCAACGGACGTTTTAAAATTCTCGGCATCACTCGATCCGCGTACCAACGGGTCAGCATGACAATTTGCTTGCCGAGCAGTCCCGGCGGCTTGCTGTGGTCATTGTTGCTCTGGCTTTGGCGACGCAGCTCCCGCCAATGGCGAAAGATCGGAATGATCGTTAGCGACATGATCATCGAGGCCAGCATCGTCAAGGAGATGATAGCCGGAACGGGGCGAATGAATTGCCCGACATTCCCATTCAAAAACATCAGGGGAGCAAACGAGGCAATCGTAGCCAACGTAGCCGTCACAATGGAAATCGAAACCTCATTGGCGCCTTTGACGGCAGCCGTCAGTGGCTTTTCCTTGAGCACGAAAAGCCGCCGTTCGATATTGTCATTCACTACGACCGCATCATCGACGAGAATCCCCAGCACGATGATCAGGGAAACGATCGAAATCATGTTGAGCGTAATCCCCATTCCCGGCAAAAACATCATGCCGACTGCAAGCGAAATTGGGATGGCCAGCGCTACGACAAAAGAAGTGACCAGATTCAGACCCAGGGTGCAAACCACAAGCACCGCAGCGACCGCGATCATCATTTCCTTCGTCAAATCGCCAAACAGCTCGTCGACGCGTTCTTTCTGGCTGTATATCGAATGTGTTTGCGCGTACTCTGGCAGCGATTTTTTCAAAGTAGCCATCATTTCATCGACGCGTTTTTGCAGGGAAGGGACGTCGCTGCCCGTCTCTGCATTCAAGCTGATCGTAAGTGAGGGCTTGCCGTTGTAATACGACATGGATTGGACTGTTTCGGTCGTCAGTTCCACTCGTCCGATATCCTCGAGATAGATGGGAGAGCCATCGACCGGAGAACGGGCGATCAAGATGCGATTCAACTGTGAAATATCCGTAAACTCAGCCAATTTGAGCTGATAGGTGCGGTTTGCGCTCGTCAGGTCCCCGAGCGGCACACGTTCGTTCTCCGCCTTGATCGCCATCATGACCTGGCTCCAGTTGATCCCGTACTGGCTCAGCTTTTGTGTATCCACTTCGATCCGCACTTCCTGATCGGGAAGCCCGGTAACGGTCACATCTGCTACGTTGGGGATCGTGCGCAGTTGGCTTTTCCACGAATCCATCAACGGTCGCAGGCTGTACAACTGCTCGGTCGTCTCAGCCGTCACTGCCAGGCTTTGAACAAAGGTGCGGTTTAGATCGTCATTGATTATCGGCTGCTTGGCGTCAGCAGGCAGATCCGCTTCCGCATCCTTTACCTTTTTCCGCAATTCATCCCATTTTTGCTTGGGATCGACATCGCTTTTGGTCTCTACGAGAATGAACGAGACCCCTGACGAAGAAGACGAGGAAATATAGTTGAGGCCTTGGATCTCGTTGATTTTCTCTTCCAGCTTCTTCGTCACGGTCTGTTCTACCTTTTCCGGCGAAGCTCCTGGATAGATCGTCGTTACGGTTGCCAGATTGACGATGATGTCTGGCGATTCCTGCTTGGGAAGCTGAAAAAAGCTCAAGAAACCGACAAGCACCAGCATGACAAAAAACAGCAGGGTAATCTTGCGCTTGCGGACGATGTATGCGATCACGGGTTGGTACCTCCCATCACCTCGATGGCATCCCCATCGAACAAGCGGTCAACACCCTTGACGATCACTTGCTCTCCTGCTGTCAATCCGCTGCGAATCTCCAGTTTATTTTGAATCATGCGGCCAATTTCCACTTTGGTTTTCACCGCTTTGCCGTCCTTGTCGACGAAGACGTGGGCATCCCCTTTTCCTCTGCTGATAACCGCCTCGACGGGGACGAAAATACCTTCCTGGCCTTCGATGGATTTGGTCGCTTTGACCACTTGGCCTGCATACCAGTCGTGGTTCGGATTCTCAATCTGCACCTCCACGCCGATCGTTCCTGTGCTTTTGTTGGTCGTCGGGTAGATGTTGACTACTTTCCCGTCCCTTTTCTCGCCATACAGTTCGATGGCCACAGTCTCGCCGACCTTCCAGGCGGAAATCTCACGGTCCGGAACGGGCAGAACGACTTTCAACTGATCGATATTGCCGATATGGTAGACGGGTGTTCCGGCGCTGACCAGATTGCCCGCCGAGGAAAGCTTGGAGAGAATAGTCCCGTTGATGGGGGAGCGCAGTTGGGTCTTCGCCAATGTCGTAGATGCTGCTTCCTGAGAGATGACGGCTTGCTGATAGGTTGCCTGACTCAATGTTTTGTCCTCTGCCCTCGCTCCCTGTGTGATCAACGAGTAGGCATGCTGCGCGTTCTCCAGATCCTTTTGCGCCAAGTTCAGGCGGTTTTGCATGCTTTCAAAATCGCTTTTGGAAATGGCGTTCTCCCGATACAGCTTTTCGATCCGTTGAAAATCCTCCTGCGCCTGCTGCTTGGCGATGGTGGCTTTGTCCACCAAAAGCTTCGCCTGTGCAATCTCCTGCTCGCGCGCTCCGTTCTGCACCTTGCTCAGTGTCGCGGCGCTCTGCTGAACCGCTGCATGGGTAGAGGCCACCTGCAGCTCGTAATCCGTATCATTGACCCGCGCCAACACATCTCCCGCCTTCACATTGTCCCCTTCGCTGCGGTCCAGCTCCACAATCCGTCCCGATACTTCAAAGGAAACCAGTGCTTCTTCCCAAGGCTGCAGCGTTGCTGAGAGTTCCGATACCTGCTGAAGCTGTTCCGTTTTCGCCGCTTCGACGACAACCTGCTTCGTCTCCTGTGCAATCGGAAGCGTCTCCTCGGAGTTGTTGCTGCAAGCTGTCGTGACTGCAAGCCCAATCATGGCAATCGGAACCAACCAACGTTTCGTCATGGCACTTTCCGCTCCTTTTTTCTAACCCGTCTTCTGATTTATGTACCTTTGGTGATGCCGTTCAGCAGAATATCTGCGGTCTCCTCAAACAACTGCTCCTCCGTCATTCGCGCCCCGAGGTCGATATGCATGCGATGCACGGCCAAAAACGCATGGAAAAAGGTAGAGATAAACATTGCCGCAGCGGACCAGACATTCAGTTGCTGCGGCAGATGCCCTTGCTCCTGAAAGCTCTTCAGCTTGCTGCTAAGCAGCTCGATTGCTGACAGCGGAAGATTGCTGAACAGCTTGCCTACCTCAGGGTGATTCTCTGACTCGATCACACAGATCAAAATCAGTTCTTTTCGATCGACCATCAGGTTGTAGTAGGTCCGGCCGTAGTCGATCAGCATCTCCCGGATTTGGGAAAAGTCGCCCTGGAGGCTGTTTTGCAGAGGCTGGCGAACATCCAGCATTTCTGACAAAAGCTCGACGACGATTCCTTTCTTATTGGTAAAATGGCGAAAAATCGTAACTTCATTAACTCCGGCAAGCTCAGATATCTTGCGTGTCGTCGCTCCCTTGAAGCCTTTCTTCGCCATCAGCTGCCTCGCTGCTGCCAGAATACATTGTCGAGTCCCTTTATCACCGGTAGACTCGTTTTTTTTCGAATCCTCCAATCATCCCACCCTCTCTATGCAAGTGCTTGCTTGCATATTGATTGCCAAATTTAGTATATCCGCTCCCTGCATGCATGTAAATACTTGCATGCAAAACTTTACCATTCTTTACATTTGCGGCGGGCTTGGCACTGCAGGTTCATTCTCTCCGCCCAGTCTGCGCCTTGCTGTTTCATTTCTGCCCAATGCCGGCACATGCTCTCCCGCCTGAGCGAGCCCCCAGACAGGCATATTGCCATAGAGACACTCGTATTTTCCCGGCTCCACCAGATAGGTCTCGTGGAAAATTCCGACGGTTCCGTCCGTCCCTACAGCTTTATTGAAATTTCTCCATGCGGTCAGATGTTTTTGCCCTTTTCGCGCGTAATTTTCCAAATGCTCGTAGGAACGCCAATATTGGATTTGTGTGATCTCCCGTGAGTTCATGTGAGAGGTCGTACCGAGGAAACCCAGCTCCGGATGCTGGTACAATTCCTTGAGCATTCCGCCCATTGCTTTGGCTACGGGCAGCCATTTGTGTACCGCCCATCGCTTGTTGATTCTCATTCCGATGATAAAAACGACGAATGGTCCATCCATTTTTGCCGTAAAACGGCCGGGAATTACTTTTGCCATTCAAAACACCTACCTCTGCAAAGGTTTGATATGCATGTCATAAAAAGCCATGTAATCGGGTGACTGACAGAGATGTGCTGACAAATAGGAACCGTAAAACGTGGTGAACACCAGAACGACCCCTTCCTCTACGGAAAGGCACTCTGCCAGCTCGCCATCCTCTTGGGCTTCTTTCATCGCTCGGCTGAAAAGATCGTGCAGCGAATATTGCACGATTTCCTCCGTGTCCTCCCTCTCTGGAAACAACAGCTGCATTTCAGCAGGCGACAGCTCGGGAATCCAGGGATGCATGCTCTGTTCTGCCAAAAAGCTGATCAGGCTGAGCATGATGCCAGGCTGCTTCTGGGATTGCTCCGCTACTTTGGAAAAAATGTATCGTACGGCAGCCCATCCGCGCTTGGGGGAATCCGCCAGTTCAACGAAGCGCTCCGCTTGCCAGACGCTCATGAAGTAGACCAGCATATCTTCTTTTTGCGGGAAAAACTTGAAAAAGGTCACCTTGGAGACTTCTGCTCGCTGGCAGATATCCTCTACCAAGACAGTACGAAAGGTACCTTCTCCGATCAGTTCCAGGCCAGCCTGCAGCAGCGTCAGCTTTGTCCTTGCCTTCTTTTTGTCCCGCAGGGTAATCGTTTGCGCCATGATTGCTCCTTTTCTTGCATCGTGTATTTGTGTTTATCTTAGTATATAAGTTAACTTTAGTAAAGTTTTTTATTTGAGTAAATCAGAGATTTATTGGTTGGGCTGTCCTCCAGCTTTACTGCCGGGGGAGGAAAAAGGGAGAACGCTCCAGGCGGTTGGGATCTTTGCTGGGGGTGCCTTCGCTTATCTCCCTTTTTCCTCGACCAGCTTGTTGTGGTATCCCTACAATTTGACGGTGACTCAAGAGGGGATTAAAAATCAAAAAGCCGGGATTAAATGAAATTAATCCTGGCTTTTCTCCAATGTCATATCTGTTTTTTCTATCAAACGTTTCATGTCACTCGGCAATGGGGCTGACACCTGCACCTCTTCGCCCGTCAAAGGATGGGAGAAGCTCAGCCTGGAGGCATGCAAGGCTTGTCGTCTCATTCCGGCACGGCTTCCCTCGTACATGGTATCGCCGACCAACGGGTGACCCAGATGGTGGAAATGGACGCGGATCTGATGGGTTCGCCCTGTCTCCAGCCACACGCGAACCTGCGTATGCTCCTTTGACCGCTGCTCTACTTCGTAATGGGTAATGGCATCATCACCATTGCGGGTCACGCGTCGTTTGGTGGGGTGGTGCGGGTCCCTGCCGATCGGCGCCTGGATCGTTCCCTTGTCGGATGCGAGATGGCCTTCGACGACAGCCAGATACTCGCGGTGAATGCCGCCTTCCCGCAGCAATCGGTCTGCCAGTTGATGCCCATAGCTGCTTTTGGCGATCAAAATCGCCCCAGACGTATCCTTGTCCAAGCGATGCACGGGGTGGACTCCCGCATGCTCCCCTCTTTGCTGAAACAAAGCTGTCAGGGCATGAACGAGCGTATCCTTTTGTCCGGGTTTCAGCGGATGCACCATCATGCCAGCCGGTTTGTTGGCGATCAGCAGATGGTCGTCTTCGTATAAAATATCGACAGGCAGGCTGACACTGACTTCCGCTGGCGCTACAGATGCTTCCGGCTTATTTTCCGCGACGCGAACCGCGACCTTGTCGCCGGCTTTGACCTCCCGCTTTAGAAAAGGCGTCTTGCGGTTCAGCAGAATTCCCTTGCTCCTCGTTAGCCGTTGCAGCATGCGGCCAGACACATTCAGTTTTTGGCGGACAATCTGCTCTACACTCATGCCCGCTTCATCATCTGTCACCACGTATTCCAACCAGTCTTTGCGGCTCACATCTCATCCCTCAGCTTCCATGCTATGTACGATGCGACCGCTCGACTTGCTGACCACGGTCATGCTTCGGACTCCATTGTAGCAAAAGGATCAAGTCACATGCCAGACCGGTCTCATCGATACAAAAAGACGTCTTGAATCGCGTGATCAAAATCCGGCACGATTTCGCTCTTGCCCATCTCCAGCCATTGGGTAACATGGCCTTCCTCTGCCAAAAACTCGCTTCCCAACAAGCGGCCAGCCACATATGCGTACAATTTATTTTTCCATCCCAAGCGGATCATATGATAACCTCCCGAAACCATTTTATAAACTTTTTTGTATATTAAGTATATAATCATGAGCGGGAGTTTGTAAACATTTTTATTTAGAAAATAAAGTAACCCCCGATCCACGTCGGGGGTTTCTCGAAATCCTGTTTATTTCAGGGAGGACTCACTATTTTTTCAGGTTTTCAGGATTCAGTCCTTGCAGCTCCGGCAGCACGAACAGACCGTCCTTGCGAATCAGGACGTCGTCGAACCAGATTTCTCCGCCGCCGTACTCGGGACGCTGAATATTGACCATGTCCCAGTGAATCTGGCTGCGGTTGCCGTTGTCGGCGTTGTCATAGGCGCGGCCAGGCGTGAAGTGGAAGCTGCCCGCAATCTTCTCGTCGAAGAGAATATCATTCATCGGATGCAGGATGTACGGATGGACGCCAATCGCAAATTCGCCGATATAGCGCGCCCCTTCGTCGCTGTCCAGGATCTCGTTCAGCTTCTGCGTGTTGTTGGCAGTCGCTTCGATGATCTTGCCATCGGCAAAGGTGAGCCGGACATTTTCAAATTTCGTTCCGAGGTAGCTGGTAGCCGTGTTGAATGTAATCGTGCCGTTGACGGAATCACGCACAGGCGCCGTGAAAATTTCGCCGTCCGGGATATTGCGAAGCCCGGAGCAGATGACATTCGGAATATCTTTGATCGAAAAGCTCAGATCGGTACCCTGTCCGACCAATCGCACTTTGTCTGTTCGATCCATCAGATCTTTCAGCGGCAAAAAGGCTTCATGCATGTTCTTGTAGTCTACCGAGCATACGTCAAAATAAAAATCCTCAAACGCTTCCGAAGACATGTTGGCGCTCTGAGCCATGGCCGGAGTCGGGTAGTTGAGCAGAGTCCAGCGACAGTTGTTGATCAGGTAGTCATTCAGCTCCTGCATCACTTTCTGATGTTCGCGGCGTCTTTCAACAGGAACATCCGCCATCTCGCTGTCATTGACGGGACCGTTAATGACGATATACGTATCCAGATCCTTGAACATCGGCTCTTCCCATTTCACCAGATGTTCTGCGCGCTCCTTGCCCGTGCCCATCATCAGTTCCCTTTGGATGCTCGGGTCCAGGATCCGGACGAACGGGTAAGCACCCTTGGCGTAAGCCTGTTTTACCAGCTCTTTTGCCAAGGCATGTCCCTCTCCTCGCACCTCGATCAACAAGCTTTCCTTTTCCTGCAGACGTACCGAATGGCTCAGCAAATTCTCCGCAAGCTTGACAATACGCGGGTCCAACATACGATCACCCTCCACGTTCCTGATTTGTGATTATTAAAAAATATTTTACTGAATAGCCGCACATTTTTCAATCTAAATGCTTTTTACCGCAAAATCAGAGTATCCAGCAATAAAAAATTTTTCTTGCATATTTTCCTATTTGTGGAGTATTCTAATCAACAAGAGTTGACTGTATAAAAATTTTTAAAGACAGGAGCGTTGTTCTTATGGTGATCACTGCAGTATACACGGCTTAGGTAGGGCCTCGATCGAGGGGCTCTCCCTCTCATCGAAAACCCGAATACCTATAGCTGGACACTGCAGGATGCCTGAACCGCTTCTGTCTTTTTTCCGATCAGTTGTGGCGCCGCCCAGGGAGAAGTAGCTTTATTTTGCCTTCTCCATCTGGTTTTCTTTAAGGCCCACTTTTACCTGAAATCGTTAAAAAAGCGCAAGCGAAGAGAGTATCGTCCTCTCCCGTTTTGCGCTTTTTTTGGTGGGTTCAGGTTCGGGCTTTCTGCAGATTTTGAAAACAGGATGGAGGAAATGGTGTCATGAGTTGGCGTTCTTGGGATTTGAATCTGAAGGTTCGGCTATTTGGCGAACTGATTACCCATACATTTTTTTGGATGTATTTTCCGTTTATGGCTCTCTTGTTTAGTGACTCTTTCGGGAAGGACATGGCAGGTCTGCTGCTCATGGTTCCTCCGCTATTGGGGATGTTCTCCAATCTCTTCGGCGGCTATCTGTCTGACCGGATCGGGCGCAGGCCGACCATGCTCACCTCGCTGATCCTCTCGTCAAGCATGTTTGCCCTGTTTGCCTTTTCCTGGTCCCCGTGGGTGGATTATCTCGCGTTCATCGGGATCGGGATCGCTGGCTCCCTGTATTGGCCTGCCAGTTCGGCGATGGTAGCCGACTTGACGACAGAAGAGGACCGGCGTGTCGTGTTTGCTACCTTTTACACAGCGATGAATATCGGGGTTGTTGCCGGACCTGTGCTTGGCTCCTTCTTTTTCATTCATTACCGCTTCGAGCTGCTGCTCGTTTGTATGATCATCGAAATCTTGTTTGCGATCACTGTCTTTTTCCTGATCAAGGAAAGCCTGCCGGCCCATGTGCGGGAGGAAAAGGCAAAAGAACGCTTTTCGATCAAAGAGCAGTTTAAAAGCTATACCGTCATCTTCCGCGATAAGGTATTTGCACTCTATATTCTGGCTGGCGTGTTCATCGCTATCGCTTTCATGCAGCTGGATCTGTATATGGCCTTGTACGTCAATGAGCATGTTCAGTCTCAGCCTCTCGTATCCTGGGGGGACTGGTCCTTTAACGTCGGGGGTACGAGTGCATTTGGCTGGCTGATGGGGCTAAATGGTCTCTTGGTCGTGCTGTTTACCCTCCCGGTGACCAATTGGTTTCAGCACTGGAGCGACCGCAACAGTCTCGTCATTTCATCCGTCTTGTACGGCGTTGGGATGTTTATGATGGCCTTTTCCACGAACATCTGGTTTCTGTTCGGCTGTATGTTCGTCCTGACCCTTGGCGAGTTGATCCGCACCCCTGTCGCACAAAGCTTTATCAGCAAGTACTCCCCGGAGGACGCGCGCGGGCAGTATATGGGCGCCTCCTCGCTGCAATTTTCCATCGGGCGGTTTATTGCTCCCCTGACCATCGGGATCTCCGCCTGGCTGCCACCTGTCGGGGTTTTTGGGCTGATACTGGGTGTTTCCCTCTTGAGCGCGTATTTGTATATTGTTTTGTTCCGCAAGATTCCAGCGAATCAGGAGGGGTGATTCAGCCCTGACTGGAACTTCACTGCCAGTGATACGTATAAAAGAGCAACAAAAGGAAGGAGTGGTTTCCTGATGCGCTACCAAATGGGAGGCGTTCAACTTACTTGTCCCTGTTGCCAAAATGATACGTTCCATAAAGACTATCGCCAATTGAATTCGCGAGGGGCAACCTTCTTCGGGCTGGATTGGGCGAATAAAGAGGCCGCGATTCTGATCTGCAAGCGCTGCTCGTATATTTCGTGGTTTATGGAAGATCCCTCGGAAGTATAAAAAAACGAGTGCTGGCAGAATTTCGGATCTGCGTTGACGCAAGGGAATAACTGGGATACGATGCACTTGAACGTACCTTATCCTGGAGGTGTGTGATGGCATGCTGCGTATCCATTTGCCTCGTATTCTGCTGGCTTTGATTTTTATCTTGGCCGGTTTTAATGGTTGGGTCGTCATTCTCGGGTATGATCCCGTTTTTCCGACCAGCCCCAAGGCCATGGAATTGCTAACCGGGTATTTGCTTGTTTTGGAAAAATCGACGGAGCTTTTAGGCGGACTTTTATTGCTCATCAACATCTTTACCCCGGCGATTTTAGCGATCTTTGCCCCCATTGTGGTCAACATCTTTCTTTTTCACATTTTCGAGGATCCAGCCTTGCTCCCCTTGGCTATTGTGGTATCAGGGCTGGAAGGATATCTGCTTTGGATATACAGAGATCACTATAAGGGACTGCTGGAGCGAAAAGGCAAATTGCCGATGTAGTTCCAAACAAAAAAACGGACGCCTCGATTATACAGGCGTCCGTTTTCATTTTGTGTGCTACGGCATGACATCCGTTTCCAAAAACTCTTCCCGATCAAAGCGCCCGCGCATCCACTTGTAGGTGTCGTCGTAGATGGCCCGGATCGCTTCATCCTTGCTGCGGGCCGCTGGCAGGAAAGCCTTGGAGCCGAAATAATACGCGTGCACATTGTTTTTGTCCATTCCCAGCTTATGGGTGGCAGCCAATTGATTGTAGTAAAGCTGGTAAAATTTCGGATCGTTGTACATCTTGTGATCGCCCTCGATCTCGATGTCCATTCCGTACTTCTGTACGGCGTCCAGCACCCCTTGGATCCGTTCGATCGTTACGGGCTTGTCGCTGTAGTAATTGGGCTGGAGAAACGCTCGGTCGAAATACAGGCTCTTCCACTCCTCTACGCCAGGGGAGCCGTAGTACGGAATCCAGTAGAAGCGGAGCGCCTCATCATGGACCATGCTGGCTGTGCTGCGGATCAGTTCCCGCTCCTTCGGGGCGCTGTCCTCGATCAGCTCGTGGAACCAGTAAATGCCATCCAGATTCAAGTAGCTGTAGCCTTCCTTGTTCCAACGCTTGAGCAGCTCCTGGAAGTACCACTCGACCGCTTTTTTGCGGTTCTGATAGGCCATCTCTTCCCCGATGCCCGCAGCGTTGAAGGACAGCGACGTCTCTTCGCCCGGCAGTTTGCCGAAATCCTTCTGAGCAGCATTCGGATACGGGATGGCCAGCACTACATTCTCCTTCGTCGGAGTGGTGTACAGGGTGCCTCGCAAGCGATTGTACTCGCGCATGGCACTGTTGAGCGCATCCAACTGCCTGTCCATGCGGAACAAATCGTTCAGATACGCATTCCAGCTGTCACGGGTAGCAGGCATGGTCTGGTAAGGCAACAAAAGTATCGTGTCAAACATCTGGTCCCGCATATATCCATCTTGCGTCAAATACCCCACCATCGGCAGGAAATCTTCCTTGGTCCAGGTCCCGAGTTCGTCATGCATTCCCGTGTAGACGAGCAGCATATTTTCAACCGGCCGTCTGGTCTGTCCATTATCGATCGGCTGGAACTTTTTGGGCGGCGGAAGCAATGCGATATCGCCAGAACCTGCTTCTGCATCCTTGGCCCATACCTCCAGTTGGCGGGCGAAGACGAAAACCTTCACCGGAAAAGTGACGCGAACATAACGCGCTTCCAGCTGCGGCAAGGACACGGCCAAGGTGCGGGTCAGCATTTTTTCTTCGGAAGCCGGGACGTCGTGTACGGCTTTCCCCGCATACGACCATGCCTTGCCATCCTGAGACACCTCTACCTCCAATGAGCTCGGCAGGGTAATCCCTGACGTTTTGCGCTGCTGGAAGGTGAGATTGACACGCTCTACCGCCTTGCCTTCTGGCAGCGCTACGGTCACCTTGCGTCCGTACTGGCGATTGTAGCCTGTCCACTCTTCAGATACAGCGGTCAACCCACCGACCGGGCCCGGATAAGCCTTCTCGACCTCGCGGAAATAGTTATCCGCCGGTCCTACTGTCTTCACTGATGTAAAGCTGTCAGGAGCGATGTTTTGCAGCTGCTCTTCCTGAACCGGAGAAGTCTCTTCTACTGGCGTGGATTCGGCAGATTCCTGCGGCTCCGACGCCGACGGCTCAGGCTCCTTGGACAACTTCGACTCTTCTTCTTCCGGCTTTGGCGCGACGACAGCGGCTGTAATCTGTACCGGAATTGTATGGGTGCGGTGTCCGACCGTCACGGTGACATTCCCTGTTCCCGTAGCGGGTCCAGCCACAAAAGTGCCATCCGGCTGGATTGAACCCAGCTCCGGCCGATCAAATCCATAAATCGGCGTGAACGGAAGCTTTTTGCCGTCCGGGCTTTTTACGGTCACGCGCTCGCTGCTGCCAGCCATGACGTTCAACCGCTCTACATTCACTTCGAACTTCACTTGTTCCGCCTGCGCATAGCGGGCATCCAGGACGCGCTCGGCGATGATTGCCGCTTCCGCGCGGGTGACGATGCCTAATGGACGAAACGAACCGTTTGCCCCCGTCATCCAGCGCTGATTGGTCACGGCCACGATCGCATCGCGGGCATAGTCCGCCGCTTCCTCAATATCCTCATAGTCAGCGGAACCGGTTGCCGATGCCGGCTGGATTTGGCCTGCTTTCATCAGGCGCGTCAACAGGACAGCCAATTCCTGACGAGTCAAGGGATCGGCTGCACCGAGCTGATTGTCCGGTCTGCCTTTCAGCACCTCAAGCTCCGCCAACGTATACACGTAAGGGGCATACGGGCTGTCCACCCCAACGTCTTCGTACTTCGCTTCCTCTGTACCGACTGGCTGCAGACCGATCACCTTGCTGAGCAGGACTGCTACATCCTGACGTGTTATCGGTTTTTGCGGATAAAATTGATCTTCTTCGACACCGCTGATCAGATGAAGCGATGCCAGCCGGGTGATCGCGTCTTTGGCAAAGCTGTTCTCCACATCCTTGAAGACGATCGGCTGTTCACCCGACGCTGCCGCTGTCTCTGCCGTTTCATTCTGCGCCTCCTGCGTCCCGGCAGGTGCAGGTGCTGTCGTCTCTTGCGCCGAGATTGGCGCTGCTGCGGTCAGCAGCATCAGTGCGGCCAAGCAAGCAGCCACGATCCGGCTGCGGGTTGCACGATACAAGTTGCTCACTTTCCTTTCTCCTCCCCTTCCCCCTTCTCTCGCTTATTCGGTTGGGGCAACCACTGAAGGACGAGGGGGTTTTGGTCCAAAAAACTGATAGTAATCCACTTTGATATTGCCGTTGTACAGCTTTCTTTTTTTACTTGCCTGGCGTCCAAAATGCTCCTCGAACTGCTCGTCCGAGGTGATGACGTAAAAAGACCATGTATCCATCGCCGCAAAGGTTTTGCCCATCTCGCCGTACAGTCTGCTTACCTGCTTCCATTCGCCAAGACGCTCCCCATAGGGCGGATTGCAGATCAAATAGCCGTATTTGCGCTTGGTGCGAATATCGCGGACATCCATGCGCTGGAAGTGGATCTGATCATCCACCCCTGCCTCCTCCGCATTGCGGCGAGCGATCTTCAAGATCTCATCATCCACGTCCGTTCCGATGATCTCCAGCTTCTGGTCATACCGCGCCAGGTCATGGGTTTCTGCGCGCGCTTCCCGCCAAACCGTTTTGGGAATCGCCGGCCAGCTCTCACAGACGAATTCGCGGTTCATCCCCGGTGCGATATTTTGACCGATGAGGGCCGCTTCGATCGGCAAGGTTCCCGAGCCGCAGAACGGGTCCATAAATACCCGATCCGGTTTCCAGCGAGACAAGATGATCATCGCCGCAGCCATCGTCTCCTTCAACGGTGCCGTACCGATCAAGCCGCGATACCCGCGTTTGTGCAGGCCGGGCCCGGAGGTATCGATGGTCAGCGTCGCAATATCCTTATGCAGAGCGACCTCGATCTTGTACAACGGTCCCTTTTCTTCAAACCAGTCCGTCTTGTACGTCTTTTTCAGGCTTTCGACCACTGCCTTTTTTACAATCGCCTGACAGTCCGGCACGCTGTACAGCGTCGACTTTACAGACTTGCCCTCGACCGGAAATGTCGCATCCTCGGTAATCCAATCCGACCAAGGCAGCGCTTTGGTCTTCTCGAACAGCTCGTCAAAAGTGGTCGCTTTGAACTCCCCTATCTTTAGACGCACTCGATCCGCAGTTCGTAACCACAAATTGGCGCGTGCGATGGCAGAAATATCTGCGGTGAAGTTTACTCTTCCGTTTTCTACCTGAACCTGATTGTATCCGAGCGCTTTTACCTCTTCAGCGACTACGGATTCTAAGCCAAACGTCGCCGTAGCGATCAATTCTACTTTTTGCATGCCATGTCTCCTGTCCGTACGAATTCCTATGGGTCATACCCTTATACTATATTACCCGATTTGCCTATGGGGTTGGTAATCCTATCAAAAAAGACGCAAAAATGGCATGAGCTCTGCCGTCCGTGGGGAGCCTACAGACAAACATGCGCAGGAGGAAAACGTATGCCGGAACTGCCTGAAATGGAGACGTACCGCAAACTGCTGGAGGAGAGAGTCGGGGGGATGGTCATCACTGAAGCACGGGTAGAGCGCGAAAAAACGATCAACATCCCGCCGGAAATGTTCATCCAAACGGTTGCGGGGAATCGCCTGAAGCATGTCGGCAGACGGGGAAAGCATCTGCTGTTCGAGCTGGAGTCCGGTCATGCACTCTTGCTTCATCTCATGCTTGGCGGTTTTTTGTACTGGGGAAGCCAGACCGACAAGCTGGAGCGCAGCGCGCAGGTGACGCTCAGCCCCGGACCGAATATCCTCTATTTCCACGGCTTGCGGCTGGGCTACCTGCATCTTTTGACGCGTGACCAGACAGCCGAGCGTTTGGCTGACCTCGGGCCCGAGCCGCTGTCGCCGGTCTTTACCCTGGCACAGTTTGCTCAACTACTTAGCAAAAAGAAAAGCCTGCTCAAAACGGCCCTTGTCGATCAGCATTGGCTGGCCGGGATCGGCAATTGCTATGCTGACGAAATCTGTTTTCATGCAGGGATTTTGCCCACCAGACAGATTCCCTCACTGACCCCGGAGGAGACTACTCGGCTGTATCATGCCATCCAGGCGATTTTGCGGGAGGCGATGCAAGCAGGGGGCTACATGGAGGTCCCGTTCTATCACGGCGACCGGCTTACTGGCGGGTATAACGAGCGCTGTCGTGTGTACGACAGAGAAGGAGAGCCTTGCCCGCGATGTGGACACAGAATCGCGAAAAGCATGCTCTCCTCCCGAAAAGTATTTGCCTGTACGAATTGCCAGACCTAGCCAGCCGTACTACATGTGAGCTTCTTTTGTGTTCAGCTTTTTCACCATATAGACTTGCTCCGTCTCAGAGGGACCGAAGCCTGCGCTCTCCAGCACAGACAACAAGAGCTTATCCGAGGCGGGCAGGTTGAACGTGGTGCGCTTGCAATCTTTCTCGGGCTGATACAAATGCTGCAGCGCTACGCGCAAGATGTTTTCCGCATCCGGACGGTCCGGCATGGCGGCGCATTGTCGCAGGGTAACGGCTGCCAGCTTGCCCTCTTCGTTCAACACCCGTTTGTACATGGCGTAGCCGACCGTCTCTCCTCGCTGGTCGTCGATGAGAATCACTTCCGCATCGCGCAGGCTGAGCCATTGATTCTGCCAGGGGACGTCAGCCTTGTAGAATGGAAGACGCGCCGCCTCTTGGGAAATGCCCGTTCGGACGCGGTATTGATCTGCATGCTGCGCCCCAAAGGCATCTGCGGGCAGGGCGCCCGATTGCTGCCAAAAGAGCAGACGATCCACCACTTCGTACCCAAGCTGCTCGTACAAGCGTATCGCCTTTTCATTTTTGCTGATCGCTTCCAGAGTGGCCACCTCCGCGCCTGCTTCCTCGTAGAGCTGCAGAGTGGCTTCCATCAGTTGGCGTCCGACTCCCTGGCGTCGATACTCCGTTGCGACTCCTGTGCCGCCGTTCCAGGCTGCCTTTTTCCCTGCGATGCTGCGCAGGCCGCTCGCGACCAGGCCAATCGGCTCGTCACCGTCAAAGGCGACGACAGAGAGGGAAATGTGATAGCCTTCCGCTCCGAGCCGTTGGATGATGCTTTCCTCCGTCATTTCGACCGGAATAAAGTATCCCTCGAAGCCCCTGTTCCATGCTTTGGTGATTTGTGCGATCGTACAATCACTCATCCGTTTGATGGTTATCAAGGTACCACCTTCCCATCTATTTGATAAAAGTATTTTAATCGATAAAATCTAAAAATTCAATCATTTGACTATGTGCTTGTCGCGCTGTCCCGCAAACCATTTGCATGATAAGATGAGAAAAATTCGTTCTTACAGCGATCAAAGTGAAGGATGGCTTCGGTATGAAATCAAGACGTATTCTACTATTCGCAGGCGGTAATCTGGGGGATTGGGCGCTCCGGCTCATCCAGGAGCACGATGTGCTGGTCGGTGTGGACCGGGGAGCGTGGTTCCTCATCGATAACGGACACTCCCCCCATCTGTCCATTGGAGATTTTGACTCCGTCACGGAAGAAGAGAAAAAACAGATTGCAAGCAAAAGTCTGCAGGTGACGGACTGCGACCCTGTCTTCAAGGATCTGACGGATACCGAAATGGCCTTGCAGTGGGCGATCCGGCAGCAGCCAGCGGAGATCCTGCTTGTCGGCGTGCTGGGGACGCGATTTGACCACACACTCGCCAATGTCCACCTGCTGGAAAAAGGGATGCAAGCTCATATTCCCTGCCGCATCATCGACGCACACAACGAAATTCGCCTGATCACGGATGGCGTCACGATCGAGTCCGGCCCGTATGATCACCTCTCGCTGCTTCCTTTCAGCCAGGAAGTGACGGGGATTACCCTGCAAGGCTTTCAATACCCGCTCGAGAAAGCCACCCTGCGCATCGGCGATACCCTGGGCATCAGCAATGTCCTGATTGAACCCACGGGTCATATCTCGCTGGCGACAGGGAAGCTACTCGTGATTCGGAGCAAAGATTAACTTGTCGCCCTAGCTGTTGGGGTCTTCCGGAAGCTGCCAGTCGATCGGCGCCAAACCTTGTGCAAGAAGGAATTGATTGGCTCGCGAAAAAGGTCTGCTGCCCAAAAAGCCGCGATGCGCAGAAAACGGGCTGGGATGCGGTGAGGCAATAATATGGTGTCTGCTTCTGTCCAGCAGAGCCGCTTTCTCTTGGGCGTGTTTTCCCCAGAGGATAAAGACCAATGGCGTCTCACGTGCATTGAGCTGATGAATCACCTGATCCGTAAAGGTTTCCCAGCCCAGCCCTTTATGCGAATTGGGGCTGCTCTCCCGCACGGTCAGGACGGTGTTGAGCAGCAGCACGCCTTGTTTGGCCCAGTGAACGAGGTAACCGTGCTGAGGAATGCTGCAATTCAGATCAGTTTGCAGCTCCTTGTAGATGTTCTGCAGGGAAGGCGGCGGCTTGATCCCCGGCTTGACGGAAAAGCTCAGGCCATGCGCCTGCCCTGGCCCGTGATAGGGATCCTGTCCCAGAATAACCACCCTGGCCTGCTCGTAACTCGTCAGGTGAAGGGCATTGAAAATATCGTACATATCCGGGTATACCGTGTAGAGCTGATACTCTTCTTTCAATGTTTGCCGCAGCTTGAGATAGTACGGCTTGTCGAACTCTTCGGCCAATATATGGGCCCAGTCATTTTTTAAAATCGACATCGTTTGCTCTCCTAGTCTCGTATTCTCCCTATTCTCCATCATACTCATAGTCCGCGCAGGAAAAAAGCATCTTTGCGCCCCGCGTTTTCTAGGACTTTTCCCACAGCGATTGGCGACTTCCTATTTTTTCTAGTCTTTGCGCGTTCGCGATCCATCTACATCGGCAAGCTCCCGACTAGCAAGATGTACTCCAAGATGGAAGCCATCGAACTGGTGAAGGCCAAGTTCGCGGGGAATCTCTCTCCCTCTCACGTCGTTGAGTATTCTCACGACGATGAGAAAGGGCACTACGTCATCCATGTCTATCAAACCTATGTGAACAACTTCCAGTCCGGCGACAGCTACACCAGCACCTACGGCTGGTTCGTAGTGAATCCGAATACGGGAGATATTCGATCCTTGTTGCAGTAAACGCAGAAAACAGCAATCCTTTTTTAAAAGGGTTGCTGTTTTTTTGTTAGCCCAGATCCTGGTTGTTCAGAATGATCTATGGACGATACCAGCAATTCTTTAAACCGGGCAGCAGCCAGCGATAAAGATATGTCCCTTCTTGTTGCGACCCCAATATGCCGGGACGGTATCGGGGCGATCAGCTTCAACTCAAAAAGGCGCTCCTCCTCCAGCTCCTGTTGGATAAAGGAGCGGTTTACAAATGCGGCGCCATAACCGCGCTGAGCAAACTCTATGAGCATGTCCGAGCTGTTCAGTTCAATATCAACCTCAGCCTTGACTCCCTGAGCTTCGAACCATTGCTCGACGAATTGCCTGGTATTGCTCCCCGAAGAGAGGAGAAGCAACGGAATTTGCGTTAACGCTTGGGTGGAGATCGGGTTCTCTGACAGCTCTCGATATGCAGGACCGACTACAAAGCAGTCATGATTGGTGATGACATGGGTGACATCGAGTTCCTGATCGGATAGCGGAAGATGAACGAGGCCAATATCAATTTTGCCTTCCTTCAGACGTTTTGCGATTTCATACGTTCTGCCTTGCACAAGACGGATGCGCACCCCCGGATACGCGCTATGGAAACGGTCCAATGGATGGAGCAGGAGATGTTTGATCACAGGTCCGCTCGCTCCAATCCGCAGCTCCCCGGAAGCCAATTGCACAAATGACTGAATTCTCTTTTCTCCAGCTTCCAGAAGCGAAAAGGCTTGCTTGACATATTCCAATAACGCCGATCCTTCTGAAGTCAGACTAACTCCCTTTGAATGACGGTGAAATAATTTGACACCCATCATCTCCTCCAATTGCTTGATTGCGTAGCTGACGGAAGGTTGGGTGATATGAAGCTCTTGTGCCGCTTTGGTCAAATTGCCCAGCTCGGCTGTACGCAAAAAAATTCGATACCATTCCATATGGATGTTCATTTTGATATAGACCCTCTCTATGACACGCTTCGGTATTTGTGATTTCATTTATTATAGCTTACTTCTTATAATCAAACATAACAATTGACTACGCAGAAATGGGAGAGTTTGCAAATGGCGGGAAATTCATTCGGAGAAGTATTTAGAATCACCACGTTCGGAGAATCGCACGGAGAGGCTGTAGGCGTCATCGTAGACGGAGTGACACCCGGAATCGAGATCGACCGGGAATACATTCAAAAGCAAATGGATCGAAGAAAGCCAGGTCAATCATCCATTACGACAAGCAGAAAAGAGTACGACATCGTAAATATCCTATCCGGCACATTTGAAGGCAAAACAACCGGGACCCCTGTCTTTATGATTTTGTATAACACGGATATGCGGCCGGAAGCCTATGACGATATTAAACATTCCTTTAGACCCGGCCACGCCGATTTCACCTATTTGCAAAAGTATGGAATCAGGGATTACAGAGGAAGTGGAAGGGCGTCAGGAAGAGAGACCGCCGGAAGGGTTGCTGCCGGGGCGCTGGCACGCAAACTGCTTGAGAATAGAGGGGTAAGCGTTTTAGCGTACACGACAGAAGTGGGCGGAATCAAAAGCAATCAGTTTGTGGAAAGTGCGATTGAGGAAAATCCGGTAAGGACTTGTGATCCCGATGCAGCGCCCGCCATGGTAGAAAAGATTGAAGAGCTTGCAAGGCTTGGAGATAGCTGTGGGGGAATCGTAGAATGCAGGGTTAGAGGGGCCATTCCCGGTCTCGGGGAGCCTGTTTTTGATAAATTGGACGCAGATCTGGCAAAAGCCATGCTGTCGATTGGGGCCGTAAAGGGGATTGAGTTCGGGACTGGTTTCGATGGTACAAGGATTTTAGGAAGCGAGCATAATGACGGGATGGATAAAAAGGGTTTCCTGAGCAACCATTCAGGAGGGATCATTGGCGGAATCAGCACCGGACAAGAGATCGTGTTCCGAATTGCCGTCAAGCCTACCTCGTCCATATCGGTTGCCCAAAAAACCATCGATATTCATGGAAACGAGAAAGAAATCGTCACCACAGGCCGGCACGACCCTTGTATTTGTCCACGAATCGTTCCTGTAGTCGAAGCGATGACTTGTCTGGTTCTGGAGGATCACTTCAAACGCCATTTGGCCATGCACGGATAATCTAGCAATTCCTCCATACTGAAAAGCAAAAAAAGCCCCCTCGAAAGGGGCTTTTTCTACACCAACAACCCGCCGCCGCTCTTGCTGTACTTCAAAATGCCTTCCGCCGCCCGATACGACAGCGCTCCCATCGTTCCGGTAGGGTTGTAGCCGCTATTATGTGGAAAAGCAGATGCTCCTACCACGAAGACATTCTCGGCATCCCACATTTGCAGATAATTATTGACCGCCGAAGTATCAGGCGAGGAGCCCATAATGACGCCTCCAGTGTTGTGCGTAGACTGGTACGGCGTGATATCGTAAGGTCCGAGCTTCCTGTTCACCTCGATCTTGTCCGCTGCACCCATCTCCTTGATGATCTCCCCGCAGCGATCTGCACAATAAGCCGCCAACTGCCTGTCCTGTTCCTCGAAATCGAAGGTAATCCGCATCAGCGGGTCCCCGAACACGTCCTTGTATGTAGGGTCGAGATCGAGGAAATGATGTCGAAACGGCATGCAGGCCCCTTGAGCCCCTACGGACAACGTGCGGGTGTAGTACTTGATCGACGCCGCCTTGAATTCTTTCCCCCAACCTGGCACCCCGGCCGGAACCTTGTTGTTGCCGATCGGCCGCTGACCCGTCTGCGAGATGGAGATATTGGCTCCGTGAATAAAATTCAAATCGGAGTGGTCAAAATTGTCGCCGTTGTAGTCGTCGATCGTCATCCCCAACGCCCCTGCTCCGGCAAACACATTGAACTCCCTGTCTTCATAAAAGCCGATTGCTCCGCCCCGGATGACCTGATAGGCGTAATTTTTCCCGATGACCCCTTTACCGGTATTCGGGTCGTAAGGACGCCCCAAATTGGACATCAGCAAAAGCCGGGTATTATTAAACACATAGCTGGTCAGCACAACGATATCGGCAGGCTGCTCAATATCCTCGCCGGTGGTCACATCGGTGTACATGACTCCTGTCGCCTTCTTCCCATCATGCAAAATGCGGCGCACATGCGAATGGGTGCGGATCTCGAACTTGCCTGTCTTTTTCGCGACGGGAATGACCGTTACGACGGGATCAGCCTTGGCCCCGTACTCGCATCCAAAACGCTCGCAAAATCCGCAGTACTGACAAGCAGCGCGCGAAACGCCATCCGGGTTGGTATACGCCTCGGAGAGATTGGCGGATGGCATCATGTACGGATGCAGATTCATTTTCTTCGTCGCTTCAGCAAACATTTTCAGCGCTGGCGGCATTTTCATCGGCGGAGTGGGATACGGCTTCGACCGCTTTCCGCCCAGGGGATTCTCCTCCCCGGATATCCCGGCCATCTGCTCAAACCTGTCAAAATACGGCTCCAGCTCATCGTAGGTAATGCCCCAATCCTGAATCGTCATGCCATCCGGGATCTTTTTCTCGCCGTACCTCTCAATCGTTTTGCTGCGAATCTCGAAATCATACGGCAGGAAGCGAAACGTCTGACCGTTCCAGTGTACTCCCGAGCCTCCCAGACCTGTACCCAGCAAAAAAGACCCGTACGAGCGCATCGGCAGGGCACGGACACTAGGCTTGCTGCGGAACGTAATGGTTTCCTTGGATAAATCCTGCATCAATTCATAACGCAAAGCGTAGCGCAGCTCATCATGGACCATGAAGTAATCTTCGGTTTTCCGCTCTTTGCCGCGCTCCAGCCCTACGACTGTCAATCCTTGCTTGGTCAACTCCGAGGCGATGATCCCTCCGCCCCAGCCCACTCCTACGACCACCGCGTCTACCTTGGGCAATTTTTTTGCCATACATGCTCCCCCTTATCCATGTTGATGATCACGCAGGCTTAAGGGTTCCATTTTGGCCAGACCCTCCTGCTCAATGATTTGGGTATACGCCATCTGGTTACCCGGAAAACTTTTCATTCTCCAGCCATCCATATTCTTGTTGCCTCCGTAGAGCGGATCTGAATACACGCCTTCCAGTGTAGTAGCGCGCAACATCGCAAAAAATGCACTGGCCGAGATCGTGGTGAGCTTTACCTCGTCCGTTTCAAAAGCCTTGAGCACCGTATCCTGCTGCTCCGGCGTAAGCTCGTAAAACTTCTTGCCTTCCAAGCTGTTGCTGTAGTTATTCATTTCTTGAATGCCAATATCGAAAATCTCTCGCCGCTTCAATCGCCCCTGATATCCCTGGGTGGCTTCTCCTGGATAGAATGGGCCCTGCATGTAATCGCGGGCATTGAAGCCCCAATCACCAGCCAATTGGTGATCGATGAAATAGGCGGCACCTAATGCTTTGGCACCAGGTCCAAGCTCATCCTCTGGAAAGATACGTTCGCAAGCTGCCTCGATGACCCTGAATTGCTCTCCAGTGAAGTACATGAGTGCCTGGTTGAAATCGGCGGCCGGAGCAGGAGTTGCACCGGGCTGTTGTGGTGCCTGTTGGGTTCGCAGCAGGCTACCTGCTACTCCCCCTACCACCAGACCTCCCAGAACCAATCCAGAGTTCTTCAGGAAATTTCTGCGTGATACAGGCTGATCTTGTTTTTCATGCTGTTCCAACACTACCACCTCCAGTTGTCTCTATCTTCTTTCTGTGCATATTTTCCTCAGGATAAACAGATACTGAGAAAAAATTTCCAACGACCTTGAAACAGCAGCATAGATTCTGTCTTAGGCGTTGGGATGACATCAGGTGAAAGCACTGGAGGGATTTTCATGAAGCACTTGTCCAAAAGCATGGCAATCGGCAGTATCGGATTACTTCTGCTGATGACTGCGTGCAACAACAACAATCAAGCGACACCGCAACAGCAGACTCATACGCAATCCATGAATCATCCTGGGCATTTGGGACAAAACGGGGAGACCGTGATTCCGAGCGTGGACCGCGACAAAAAGCTGACGACCAACAATTACGGGACCACGTTTAGCGGTATGGGAACCTCGGTGTACAGCAATATCGGCAGCTCCAATCTGCATGGCGGGGGGCCTTCCACCAATCTGGACTCTCGGCTGAACGCGGCAGGCATCCATGGCGTGCAGACCTTGATCGTCAATGATGTGATCCTTGTCGCACCTACAACGGCCAATACGACGTCCGTCAATCACATGGACGCCACGCAGTCCCACCTTCTTTCCAATTACGCTGGAAGCTCTTCACGCGGCGGTGACTACAACGGCGATTATGAAAACAATACGGCAGGCACGATGGGGACAACCAACCCGCATCATAACCTTACGCAAGCCCGCAAACAGATCGAAAGAATGTACGGCTCTGACGTACAGGTCTTGACTGTTACTTCCAGCAATGGTCTCAAGGCCTTTGAACACGTCAAAAAACAAATGCGGGAAAACAAGCGGGATGACCACACCATCAGTCAGATCAGCAATCTTCTGCGAGAAGCAAATCGCCAGCCTTAATAAAAAACAGGGATAGGCCATAAGCGCCTGTCCCTGTTACTTTTGTATAAAGGTCACGATTTGCTCCGCCGTTCTCAAAGAGATGCGTCACCATTTGCACGAAACGAGCGGCCGGAATGATTCATAACGCTCTGAAGAAAAGACTGCAGTTCTTTAATAAATATCTTCGCCGCCTGCCCCATAAATTTATCCTTACGATATATGATACAGATGTCTTGACTAGGTGTGGGATTAAGTAGTTTTACAGCAACGATATTATCGTGATTTATATAATCCAATAGCATTCGAGGAAGAATAGAAGCTCCTATTCCTTGATCGACCAAGGAAAGAAGCGTTGATAAGGTTGAAGTTACAATCGGAGTATCAAGTGCAATTCCTTTTTCCTGACAGTACGCTTCAATGACCTTTGTAATTTGATGTCCAGAACCGAACATGACCATCTTTAGCTGCTGAAGCTGATCGAACGGAACCGCCTTTGCCTTCGCAAGAGGGTGATCCGGTCGGATGGCCAAAGCAAACTCCTCATGAAACAAGGGAATAATCGAAATGCGGTCATCAGGATTAACAGGCACCGTAGTAACACCGAGATCTCTCATGCCGTTAAGGACCTGTTCGTAGACATCCATGGTCTCCGTAACGCTTATCGAAAGCTTGGGATAGGTCTTATGAAAATCGATAAGTAAAGCGTCAAACAGCAAATCCCCGTCTCCCGGCAAAATGCCGATATCCAGCTTACCTCCTTCCATCCTTTTCAGATCCGATATTGCCCTTTTTGCATAGTCAACGTGTTCAAAAATAATTTGGCTTTGCTCGAGCAGGATTTTTCCTGCTTCTGTTAACATAATCCGCTTGCCGATACGATCGAATAGAGGGAGCCCAAGTTCGTTCTCCAAAAACTTGATCTGCTGACTCAGATTCGACTGTGTTGTACAGAGATTTTCGGCTGCCCTGGAAAAATGCATCTCCTTACAAATTGCAGTAAAGTATTCAAGCTGTCGAAGTTCCAACGCTCGATGCCCCTTTCGATTATCGATCTCCTTCAATCATTATGACATCTGCCTCTGATTCCAACAATTTCTATTTTAATCATTACTTAAACCGATCAATTGTATCGGAATCTCGTGATTGTTGCGTTGGGGCGCTTAAAGGTAAGCTTTCGGTATACAAAGACCAACCTAATGAGAAGGAGGATTCAAAAATGTCACAATCGATTATCCATACAGGGAAAGTGCTACGTCAGATCATGATCGGCCAGCTTCAGGACGTGTCGGAGTCTCAGATGGACATCCAGCCGGAGGGCTTCCATAATACGGTTCGCTGGAATATCGGTCATATGGTGTATTGGCTGGATAAATACTCCTCGCTGAGCTTCGGCTCCCCATCTGCCATACCGGCTCATTACGAGACGTTGTTCAATTCCGGAACGAAACCTTCGGATTGGACGGTAACGCCTCCGTCAAAAGATGAACTGATGGCGATGTTAAGTGAGCAGCTTTCCAGTCTTTCTGATCTGGCCCCCGAAATGCTCGAACAGAGGCTGCAAGCGCCGTTTGAAATGGGTCCGTTCCAATTCGTTACAGCCGGCGAATTATTTAATTTTGCATTGATTCATGAAGCGCTTCACCTTGGAGTTATATCAAGCCAGCTTAAGCTCATCAAATGAAGACTCTGCCTCAAGGACATACAGCGAGATCATTCACACACTAAAATTAGGAGGATTGTTGTGATAACAAACCATGAAGCGTTTGATGCTTTTAAGCGTGCTTTAGAAACAGGGCATACAGTCGATTTCCTTAATAAAGTTACGGATGATTTTCACTTCTTCGTTCCGCTCCCGCTGGAAGGGTGGAATCAGAAGCAGCAAGGCAGAGAGCGGTTCGAGGAATTAATCAGGTTTGAGCGTTCCGTATTTCAGATGCGCCTCACCCCGCTGATCGAGTTGGAGAATGAGAGCTACGGGATGGTAGTATTCAGCGCCGAAGGATTGTTGAACGGCAGACCCTTCCGCAACGAGCTTACAGTCGTCTTCGAGTTCGAGAAGGATCGAATTCGCTCCTTCCGAGAATATGTTGGAATGCCGTTAAAAAACTACGAGAACCCATAAAGAGCTTCCATCGACAGTAAAAAAAGCCTGTTTTCTCTGCTCTCGAGAAACGGCTTTTTTCTGATGCGCCACCCCACGATACGGTGCTCATCGATATGAAAAAAAGCGCCGCTGTGCAGAAGGCTTCCTGCATCAGCAGCGCAATTTTTATGGCCATTAAGCTTTCGGAAGTTCAAAAGAGCTTTTCAGCGACACAATCCGGTTGAAAACCAATTTTTCCTTCGTCGTATGCTTCGGATCTACGTTGAAGTATCCGTGACGGAAAAACTGGAACTTGTCCTGCGGCTGCGCATCCTTCATGTTGGGCTCGACAAATCCATGCAGGACTTCCAATGAATTCGGATTGATGTTGTCCAGGAACGTCCCCTCTTGATCTTCTTCCTCGTCGAGAATCAATGGCTCGTACAGACGGAATTCTGCCGGGACAGCTTGCGTGGCTTCTACCCAGTGGATGGTCCCCTTTACCTTGCGACCAGTAAACCCGCTTCCGCTCTTGGTCTCTGGGTCATAGGTGCAGTGAATCTCCACGACGTTGCCAGCTTCGTCCTTGATCACTTCCTGGCAGGTAATGAAGTAAGCATGCTTCAGACGAACCTCATTGCCCGGGAAGAGACGGAAGTATTTTTTCGGCGGATCTTCCATGAAATCGTCCTGTTCGATATAGATTTCGCGGGAAAACGGAATTTGGCGCATGCCCATTTCTTCGTTTTCCGGATTGATCTCGGCATCGAGCATTTCGACTTGACCTTCCGGATAGTTGGTGATGACTACTTTCAACGGATTCAAGACAGCCATGGTTCGCGGAGCTTTCAGCTTGAGATCCTCGCGAATGAAGTGCTCCAGCATTTTCGAATCCACGACGCTGTTGCTGCGGGCTACCCCGACTTCGCGGGCAAATGTGCGAATGGCTTCCGGTGTATATCCGCGTCTGCGCAGTCCAGCGATGGTAGGCATGCGCGGATCATCCCAGCCATCCACCACTTTTTCTTCGACCAAAAGCTTCAGCTTCCGCTTGCTCATCACGGTGTTGTTCAGGTTCAATCTGGCGAATTCATACTGTCTGGGCTGACTCTCCATCTCGCATTCCCGGATGACCCAGTCATAGAGCGGACGATGATCCTCAAATTCGAGAGAACAGAGGGAGTGTGTGACGCCTTCGATCGCGTCTTCCAGCGGGTGGGCATAATCGTACATCGGATAGATGCACCATTTGTCACCGGTATTGTGGTGGTGCGTATGGGAAATCCGGTAGAGAACTGGATCACGCATGTTGAAGTTGGGGGAAGTCATGTCGATCTTGGCGCGAAGCACCTTTTCCCCGTCCTTGAACTCGCCTTTGCGCATCCGCTCGAACAGATCCAGATTCTCTTCCACAGAACGGTTGCGATACGGGCTGTCCACGCCCGGCTCCATTGGCGTGCCGCGCAGCTTGCGCATCTCTTCTGCGGACAGATCATCTACATAAGCTTTTCCTTTCTTGATCAGGAGAACCGCTCGATTGTACATCTCCTCGAAGTAGTTGGAAGCAAAAAACAGCCCGTCCCATTCAAAACCGAGCCACTTCACATCTTCTTTGATCGCCTCTACGAATTCGATATCTTCCTTCGCCGGATTGGTATCGTCAAAACGCAGATTGGTTTTCCCCGAGAACTCGTCCGCCAATTCAAAGTTCACACAGATCGCTTTGGCATGCCCAATATGAAGGTATCCATTCGGCTCTGGCGGGAACCGGGTAATAATTTCCTTGACCTTCCCATTTTTCAGGTCGTCGATCACAATATTTCGGATAAAAGAGGATGCTGCTGCCTTGTTTTCCAAATGAACTCAACCTTTCCCTTCACCTTTACACTCCATAATACTGATTCTGTCCCATAAGTTCAACAGAATCGGACCCTGATCGGGCCCGACTCCTTTATGATTTTCCTACTTTTGCCACTCTTTCTCGCAATAGAGATGGCGAATAGAGTCCAACTCTGCCCGCTGCTCGACAATGGCCCGGATTTTTCCCCGATGCTCGGGACGAATCAGATGCTTCAGCGGCTGCTCGACTCGATCAAAGTGCCGAAATGCCTCCTTCGCGCTGTCGTCCCACTGCTGATGATAATGAAGCAAATCATCCGGCATGACCCATGACCGGGTCGTTCCCTCCTCCGGCATGCACGCAAACGGCTCATCCAGATTCAGTGTCCCATAATCATCAGTCAATTCTTCGCCCGGATGGATGTCACGTGCCGCCAGCTCCAGATCGTACATCGTCCCCACACAGGTTGCATGAAAACTGTGATTCACATATCTGGCTTTGTCCCAGCAGAGAATGTATTGCCCATGCTGATTTTTAAAGGAGTACTTGAGAACATCCTGCTTGCGCAATGGGTCCAGTCTTTCCACGAAGGAAGGATCCAATACCTGGTCCAGATCATCAAGCGCCCACACAACGGTTCCTTTGGGAATGAACCTGGTCGCAAACACACCGTAGCCGATCACATCATTGATGTACCGCAGCTCTGTATCGGGATGCATCATGATCTTTTGTCACTCCCTGGCACTTTGCCCTGTGCTTTTTATCATGATAAGCAGAATGCCATCAAGTGGTGTGTAAAAAGTTGAGTATGTCGGGGTAAATACTATGATTTAATAGCGGATGATTGTCAAAATGCTGTCATGGTGTGATATTGTTTGGCTGAAAATTCCAAAATATACTAAAGACAGGACTTCAGCCCTGCAAGAATGGGAGGTAAACCAATGACAGCTGTATCAGGCTTTGAAACTTCTTATTTCACATTGGAATTCATCTCGGATGGCATCTATGCGGCGATCGCAAAGGGCGGCACAGGCTCGATGGCCAACGCAGGCATCGTTGATCTGGGCGAACAAATCCTCCTCTTCGACACCATGTACACCCCCCAAGCCGCTCAATCGTTGCATGAAGCAGCACTTCCTCTCTTTCGACGACCGATCTCCCTGGTCATCAATTCCCACTTTCATCTGGACCATGTCGGTGGAAACCAGGTTTTCGCCGATCTTCCCATCCTCTCGACGGTAACGACTCGCAACCTGATGCTTGAGCGCACGCACCAGTTCCTTTCCTTTGCCAAGGCAAATCCGGGCTACCCAGCCATTTTGCAAAAGGCCATCGAAGAGGAGAGCGATCAAAGCAAGCGAGAAGAGCTCCGCCTTCAATTGGGTGACATCCTCGCCATGGATGCTGCGCTTGCCGAGTTAGTGCCTGTGCCAGCCTCCATGACGTTTGGCGGCGTATTCACGTTCCACGGCAGCAAACGAACGGCAGCCTTGATCCCGATGGGGAATGGCCATAGCGCATGCGATACTGTTCTCTATCTCCCCGACGATCAGGTTTTGTTTGCAGCAGATCTACTTTTTACCAAAAATCACCCCAGCATCAAGGACGGGAACGTTCCGGAGTGGCTTCGCATCCTCGGCAAAATGGATTCTTACCCTGCACAAGTGATCATCCCCGGTCATGGTCCCGTCTCGGATCAGCAGGCTATTCTCGATTTGCGCGATTACTTCACCCATCTTTTACTTACAGCAAAGCAAGCAGAAACAGCGGAAAGGGAAGCGGCCGACAGCCTTGAGTCACTCCCGATGCCGAAGCAGTTCGAAACCTGGTCGCTGCCCGATCAGTACACCGCCAACCTGCAGCATCTGGTTCGTCTGCAGCAACCATCCTGACCGAACCCCAATAAAAGAGCCGTCGGACCAAAACTCGGTTCGACGGCTTTCCCTTGTATTTCCTAGACAAACTCCAGCATGCGATCAGGATGGTTCGTACAAATCTGCACATCGGGATGCCACGACATGACCGTGCGAATATGGCTCGGTTCGTCAAGGGTCCAGGCGATCACCTTGTAGCCTTTTTCCAAGGCTTCGCAAGCCAGCTCCCGCGTCAGGTACGGATAACCCATCGAGAGAATATTGGCACCTGCTGCTTCCAACTGCTCCAGCATGAGTACGGGACGTCCCAGCACAATCAATCCCGTCTCCACAGTCGCGTCCAGCTCACGTACCTGGCGAATCAAGTCATGGTCAAACGACGTGATGCACACCTCTTGCTTCATCTCATGCCGCTCCAAAAGCTCCAGTACTTTCTCGGCAATGCCCGGGTACATGTCACTGGTCGCTTTCAGCTCGATATTCAGCGTGCAGCGTCCCTTGACAGCTTGCAGGACCTCCTCCAACGTCGGAATTCGCTCGCCGGCGAATCTCTCGTTGAACCAACTGCCTGCATCCAGCTCGCGCAGTTCTTCCAGCGTATGATCCATGACGAGACCTCGCCCCGTCGTCGTCCGCTCCAGCGTAAAGTCGTGGATCAGGACGGGAACGCCATCACGGGAGAGCTGGACATCGATTTCAATCCCGCGAATGGCGGGCTCCGCCAAGGCCAGGCGAATCGCCGTCATTGTATTTTCTGGCGCTTTTCCTGACCAGCCGCGATGTGCCATGCAAATATTCATCTCGATCGCTCCTTCGTGACCTGATTATTTTTTCAACAGCTTTTGTCCTTTTTCATCCGCTTTTTGCAGGGCTTCATCCACCGTAGCCTGACCCAGAACAGCACGTTGAATTTCCGTCATGATTACTTCCTGCAGCTCCTTGTAGCCGGGAACCATCGGGCGTGGAGAAGCGTACTCCAATTGTTTGACGGCCACCTGGAAGTTTGGTTCTTTTTCATACGCAGCTTTCATCTCGGCGGACTCGACAGCCTCCGTCGTCACAGGCATGTAGCCGGATTCCAGGGAGAAAGGAACGGTTTGCGCTGTGTCTGTCATCCAGTTGATAAATTCCCAAGCGGCTTTTTTCTCTTCATCCGAAGATTTCGCCAAAATGACCAGGTTGGCTCCGCCAGTCGGCGCTCCATAGCTCTTGTTCGCAGGCATGAACGCAGCCCCAACATCAAATTTCGCATTTTCCTTCAGTCCGCGCAAGTCACCTGTAGAGGTGAAAATCATGCCTACCTGTCCGTTCAGGAAGTCCTGCTTGGCCACATCCCACGCGTTGTACTTTTCACCAGGAGGCGCCTTCATGATGCCTTCCTTCAGCATGCTGGTCCAGAATTCGATTGGGGCTTTGCCCGCTTCACTGTTGATCGCCAAAGCCTTGTTGTCTTCTGTCAAAATGCTTCCGCCGCTTTGGAATACGAGAGCTTCGTAGAACCAGATATCGATCGCGGTGGAAAAGCCGTATGTCGCTGTTTTGTCGCCTTCCTTCTTGGTCAAAGTCTTGGCGTATTGGCGAAGCTCTTCCCACGTCTTCGGACCTTCCGGATCCAGGCCAGCAGCCTTCAACATATCTCTATTCAAATAAAGCAGAGGCGTAGAACGGTTGAAGGGAATGGCGTACAGCTTATCCTTCCAGTACGAGTTGCCAAGCAAGCCCGGAATGTACTTTTTCTCAGCCCCGTTGGTGTACGGCTCGAGCTCCTCCAGTACCTTCGCGTCGGCAAATGCGCCGATAGACCCTACTTCCACCATCGTCACGTCAGGCTGATTGCCTGCGGATACCGCTGCGAGCACTTTGGAGTGGTTCTCGTAATAGCTTCCCTGATAAGAAGCCTTCACGACGATGTCCTTTTGGGAATCGTTGAATTTCTTTACCATTTCCTGGATAATCTCGCCGTTGCGGCCACCGAGCGCATACCAGAAGTCAATTTCTACGGGCTTGCTGCTTGCCGGGGCACTTGCACTCGTCGATGCTGGCGCCGACGCATTTGCGGGGCTCTGATTAGTTCCGCCTGACTGCTGGCTGCCGCCGCCGCATCCTGCCAGAACGGCAGTCAATCCGAATGCACATGCTACTAGGGAGGCCTTTACCTTTTTCAACGTCAATCTCTCCTTTTTTTCACCATCTCTATGTTATCGCGAGCCAACGAAACGGCTCGCGGTCTTACTTGGACTGATAGACAAACGCATTGATGATATGGCGCTGCGCGAAGAAAAACACGATCAGGATCGGGAAGACGAGGATCATATTGCCCGCCATGATCACATTCCACTGCTTGCCTCCCTCTGCTGCTTTCAGCATCGATATCCCGATGGGGAGTGTGCGCACAGTGTCGCTGTTGGTCATGATCAAGGGCCAGAAGTAGTCATTCCAGTGATAGATGAAGCTGAACAGGCCAAAGGTAACCAGCACGGGTTTGGCTAGCGGCACCATGATCGTCCACATGATCTTCCACTCCGAAGCATTGTCCAGACGGGCCGCCTCGATGACCTCATCGGGTACCTGCATGAACGCCTGGCGCAGCAAAAAGATTCCGAATGCACTGGCACCGAAGGGAAGGATCAGCGCCCACAGCGTATCGACGAGACCCCAGTGGCTCATCTGTACATAGACTGGCAAAAAGATGACTTGCGAGGGAATCATCAAGGCGATCAGACTAAGGCCAAACAGCATGTTTCTTCCTTTAAACCGATAGCGGGCAAAGGAGTAGGCTGCCGGCACACCGATCAGAAACTGCAGGACGAGTGTCCCCAGGGCCACGATCAGGCTGTTCCAGACATAAGTAAGGAATGGACCCGAGCTCCAAGCAATCCGGAAGTTTTCAAACTGCCAGCTGTTCGGCCACCAGCTGGGGGGAAACTGATAGACTTCCGGCATGGTTTTAAAAGCTGTGATGAACATCCACAAGAACGGAAAGACGAATACCAGCCCGACTCCGATCAGCAGGATCCATTCGATGGTTTTCCATGCCCTTCTTCCGACTGTTCCCATCCATTTCTCTCTCCTTTCCTTCGTTTATTGATAATGAACCCGTTTTCCCATGAGCCGGAAATGAAGAAGCGTCAAGATGCCGACTACGACCAGCAGGATGACAGACGCTGCGGAAGCGGCGCCGCCGTTGTAGAAATCCATGCCCTGTTCGTAGATGTAAAAGACCAGCATGTTGGTGCTGTTGACCGGACCTCCCTGGGTCATCACGTAAATCGTGTCAAATACCTGAAAGGAAGAGACCGTATTGATCACCAGCAGGAAAAACAGCGTCGGGGAAAGCATCGGAATCGTGAGCCGCGTCAAGGTTCTCCACCAGGGAGAATGGTCCAGCTCCGCTGCCTCGTAGATGTCTTTTGGAATGCTCTGCAAGCCCGCAATGAACACGATCGTGTTGTAGCCCACACCTTTCCAGATGCTGACCAGGACCAGGGACATCAAGGAGCTTTTGGGATCAGCCAGCCAGGTATAGCCCGGCAGTCCCACCATTTCCAGCAAGGCATTAAGCAGTCCGTATTGAGGGTCCATCAGCCACATCCACAGCATCGCGATCGAGACGAGCGAGATGATATGCGGACTGAAGACGGCAGCCTGGATGATGCCGTATACCCTCGCACTCCGATTCAGCCAGAGCGCCAGGAAAAAGGAGATCAGAATACCCAGAAACACAGTAGAAACGGTATAGATGAAGGAGTTGCCCAATACTTGATGAAAATCAGATTCCGCCAGCAGCTCTGAAAAATTGTCGAGTCCTACCCAATCCATCTCCTCCAGATTCAACAAGCTCCAGTCAAAAAAGGAGAGATAAATCACATATCCGATGGGAAAAAGAAAAAACAGGAAGAAAAATGTCAAGGCAGGCGCAATGTACAGATAGGGACGCATGCGTTCGAGCCACACCTGGTGATGGCCTCGTCTCGCTTGCTTCTGCAGCAGCATCCCGTCCGAAGCAGCCATCGCTTTTTGCATCAAACCATCCCTCCCGCAAGTGATGAAAAAGCATATCCTTCCTTGCGCAGCAGACGCTTGCCGGTATCACGGTCGAATACGTAGAGATGTGCCACAGGAACACCGACTCGTAAATCGGCGGGGATGTCTACGGCTTGGTCGGTGTCTATCTTTACCACGACACGCCCTTTTTCTGTATCCACATAGTAGAGGGAGTCTGCCCCGAGTATCTCCCGGGAGATGATCTTGCCGCGCAAGGTAATTATGTTTTCCAACGGAACATCTGCGCCTGTACCCGGCAGCAGCATCGCTTTCTCCGGACGGAAGCCCCACAGGGTCTGAATATCTCCTTCCGCAGGGATGATGTTCATCGCAGGAGAGCCGATGAACTGGGCGACGAAGAGGTTTTCCGGCTCCTGGTACAAATCCATCGGCGCGGCCACCTGCATGATGTTTCCTTCGCTCATCACCACGATCTGATCGCCCATTGTCATTGCTTCAACCTGGTCATGGGTGACGTAGATAAACGTACTCCCCAACTGCTTGTGCAGACTGGTCAGCTCCACCCGCATCTGGTTGCGCAGCTTGGCATCCAGGTTGGAGAGAGGTTCGTCCATCAGGAACACCTTGGGCTTTTTCACCATCGCTCTTGCCAATGCCACCCGTTGCCGCTGGCCGCCCGAGAGCTGTGCGGGCTTGCGTGCCAGATACGGAGTCAGCCCGACGACTTCGGCGATTTCCTCTACCAGCACCTTGCACTCTTTTTTGGAGACACCCCGGTTGCGCAATCCGTAAGCAATATTGTCATAGACATTCATCGTGGGATACAGGGCGTAGTTTTGGAATACCATCGCCACATCACGCTTTCCGGGCGGCACATCATTGACGATCTGGTCGCCAATCTGGATTTCCCCGTCGGTGGCTTGCTCCAGACCGGCGATCATGCGCAGGGTAGTCGATTTGCCGCAGCCCGACGGCCCTACCAGAACCGTAAAGGAACCGTCAGGAACCACCAGATCGATGCCTTTTACCACCGTTTGATTTTGGAACGTTTTGGTGATTCCGTTTAATACCACTCGCGCCATCGCTTATCTCCCTCCTTTTATTTGTGCTGCCAGCACTTGGGCAACAAAGGCTTGAAAATCAGGATAACGATACGTGGGCTTCACATACGGCCACTCTTCCCGGCCGTACCATTCCAGCACCACAGATGGGACGCCTGCTTCCCATGCCGCTACGACATCATAACGGCTGTCGCCAATCATCAGGGCCTCTTCCGGCTGTTTTCCCATGATGCTCAACGCTCGCAATACAGGTTCGGCAGAAGGCTTTCCTCGCGAGACATCATCGACTGCAACCACTGCATCAAAGAAAGAATCAATACCCGCCAGCTCCAGTCCAGCCACGGCAAATTCGCGTTGCTTGTTGGTGACGACTGCCAGCTGGCAACCGGCGTTCTTCAATAGCTCCAGTCCTTCCTGCACACCCGGAAAGAGTTTGGAATGGAGGTGAATATGCTTGCGCACGAAGGCAAAATATTGTTGTGATACCTCATCTTTGTCTATCTCACCGGCAGCCTCTGCAATAGCGAAGAGAAAGTCATCCAGCGATTCGCCGAAACGATGGAGCAGTTCATTTCTGCTGAACAGGCCCGGCGCTAACTGATCCGACGTTTGAGCCACCGCCTCGATCACTGCCTCTCGACTGTCCAGAAGGGTACCATCCAGGTCAAATAACAGGGTTTGTTTCATGGGTGCACATGCTCCTTCCATAATGATGGTGCTCCTGCTGAGACCGCCATCGCCCCGCTGCGAAGCGCTGCAAGCATCTGTTCACGGGTTCGGAGCAAGCCGCCCGCTATAATCGGGGTATCCAGCGCCCGCTGATATTCCTCAATATAATCGGGCAAAAGGGCAGGCATAATCTCTACGGCATCCGGTTGATTCTCCTGGACGGATTGCAAGCCGGATTTGAGTGCGTCGCTATCTACGAGAAAGAGGCGTTGAATGGTCAGCAAGCCTTGCTTTTTCGCAAGTTTGATCAGCGAGTTGCGTGTCGTTACAATCCCGTCCGGCTTGACGTAATGAGCCAAGAAGGCAATTCCTTCCCGGTCATGACTGATCCCGCCCATTCGCTCCAGATGGAGAAACACGGGGATTCCCTGACTTTTCATAAAGTCCACATAGCCTTTGATGACGCCGATGTTGCCGATGGACAGAACAACTGCGCTCAGTTTCGCAGAAGCAGCCTTTTCCAGATTCTTCGCCTCTTTCACCGATGCGATCAATCTGTACTGCTTCAGTCTTTGAATGAACGCTGCTTGCGTCATTCGGCTCGCCTCCTTTTGGGCAAAACAAAAACCCATGACATGTCGCCGCCAAAATTCTTCCATTGAAGTCTTGGACAAAATGTCAAGGGTTTCTCCATGTCTCCACCCGTTTGGATCATTCACTTGTTGTCTCTAATGCTAAGCTTTCTTCATTAAGGGGGCGTGAAGGAGTTGTAAACAAAACTCATAGGTTTTGTAAAGTGCGAGGGCAACTTTCTTTTCCGGAGTGAAAAGATACAATAAGAGTATTGAAGCCATCCATCCGAGGAGGAAAAAACCATGCAGCCCATATCACCAGAAAAGGTACAGCTGCTGCTTGAGCAATTTTTCAACCGCGACGTCTATCTCCATCTGGAAACTACCAATGGCTCCTACGCCGTCCTGCGGGGAGAAAAAACCATCTCTGTCGGTTCATTCGTGCGTAATGTAGTGGTACGTTTCGAGCGCGGGATGATTACCGGCAATGGCCCCTATCGCGTCGGCCTGAAGATGGAGCATGGCTGGATCTATGCCGAGGGCTTGACGGATTGGGAGCCTGACAGCACACAGAACGGTCTGCTCTTGGCAGGACATGACGAGGAAGGACGGCTCATGATTGCCTTTCAACTGAGCGTTACTCCATTTGGGACAGAAAGCGGGGAACAGGAATGAAACCGCATGTGCTGTTAGTGTTTCCTCATCCTGACGATGAAACGTTTGGCTTGGGCGGAAGCATCATTTTGCATGCGCAAGCTGGGACACCGATTACGTATCTATGCGGCACTCTCGGAGAGATGGGACGCCAGATGGGCAGCCCGATCACCGCGAACAGGGAGACCCTGCCGCATATCCGCAAGCAGGAGCTGCAGGAGGCGTGCAAGCATTTGGGCATCAGCGACCTGCGCTTGATGGGCTATCATGACAAAACCGTCGAATTTGAAGACAGGCAAGCGATGGTGGATCGGATCTTCCAAGTAGTCCAGGAAATTCAGCCGACCATCGTCTACACTTATTACCCGGGCCACTCGGTTCACCCCGATCATGAAGCCATGGCAGAGGCGACCATCGAAGCGCTTGAGCGAATCCCGATCGAAAATCGTCCGGTGCTTTACTGTCTTGCCTTTTCCAGCAATCATCTGGAGGTGCTGGGCCAGCCCGATGTCGTGGTCGATATCAGCAGTGTGGCAGAGAGGAAAATGAACGCGATCAAAGCCCACTACACGCAATCAGCCAAAATGCTGGAGAGATACGAAGACGATCGGCAGCATGCGGAACTGCGCCACTTTTTGGAGGCAGAGCGGTATTACACGTATCGTTGGACAAAAGCATGAATAAAACCGATCGGATGCTCGCGATCGTCCTTGAATTGCAGCGCAAGGGCCTCATGCGCGCCGAGGATCTGGCAGCCATCTACGAAACGAGTGTGCGCACCATCTACCGGGATATTCAGGCATTAAGCGAATCCGGCGTGCCCGTGGTAGGGGCCCCTGGTGTCGGCTATTCGCTCGTAGACGGTTATTTTTTGCCTCCCGTCAACTTCACGGAAGAGGAAGCGGTCGCGATGCTGATTGGTGCGGATTTCATCGAGCAAAAATTCGATGCCGCCTATGGAGCCAAAGCAAAATCAGCGCAAAAAAAGATTGAAGCGATCCTGCCCCAGCCTGTCCGGGCAGATGTGGCACGCATCCGCTCCACGATGAAACTGATCGCGGCCAACGGGTGGGATACGGCGAATGAAGAGGCCGCCTTTTTGGAGACATTGCGCCGCGCTTTGCTGGAAAGAAAAAAGGTTCGTTTTCACTACCAGAAAAAAATGCAGGAGGCAGATGGAAACAGGAGGAGCACTCGTGTGGTGGCCCCTTATGGCCTGGTTCTGGTCCACGGTTCGTGGGCACTGGTCGCACACTGTGATCTGCGACATGACATTCGCCATTTCCGTTTGTCGCGCATGAAGGGACTCACCCTGCTGGAGGAGAGCTATACCCTCCCAGACAATTTCCAGCTGCAACGCTACAGACCGCCAGACAACCGAAATACAGTCGTGCGAATTCTTGCTGATGCCAGTATTCGCGACAAGATCGAGGATTCGAAGAACTTTTTCATGGAGGCAATCGAGGAGCATCCAGAAGGTTTGCTCCTCCGCTTTCGTGTCAATCACCCTGATGAATTGCTGTCCTGGGTGCTCGGCTGGGGTTCGGCTGTCACCGTCCTGGAGCCTGACTCCCTGCGCATCCGCGTACGCGAGGAAGTCCATAAAATGCTAAAACGCTACTGACATACAGGTGTCAGTAGCGTTTTTTTATACTTGGGCTAGTTAAACAAAAGGAGCTGGTAGCAATGATGACCCCAAACGAAATGATCAAGCAAGTGACAGAGCATACGGACCGTTACCTTGCAGTGCTTGATACCTTGGACATGCGCCAATTGACGTGGAAGGCAAGCGATGATGACTGGTCCCTTGGACAAATGTACCTGCATCTGATCCATGCTGCGCTTTACATGCAATTGGCCAATGTGGAGGCATGCTTATCGGCAAGCGAGGAGACGGCTTCCGTCCAAAATGGCAAAACAGAGGTGGGCGAAAAGGTCTTCACCCAAGGCTCGATTCCCCCGATTCGCATCCATGTTCCTGCATCGCCGCAGTATACGCCCCCGCAGCCCGAGAGCAGGGAACAAATCATCGGCGGCTTCCAAGCGGTGCTGCAGCGCTTGAAGGAGACGGCACCGCGACTGGAAGCCAGCACGTTCCGACATCACGTGCAGCATCCCGGTTTCGGCGCATTGAATGCCAAGGAGTGGTTTGCTCTGGTGGAGATGCACTATCGCCATCATTTCATGCAGCTGGATCGCTTGAAAAATGCGTTGGCGGATTACTACACAACTACCTGAATCACGGCATCGAGCGCAATCTGCGCTTCCGCCTCAATCGCCTTTGCCATTTCCTCCGTATGAGGGTTGTAGTTTTCCAGGAGATCGGCGTCTGCGTAACCGTCGATCGCCAAAATAGAGCCTGCTTTTACCCCTCTGAGTGCGGAAATCACGAACAGCGCTGAGTTTTCCATCTCTACTGCGAGCACCCCCGCCTTTTGATACAGCTTGTGCGGGAACTCCAGTACGCCATTGTAAAAGACGTCCAGTGTCAGGGTGATGCCTTCCGCTACGTTCAGATTCGCTTCATGGTTTTGGGCAGCCTGCACCAATGCCTCTACTACGTGGCGGTCGGCTACTGCCGGGAATCCAGCGGGAACCAATTGGCTCGTCAAACCGTCCTGGCGCGCGACGGATGAGCTGATCACGAGACTTCCCGGTGTAATGTGCTGCTGGTACGAGCCCGCAGTCCCGACGCGAATGATCACTTGCGCGCCGCCTTTTGCCAACTCCTCGAAGCACACAGCCGCTCCCGGCGAACCGACGCCATGGCTGACGACGGCGACTTCGACTCCCTTCCAGGTTCCGGCGTAGCTATGATATTCCCGGTTTTCCCCGATGCTGCGATGATCGGTCAGCTTGGAAGCAATCAAAGCTGCTCGCTTGGGATCGCCGCACACGATGATTCGCTTGGGCAGTTGAGCTGGATCTACTTTCAGATTGGTCAACAATTTAATCAAACTCCTTTCTCTCCCACTCGTCTTCTGGTATCGGCAGGGCTTCCCCGGAGAAACGCTCTTCCCGGAAAGGATCGCCGTTGATATGAAATCCGTTCTGTTCCCAAAAGCCTGGTTTGTTTTCCGAGATAAATTCGATTCCGCGCAGCCACTTCACGCTTTTCCAGAAGTAGAGATGCGGGACGACCAGACGGAGCGGCCAGCCGTGCTTGTTCGTCAGCCGCTCTCCCTCGAAGGAATGGGCGAGCAGCACATCGTCGCGGTCCAAGTCGCTCAAAGCCAAATTGGCCGTATAATCATGATCCCCGTGCAGCATCACATAAGAACCGTGCGGCACCACTCCGATGGCCTTCATGAAGTCGCGAAAGCCCACACCGGTAAAAGCGTTGTCGAAGCGCGACCAGCGAGTCACGCAATGAATGTCCCGAGTGACGGTCTTCTGCGGCATCGCCAGGATGTCCTCGTAGCTGAGGGTTACTTCCCGGTCGACCTCACCGAACACCCGCAGCGTCCATGTCTTCATGTCATATTCCGGGACTTCCCCTTCATGCAGGATCGGAAAGCGCTCCGTCAGCACCTGTCCGGGCGGAAGCCGTTTTGCCAACGCTGGATCGACTGCCGGCACCTTCATTTGTTTGATGCGATCAGCCTTGTTCATGCTGTTCTTCCTCCTTTTTCTCTCACCTACACACGACTTCTATTGATTATTGCTGGCTCCTCTGTTCTTCTCCTTCAGGAAAAACATCGCAGCGATCGTCAGCACGTACGGCAGCATGGATGTAAACTGCGTAGGAAGGGAAAAGCCCTGCAGCCGAATGCTCAGCGCATCCATAAAGCCGAACAGCAGGCTCGACGCCAAAATCCCGAGCGGATGGGACTGCCCCATCATCATCGCCACAAGCGCGATAAAGCCGCGTCCAGCCGTCATGCCTTCAGTAAACATGGTGACCTGCCCCAGAGAAAGCTGAGCTCCCGCCACACCGCACAGCACACCACACAAAAGAATCGCCATGACCTGCAGGCGCGTCGCTTTCAGCCCCAGACTGCGGGCCGCCACCGGATTCATCCCCACTGCCAGCACGCGAAAGCCCGTCACGGTCCGATACAGGAAGATATAAAGCAGAATAGCGGCCAGAAATGCCAGATACACCAACGGAGAATGGCCGGAGATGATCTCGCCGACTACAGGAATGTCGTGGAGGAGCGGAATCTCCAGACGGGGCAAGCCCGCCATGTCTTTGTCGTAGAATGCGCCCTTCACATCAAAGATGGCGCGCAGAGCAAACGTCGTAAGCCCCAAGGCCAAAAAGTTGATCGCCACCCCGACGACAATTTCATTGGCCTTCAATCCGATCGTCATGTAGGAAAACAGCAGGGAGAACAATACACTGGCTGCCGCGGCAATCAACACGGCGAGGATCAGGCTTCCGGTAAAATGGTTCCCGACAATCGCAGAAAAGGCACCGACCAGAACCAGCCCTTCCAGCCCTACGTTGAAAATGCCGACGCGCGAGCAAAGCGCTCCCCCCAATGCAGCCAAAAGAATCGGGGTTACCATGCGAATCGTCGAACTGATGAGAGACCAATCAAGCCACTCCATGCGTATCTCCCCCTTTCTTCTTCCGCTGTTTCCACCAGGTGTAACTGAATTTGGCAGAGATAAACAAAATGAGTACTGCCTGAATCACGCTTGCGAGCTCCAGAGGGACTTCGGTATTCCGTTCCACGCCCATGGCTCCAGTCTGAAATGCAGCCAGCAGAATGGAAGTGAAGATGACCCCAATCGGGTTGGAGTTGGCCAAGAGAGTTGCCATCAGGCCTGTCCAGGCGAAATTGGGAACGGTCAGTGCGCCGTCGACAAAACGGTAATGGGAACCCAGCACCTCTACTGTCCCGGCCAACCCGGCAAAAGCGCCGCTGGCGAACATCCCTGTCAGCATGACTTTAATCCGCTGTATCCCCCCGTACTGCGCAAAAAACGGGTTTTGCCCCAGCATTTTTACTTCATAGCCAAACGGCGTGAAGCGCAAGACCCAGAACAGCAGGAGAGCCGCTGCCAAGGCGATGAGAAAGCCGGCATGCACGCTCATTCCCGCGAACAGCTTCGGGAGCCATATGCTTTTATCCAGCATGACCGTCTGCGCCAATGCTGCTGATCCGCCTTTGTCCTGGAAGGGTTCCGTTACCAGATAGCTGGCGAACAGAACCGCGATATAGTTGAGCAGCAGCGTGGAGATCAGCAAAGGAATGCGGAATTTCGCTTCCATATACCCGGCCATCAAAGACCACAGGCCACCCATTGCAATCCCCGTCACGAGAGCGGCGAGCATTTTCACGATTCCCGGTGCCGGCAAATAGATGGCTACCAGCGTCGCGCTGATCGCCCCAAGCACCATTTGTCCTTCTGCCCCCAGGTTAAAGACGCCTGCGCGAAAAGCCAATGCAAGCCCCAGGGCAATCAGCATGATCGGCGTAGCGCGAGCCAGGGTGGAAGAGAAAAAATAAAAGCTGCCGAATGCTCCCTTCCACAACTCTTGATACGTGCCGATAATCGACTCTCCTACGGCGGCGATCACCACCGCACCAGTCAACAAGCCGATGAAGACAGCCAACAGCGGCTGAACCAGTGACTTACATAGCTCTTTGACTGCTACCATGAATGCTTCCTCCTGCCATCAGCACGCTGATTTTTTCTTCCGAAGCCTCCGCACGGGACAATTCCCCTGCGATTTTTCCCTTATACATAACCAGGATTCTGTCCGATAATGCCAAGATTTCGGATAACTCCGAAGAGACGAGCAAAATACCGTCTCCGCTGTTGCGCTTTTCGATCAATGCCTGGTGGATGTATTCCATCGCACCGATGTCTACGCCCCTCGTCGGTTCGGCCGCCATCAAAAAAGCCGTTTCGTGACCGAGCTCACGCGCGACGATGAGCTTCTGCAAATTCCCGCCGGACAGATTGCCTGCCTGCTCCTGAAGCTGCCGGGAACCCGTCTTGATCGCAAAACGCTTGACCCACTCCTGCACGACACGGCGGAAGGCATCCCGGGCAATCACTCCGCGCCGATTGTAGGCGGCTTTTCGCTGGTACCCCATGAGCGCATTTTCTTCCACGCTCTCCGTCTTCGCAGCTCCCCACAGGTAACGATCCTCCGGTATATGGGAAAGCCCTGTCTCACGGATCTTGGCGACCGATTGGTTCGTGACATCGACACCGCCCAGTCGCACCGTCCCTTCCTGTACTGTCCGAAGCCCGCTTATGGCTTGCAGCAGCTCCGACTGGCCATTGCCCGATACGCCGGCGATTCCGACGATTTCCCCGTGCTGAACAGTAAAGCTGACTTGATCGAGCAACAATTGTTTGTCGCGGATTGTCAGGTTTTCGACTTGCAAGAGAGGTTTGCCATCCAAAGGAAGCCTTTCGCTTAGCTGCTGCAGCTCCCTGCCTACCATCAGCCGGGCCAGATCGTCGACGTCCGTCTCCTCTTTCGCTACACTCCCGGTGACTTTTCCGCCGCGCAAGACCGTGATCCGGTCCGCTACCTCCATCACTTCCTGCAGCTTGTGCGTGATCAGGATGACGCTCTTTCCGCTGTCTGCCAGATGACGGATCGTTTTGAGCAGATCCTTTACCTCAAGCGGCGTCAAGACAGCCGTCGGTTCATCCAGCACGATAATGTCTGCCCCCTGGTACAAAACCTTGAGGATTTCCACCCGTTGCTGCTCTCCGATCGAACAACTGGCGACTCGTGCCAGCGGATCGACAGGGATGCGATACTGCTCGCTCAATTCCCTTACCTTCGCCACGGCCTCTTTTCGCTGGAAAAAGCCGCTCTTGCTGGGCTCGTAGCCAATCACAATATTTTCAGCGACACTAAACTCGCCAAACAGCATGAAATGCTGGTGAACCATTCCGATCCCGTTTCGGATCGCATCATCGGGACCACGAAAGACAACCGGTTTTCCATTCAGCACCATTTCTCCGGACGTGGGCTGCTCCATGCCGTACAGCATCCGCATCAGCGTCGTTTTTCCCGCTCCGTTTTCCCCGACGATGGCATGCACTTCCCCTGCGTCCAGGGTGATGGATACCTTGTCGTTCGCGGTAAAGTCGCCGTACTTCTTGGTCATTTCCCTCATTTCTAATCGGTGCACCATCGCGATCCCCTCCTTTTTTCCTTTCCGCTCCCCAGACAAACAGCGGACCGACTACCATCGTAGCCGGTCACGTCTATTCCCAACTGTTCGTTTAGAACGATTCAGGCACTTTGCGTGTACCTGCCACGATTTCTTCGCTGATTGCCTTTACCTTGTCGATCACTTCTTGTCCGACAAATGGATTCAGCGGTGTCGCGCTCTCATGGGTGACATAGGTTACGCCCACGCCTTTTTCCTTCAATCCGTATGTGATGACGCCTGGTTGGAAGGTTCCTTCTACGAACGCTTTTACTGTTTCATAGGCAGCCGCATCTGTCCCTTTCAACTGGGAGAGTACGATATGCTCAGGATCGATCACCGTACGATCCACGTCTTGTCCTGCTGTATAGAAGCCCTTCTCCTTGGCTGCTTCAAAAACTCCCAGGTCGCCGACAGCAGCGGCCCCATTGATGAAGTCAGCTCCTTGGGAAGCTTGCAGCAAGGCCATTTCCTTCGCTTTGGCCGGGTCGTTGAAGCTGCCTACATAGTTGACGAGGAACTCCGCATTCGGATTGGTCGCTTTCAACCCTTCCGAAAATCCGCCTGTCCATTTTTTCAACAGCGGAATGTCCATCGCTACAACCATTCCGACCTTGTTTGTTTTTGTCGCCAGACCAGCCGCGGCACCCATCAGATAAGCCGCTTCCTGCTCACGGAAGGTGACGCTGCGCACGTTCGGCAGGTCAATCACCGTATCGATAATGGCAAATTGGCGATCCGGATTTTCGCCAGCTACCTTTTTCAAGGCATCCTCGGATTCAAAAGACGATGTGATGATCAGATCATATTGCTCTGCTACCGCGACACGCAGATTTTCTTCGATGGCGCCGTAGTCAGTGGATTCAATCGTTTTTAAATCAACGCCAAATTCTTCAGCGGCTTTTTTCGCGCCTTCATCCATTTGCTGGAAGAACGGGTTGACCCCGATTTTCTCAGGCAGCACCAAGGCGATGCGTTTTTTCGCCCCTGTCTCTTCTTTTTGTTCTGCCGGAGCTTGTCCAGCCGCTTGCCCATTGTCTGCCGGAGCAGTTCCACCGCTGCCGCAGCCTGCCGCCAAAACAGCGAATGTGGTTAAAGCCAACCATAACTTTTTCATGATGTCTCCCTCTCCTACATAAATTCTTTCGCGTTTTTGATCTCTAGTAGTAAATGTACGTGTTTTCAGGCAAAAATACAACTATATATACGTACATTTTGTTAAAATTATTTTGTAATGTTCGTGTATTTGCTTATTCTCCTCTCTCTTTCATACATAAAAAAACTCTTCCATTTCGGAAGAGTTTTGCGTCTGCGGCTGTCCTCTTCCTCATCTGCCAAAATCCCGTGTATGGATTTTGTAGGAATTGGCACCTTGCTGTACATGGTACAGTGGTTGCCGGGCTTCATCGGGCCAGTCCCTCCGCCGCTCTTGATAAGGTAGGTGAATCTGTTCAGTTTTTATGATTATTTAGTTTAACAGACTCTTTGTAAAACGCAAATTATTTTCGACAAGAAATGCAGTTTACGCCTGTTCCTTTTTTTGGAATGACTGCTGCAAACGGTGCGATAGCGTATTCAGCTCACCCAGCTCTTCTGTGATCTCCCGCACCTTGTACTGCTGGTTCTCGGCGTTTGCAAACAGTTCTTCCAGATTGGCCACCGACTCTTCGGTCACCGCCGTAATGGTAGACATCTCTGCCGCCACTTCGCCGGAGCGTCGTTTAACCATGTCCATGCTTTCACGAACCTGCTCTGTGGCAGTCAGGAGGTTTTCCATGCCCGCCCGTACAATTTCGATTGCCGCGACAGTTTGTTCCGCCAATTCCTTGCCTTTCGCAACAGATGTTTCCCCGTTGCTCATATGGTGGACGGCATTTTGGCTCTCCTGATGCAGCGAGTGCAGGATTTGGGTAATCTCCTGGGTTGCGGTCGCACTCTCCTCTGCCAGCTTGCGAACCTCATCGGCGACAACGGCAAAACCGCGTCCGTGCTCGCCTGCTCGAGCGGACTCGATCGCAGCATTGAGGGCCAGCAAATTGGTTTGCGAAGCGATCTGATTGATGGCTCCGACGATTTCCTCCACGCGATTGGCTTGGCTGTTCAACTGGTTGATGGTCGAAGAAGCGACGTGGACAGCTTGTACAATCTGCTCCATCTGCGCCGACAACTCGTTCATCATATGTACACTGTCTACCAGACGCTTGTTGTTTTGATCGGCTTCGTTCTTCATCATGTTTGCCTTTTCGGTAACCGAGACAATTTCCTGGTCGATCTGCTGGACTTCCTCCTCGATCTTCACCGTGGAGTTGGCCTGTGCCTCCATCCCTGTCGCGACTTCCTTGAAGGCAATCATCATTTCATCCGTATTTTGCCGGGTTCCCTCCGCGTGTCCATGCACGTATTGAGAGGTGCGGTCCAACTGTTCGGTCATCAGCTGAATTTGCTCCAGCATCTCGCCCAGCCGCTGTTCCTTCTCCTCAGCTTCCTGTCTCGCAGCGTTAGCCCGATCAAGCGAGGCCTGCCCCGCAAGACACAGGTACGTTACCGACACCATCATCAATACAATGGTTACCAAACGCACGATCAGATTGATTTCCGAGAAGTCTCCGCTGAACAAATCGTATTGTCTGGTATAAAAACTGACGACTGTAGCTACGGACTGTGCAATTCCGGCAAAAACAACCAGCTTCCAATCCAGATATGCAGCCAAAAATCCCATCACGATAAAGGCTAGAAAGGAAACTTCTTCATAAGGGGTAAAGTGATCGAAAGAAATGGCATAAAACATAAGTCCGACGGCTACCAGGTAGCGTATAATCCGGCTGTCCTTACGAATGAAATAATACGGCGATACAATCAGCGTGACCAGCAGTCCCAACGATGTGACCATCCAAAAGTTGAGGTCCATCTGGTATGCGATCAATCCTGCCACCCAAAGATGATTCCATAGCACAAAAATCATGAATCCTTCTTTGTTCGTCAGGGTGTTTCGAACCAATTGAATCAAGATTATCCCCCCTTTTTCCTTCTGCTTCTGGTGTTCTTCCCCATTATAGGACGGTTCAAACGCCTATTGATTGTCAATATGTGAAGAAAATGATAAAGAATTGGGAAATTTTTGTTCCTCCCTTTACAGGTTAGACTGACCACTTTTTCCCGTCCCGAATAGGCTGATAGGAAGAACACCCATTTGGAGAAAGGGAGGTACCCATAAAGATGGAACGAAACCAACTCCCCGCAAGCGTCATGACCAGAACACTGACTCGCCCCAATACGACCATTTACTACCCTCAGCTGACGGGTCTTGCCAACCAACAGGCTGAACAGCAGATCAACCAATCGATCGTCCATACTGTCCAGGGCTTAATCCGCGAACAGGAGCGCGTACAGGTTCAAGGAAACACGCAAATGCAGGGAAGCTATGAAGTCAAAACCAATGAGCGAGGCATTTTCAGCGTCACCCTGAGCAATTTCGCCTACACTCCCCGGATGGCTCACCCGATGACTTTCCTCGGTTCCTTGTCGGCCGACATACAGACGGGCAAAATCTATACGCTGCGCGAGCTGTTCAAGCCAGGCAGTGATTACGTAAAAGTTTTGTCCGCCAACATAAAAAAACAGATCGCACAAAGGAATTTGCCTACCTTGAACCCATTTACGGCCATCTCTCCGGAACAGGACTTCTATCTCGCTGACAAATCACTGGTTGTCTACTATCAGCTTTACGAGCTGTCCCCCTACTACGTCGGGTTTCCGATGTTCCCGATCTCCGTATACGATCTGGAGCCGATCATCAATGAAGACGGACCGCTCGGCATTCTGTCCATCGACGTGTAAGGGATTTGATTCCGAGGCAGGAAAATGGCGATGAGGCAGGAATAATCGGGGGAGAAAGCTTGCTACTATTCCACGATAAATGAGGGTTTCCTATGGCGAAATGGCAAACCAAAGAGCAGTTGACCCAGCTTTTATGCGAGCTGGTCAAAATCCCGAGTATTACCGGCTCCCCGGCAGAAAAACAGCTGCCCGACTATCTGACCCGGCAATTGCAGACACTTCCCTATTTTCAGGAGAATCCCGACCATCTCCGCATGTCTCCCACAGAAGACGGACGCCACCTCGTCACCGCCTTGGTCAAAAAGGCCGGAAAACGCGACACGGTCATTCTGGTCAGCCATTTTGATGTTGTCGGGGTGGAGGACTACGGCGCCTGGGAAGCGCATGCCTTTGACCCTGTAGAGCTGACTTCGTACTTTCACGCCCGTCAGCAAGAACTTCCAGCTGATGTTCAACGCGATCTCCGCGCCGGAAATTGGCTGTTTGGACGGGGAACGATGGATATGAAGTGCGGGCTGGCTCTTCATCTGTCCTTGATCGAACAGGCGTGTAACGGGGAGTTCGACGGCAATCTCCTCTTGTTGACCGTTCCTGACGAAGAGGTGAACTCGGTCGGGATGCGCGCTGCCGTCCCTGTCCTGCTGGAGCTCAGCCGGGAATTCAGCCTGGAATATAGGACAGTGTTAAACTCAGAACCCGTCTTTCCGCGCTTTCCCGGAGACCCAAGCAACTACTTGTACACGGGTTCCATCGGGAAGGTGTTGCCGGGCTTCCTCTGCTACGGCAAGGAAACCCATGTAGGCGAGCCTTTTGCGGGACTGAACGGCAACTACATGGCTTCCCAGCTTGCCTGCGAGCTGGAGCTGAACGCATCGTTTTGCGAAATCGTGGAGGGCGAGTCGACTCCTCCACCGACCAGCCTGATGCAAAAGGACTTGAAAAAAGAGTACTCCGTCCAGATTCCGCATCGCGCTGTCACCCTCTTCAATCTTTTCCTGCTGGAAAAGAAGATGGAAGATGTCGTACACCCTCTGCTGGATGCCGCCCAAAACGCAGCCGAACGGATCATCCAGACCTGGGCCCGTCAGGCAGAGCAATTTGCTGGCCTAAGCACGTATCAGCCCAAGCCCTTCTCCATCCAGGTGATGTCTTACGAAACATTGCGCGACTACGCCCTGCGCACCTACGGCGAAGAGAAGCTGCAAGACTTATATGCACCTGTCCTGGCCAATCGGGCAGACAAGGACGACCGGGATCTGACGATTGAGCTGGTTGATCAGCTGGCAATCCTTTGCAAAGAGCTGGCGCCGATGATCGTTCTCTTTTTTGCACCGCCTTTTTACCCGGCCATCTCTTCTCGCCATGATCCGCTGATTCAACGAACAGTATCGGAAATGGAAGACTACGCGCTAGCCAAGCACAAGGTGCGGTTGGTTAAGCAGAACTACTTCGGCGGGATCTCAGACCTGAGCTATGCCGGGCTGCAATACCCGGCAAGCTCGATGCAGCCGCTCATCCGCAATATGCCGCTGTGGAATCAGGGCTACTCCATCCCCTTGCAGGAAATGGAAGCCTTTAAGGTCCCCGTGTTGAACCTCGGTCCGATCGGACGCGATGCCCATCAATGGAGTGAGCGGCTGGATGTGGACTACGCCTTCAATACCTTGAAGGCGATGCTGACGCACTGCATCCATACGCTTTTGCACAATGAAAAACCCAGCGGGAAATCCTGACCGCCGGGTTTTTCACACTCTAAAAAGCTGCTATAAGATCGGGGAAAGCAGGCGGGTCAACGACTCCTTGATCCGCATGTGGATTGGTCTGTTCAGATAAGCTGCCATCGTCAACTCCTGGCATTCGTCAAGATCCTGCAGGAAAAGCTCCTCCAATTGAACGGCCATCCTCGTATCGTAGAGGAAGGCGTTGGTTTCAAAGTTGAGCTTAAAGCTGCGAATGTCTACATTGGCGGACCCGACGGAGGCCAGTTGGGTGTCGACTACAAGTGTCTTGGCATGCATGAAGCCCTTCTCATACTGGTAGCAGCGGACACCGCTCTTCAACAACTCCCCCAGATAGGAATGGGTCGCCCAGTAGACCATCTTGGAGTCGGGACGGCCGGGAACCATCACCCGCACATCAACTCCTGACATCGCGGCCATTTTCAAGGCCGTCAGGATACTGTCGTCGGGAATGAAGTAAGGGGTCTGCAGGTAGATCCTCTTTCGCGCCTTGTAGATCATTTTCAGGTAGGCATGCTTGATCTGCTGCTTCTCAGAATTGGGACCGCTGGACACGATCTGAATCCCGACACCGTCTGCGATTTCCTCCACCTCGGGAAAGTACGCATGCGACTCTTCCATTCGTTTGCGGGCGGATAAATTCCAGTCCAGAAAAAAGCGCGCCTGCAGCAAGTAGACCGCTTTCCCCCGAATCTGCAGATGTGTATCCCGCCAGTAGCCCAGCTTCTTGCTTTTGCCCAGATATTCGTCGCCGACGTTGAAACCGCCGATGTAGCCGATCTTCCCGTCGATGATCACCAGCTTTCGATGGTTTCGAAAGTTGACGCGCAGATTTAAAAACGGGATGCGGCCCGGGAAAAAGGAAATGACTTCTCCTCCAGCCGCGACGAGCGGGCGAAAAAATCGCCGGGGTAAGCTGGCGGATCCCACAGCATCGTACAAGACTCTCACTTCCAAACCCTGCCTTGCCTTGGATGCCAGCAATTGGACCAGCCGACTGCCCAGCTCGTCGTTGCGAAATATGTAATAAAGCAGGTGGACATGCTCTTTTGCCTGCTCGATCTGCTCCAGCATCGCATCGTACAGCGGCTGTCCCTCTGCAAATATCTCAACGTCATTGTCTTGCGTGAAATAAGCGCCGTCACTGACGATATTCATATAGATCATGTCCCGGTGCCGCTCCATGGCCGGGTCATTTGTGACCAGCTCTCCTCGCTCCAGAAGCTGCTTTTGTTTATCAATCGCTGCGCGAAAATGGGAAAACTCCCCTTCCCGAAGCCGGTACAATTTCTTTTTGCTCAACCTTTGGCCAAGGATCAGATAAAAGATGAAGCCGATGCCCGGCAAAAACAGCAGAACGATCAGCCATGCCCAGGTAGCGGCGATATTCCGACGCTCCATAAAGATCAACACTGAAGCCAAAATCAGGTTGACTATCGAGATGAGGGCAAAAATTTGCTCCAATAATAGCATCCAACCACATCCGCGTCTTGAGATTCTATTATTTTACACTATCCCTCGAGCGGATTCATCTTTCTCGTTGGTGGTCGTCAGACTGTAGTGGAGGGGAGGAAAAAGGGAAAACGCCGAAGGCCGGTTGGGATCTTCGCTGGGGGACATCCCTGGCCGCCTCCCGCTCCAAAGGCGGAACCGCGTCCAAAAGCAGCCGTCTCGAAGAAGTACAGCAAGGTTGGACGCTAAAACCAGTTCCGCCTTTTCCGCTCCGGCTTGGTCAAGATCCCAAACGCCTTCCGCTTATTTCCCTTTTTCCTCTGCCAGCCTTTTCTGGTCCCCAAGCAAAAAAACCGTCAATTGAAGAGCCCTGCAAAAAAGGGTCTTTCACGAAAAAAAGCAGCCCTTTCTCCTTCTAAGAAGCTGGCTGCATTTCGAAATAAGCACTTCACTGAATTCCGCAGGACCTCAGGAAGGAGTACTGGGGTTCAGCCTGTTGAAAATCTGCTGTTCCGGAGGAGAAGCATGTTTCCAGGCGGAGCGACTAGCGGAGTCCAGCCTAGCGGAACAGCGAATCCCGGGGAGACAGAAGCGCAACCTATGAGTAAACTTCGGAGCTGCGCGCCGTTTTGCGCTTCCCCCGGGATCGCTGTGGAGCGGACAGTTTCACTCCCTTGTGGGACGCAGACCGGAGCGCAGATCGGAAACATGCTTCTCCCCACTACAGCTACATTCTCGACACCTCTAACCCCAGTACTAAGAGTACTGGGGTACGGAGCCTCGGTTCACAAGACCAGTTTCACACCACTTGCTTTTTGCTCCAGCATTTTGCTCAATACCGTGCCGATGTGGGCCCCCGCTTCGATCGGGGAGGTTCCCTTTGCGTGAATATTGGAGATGACCGTGCGCTCTGACTCCACGATTCCCTTGCGCGGACGATAGCACATATAGGCGCTCATGGAGTGGGCGGTGACGAGGCCGGGTCTTTCCCCGATCAGCAGCACCAGCACCTCGGGCTGCAGCAGTTCTCCGATGTGATCCATGCTGGCAACCCGGCCTCCTTTGACAAAAAACGGCGTTCCACAGCTCAGTCCGTAGCTTTGCAAAGAATCGAGGAGCGAAGGCAGCACATCGCGCAGATTCGCGTCGATCGCACTCGCGCTCAGGCCATCCGAGACGACGATCTGCACCTGCGGCCTCATCTGGCAGCGTTCCTGCAGCAGGCGAACTCCTTCCTCGTTCAAAATTCGCCCCATGTCCGGACGCTTCAAATAGTTCTCCGTATTATCGTACTGCGTCTCCACCGTAAACAGGGAAAATTCTTCCAGCAGCGCCTGATCCACCTCGCCGTACACGGCGTCTACTGCCGCCGCATGGTCGCGCCGCAGCTGCAGCATCGTGCGGGTCAAGGGCCTCACACCTGTTCGCCATACCCCGATACGTGCAGGCGTGCTCTCCAGAAGCTCCAGCAGTCCCTCCTCCCACTTTGGATGGGGAACGTTCGCCGTTCTCTCCGGTTCTTCTTCTGCTATGTCGGCAAAAACTGCTGATTCCTGCACTGCCAACGCAGGTTCTGCTTGTACGGGTGTCTGCTTGCTCATTTCCGCCAGTTTTTTCTGCAGTTCCGCTACAACCTTGTCTACCAGGACATCCAATTGCTGTTCCATTCGTGCCACCACCTCCTTTTACATGAAGATCGTCGGATCGCCGGCTAAGGCAGTCAGCTTGCCGTTCTCCATGATTCCCATCTTCTCCAGCCACTTCTCAAAAGCGGGAGCCGGCCGCAATCCCATGACCTCGCGGAACGCGGCAATATCGTGAAAGCTGGTCGACTGATAATTCAGCATCACATCGTCCGCCATCGCGACGCCGATAACGAAATTGACACCGGCAGCGGAAAGCAGGATTCCCAGATTGTCCATGTCGTTCTGATCGACTTTCATGTGATTGGTGTAGCAGACGTCGCACCCCATCGGCAATCCATGCATTTTGCCCATGTAGTGATCCTCCAGCCCTGCCCGAATGACTTGCCTGCTGTCGTACAAATACTCGGGTCCGATAAAGCCGACAACCGTATTGACGATAAACGGATTATATTTTCTGGCCAATCCGTAGCAGCGCGACTCCATGGTCAATTGATCGATGCCGTGATGAGCTTCTGCAGAAAGCTCGGAGCCTTGCCCGGTCTCGAAATACCAGTAGTTCGGCCCGGTAGATGTCCCTTCCTTTCTGATCAGGTCATCCGCCTCGTCCAGCAGGGCGACATCAATCCCGAATGCCCGGTTTCCATCCTCGCTCCCCGCCAGACTTTGAAAAATCATGTCTGCAGGCGCCCCCTGCCGAATCGCCCGCATCTGCGTAGTGACATGGGCCAACACACAGTTCTGCGTCGGAATATCCCATTTGTTCATCACTTCTTTGGTCATCAACAAGATGTCCTTCACACTGTCTGCCGTATCGATGACCGGATTGATGCCGATCACCGCGTCTCCGCTCCCGTAGCTCAAGCCCTCGTAGATCGCGGCCTTGATCCCTTGCACATGGTCTGCAGGATGATTGGGCTGCACTCTGGCAGCTAGGACACCAGGCTGACCAATCGCGATATTGCAGTGGGTGATATTGCGAATCTTGGCGGCGGCTGTAATCAAGTCTAGGTTGCTCATCAGCTTGGCGCTGGCGGCGATCATCTCGCTGCTCAACCCTCGACTGATTCGCTTCAGCTCACTGTCCGTCGCTTCGTGACTCAGAATATATTCGCGCAGCTCTGCGACACTCCAATTCTGAATTTCCCGGAAGATTTTCTCGTTGATTCCCTCTTCGATCACACGCGATACCTCGTCCTTTTCTGCCGGCAGCAGCGGATGGTTGCGTATGTCGGACAGTGTGAGGTCGGACAGCACCTGTTTGGCGGCCACCCGCTCGCGGGAATCGCCAGCCGCAATCCCCGCCAATTGATCGCCTGACTTTTCCTCGTTTGCTTTTGCAAAAACTTCCTTCAGATCGCGGAACTGATAGGTTTCTCCCAGTACCCTCGTCTTTAAATTCATCGCATCCACCCCTCTTTCTTACATCCGTTCGTCAAAAGCGAGTGTCTTGACTACAACGGGAATAATCGTTCCCGATATCGGCTCTCCCAGGTCGATGTAATCGCCGTACTCCACCCGCACCTGGTCGATGCAGATGATTTCAGGCGCCCCTTTGCAGCGCAGGAAAAGCGCCTGTCCCAGCGCTTTCGCCATATCCGTCTCACAGATGACGACCATCGTTTTGCTTTGGGGAAAATTTTTTCTGTACGCATCTGCCAGCTCCTGGGCGATCCGCTGCAGCAGTGCATACGAGCAGTAGCCGATCCCCGATAGCGCTAGGGCAAATGGGATGGCTGCGGAAGAACCGAACAGACGCAAACCAAGTTCATACACACTGGTTGCCTCCTGGTGCAGTCTGACCGGATTTTCCCACTCCTCGCGGGCAAGCTCCAGCTTCAGGATCGGCAGGTTTTTGATCGGCAGCAGCTCCGGCTTGATGTGGACAGTGGAGCCGCTAATCTCTGTGCTTTGCATGCCTGCGCCAATCACCGTGGCGCGAACCGTCTGTTCCGGCTCGATCCAGCGAAACGGATACGTCTCGCGCTCCCTCGCCTGCCGCAGCACCTGGCCCAGCATCGGTCCAAAATCGCCATAGCGGCTCACTTCCGCCAGATTCCGTACCGGTTCAGCCTGCATCAACGCTCCGACGCCGCCAGATATGGACAACTCTTCCACCGGGATGACTTCCCGCATGTGCGGCCCGGATACGAGCAAGCCGGAAATTTGCCGTTCCCTCCCCGTGAGGTAATCCAGCATGCTTTGGCTCATCTGCAGCGCGATTTCTTGAATCTGGGCGTATGTTGCCGTCTCTCCTGCCCGAACTGACAGTCCCTTTGCTGTCAGCCACGAGGTGATGTTTGGAGAAACATACGAGACGGCCCCCCTTTCATCGAGGCGAATCAGACGCCCGCCTACATGAAAGGTGACAGTAGCAATCGCTTTTCCCCGATAAAAGAAAACTGCGTTTGCCGTTCCTCCGCCGATATCCACATTGACGACGTTTCCGGCTATAGCTTGAGAGCGTTTTTGGGCGCCGGCCCCTTTTCCCGCCAGAACCCCTTCCAGGTCGGCTCCCGCGGTCGCCACGACGAAATCGCCTGACCGCTCTGCCAAAAGATGGACGATATGCTGGGCATTCTTTTTGCTCGCCGTCTCGCCGGTGATGATCACTGCGCCTGATTTGATCTCGGACAGGCTGATCCCGGCCTTTTGGTACTCGTCCTTCAGGATGGCTCCGATCCTCTCTGCATCGATCTCATCGAAACCGATCAGCGGCGTCGTATGGACCGGACTGGCATAGAGCAGCTGCCTTTCCACGATCTGAAACCGTGGCAGTGAAAACGTGCTGGACATCCGCCCCAGCCGCAGCCTGCTGACGATCATTTTGGTGGTGCTGGTCCCCACGTCAATACCGACGCTTTTGATCCACTGCTCCTCCATACACGCCTCCTCTCCGCCGTTCGGATTCCTTCCAGAAATAAAAAGGATGCTCGAACATCCGCATGCATGCGCATTCGGATCAACTCAAGCATCCTTGCCCGGCAGTTTCTTCACTTTTCCTTCACACCAATAAAATACAGCCAAAAATCAAGCAAGAGGCTCGATTGGATGCTCATCCGCCAATATTTCCTGGGCGAGCTTCGCCAGCGGCACGCGTCTTTGCATGCTCACCTGCTGCATCCACCTGTAGGCGGCTCCTTCCTCCAGCGACAACTGTCCCATGAGCTTCCCCTTGGCCTTCTCGACTGCTTTGCGGTCCTCGATTTTTTGCTTCAATTCCACGATATCCCGTTTGAGCGACGCTTCCTTCTCTTTCTGGCTCAAGGCAATTTCGACCGCGGGAAAAAGATCCTCCTCCGAAATCGGCTTGACGAGATAGGCCGTCACCCCTGCCTTGCGCGCATCCTGGATCAACTCTCTTTGGCTGTACGCCGTCAATAAGAGAATCGAGCTGTCCGAAAAGGAACGGATTATCTGGCTCGCCTTGACGCCGTTTAACACAGGCATTTTGACATCCATGATGATCAGATCCGGCTTGTGGCGATGAGCGAGGGACACCGCTTCTTCTCCGTTCTTGGCCTCGGCCACGACCAGATAGCCTTCGTTTTCCAGCATCTCACGCAAATCCATACGAATGACCGGCTCATCATCCACGACCATAATCCTCGGCTGTGTCATCTGCATCCTCCTTATGTATCGGATAGAGAATGGTAACCTCCGTACCGTTGCCTGTATTGCGAAAGTGGATCGTACCCTCGAGGTCTTCCTGGACGAGGGTTTCCACTATCTTCAACCCCAAATGCCCCTTTTCCCAAATATGCTGCATATCCGCCATCCCGATCCCGTCATCAGTGACGGAGAGACTCACAAAATTCTCTTTGGGAACAAGCTCGATGGCGATGACGCCCTCCTGTCGCTCCGTGAACGCGTGGATCATGCAGTTCTGCACCAGCTCCGTCACGATTAAGGCGAAAGAGGTCGCTTTGTTTGACGGCAGATAAAATGATTCGCCCGTGATGAGGACCTGTATTGACTGTTCGGAGCGCCTCATGGAAGAGACGATAATTTTGGATATTTTTGTCAAAATCTCTTTGAAGTCGATTTTGTCCAGCCCATCGTGGGCGAGATATTCATGGATGATTGCGATGCTGTTGATTCGATTGATGCTCTCCCGATACACCTTTTCCAATTCCGGAGACGAGGAACGCCTCATCTGCAGACGCAAAAGGCTGGAGATCGTCTGCAAATTGTTTTTAACCCTGTGATGAATCTCCTTGATGACGGCTGACTTGATCATCAGCTGCTTTTCTTTTTCCCGAATATCCGAGATGTCCCGCAGCAAGATAATCCCGCCGATGATGTCCGGCTTGCGTGCTGCCGAGACAGCTTTCATCATGATGAAATTCCTCCCGCGCGCCAGCTCTTCCTGGACGTAGCCACCGTGTCGGACGAAATACTCCGGAGAGACGCGCCAGGCGAAGATTTCCTCGATCCCCACTCCTTTATTCGGGGGCTCAAAACCGATCTGCTGCAATAATTCATGTGCTCGCTCGTTGGCGTAGGTGATCCTCCCCGTCTGATCGAACAGGATCATCCCCTCGTGCATCAGCGAGGTGATGGGCATGTCGGGAACAGCAAACTGAATCAGGGTTTCACTCAGATGTTCTGTCGTTTCCTTGAGCATTTCCACGTTTTTTTCCTGTTCGACCTGCTTGGAAATGTCTTGCTCGGTGATCAAAGTGCCGATGGTCTCGCCCCTGCCATTCTGGATTGGCACCACGTTCTGCCGCATGACGACCTGCTCTTGGGAGACGCCACGCGAACCAATGACCGCTTTTCCTGTCGACAGGCAATACATGACTGCTGGCTCGTTGCCCGCTGTAGCCAGCTGACCCACGACGGACCCGCTGTACAGCGAGCGCGCCGTCGATGGCGAAGCCTGAGCCACGACCAATGCAGAGCTGTGGTCCGCTGTGGGGCAATCGATAAACATGTCTGATTGCGACAGATCGGCGAAAATCTGCAGTTTGGAAGCCAAATCCTCCAGAATGCGGATATCCTCCTCACGCAAGGTAGTGGCTGATAGACAGAGTTCTCGTAATGATTGCATAGGCTCCTCTCTTTTCCCAGGGGTGTATTGTCACAATTTTCCCACAAATACTCCCCAACGAAAAGAGGTTTACGGCTTGCAATGGGCCTGCAAAAAGCTGCGCAGCTCCTCTACTCCCTCCAGCGTGTGAGCCGACGTGCCAAAAATCCTCGCACCGCCGATGGACTGGCGCAAAAATGCTTCCGCACGCTTTACATCTGCTGCCGGATGGTCAACTTTGGTGATGACCCCGATGCACGCATGGGGAAATCCCTGCGAAAAACCAGGCGGGAAGTAATTCCGGTCGCGGGTCGCGTCCTGCACCATGACAATCATTCCCGCTTCGAGCGCGGTTGCCATCAGCGTGCGGTAAAACATCGGATTCTCACTGTATTCGCCAGGCGTGTCGATCACCCAATCCGCGTATTCCAAGGCCTGCGTTTTCCGCGCCGGCTGGTCCTTTTGCAGCAAGGCCTTGATCAGCGAGGATTTGCCCGCTTCGATCGCGCCAATCACCATCACTCGCTTGCTCATGATTTCGTGACCAGCGCCGGAGTGAAGCGCAGCTTTTCGTTTAATACGCGGTTGACAGCCTCCACCGCCATCTCTACCGCTGCTACATCCCCCACGACGATCAATGATCCTGTAAAGCGGTCGAGGAAGCCCAGCTCCACATCCGCAGCCTTCGTGGCGATATCAGCGGCAATGATCGCTGTCTCGGTCGGCGTCAGGGTGAGGATTCCAATCGCTCCCGCCTCGTTGATCCCCAGCTTGGTATAGAGCATCGCATCGGGATTGGCGATGACGTGCGCGAGCGTCACCTGTTTGCCCGGTACGAATTCCTGAATCACCCGCGAACGTTCCTGTTCCATCCGCTATTCCTCCTCCACTGCTCCCGGAACCTCGAACGAGTCGACGATCCCGACGATTACCGCATCGATCGGAACATGGTTGTTGGCAAAAAGAATCCGGGCTGGCGTACCGCGGGAAACGATGACCTGCTCTCCGATCCCGGCGCCGATTCGGTCTGCGGCGATGACGGTCTGACCCCCGTCCCGGCCGCGCCAGTCAATGGGTTGAACCACCATCAGCTTGAGGTTTTCCATGCCTGTTTCCTTTTGCGTGGCCCAGACACTGCCAATTACTTTTCCCAAAAACATCGGATCACCCTTTTCCCAGCGTGCGGACCGTAATGCTGCGTTCACGCAAAGCATCATAGGCCAATGGAGAAATGATCGTCCCTTTTTTCACCTGCAAGACCGTCTCGCGAAGCTGGGGCTGCGCATACACCCAATCAGCCGTTAACAGCCTACCGGAGTATACTGCTTCCCCCTCGTCCACTTGCTCACTTCCAGTTGCCTGCTGTGATTTTCCTTCGACCTTCCATCTATCCTTCAGCCTCGCAATCACCCGCTCGGCCAATCGCTTCTGCTCCGCAAACTCTACTCCGAGCTCTTGCAATCGCCCGACATGCTGGCGGAACAATTGCTCATAGGCGGGAGGCAATGCCAAGGTCTGCAGCGTGCGCCGATCTGCGCGTTTCAAGCCTGGCGAGTCTGCGCCGACCACGACAAATTTGCCTGTCACCAGCGCCGAGAAGACGATTTCTGCCTTGATCGTCCCCTTTAACCCCGTAGCGATCCTTGCCGCATTGTCCAGATCGATTTCTGGAATCACAATGCCGTCGTAATTCGCCGGGACCTCCAGGGGAGCAGGAGCGTATTCGTCTGCGGCGAGGATTTTTCCCGCCCCTCCGCACTCGATCTGATGCATTCCCAGCCAGGAGGATGTTTCTCCGTCCAAAAAGAGAATGTCATGGCAGATTCCGTATTTTTTTAATTGAATAAAGTGATCTCCATATGCCTCGTGCGCCTGACTGTCGCAAAACACATACAGGACGCGCGGTGCCTTCTCCTGCTCTTCTCGGTACTGCGCTTGCAGGATTTCCTTCGCGATGGCCTCGACCATTTCCCGGATGTTGATTGTCATCTCATCTATCACCTCCGATAGTCGGAGTAAAACCGGCCGTTTTTCCCGATCACCTTTACCCGGTCTCCTGTCTTGACATTGGCGGCATTGCCTTCATCCAGATCGACGTGAAAGTCGAGGGCAAAGCGCGGATCGACGCGGACGATGACATCCGGGTACACGATCGGACGGTCTGTTTGTGTCTCCAAAATAAGCGTGTCGCCATCCTGCACCTGGAACTGCTGGGCCTCCTGTACAGACATGTGCACATGCCGTTTGGCTACGATAACGCCTTTTTCCAGTACGACCGTGCCTCTGCCTGTCACCATGACCAGACCCGGCGTTCCTTCGATGTCGCCCGACATGCGCAGCGGGGCCGCTACCCCGAGCACGTACCCGTCGGTTCGGGATATTTCCACCTGTGTTTGTGTACGTGCCGGACCGAGAATCCGGACGCCGTGAATACTGCCTTTGGGTCCGACGAGCGTGACGGTCTCCTCGCAAGCAAACTGTCCGGGTTGGGAGAGCTCGCGCATGGGAGTCAGCGAGTGTCCCTTGCCAAACAGCCTCTCCACATGCTCGAGCGACAAATGAACATGCCGATTGGATACCCCGAGAGGAATTTCCCTGGGCGTCTGGACAGCGAGCTCCTCCTCCGGCTGTTCCTCGAAAGCTTTCACCTGAATCCCCCTCCCCCGCAAAAAGTCTGCCGCTGCCGGTGTCAAGATGTCCCCTTTTCCCAGAAAAAACGGGGTCGGGATGCCTGTTTTCTGCATGGCTCGCAAAGCGGACTCCGTGATCAAAGACATCTGGAATTACCCTTCCAGTTTGGGCAGAATCAGCTCGATATCGCTGTGCGGACGTGGAATCACATGTACGGATACCAGTTCTCCTACCTTTTCCGCTGCCGCTGCCCCTGCGTCGGTGGATGCCTTCACTGCTCCGACATCGCCGCGAACCATGACGGTCACCAACCCTCCGCCGACATGCACCTTGCCGATCAGCTTGACGTTGGCAGCCTTCACCATGGCGTCTGCCGCTTCTACCGCTCCTACCAGCCCTTTTGTTTCCACCATTCCCAGTGCGGACATTTCTCCTGCCATTTTCGTTTCCTCCTTTGATTTGCTATCCTCTCATCTCCGCCAAAACGGATTGGATAATATTTTTGATTTCTTCCCGGTTGATCGTGACCTTCATCCCGGACAGGGCCTGCAAGACAGCCTCCTGCACCGGTTCCTGACCAGCCGTAACGCTGTCTTCTGCTTGCGGCGTCTGCGGCATTTCCCGGACTCCAAAAGCCACTCGCTTGATGTTGAAAAGATGCTCGGGACCGATGTTGTCGGACGTGATATTGTTGCCGAGCGCTCCGCAGCCCAGGGTCAGGGACGGTACAATCGCTGTCGTAGCACCGATGCCGCCAAAGGTCGTTCCGGTGTTCACGGCAATCCGCGACGCAGGCATCTCTTTTCCGTACGCCTCAATGACTTGCTGGTCGGCAGCATGAATGCCTGCGGTGTGGCCCAGTCCACCCAGCTCCAGCAGTTGCCGGCAGCGCGCAAAACCTGTCTGCGTATCCGGTACGGTGTACATCGCGAGTACCGGAGCCAGCTTTTCGATGGAAAAAGGAATGGCCTTTCCTACGCTTGTTTCCTCGCCGATCAGTACACGCGTCTCAGGCGGTACGGCAATGCCCGCCATTTGCGCGATGGACGGAGCGGAACGCCCCACCATCTTGGCGTTCAGCGAACCGTTTACCGCTATGACAGCAGCCACCTTTTCTTTTTCCCGCTCATCCAGGAAGTAGGCTCCTTCCCGCTTGAGTGCATCTACCAGCTCCCGCTTGACGCTCTCCTCGACGACCAGAGCCTGTTCCGAGGCGCAAATCGTGCCATAGTCAAAGGTCTTGCTCTGCACGATCCGTCTTGCAGCCGCGTTCAAATCGGCGCTCTGATGGATCAATACCGGGACATTGCCCGGTCCGACACCGTACGCCGGCTTGCCGGAGCTATACGCCGCCTTGACCATCTGCGTTCCCCCTGTAGCAAGAATCAGATCGGTCAGCTTGTGCTTCATCAGCTCCTGAGTTGCTTGCAAGGTTGGAGTGCTGATGCAATGGATCAATCCCGGCGGCGCTCCCGCCTGTTCGGCTGCCTTCGCCATCACCCTGGTCGCTTCCAGCGTACAGCGGGCTGCCGAGGGATGCGGGCTAATGACGATGGCATTTCCCGCCTTTACGGCGATCATCGCCTTGAACATCGCTGTCGAGGTCGGGTTGGTAGACGGGACGATTCCCGCAATGATTCCGACTGGGTGTGCGACCTCCCATACCTGGTTTGCCTCGTCTTTTCCGATGATTCCAACCGTTTTTTGCTCCCGTATGGCGTTGTATACATCTCTTGCTGCGAACAGGTTCTTTGCCTTTTTGTCTGCCACATTGCCAAAGCCGGTTTCTTCCACCGCCATGGCGGCAAGCCGTTCTGCCGCCTCGATCCCTGCACGGGACATCGTTGCCACGATCGCATCGATCTGCTCCTGGCTGTAAGCGGCAAGTTTTTTTTGCGCCTCCTTCGCTTGAGAAAGAGCGGTGCGCACTTCCTGAATGGAGGTGAGATCCACATCTACTATCATGGCTCCTGCTCACCCCCCGTCTCCTTCTGCTGGGCTTGTGCCGGACGATCCCGCTCACCCTTCTTCGCTGCCGCCTTGGATTTCACAGTTGCATCCTCCGCGTTCATGGATAGGGCTGCCAACTGCCTGATCATTTTCGGCACATGTTCGTCAGGGCGGGCGATGACGTGCGAGTGAAGCAGCCTGCCTACCCGTCGCGCTGCATCTGCACCCGCGTCTACGGCTGCCTGGACGGAGGAGACATCTCCGATCACGTATACGGTCACGATTCCCGCATCTACCCCCTCATACGCTACGACCCGGACGTCTGCTGCTTTCGCGGCAGCATCTGCGGCAGCGACCAGCGCGGGCAGACCCAGCGTTTCGATCATGCCAAGTGCATATGCTTGAACGCTCATGTCGTTTTCCTCCTGCTACTCTCTCCTCTATCGCTTTACGGGCTGCCGGGCCACACCTCTGACCGTTTCGGCAAACGCTTCTGCCGCTGCGGTGCAGGCCGACTGGCTTCCCGTCAAGAGGGCACCGCCGAAATTGGTCTCTGTAGGCGGTCCGAAAAACTGCACCATCTGTACATCCGCCGCTTTCAAGGCAGCATCGATTCCGACCATCGCTTCCAGTGGGGGCGCGATCAGATACGCGAGCGGCTCACCCAGGGGAATGGACGCCTGAGTGGACAAGTAACTCCCGGTTCTTGAGACGACATGGGCGTAATAGGCATGCGTCCCCTCATCGTTCAGGGCATAAAAACACGAGCCGTGCTCCAAAAACGATACCGCCGCATCCAACCCGCTTTGCACCTCGGACGGCGTCGCTCCTCCGATGATGCCGATGAATTCCCCGGAAAGCGGACCTGAGGCATGGCCGGATCCGGCGTAAAACGATTTGGCATAGACAACTTCGACTGCCGCTTTCTTCGTCGCTTCATCGATGGCGGTATACCCCACATCGTCAATCGTCGAAGTGAAGAGACCCAAGCTCCGAATATGCGGCGCCAGATTCAGTTTTTCTGCGAACTGCGCATCTACATTTGGAATCAGACGCACAGCAAGCGGTGTTGCGCGAATCGGTTTTTCCATGCCTGTCACACTCCCTCCCAACCTCATTTCCAAAACGCAAAAAAAGGCGCCGTAACAACAGGGAACGACCCTATTGCTCTTGGCGCCTTTGCCTTTTGACTGTTCACTTGTCTGATAAAGCGAGAGTATTCTGACACTTTATCTGTCTCTTTACTTTATGACAAGACCGGAAGTTTTGCAAGCGTTTTCCCGAAGCAGCTCCAGAAAAAGCTCCAGAGCCTTGGTCCGAAACGAGTCTGACTGCGTAACGATTGAAAATTTCCTCGTCAACGGCGTTCCCGCCACGGGCAAAATGTGCAGGGTCTTGAGCTTCTGCTCCTTGCGAATCGCCCAATCAGATAAGAGACTAATTCCCAGACCTGCCTCTACGGATTCCTTGATCACCTGTGTGCTCCCGAATTCCATCCGCTTCGACGGTTCGATTTGCAAAAAAAGAAACAATTTTTCCGCCGCTTCCCGTGTCCCGGATCCTTCCTCGCGTACGATCCAGGTCTCCTCCGCAAGCTCCTCTACCCGTACCTCGGATTGCCGTGCAAGTCGATGATCACTCGAGACAATCACGTACATCTGATCGTCGGCAAACGGCTCCACGTTCATTTTATCTCCCACATACTCACTCTCGACGATTCCCACATCCAGCTGCCGGTTGGCTACCTGAGCCGAGATGAAGCGTGAATTATGAATCGTAATGGACGGCGTAATGCGTGGGTACAGCTCCCGCAGGCGGGCAATGACATGCGGCAGCACGTATTCCCCGTAGGTGTAGCTTGCTCCAATCGTCAAATGTCCGCTCGGCGTATACATCAGGTCGTGCACCAGGTTTTGCATGCGCTCGTACATGCCCAAGATCTCTTTGGCATGGTAGTAGACTATCTCCCCTGCCTTGTTCAGCCGAACGTATTTGTTATTGCGCTCCAACAGCTTGCAGCCGAGGGCCTGCTCCAATGATTTGATATACTGGCTCACAGCGGGCTGCGTCATATGCAGGTCTTCGGCAGCCCGGGAAAAATTCTGCCGTTCTGCTACCGCGATCAGCACGCGCAAGAGTTGCTCCATGACCAATCCCTCCTTGCTCCTTCCCCGAATTATAACAATTTACTTATCGTCATTATAGTGATGATTTATTTTTCTTATGCATGATCATCCTTTAAGATAAAGGTAGTAACGGAGGAGGAATGGTAGGTATGGGCACTCAATCGAATCCAGAAGTGGACGTTGCACAAAAACAGGCAGCGGCAACGGTACCATCTCCCCTGCCTTTGTGGCTCGGCGGCATTGCGTTTACGTTTTTGATTGCCTTGCTCGGCTATGGTTTATCCCTTGTCCCTGTCTTTGACCGCGTTGGCCCGTTGGCTTGTTCCATTTTCATCGCTGTCGCCTATCGGCAAATATTCGGTTACCCGGAAGCGCTCCGGCCAGGGATTCAATTTTCAGCCAAACAATTGCTTCGTCTCGCCATCATTTTATACGGATTAAAATTGAATGTAGACGTGATCTTCGCCCAGGGCCTTGGTCTTCTGCTGTACGATGTCGGCGTCATCCTTTTTTCGATCTTGGCCACGCTCTTGATCGCAAAAGCGCTGAAGGCGGACTTCAAGCTTTCCCTGCTGCTCGGGATTGGTACTGGAGTATGTGGAGCTGCAGCCATTGCCGCTGTTTCCCCGATCGTCAGGGCAAAAGACGACGAGACAGCGATCAGCGTGGGCATCATCGCCCTCGTCGGAACGATCTTCGCCGTGATGTACACGATTCTGATGCCATTTTTGCCTGTATCCTCGGTTGATTACGGAATCTGGTCCGGGATGACCTTGCACGAGCTGGCACATGTGGCATTGGCTGCCGCTCCCGCCGGGGAAGATGCTTTGGCGATGGCTTTGCTTGCCAAGCTGGGGCGCGTCCTGCTGCTTGTCCCGCTCTGCCTCGTTCTGGTCTACTTGATGAAGCGAAAAGGGAGCGCAGACGGGGATGCCAAAATTAGTTTCCCCTATTTTCTGCTTGGCTTCCTCGGCATGAGCTTGTTCGGAAGCTACGTGCTGGGTACGTATATCCCGGTCAGTGAATCCTTCCTGACATCGACTGCAACGGCAACGACCTTCATCCTGGCAATGGCCATGGTCGGACTGGGGTTGAACATCAACCTGCGCGACCTGCGCAAAGCATCCCGTCCACTGATTGCCATGTCGATTACTTCGGTGTTGCTTTCCTTCGTTTCGCTGCTCTTGATTTAAACTTCGCAAAAAAACAGCCTTCTTTCAAAAAGAGGGCTGTTTTTGCTTGAAAACCATTCTTTTATTCCTCTTCCAGCAGCACCTTCTCCAATGCTGCAATAGCCTCGGCTTCATCTACACCGTTTGCGACCAACGAGATTTCGTCACCTTTGGCGATTGCCGAAGCCATGACGCCCATGATGCTTTTTCCGTTGGCTTCCTTCTCGTTCTTCACCAGCTTGATCTCGCTTTTAAAAGTGGTTGCCAGCTTTACAAAGTTGGCAGCAGGTCTGGCATGCAAACCATGCGGGAGTCCCACAACTACTTTTTTCTCAATCATCTGCTCTGCCTCCTAGCTGTTCATGTGGGCAAATCTGTTCGTAACAAAATCCTCTACTTGCTGCGACGTGCTCATCCCAAGAATCAGCGGGATCTCCTTCGCGGCCATTTCCCGGCTGATTCCGCCGATCTGCTGGCGGGCGGGCAAAATGCTGCTGGCGCTCATGCTGAATTCATCCAGCCCCATGCCCAGAAGAATCGGTATGGCGACGGGATCGCCAGCCATTTCCCCGCACATCCCGACCCATTTTCCTTTGGCGTGCCCAGCCTCGATCACCTGGCGAATCAGGCGCAGGACAGCCGGATGATACGGCTGATAAAGGTACGAGACCCGCTCATTCATCCGATCTGCTGCCAGCGTGTACTGGATCAGGTCATTGGTGCCGATGCTGAAAAAGTCCACTTCATCTGCAAAGACGTCTGCCATCATCGCGGCGGCCGGGATCTCGATCATGATTCCCACTTCAAATGGTTTCGAGAGATCGACACCGCTCTTTTGCAAGGCTTCCTTCTCCTCTTCCAACAGGGCCTTGGCCTGACGGAATTCCTCCAGCGTCGCAATCATCGGGAACATGATTTTCAGATTGCCATATACACTGGCACGGAGCAAAGCGCGCAATTGTGTCCGAAACAAATCTTGCTGGTCCAGACAAAGCCGAATCGCTCGAAACCCTAAAAACGGATTCATCTCTTCTGGCATATTCAGATAAGGCAGATGTTTGTCCCCGCCGATGTCCAATGTTCGAATAACGACCGGTTTTCCTTCCATTTTCTCCAGCACTTGCTTATACGCCTGAAATTGCTCTTCTTCTGACGGGAAATCCTCACGTCCCATGTAGAGGAACTCCGTACGAAAAAGTCCCACGCCTTCCGCTCCGTGAGCAATGACCTCTTCCAGATCCTGCGGGCTGCCGATGTTGGCTGCCAGCTCCACATGATGGCCGTCCTGACTGACAGTCTTCCGATCGACGAGCTGTGCCCACTCCGCTTTTTGGCGGTCGTATTCGGCCTGCTTGGCCCGGTACAAAGCGATCTGCTCCTCACTCGGATCGATAATGACCACACCGGCATGTCCGTCTACGATTATTTTGCTTCCCGGCTGTACCGCGCTGGTGATCTCCCGGGTCCCTACGACCGCCGGAATCCCCATCGACCTCGCCATGATTGCGGAATGAGAGGTCCTGCCGCCGATATCCGTGACGAATCCTTTGACATAGCGCCGATCCAGCTGCGCGGTATCTGACGGGGTCAAATCCTTGGCTATCACGATCACTTCTTCCTTCGTTTGACCGGGCATGCCAAGCTCCACTCCAAGCAAATAGGAGAGGACCCGCCTGGTGACGTCTCGTATGTCTGCGGCCCGTTCTCTCATGTATTCGTTGTCCATCTGCTCAAAAATGCTGATAAAGCCCTGTGCCGCATCGTTCAAGGCGGACTCGGCGTTTACCCGTTCTTGCTTAATGGTTGCTGTCACCGTATCTACCAGCTCTGGATCTTCCAGTACCATCAGATGAGCACGGAAAATATCTGCCTGCTCCGGCCCCATCTCCCGTTCCACACGCTCACTGATCTCTTGCAGGTCAGCTTTTGCCTTTTCCAAAGCCTCCTGAAAACGTCTGATTTCCGCGTCCGCATCCTCCACGCTGACGGTCTGCACCTCAAGCTCGGAATTTTGAAGCAATAGTGCGGCTCCAATGACAATACCAGCCGATGCTTTTACTCCTGCGATCTCACGAGACATCTTACTCCCACCTTTCCTGATCTCTCTCCGCCGCCCTCCTGTTCGCTACCGCGATTCCAAATGTCCGAGAATCATCGCTGAAAGCGGGTGCGTAAGCGGTATCCCTGTATATTTTGGCAAAACTTGCTTCCATCCTGCTTGTTGCACATCGGCCTGGATGCGTTGGGCTTCCGTATCCGCCGGATCATCGAAGCGCAAGGCTGCCGCGATCGCCAGCGCGAGGTTTTCCGGGACGATCCCCTTCTCCGCGCATTGCATCGCAGGTCCCACCAGGCGGTCCTCCGGGGAGAGCTTGCGGATCGGGTTGCGCGCTACTCGCGTCACCTGGTCGGACAGCAGCGGATTGGCGAAGCGCTGCAAAATTTTTTCCCTGTACTTGACCATCGTCTGCGCATCGAAGCCGTGCTTCTGCACCAGCAATTCTCCGGTCTCGCTCAGTGCGCCGCGAGTGGCCGCCACAATATCCTCGTCCCTCATCGCCTCATCAATCGTCGACTTGCCGCGCAAGTAACCCAGATAAGCCAGGACGGCATGCCCGGTATTGACGGTAAACAGCTTGCGCTCGATGTAGGGCCAGATTTCCGCTACATAAGTGATACCGTTGATGGCCGGCGCTTCCCCGATCACTTGCGATCGGTCCACTACCCACTCGTAAAACGGTTCGACTGTTACTCGGAGCTTGTCGTCATGCTGCTGGATCGGTACGATCCGATCCACTGCCGCATTGGGAAAGCCGATCTGCTTGTCTGCCAGCTTCCGATCAGCCTCCTCGAGATATCGATACACATGCTCCTTCAAGTGCGCACTCCCGCCGATCATATTTTCGCAGGCGATGATGTTTAGCGGCGTAGCACCGGCTTTTGTTCGCAAAGAAATACCTGAAGCAATTGCCTCTGCAATATGCGGCAGGACATGCGGCCCTACGGCAGTCGTGACCAGATCAGCTTGGGCGATCGCCTGGGCGACAGCTTCCTTGTCCCGCCCGCTGATTGCCCGCACCCCGTCAATCACAGAGAACGGCGCACCTTCTGTTGCCAGTTCGACCTCATAAGCCCGCCGGCGATTCAACTCGTCTACCAACTCTTGATTCACATCTACGAACAAGACCTCGTAGCCAGCCTGATGCAAAAGCTGCCCGATAAACCCGCGTCCGATATTGCCCGCGCCAAAATGTACTGCCTGCTTCATGGCCTACAACTCCTTCGCAAACAGAGCCAAAATCTCGTCGGCTGTCGTTGCCCGCGCCGCAATTTTTACATTTTCTTCCTCCGAGCAGATGACGGCAATCTGCGAAAGCACTTCCAGATGGTCATCGCCAGCACCGGCAATTCCAAACAACAGATAGGCTGTATTTCCATCGCCAAAATCGACACCGTCCGGCACCTGCACGACGGAAATGCCTGTTGACTTGATCTGCTCCTTGGACTCGTTGGTGCCATGCGGGATGGCGACACCGCTGCCGATATAGGTAGTAGCCAATTCTTCCCGCTCTTTCATCTTATCCACGTACTCCTCTGTAACATGACCGGCTTTTACCAGCAATTCTCCCGCTAGGCGAATCGCTTCCCACTTGTCATTTGGTTTGGCTTGCAGCATGATTTTTTCTTTTGTCAGTATCGTTGTCATCTCTATCTCTCCAATCCAGTCTTATTCAGGCAAAAGACGAGCAACCGCCTGGCGATCTCGTCGGCTATCGATTTTTCCTCGCCTTTTGCCAGTACAGCCTGCACTTCATCTTCGATCAGCATCGAGCTGATTTCACTTAAGATCTCCAAGCCTTCCTTTCGCATGTCATGAGGACCCAAGAGCAGTAGAATCATCCGAACGGGCATCTCCTGTTCGTCCATGGATCTCAGATAGACGGGTTGACGCAGCTTGTGGACCGTAAAAGAATGCTGTGCCACTTCCTCATACTTCCCGTGAAACAGGGCAAAAGAGGTCCCGGGAATCCCCAACCCACCCAGCCTTTCCCGCTGCAACAGCTTCCTTGTGACAACCTCTTCATCCTGTATCGTTCCACGTCGTTTTAATTCTGAACAAATCTGACGCAGGAGATTGGGAACAGTCTTTAGCTCTCCCGTATTGTCCCACTCATAGACCCGAATTCCAGCCGCCAATTGTGAAGAATAGCCCGTGTACAGATGGAGGTCTTGCAACTGCCGCAGCGAGCTTTTGCTTTCTTTCGCAACGATCCAGGCATGCGAGGCGATATCCTCCATCCCTGCACTACGATAATGCAGATGAGCCTTGATCTTCTCCCGCTCCTCTGGTGTAAGCAAGGGACTGACGATGACGTAATCCTGCCCTGGCAGCGGCAGAGGGATCGTCGAAATAATCACGTCATAATCAGACTTGGGAATTCGGCCTACGTCAAAGGCAGAGAGATTTTTCAGGCTGACGATTTCCGGGATCTCCTTTTTGATGCGCATCGCGAGGATTTGTGATGAGCCAATGCCACTGGAGCAGACGACCAAGGCCCGGTAGCGCTGCCATTCCTGCTTCATGCGTTCTGCTGCGGCACCGATATGCATCACCAGATAGCCGATCTCCTCATCCGGCACCTCCAGATCGGGAAATAAAGCCGCAACAGCCTCCCTAACCACCTCGAACAGCTCCTGGTATTGACTTTGAATCTGCTTTACCAGCGGGTTGCGGATCTCCAGCTTGGCCTGGAGCCGATAGAGCGCAGGCTCCAGATGCATCAGCAGACCGTGATAGAGGGAACGGTCTCTCGCCAGCGGTATGCCCAGACGGTCCTCACAAATCTGAATCAGCCTTTGCGTAGCATCCATCAGTTCCGCGGTAGCTGTACCGAACCAGTCTTCCTGAGAATGGCGCAATTTGGCTCCCCGCAAATGCATCGTGATATAGCCTATCTCCGCAGATGGCATCTGGATCTGAAACAACTCCTCGACCCGGCTCATGATCTTTTGGGCGATCGGGTACTCCGGAGTTTGGGACAATTCCGTCAGCGTTTTCTCGTCAAATGAGATATTCTCTCCTTTTTGCACACGCTCTACGGTCAACGCCAGATGCGTGACCAGACCGATATAGGCGCTGTCAGCCAAGGGATACGGCAGATCATGCTCCAGTTGCACCAAAGCCTTTTCGACCTTAATCAGCTTTTCCTTGTTGATCAGCTCCAGCAGACGCTCGGTCAAGGAATTGGCCGCATGCAGCGTTTTATGCTGGATGTTATCACGTATGAGACCAATCAGCTCATTGTCATCCAGATGATCCGCGATCAAACGGCTGATCATTCTTCGTTTGGCTGATTCCGACCCCAGCAATTCTACCCCGTAGCCTCTCTTTCGCAATAAGGAGAGGTCCATTGGTGCCAGCTTGCCCTCCAGCTCATCCAGGTCGTGGCTGATCGTCGCCTTCGTCACTTTCAGATCGATGGCTAACGTGATCAGCTTGACGGGCTCTGTAGCCTCCAGCAAGGCACAGAGAATCATGAGTTGTCGCTGCTCGACGGTATACGCTGTCGTGGCTTGCGGGAGAACATCCAGGCGAAGCTCCTGCTTCTGCTCATCAGTCCCCCGCAGTTCTACGCCCGACCCAGCTTTTCTTACCAAATCCAGACGGTATTGGCGAAACAAGCGCTCCAGACTGTCCAGCTCCCGGTGAATCGTCCGTGCGCTGACCCTGACCTGCGCCGCGATCTCAGCGACTGTCCAGCTTTTATTCTCTTGCAGCAAAAGTTCGATAATCTCCCTTTGTCGTGCGGATACGCCCACTTTTCCATCCCCTGTTTACCATTCTGGCCCAAGTTAAAGAAAAGAAGGATAACGCTAGCTTTTCACTAGCGTTATTGCCTTTACTTGAGACGAGTAACCAACTTGTCGTACTCTGGACTATTCAAGAAATTTTCGATGGAAATATGCTCCGCTTCAGGCAGCTTCGCTTGCGCCCGGCTGGTCAAGGACTTGTGAGTGATGACGATGTCCGCATCGTTGGGAAGGTCATTGATCGCTGTGTTGATGACCGTAATCCCCTCCAATCCAGCCTCTTTGAATTTTTTACGCAGCGTGGCAGCACCCATCGCGCTTGAACCCATCCCTGCATCGCAGGAAAAGACCACTTTTTTTACTTCGGCTGCCGGAGTAGCGGCGGCCTTCTCTTCCCCTTTCGCAACCGTTTGCTGATTTCCTTTTAGTTCCTTCATTTTTTCTGTCGCTTGCTCCAATTCGTCTTCATTCTCTTTCCCGCTCATCTTCAACAGGGCGGCCGCAATCAGGAAGGATACGATCGTCGCGCCTGCTACCCCAATCAATACCGGGAGCAGACCGCCTTTAGGGGCCATGGCACCCAGCGCAAAAATGCTTCCCGGAGAAGGAGGAGCGACTAGTCCTGCGCCCAGCAGCGTGAAGAGGAATACCCCAGTCATTCCACCGCCGATCACGGCCAGGATCAAGCGCGGATTCATCAAGATATACGGGAAGTAAATCTCGTGGATACCGCCCAAGAAGTGAATGATTACAGCCCCTGGAGCCGATTGCTTCGCATTGCCTCTGCCGACCAGCCAGTATGCCAGCAGGATTCCCAGTCCTGGACCCGGGTTGGTCTCAAGCAGGAAAAAGATCGATTGTCCCGCTTTCGATGCTTCATCCAGACCGATTGGGCTCAGGATTCCATGGTTGATCGCGTTATTTAAGAACAGGATTTTAGCCGGCTCGATAATGATATTCGCCAATGGGAGCAAACCAGCATTTACGATTCCTTGCACGCCCGCCGCCAATGTGTGGTTCAGTGCTTCTACCACCGGACCGATTGCCGTAAAGGCAAGCAAGGTCAGCAAACCGCCGATGATCCCTGCCGAAAAGTTGTTCACCAGCATTTCAAAGCCCGCGCGGATCTTGCCTTCAAAGAGTCGGTCCACTTGTTTGATGACCCACCCGCCGAGCGGACCCATGATCATGGCACCCATGAACATCGGGATATCCGCACCGACGATGACCCCCATCGTAGCGATCGCTCCTACCACACCGCCTCGAACGTCATGCACTAATTTGCCGCCAGTATATCCGATCAAAAGCGGCAACAGATAGGTGATCATCGGGCTTACGAGTTTTGCCAGGTCTTCATTCGGCTTCCAACCAGTAGGAATAAATATGGCAGTAATAAGTCCCCATGCGATGAACGCCCCGATGTTGGGCATCACCATCGCACTTAGAAAACGCCCAAACTTTTGCACCCGTACTCGTGTACCGCCAGAAGATGCTTGATTATTGACCATTTCCATCCTGAAACCCCCTTTTCTTATGTTGTTCATTTTTCTTTCTCAAATATAAAGCGTTTACATATGCCTCTCAACTCATTCAAAATGCGAGTTTGTCGCTATTGTTGTTGCCAAAATTGAATAGATGTAAAAAGGCTGACCCTCGAGCAGATGCTACTGCCTGAGGGTCAGCCCCAATTACCTGTTTATTATCGTTGTTTATTATACGATCTGCCGCTGCCTTCTCCGGAACGCGGGCGGGATTCTCCGCTGCGTGGACGGTATTCGCCACTGCGGGGACGATATTCGCCGCCGCCGCGATGTTCACCGCTGCCGCTGCGTGGACGGAAAGGACGCTTTCCGCCTCCATACCCGCCGCCTTGACCGCCTTTACCTTTGTATGGCGCTTTCTTGCGACCGACGCGGATTGGCGCTTCTTCGGTCAAATGGATAGGTGTCGTATCCGGTTCTTTGGTCAGCAGTTTGAGTGCTGCGGATACCAGAGTGACGGAATCTACATCCTCCAGCAATTGCTCTGCAAGGGTCTTATAGGCAGTCAGATTGTCTCTGCCGCTGGCCTCCAGCAGCTTTTCCAAAGCCATGCGCTGCTGCCCTTCCAGGGCCTCAGACATCGACGGCACCGAACGACGCTCCATGCGGCGATTGGTGGCACGCTCGATCAAGCGAAGGTGGTCGATTTCCCGAGGGGTTACGAAGGTGATGGCCAAACCTGTCTTCCCGGCGCGGCCTGTTCGCCCGATCCGGTGAACGTAGCTCTCGGAATCCTGCGGGATGTCGAAGTTGAATACATGTGTGACGCCGCTGATATCCAGACCGCGAGCAGCCACGTCTGTCGCTACCAGCACTTCGATGGTCCCTTCCTTGAACTTGCGCAGCACGCTGTCGCGCTTGGCCTGATTCAAATCGCCATGAATCCCTTCTGCACCATACCCGCGCTTGGTCAATGCTTCGGACAGTTCATCGACTCTGCGCTTGGTTCTGCCAAAGATGATGGCAAGCTCTGGCGAGTGAATATCCAGCAAGCGGCACAGGACGTCGAATTTTTGCTTCTCTGCCACTTCCATGTACTGCTGCTCGATATTGGGTACCGTAACCTCTTTCGCTTTGACGGAAATCATGGTTGGCTCGTTCATGAACTGTTGCGCGATTTCCTGGATCGCACGCGGCATCGTTGCCGAGAACAGCAACGTCTGGCGTTGATCCGGCACTTCCTGAAGAATTTCTTTAATATCGTCGATGAAGCCCATGTTCAGCATTTCGTCGGCTTCATCCAGAACGACGATCTCAATCGCATCCAGGCGAATGGTTCTTCTGCGCATGTGATCCATAAATCGTCCCGGTGTAGCCACGATAATTTGCGGGCGTTTTTTCAACGCCTTGATTTGACGGGTAATATCTTGTCCCCCGTAAATCGGCAGTGCGGAGATATTTTTAAATTGGGCGATTTTGTTAATCTCCTCTGCCACCTGTACAGCCAATTCCCGCGTCGGCGTCAGAACAATCCCCTGAACGTTGCCGCTTTGCTCATCCAGACGCTCCACCAACGGAATCCCGAAAGCAGCCGTTTTTCCTGTACCTGTCTGCGCCTGCCCGATCAGGTCTTTGCCTTCCAACGCTGTGGGGATGGTTTGCACCTGAATCGCCGTCGCTTCTTCAAATCCCATGTTGCCAAGCGCTCGAACGACGGAATGTTGTAATCCAAAGTCATAAAAAGTAGTCAATGCTTTTCAGTCTCCTTTTTTTTAAAACCTCTTCTATAAAATTCTCACTAAAAAAGGGCACTATTCCTTACGATCCGGAACATGCCCTTTATCCCTGATTCTATGTTAGCACCCTAGAAAGAACACAACCGTAATCGTATCATGCCTCTTGGTAAAAAGCAAATGATTGTTCGGGACTGTAGTGAATGAGAGGAAAAAGGGGAAAACGCTCAGGCGGGTTGGGACCTTTGCTGGGGGTCATCCCTGGCCGCCTCCCACTCCAAAGGCGGAACCGCGGCCAAAAGCAGCCGACTTCGAAGAAGTTGTTCAGGGTGTAGAGTAGAGAACTGACGCTTTCTGGCGACCGTTTGGTCGCCTTACTCCTATCAGTTCCCCCTCATCAAACCGTACGTGAGGTTCTCCCTCATACGGCTTTCCGATGTTCTTC